>Ga0316191_10001189_pt1 | contig 18020 bp, 13 predicted proteins | sample Eddworburr2cm_MG_FD_204928 | JGI IMG/M metagenome (GOLD analysis project Ga0316191, IMG submission 204928) | Coastal sediment microbial communities from Maine, United States - Eddy worm burrow 2 cm | ecosystem: Environmental > Aquatic > Marine > Coastal > Sediment | place: USA: Maine...
GGAGTTTCTGTGGACCCGGCCGTTCAGGGAGATGACCATCCGGTCCCTGATGGCGGAGACAACCGTCAGTAGGCCAGCTTTCTACCAGTACTTTGAAGACGTGCATGAACTGATGGAAACGTTGCTCGAGTCACTGGCAGACGAAATTCTCTCTGTAGCGGAACCTTGGCTCGTCAGCACCGGAGATCCAGTAGGCCCGCTGCGCGAAAGCCTCGATGGTCTCGTGCGCATTTGCTATCGACGCGGCCCCATACTGCGTGCGTCATCCGATGCGGCGACATCTGACAGTCGAATGGAGTCGGCCTGGACGGGATTTCTCAAGGGATTCGATGACGTCGTGGCTAGCCGAATCGAAGCTGACCAGGCCCAGGGTCTTATTCCGTCCTTCGATGCGCAGCCAATAGCTGTCGCACTGAACCGTCTTGACGCGTACACATTCATTGACGCCTTCGGCACCAGGCCGCGGCGTCGCCCGGAGCCGGTGCTCGATGCCATCTCACGACTCTGGATCTCGTCGCTATATGGGACGAAGCGGCTGGAAGGAGCCAGTTCAGATCTGGTCCGATGCCGAACGAAACAGTAATCACCGAGTGCAGAGCCACTCAGGAGCAATTCGTATGAAGCAATTTGTCCTTCTAGTGTTTTCGTTGTCTGTCTTCACCACCGGGGTCGCAGCCCAGGAGGTCATTGAGGACGTTCTCGAGTCGATTTCGACGCCAGACAACGTAGAGACGTCAATCGGGAAATTGGAGTTTCAGGACGGTGCACCAACCCGCGAGACGGCCAGCAAGATCTACGATTACCTGGACACGACGCGTGCCATGGACGCATTCCTCAAGGGGATGCCTGGCGCGTCACTCAAGGCGCTGATCGATGGTGCCCACGCAATTGGCGCCGTAGAAGCCAATGAAGTCATGATCTTCGACGAGCTCATGGGGGCGGAGTCGCTGTTCCTGACGGGCAACAGTTCGACCATTTACGCGATTCCCGACCTTGACCTCAAGCGCGACGGCCCGACGGTCGTGGAAGTCCCCGATGGCCTGCTCGGTGCTGCCAACGATGCCTGGTTTCGCTTTATCAACAACCTTCCCACCGCCGGCAAGTACCTTTACCTGCCACCCGGATATGAGGGGGCCATTCCTGATGGGTTTGCCGTCTATCGACCAAAAACATATCGGGTCTGGGTATTCCTACGTTCTTCCGTCAGGAACGGTGACGTGGGCGCCGCGGCGTCGCTCGTAACGGACAACGTCAGGGTTTACCCGCTTTCAGAGTTTGCGGACCAGCCGGAGATGAAGTGGGTCAGCGCCTCCGGAAAAGCCTTCAACACGATTCATCCGAACAACGTCGAGTTCTACGGACACCTCAACGACGTGATCCAGTATGAGCCGCTCGACCTCATCGATAGTGAAACTCGAGGGTTGTTCGCGTCGATCGGTATCGTGAAGGGCGAGGCGTTCTCCCCGGATGACAGGATGCAGGAAATCCTCGCTGATGGCGTCGCGCTCGGTAACGCTGCCGCCCGATCGATCGTCTGGTATCCGCGCTACGACATGAATCTGGAAGGCGTGCGTATTTACCCCGACACCGACAGCGCCTGGATGATGGGCTACGTGGGTAGAAATGTGTTCTTCAATGGCGACGATGGTCAATCCATGAACACCGATGCCCGGGTCAGTTTTCACTATCCCTATACCGCCGTGACGCCAGCGATGGCCGCACCGCGCGAAGGCAAGGGTTCCGACTACGGCATCGCCTACGTCGACGCGGAGAAACAGCCATTTGACGGCTCGAAAACATACAAGCTGGAGATTCCGGCCAATCCGCCGGTTGCCAATTTCTGGGCGATTACGGTCTACGATCCGCAAACGCGATCAATGCTGCAGAACAGCCAGGAATACCCCTCGGTCAGCGGCAACGACAGCGGACTGAGACAGAACGACGATGGTTCCTATACGGTCTATTTCGGCCCCGAAGCGCCGAGAGGCTTCAGCGACAACTGGATCGAAACCATCCCCGGCAAGGGCTGGTTTGTCATACTTCGCATGTACTCACCGCTCAAGCCTTGGATAGACCAGACGTGGCGGCCCGGCGAGGTGGAACTCGTTGAATAGGCAATCACGGGTCAGTTCTGGCCGGATCCTGTATCGGCTGACGGCAAGGGTCTCCGCGCGACCTGGCTGCAGATTAGAGCTATTCATTTGATTTGCCGGTGCGTTTCAATGGTAGAACATCAGCTTCGCAAACCGACGATGTATCTCGCTATTCAAAAGCGGCCGTTCGAGAAACGAGGGCAATGAGATCACTACCAACCACGCCTAGGACGTGAGCTATTGCCGCTCTCTTAAAGCAACTGCGCAGTACGGAGCCAACGTGATGAGGAGAAACCAATGAAGCAACCAAGAAAAACTGTCGCGGCGCTTGCGTCCAGCCTGTTGATGACGATACCGATAATCGCCTTGGCCGATCAGCCTGAGTTCGCAGCGGATGTGCCGGATAACGTGCTGACTCCTGATGTGGTCCATACAGAAACACTGGGGAAGCTTGAGTTCTTTGATGGTATGCCATCGGAGGAGACCGTCGATAAGGCCTTTGACAACCTGGACCTGATTCGCGCGACAACTGCATTTCTTGATGGCATGAAGATCGCCTCGCTGCGCGGTATGTTTCAAGGGTATGAGGATGCAGGCGCAATGCCTAATGAAATCGTTATTACCGAGTCCCTGATGGACGCCAGGTCGATCTGGCTGACTCCGAATACAACCACAATCTACATCGGCTCAAACGTGGACATTTCCAGTGGCCCAATGGTGATAGAGATTCCGGCCGGAATTCTGGGGCTTCTGGATGACGCAGCTTTTGATTTCGTTGCCAACATTGGCGCCCTAGGCCCTGATAAGGGCGAAGGCGGAAAGTACATTCTTCTACACAACGACGATGAGACCGATGTTCCCGACGGATACTTCGAATTACGCACAAAAACCTATGAGCACTGGTTGCTGCTCAGACGCTCTCCGGGACCGAACGGGGAAACAGCAGAAGCGGTGGCCGCAATCAAGGCCGGCTTGAACGTCTACCCTTTGAGCGAGGCTGGCAACCCGCCCGCTGAAACTTTCATTGATATCTCAGGTGTGCAATACAACACCGTGCATGCCAACAATGCAGACTTCTTCGAAGAGATCCATGTAGCACTCGACAACAATCCCCAAGGCGCCTTCGCGCCGGAAATTCTGGGCACTTTCGCATCCATTGGTATCAAAAAAGGGGCGCCGTTTGAGCCTGATGCTCGAATGCAGCGGATCATGACCGAGGCGGCATCGATAGCAAATGCCACAGCTCGGGCTATTACCTATGCTTCGCGCGACCCCGGTGTCTTTTTCTATGAGGATCGTCAATGGAATTCGCCATTTCAACGACAGAGCTATCAGTTCCTGGAAGACGGCGCCCGAATCTTGGATGATCGGTCGTATTTCTTCTATATGGCGACCGGAATTACGCCTGCCATGACGGCTCCGCCCGTAGGTTCGGGTTCTGTTTATGCGATGACTGCCAGAGACAAGGATGGTGTGTATCTGGACGGTTCCAAAACTTACAAAGTCACACTGCCCGCACCTGTCCCCGCCAAGAACTTCTGGTCGTTCATGCTCTACAGCGGACAAACACGCTCCATTCTGGAAACTGATCAGAGATCGGGTGGGGTTGATTCAAACCGGCCAGGCATCAAAGTGAATGCCGACGGCAGCTATACGATCTACGTCGGTCCCGAGGCTCCCAAAGGATGGGAGAATAACTGGGCGCAGACTATTCCAGGCAAGAGCTTCAATGTAATGATGCGTCTTTACGGACCACTGGAGCCCTGGTTCGACAAATCATGGAAGCCCGGTGATTTTGTTGAGGTCAAATGATTGGTTGGCGTCAGCCTGTATTTAACCTGAGCCCAGATACGGCTGACGCCTCCTGGAGTCATCCCGGAGAAGCTGCAACATCCTCCGCTCTATACTTAGAGTACAAGTGTTGCACCGACCGATTGAGGCTACCGCCTCATAGCTGCCATTTGCGAATCTTTTCTCTCTGAGCCTCAGAATCGCTTAGGATCCAAGTACGCTCACTTTTATGCTCAGCCAGACCTGAGTGAAGCGTAACTCCCTGATTTTCGGGTGTAGTTCAATGGTAGAACATCAGCTTCCCAAGCTGACAACGCACCCCGTCTCCCGATAGCGGACATTCGCAATCAGCGACACGGCGTCCCCTTCTGGCCGTAAACAGACAGTCAGTTTGTTGGTTTCCTGCTGATCTGAACGTCCGCTATTGAGCAAAGCAGACATTCAGGAACTACACCAAAAAAGCGGCCTGGTGAACGACCGCCTTACCCCCGAAATCCGGGCATCGAGCTAACTCTGCTTAATGGGGCGCTCGTGACCCGAGGCGGACATTCCCAACTTGGTCAGTCAATACGAGTAAACGCTGCTAATTCAGATACGGGCGGACGTCAATCGATTCACGGTCGCGGTCGTCCGCAAGCAACTGACGTAGAATTGCAGTGTGGCCCTGACCACCGATCACAAGAACTCGCTCCCCAGGTTGCGCATGTCGCTGTACAAGAGAGTACATGCGGAAGTTACGGTGCCACCAGCTGGCCGTCGCGTCGGCGCCCACGAAGTTGTCGCCATCGCCGACATGATTGGTCAGGAGGTAGATTGCGCGATTCAGCGCGTCGCGACCGGCATCATTCGAACGTATCAGCAATGCCTGCAGTGATAGCGAAGCATGCGCTTTCTGATCGTCCAAAGTTAACTCTTCGATCAACGCAGACAACTGCGCATTTGTTTTTGCGTCATTACTTTCGAGGTATTCAAATAGCGGCTGTGCCTGCCAGTGGACGTTTGCTTCGTCAAAGCCATGGACAGTGTCGGCGGCGCTGCGGGCGGCAATACGAAAGCCAAGTTGGTCTACCTCATTGCTGGATAGCGGATAGTTGCCGTTAATATAGTTTCGAAACCGCTCCTGCATTTCGGGTTCGCGCTCGGGTCCGAATTCCAGCAACACGACAGTTGGATTGTACGTACTGAGCTTGTCCGACAGCGCTTCGAGGTACTCTTGATTCTCATCGGTCGTGATGTCTATCTGGTCCGTCTTGACTACGTCGAGTCCCGGATTTGAAAAGTGAAAGACGCCAAATAGCATCACTTGGGCAGGCTGCCGCTCCTCGGCCATCGCCACCGGCGCGTCGATCAACATGGACATGAAGACAGCAAACAGGACTAAGATTTTCATGAAAAGGATCCCTTTGGCGTGGAATTAGGCCGTACTAGATTACTTCTTCGATGCCCTGGGTACAGAGATGGTTTACATCACATCAGCTTTGTGACCTCGTCGCGGGTCGGCAGGCTGGGCTGAGCACCTGGCTTCGTGCACGCTGCAGCGCCTGCCGCACAGGCAAACTCGAGTGCCTGCTGTGGTTCCTGACCTTCGACCAGCGCCACTGTCAGAGCTGCAGTAAATGCATCACCGGCAGCGGTCGTGTCGACTGCATCGACGCGTGGCGGTTTGGCGAACGCGATATCCTCACCATTTTTTGAAATCGTGGCGCCGGCAGCACCAACCGTAGTTGCGATCATGCCCGACGCGGCAGAAAGACTGTCGCCATACCATGCGGCCTCAACTTCGTTGACCACGATCAGGTCGGCTCGTTGCAGTACTGCAACATCGACGTGTTTTGCGGGCGCCAGGTTGACGCAGAAGAAGCCGCCAAACTCCCTGGCAGCTTTCGCCACTGTGTCCGTCGGCACCTCGAGCTGACAGATCAGGGCATCTGCGACTGGAACTGCCAGTACATCCAGCATCAACGCACGGTTAGCGCCTGGTGCAACAACGATGTGATTCTCGCCTGACGGCGCAACTGCGATCATCGCGATGCCGGTTGGCAAGTCCGCGACAGACTGAACACCGGACAGGTCAACACCACCTTCAAGTAACAGGGCTTGTGCGTCGTCGGCGGCCGCATCATCACCCACGCAGGCGATGAGCTTCACGTCCGCACCGAGCCTCTGCGCCGCCAGCGCCTGGTTGGCGCCCTTACCGCCTGGGAATCGGCTCAGTTCAGCATCTGTCACTGTTTCACCAGGACTCGGCAGGCGAGCAACCGTGGCGACGAGATCGAGATTGATCGAACCGATGACCGCGATAGTGCTCATGAACCGTCACCAAAAGTTGCAAGCCTTTCGGTCAACAATTCGTAAAAACCATCACTATCCACCTGGTACACCCAGTGCACGTTCTTCGGTCTGTCCGTGACGTGCCAGAAGTCGACTGCAGTGTGGCCGAGCGTCAACTCGGACTGTGTCTCCACAGCAACGTTGCAATCCTTGCCGGTAAAGAGCTCGGGCTGTATCAGCCATGCCACAGTGCACGGGTCGTGCAGTGGTGCGCCGGGTGCAGCGTATTTACTCATGTCATAGCGCTCGAAAAAACTGATCATGCCCGCAGTCGCTTCGGCGACCGGGTTGCCCAGCACGGCGATGCGGTCCACGCGATGCTTCGTCGACAGTACCTGGTGTGTCACATCGAGACCCATTTGGGTAATTGGCCGGCCGCAGCGAAACACAATGTCGGCCGCATCCGGATCGACGAGGATATTGAATTCTGCCGATGGTGTGCGGTTGCCGCCCTCGCGCATCGCGCCGCCCATCAAGACAATACGCTCAATCTTCGCCAGGATCCCTGGTTCGCGGTCGATCGCGGTACCAATATTTGTTAACGGCCCGGTCGGCACAAGAGTGATCGAATCATCATCGGCGGCCAGCAGTGCTTCAATGATGAAGTCGACTCCGTGCTGCGCTTGCAGCGGCGTGGCCGGGTCAAATACATCGATGCCGTTGATTCCGGTTTCACCATGGATATATTCCGCCGTCCGCAGCGGTTGTCGCATCGGTTTGTCGCAACCCGCGTAGACAGGCACGTCACTATTGGCGATGTCACACATCATGCGCGCGTTGCGGTGCGTCAATTCGAGTGGCACGTTACCGCCAACCGTCGTAATGCCGAGTACGTCGAGTTCGGGTGAGGCAAATGCCAGGAACAGGGCGACAGCGTCGTCCTGCCCGGGATCGCAATCAATAATGATCTTGCGTGTCACGTACTCAGAACGTCAGCATGATTCCGGCCAGCGCGGCACTCATCAGGTTGGACAATGACGCAGCCAGCACGGCCTTGATGCCGAGTTGGCCAATGAGGTCGCGCTTCTCGGGAACCAGAACACCGAGACCACCGAGCAGAATTGCGATCGAAGAAAGGTTGGCAAAGCCGCAAAGCGAGAACGTCGTGATCGCAATCGTGCGTGGACTCATGCCTGCCAGGTAGTCGTTAAGGTGAGAGAACGCGACAAACTCATTGAGAATGAGCTTCTCTCCGAACAATGCGCCGGCCGCCTCGGCCTCTGCCCATGGCACGCTTAGCAAATACATTAGCGGCTGGAATATCTTGCCGAGAATAAGTTGCAGCGTAATGCCTTCAATACCAACCAGACCAAAAAGCCAACCCACGAGGCCATTGAACAAGGCTATCAGTGCTACGAACGCAATAAGCATAGCGCCAATATTGGCCGCCAGCCGCAAACCGTCAGTGGTACCTGACGCTGCTGCGAGGATGACGTTTTTGTGATTACTCGGCTCCATCACGAGTTTTTCGTGCCCGCCTGCTGGAACGACTTCATCATCCGGCATGATGATCTTGGCCATTAGCAGACCACCCGGCGCAGCCATAAAGGCCGCTGCGAGCAGATACTTGAGCTCGGCGCCCATCAGTACGTAACCCGCGAGCACCGTACCGGCGATAGACGCCAGCCCGGAAACCATGACTGCGAACATTTGTGCTTCTGTGAGGTTCCTCAGGTACGGGCGGACGACCAATGGTGCTTCGGTCTGGCCCACGAAGATGTTTGCGGCCGCATTCATCGACTCTACGGCACCGGTGCCAATAATCTTGTGCAGCGCGCCGCCGACGATCTTCACGATCCACTCCATGATGCGCAGGTGATACATAACCGACATGAGAGCAGAGAAGAATATGATGATTGGCAGAACATTGATCGCAAAGCTGAAGCCAACTATTTCGGTATCGGCCAGCGGGCCGAACACCATATCGATGCCGTCTTTAGAAAAGCCAATGACCGCAAGGACACCGGTGCTTAGTGCATCAATCATCTTGCGGCCATAGTCGAAGTACAACACGAACGCTGCGACGACCGCCTGCAATGCGAGAGCAGCGCCGACGACGCGGAGGTTGATCGCCTTGCGGTTACTCGAGAACGCCAGCGCGATTCCGAGAATCACGATGATGCCGAGAATTCCAATAAAGCTACGCGTCATGCCTACCCCCGATCTTATTCTTGTTGGCTAGCGGGCCCTAGCATACCGCAAAGATCAGGCACCGCCCGTCAATTTCTCGTAGATCACGGCGTCAATCGGGAGCGCTTCCGGGCCCGTCACGCACGCCTTCAACAACAACTCTTCAGCCCTTGCCGCGTCATCGTCGGACGCCGCATGAATGACGGCCAGCGGTGTCTCACCATCCAGCAAGGTTCCAGGGCGGGCGACATTGCTGAGACCAACCGACAGATCGAGCCTCTCGCCAACCGTGCGCCGACCTCCGCCAAGTTCGATGATCACATTTCCGACCGCGCGAACATCTATATCGGTCAGGAAACCGCTCGTATGGACGGCGCGGGTAACAGGCGCCTGCGCCAGGTACTTGGCACTATTGGCGACCAATCCGGCCGGGCCTCCAAGCGCTACACACATCTCATCGAAACGTTCGGCGGCCTGCCCGCTCGTAACCGCTTTGTCGCAGCGCTCCAGCGCATGATCGATGTCGCTTTCCAGACCTGTAGCGATGAGCATCTCAGCACAAAGCGCCATGACCACATCATCAAGCCGTGAATCGCGAAAGTCATCCCGCAGGTACGCCATCGACTCTTCGATCTCGAGCGCATTGCCCGCAGTTGTGCCGAGGACTTCGTTCATGTTTGTCAACACCGCGTGTGTCTTCAAGTCCGCATTCGCCGCCGTGGCAATGATGCTTTTCGCGAGTTCGATCGAGCGCTCATGCGTCGGCATAAATGCGCCGCTGCCTACCTTGACGTCCATGACCAACGCGTCGAGTCCGGCGGCTATTTTCTTGGAGAGGATCGAAGCAGTGATGAGAGGTATCGATTCAACTGTCGCTGTGACGTCGCGTATCGCGTACAGGCGCCTGTCTGCCGGAGCGAGATCAGCCGTTTGCCCGATGATGGCGCAGCCCACCGACTTCACGACATGCTTGAATGTCGCGAAATCCGGCGCCGTATTATAGCCCGGGATTGCTTCTGCCTTGTCAGTCGTACCACCCGTGTGACCCAGGCCGCGACCGGAGATCATCGGCACATAACATCCACACGCGGCCGCGATTGGCGCCAGCAGGAAGCTGACCTTGTCGCCGACGCCGCCGGTCGAATGTTTGTCGACAACCGGGCCATCAAGACCCATGTCACTCCAGTCGAGCACGGTACCCGACTGGGACATGCCAATCGTCAGCTTGGCGGCCTCATCGAAAGTCATTCCATTGAGGAATATCGCCATGGCCAGCGACGACACCTGCTCAGCAGGGATCGACTCGTCGGCAAGGCCGTCGACAAAGAACCGGATCTGCTCGTCAGACAGTCCTCTGCCGTCGCGCTTGGCGCGAATGACATCGGTAAACAGCATCAGTTACGGGACCCCGTGGAGAATGGCGCACATTGCGCCATTCTCCACTTTGCGCCGTCAAGCGCAAACCCGCAGCTGATAGTTTGGTGCTACCTTCAGAAACGATAGCCTACAGCGAGCGCGTATACCCACGGGTTAATAGCCACCGTACCGAGCTTTGCGCCGTCGAGCCTGGCGTCGGTTTCGATATCAATGTAACGGAAATCGACATTAACCAGCCATTTTTCGTTGATTTCGATATCGGCTCCCACTTGCAGCGCAAGCCCGAAGGAATCGTCGAGGTCGAGTTTGGTTCCGGCCAGCGGGCCCGTCGTGTCTGTACTGAAGAACGTCGTGTAGTTGAGACCGGCGCCCACATACGGCTGAAATTTCGCATCCGGCATGAAGTGGTACTGTGCTGAGAAAGTCGGTGGCAGATGATCCGTTGAGGCAACCTTGACGCCGCCGAGTTCAATGTCGTGACTGAACGGCCACGCAGCAAGCACGTCAAATGCCCACTTCTGGTTGAACATGTAGGTCAGGGTCAGCGTCAGGCTGGTGCCATCATCAACTTCGATAAAACCGGCAGGGCTGAGATCAAGATTCTTGGATTCCGGCTGAACCGTGCCGACTCCGGCACGCGCGATCCATGTGCCACCTTCATGGGCACTGGCCGGAACAGCCAGCAACAGAGCAGCGAACGCTGCCGCAAGGGCAATACTGAAACGTTTCATTGGATTTTTCCTGTCAGGCGAAAGCACTGGGGGGATACCAACACCAGCCAGAAATCACCACAATTCGGGCTTTCCCGTATGGCGCGCCTCGCGAACAGAAATCTAGTTATCGAATCCGCGCAATGGAAGGTCGTCGCCTCGTTGCAGCCAATTGTCGGCCGGGTAATGGCAGCTGCGATCGATGACATGCAATGTGTAAGCGTGCCTGGATTTCTCTGACCGGTTCGGACCACTCATGTGCGGCGCCCTGCCATCGAAAATGACAAGTGAGCCTGCAGGCGCCTCGGCCGGTTGCCGGAGATGCATCGGGAACGGGGTTTCATCGAGCACTTCGTCCAGGATGCTGCCGTCGGCGTAGCGGTGATTTCGTTTTCGAAGCGGTGACTCATGGCCGCCAGGGATGAAGTGCATGCAGCCGTTGTCGATCGTGGCATCCTCAAGCGCAAACCAGAATCCAACACAGGACTCCGGTTCCGTGTAGATATACGCCGAATCCTGATGACACACGACTTCACCACCGATTCGTGGCGACTTGAAAATGTACATCGACTGGATAATTGCGGGGTCCTTGAAGCCGATACTGCGTGCGGCATTTGCCAGCTCCGGCGTGCGCGAGAAGGCATCGAAAACCGGATCAAGATCGTGCATTGCGTGTCCGATCTTGTTCAGACAATCTTCTTTCGCGGCTCTTAGCTGACCCGTGTCGTCAACCGCGCCATCCTCAAGAAAAAAACGAATTTTGTCACCGGATCCGATGAAATACTCGTCGGCCTGGTGCTCGTCTGTCTGCGTAGAGAACACGGTGTCCACAGTCGATGGATCGAAATCGTCGATTAACTCAAGCGTGCGTTGCCGCAGTGCAGCGCAAGCATCGGCAGACACAAAATCGGTCAGGATGATCACGCCCGCGTCCTCATACGCCGCCAGCATTTCCGCGGTTAAGGCACCGCCCTCCGGACGCGCAAATGTCGGTAAAGATTTGTTCATGAGAATCCCATGCAAATATCTGCCACTTGACTATAGTTAAGTCTAGAACATCGAAACAAATGTATCGAAACTGTTTCGGGTTTAATTTCAAGCCATTGGGGGATCAAGAATGAAGAAGAATAGCCTGCGCGTCTATCTGTGCGCGCCCGTAATGCTCGCCCTCACCCTGCCGCAAGTGTCCGCGGCCCAGGAGAGTGACAATAATGTTTTCGAAGAAATCACCGTTACGGCGACCAAGCGCGAGGAGAGTATCTACGATGTAGCGCTCTCAATGAGCGCTTTCGACGGCGACAAACTTGCCGCGCAAGGCGTTACCGACGTTCTTGATGTCGGGAAGTTCGTGCCGAATATGAATGTCACCGGGTTTTCGGCCGGTCATGTATCGTCGGTCAACGTGTTTATTCGCGGCATTGGTATTCAGGATCACCTCATTGCTGTTGATCCGGGTGTGTCAGTGTCGGTCGACGGTGTGTATCTCGGCCGCCAGGTGGGCCAGAACTGGAGCCTGTCGAATATCGAACGCATCGAAGTCCTGCGGGGCCCGCAGGGAACGTTGTACGGGCGTAACTCGATCGGCGGCGCGGTCAACATCATTACAAAGACACCGGGAGAGAATGAGGGCGCCAAAGCGAGTCTTGAAATTGGTTCACGCGGCCGCCTCAATGGCGACTTCTACGCCGATTGGAATATCTCTGACAACTCAGCGATGTCGTTCACGGGCGGCTACAAGCACCGCGACGGCATCGGCGACTTCGTCAACCTGCCCAACGCGGGTGTGGAGGTTGGCGAGATGCAGGAGGTCTTCGGCCGTGTGACGTATCGCTACGCGCCAAGTGATGCTTTCTCGCTGCAGATTTCTGCAGACGCGAATGAAGGCAAAGGCGGGCTGCGCCCGTACACGACGCTGATCGACGAAGCACCATTCGGTGCGTTCTCACTGTTCACGAACTTCGGCTTTACGAACGACGACCTGCCCAACGATCCTTACGACAACGCCACATTGCAGGCCAACCAGACGCGTGTAAGCAACAGTGCGTCGGGCATATCGATAACGGCTGACTGGGCGTTCAATGACAACCTCGCCGGCAAGGTTATCGCCAGCACTCGCAGCTCGGAATACAAGGCGGGCCTCGATGATGACAGCCTCCCGGCAGATATCTTCTCGTATCCTGAGGTTGGCGAAGCCGATCAGACGTCTGTCGAGTTCCAGGTTAACGGCGACTTTGGCAGCTGGGATTTTGTATCTGGGCTATTCTTCTTTGAGGAGGATGGTTTTAACTTCCAGAACGGCTACAACTTCGCGGGCTTTGGTGCTGCTGACTTCCTGACCGAAGGCGAAATCACGAGCCAGGCAGTCTTCGCCAACTTCGGCTTCAACGTTTCGGATTCGCTGCGTATTGCCGCGGGTGCGCGCTACACCGAGGATGACAAGGACGCGTTCACACAGTGCTGTATCGGAGACGTTACTGGCAAAGCCAGTTTCGACGAAGTGAGCTGGGACCTGTCCGCAAACTGGACCATGGGTAACGGCATGCGCGTCTACGGTGCTGTCCAGAGCGGCTACCAGTCCGGACAGTTCCCGGCACGTCCATTCTGCCTGTTTGGTGATCCGAACTGCTTCCAGGCGACGGACAACATTACCGCCGTGAATTACGAAGTCGGCATCAAGGGCCAACCAACCGACTGGCTGCAAATGAGCGCAGCGGTTTTCATGACCGACTACTCCGACCTTCCCTACCAGGTCAGCGAATCCAGCGCAGGCGGCTTCTCGACGTTCGCCATCGTGGTTGACCAGACCTCGACGGGCTTCGAATGGGAAAGCACGATGCTATTCGGCGACAACTTCAGTTTGCATGCCACGCTCGGCATCATCGATGTCGAAGTCGATCGCGACCCCGTATCCGGTGCCCAGGGTGTAGCGCCACTGACGCCAGAGCTAACCTGGTCATTGAGCCCCGAGTTCAGCGTACCGATGGCGAATGGCGCGACCATCAGGCTTCGGGCCGACTACTCCTATCGCGACGAAATGTGGGGCGAACCCACAGACGATCCTGCTCGCTTTACGAAGATCGAAGACCGCAGCCTCCTCAACGCAAACATTGCTTACATTGCACCTGACGACAGCTGGTCAGCGGCAATTTATGGCAGGAACATCACCGACGAGCGTTACACCAACGCTGCGCTCTATGTTGATGACTACATCCTGCACATCCTGAGCAATGACGCGAGCGAGTTCGGCGTGCATTTCACCAAGAGCTTCTAGTCTGGCTAGCACCGTAGGCGAAGAGCCGGCTATTTGGCCGGCTCTTTTTTTTTACGCCTTTCACTCGTCGTCACGATGCTACAATTGCCCCACTCAGGAGCTCGTATGACGAATATAACACGCTGTTTTATAACACTTTTCGCAATTTCCGGCTTGATGGCCTGCGAAGCGGAACAGGCTGCGCCAGTCGCGGATGCGGCGGATGACGACCGCATTGACCTGATTGTCCTCGGCGATCACGTCGTGACCATGGACGCTGCGGCGACCGTTATTGAGAAAGGCGCGGTAGCGATCGATGACGGCGTCATTCTCGCGGTCGGTCCGGCCGACGAGATCGGTGCGGCGTATGACGCCGAACAAACACTGGACGGCGGCAACCGTATCGTCATGCCCGGGCTCGTTAACGGTCACTCGCATGCCGCAATGACCTTGCTGCGCGGCGTCGCCGATGATCTCGCGCTCATGGACTGGCTCAACAACTACATCTTCCCGGCCGAAGTCGAGTTCGTCGATGCAGAGTTCGTACGCATCGGCACCGAGCTTGCGTGCTGGGAAATGATTCGTGGCGGTACGACGACGTTTGTAGATATGTATTACTACCCCGACGTCATCGCTGAGGTTGTCGACAGCTGCGGCATGCGCGCATTGATTTCCGCGACTGTCATCGACCAGCGCAGCCCTGATGCGGAAAGCGCCGTTGACTCGATTGAGAAGGGCAGCAGCTTCATCGAACGCTGGCAAGGGAAGAACAGTCGCATCACGCCAATCTTCGGCCCACACGCGAACTACACGCTCAATGCAGAACAGCTGCAGGCGACTCGCGCGGCAGCCGTGAAATACGGCGTTCCAATCAGTATCCACCTGGCTGAGTCGCCGTACGAGTTTCAATACTCACAAGACACATTCGGCAAGACAAGCATCGAGTTCTTCGAGTCAATCGGCTTTTTCGAAGGCCCAACAATCGCCGCACATGTCGTCTGGCCGACTGAGGCCGAGATTCCGATACTCGTCCAGCGTAAAGTCGGCGTCATACACAACCCCACGTCTAATATGAAAATTGCTTCCGGTATCGCGCCCATCACCGACATGCTCAAGGCCGGCGTGCGCATTGGTCTCGGCACAGACGGTGCCGCGAGCAATAACGATCTCGATATGTGGGAAGAAATGCGGCTCGCGACACTCCTGCAAAAGGTGGAACAGATGAACCCCGAGGTGCTACCAGCCGAAACAGTGTTGCGAATGGCAACGAGCGGCGGCGCGACGGCGATAGGGCTCGGTGACAAGATTGGTTCACTCGAGGTCGGCAAGCGCGCCGACCTTATCCAGGTCGCGTTCGAGGATGTGCACCACGTGCCGACCTACGATGTGATATCGCATCTTGTATACGTCAATGATGAGCAGGATGTAGCATCTGTCGTTGTGGACGGTCAGGTTTTAATGCGCGAGCACGAAATGCTGACCATAGATACTGAACGCGTTGCCGCTGAGGCGACCGAGGTCGGCGCCAGGATCAAGCGTGCGCTGCAGGAGAGGAATCAGTAATGGTCCGAAACGTCGCAGCGGCAATTACCGGCATTGTTACGGCCTTCGTTTTGATCATGCTGATCGAAAAACTCGGCCACATCATCTACCCGCCACCACCTGACATCGACTTCAGCGATCCCGACGCAATGCGTCCCTACATCGCTACTTTGCCGTTCCTGGCACTTCTGTTCCCAATGATCGCGTGGGTGGTTGCCACATTTGCAGGAACAGTCCTGGCCTGCAAGATCGGCACAGCAAATCCGTTGGCATTTGCCGCCGTTGTCGGTGGCCTGGTGCTGGCCGGCACTATTGCCAACCTGATCGTGATTCCGCACCCGGTCTGGTTTTCGGCCGTTTCCCTCGCGGCCATTGCGGCCAGCGCATGGATAGCCGTGCGTGTCGCCAGCGGTGCGGACGCTCAGCTACCAGTCGAGGACTAGTCGCACTCAAAGTCGTCGTCGCCGACGAGCCTGCTCTGCGTCGCTTCATCTCGCCGAAGAGGCTACTTATTCAGGAAGCTCGTGCCGTAGTCCATCGGTGCGAGACTGAAGAACGATGCAATGCTTTGCCCGATATCAGCGAACGTGCTCCGCTTTCCGATAGCACCCGGTGTAACGCCGTGACCATATGCCAGCACCGGAATGTGTTCGCGCGTGTGATCGCTGCCTTCCCAGGTTGGGTCACAACCGTGATCGGCACAGAGGAACACAACGTCGTCGTCCTTCATCGATTCGAGCAATTCGGGCAGGCGCTGGTCAAAATACTCCAGCGCCGCCGCGTAACCTTCAACGTCTCGCCGATGTCCGTAGAGCATGTCGAAGTCGACGAAGTTGGTAAACACGATCGAGCGATCGCCTGTATCGCGTAATGCTTCAAGCGTCGCGTCGAACAACGCAGCATTGCCGGAGGCTTTAACTTTTTTGGTGATGCCCTGGTGTGCATAGATATCAGCGATTTTTCCGATGCTGATAACATCTCCACCGGCGGCAACCAGTTTGTCGAGCACGGTATCTGCGTGCGGTGGTGTTGTCAGGTCGCGGCGGTTACCGGTGCGCGCGTAAGTATCCGGGCCGTCACCGATGAACGGTCTCGCAATGACCCGGCCGATGTTGTACTCGTCGACGAGCTCACGGGCGATCTCGCAAAGCTCGTAAAGGCGATCAAGACCAAACGCCTCTTCGTGGCAGGCAATCTGGAAAACACTATCTGCAGAAGTGTAAAAAATCGGCTTGCCTGTTCTAACGTGCTCGTCCCCCAGGTTCGCGATGATAGTCGTGCCAGAGGCGTGGCAATTGCCGAGGTAGCCCGGCAGCCCCGCACGCTCCACGAGCTTGTCGAGTAATTCCTGCGGGAATGTGTTCTCGCGCTCATTAAAGTAGCCCCAGTCGAACAACACCGGAAGACCCGCAATCTCCCAGTGCCCGCTTGGTGTGTCCTTGCCGCTGGAGAGTTCTTCGGCGTAACCGTAGGCACCGACGATGTCCGTATCAGTAATCGCGCCGGCAGCAAATTCACCCGTGCTGTCGCGCCCCGCGTGGTAAAGCCCGAGTCGGGCGAGATTCGGCAGGCTCAACGGTTTGCCTGACGCCAGTCGATCGCGCGCGATATGCCCGAACGTGTCGGATCCCACATCACCAAAACGGTCGGCATCTGCCGTAGCACCAATGCCGAATGAATCCAGTACGAGAATGATGGCTCTGCCCATGGTTCCTTCCTAAAGGGCCTGCAGGGAGAAAAACAACCCGGCAAGCGAGGCATTCATAAGGTTGACGAGTGTACCGCCAATCACTGCCTTTAGACCAAGTCTCGCAATATCGTGGCGACGCTCGGGGACGACCGCGCCGAGCCCACCCAGCAATATCGCGATCGACGACAGGTTTGCGAATCCGCACAGCGCGAATGTGACGACGAGCTGCGTGTGCGCAGACAGGGTCTCCTTGACGCCCATGAAAGAAACATAGGCATAAAACTCATTGATGACGAGTTTCTGGCCAATCAGGCTGCCGGCCTGGGCCGCCTCGGCCCAGGGCACGCCCAAGACGAGCGCAATCGGAAAAAACAGCTTGCCCAGTAGCCACTGCAGGGTGAGGCCATCAATGCCAAACCAGTTGCCGACACCTGTTAGCACGCCGTTCACCAGCGCCACCAGTGCAACAAAGGCCACCAACATCGCTCCGACACTGAACGCGACCTGCATGCCGGTCGTGGCACCGTTGCCAATGGCCTCGAATATATTGACGGGTTGCTCGACGTCGCCCGTGTGATTTGGGTCGAACTCGACTTGTCGTGTTTCCGTTTCGGGCATCATGATCTTGGCCATCAGCAGGCCACCAGGCGCTGCCATAAAGCTCGCCGTAACCAGGTACTTGAGGTCTATGCCCATGGCCGCGTAACCCATCATTACGGCGCCGGCGATCGTCGCACAGCCTCCGACCATTACCGCGAACAGCTCGGACTGCGTCATGTCTTTGAGGTAGGGCCGAACGACCAACGGTGCATCGGTATGGCCGACGAAGATATTTGAAACTGCGGAGATTGATTCGGGCTGGCTCGTCCCGAGCAATTTATGCAACCAGCCGCCTGCAGTACCGACGACCTTCTGCATGACACCGAGGTAGTACAGCACCGCCATGATCGCGCCGATGAACACGATGACCGGCAAGACGTTGAAGGCAACCGTGAAGCCGAGACTCTCTTTCATCTTGTCGCCAAACAAAAAGACGATTCCATCGTTCGCATAATTGATGACGTACTGAACGCCGGTTACGATCGTGTCGAGTACGGCACTCCCTT
>Ga0316191_10001190_pt1 | contig 18020 bp, 15 predicted proteins | sample Eddworburr2cm_MG_FD_204928 | JGI IMG/M metagenome (GOLD analysis project Ga0316191, IMG submission 204928) | Coastal sediment microbial communities from Maine, United States - Eddy worm burrow 2 cm | ecosystem: Environmental > Aquatic > Marine > Coastal > Sediment | place: USA: Maine...
CAGGCGGTTCTTGGAGGACCTGAGAACGGAACTGTCAAGCATCAGGAACATGCTCGACAATAATTAGTTTGATGAAAAATATTGACAACCGTGTAAATTTGTCTTAATTATACTAATTTAAGCGGTTGACGAGCGGGCATAGCTCAGTTGGTAGAGTACAAGCTTCCCAAGCTTGGTGTCGCGAGTTCAAATCTCGTTGCCCGCTCCAGTTTGATTTCGCCTGATCCTTGCGTATGGGCAGCGGTGGTATGATTGTATTGTGGGATGAACTTAACTTTTTCCTTATGGTTATTGGTATGAACAGATAAACTATCTCGCTGTGCATCAATAAAGGTCTACCTGAGACATGAGGAAACGGGCGATAGCCCGTTTTTGCGTTTTAAAGAGGGCATTCGCAGTACGGTGAAAAGAAAGAAGCATCATTTTAAAAGAAGGTCCAGGCCGGTGGACCACCGTCATTCACCTGCCAACCTGCAAAAAATTGCCGACCAGGTCTCAGCTCTGGCCAAGCCGGTGTGTGAGTCCGAAGGTCTGGAGCTGATTTACGTTGAGTATCAGCGAGAATCAGGGGGTCGAATTCTGCGCCTGTATATAGACAAGCCTGAAGGGATCAACCTGGATGATTGTGCCATTGTCAGCCGCCAAATGGGGGATATTATAGATGTCAACCTGGGAGATATCGGGCCGTTCAATCTCGAAGTCACCTCTCCGGGACCCTCGCGGCCGCTGGCTTCAACAGAGGATTTTAATAAATATAAAGGAAACCGGGTAAAAATTAAAACGACTCGATCGATTAACGGACAAAAAAATTTTAAGGGTATCCTTTTGGGGATTTCCGGCGGACAGGTGAATCTGCAGCTAGACGAGCAAATTGTTGCCATTCCAAATCAGGATATATTGAAAGCACGACTTGCAGATTAGACCTGTTAGAAATTAAATCCCGTGGAAAAACTAAATATGAATGGAGCGATCTGATGTTTGTCTCAGACATAAAACGTGTCGTTGAACAGGTTAGCCGAGATAGAGGTATTGACCGCGAAGTCCTTATCAAGGCTCTGGAAGAAGCTTTGCGATCTGCCGCCAGAAAAAAGTTTGGCAACAAACTGGATATCGAAGTTCAATATAATGATGAAAGCGGTGAGATTGAGGTCTTCCAGTTTATGGAGGTCACCGAAGAGATCATTGAGCCTGCTGTTCAGATCAGCCTTGAGGAAGGGCGCAAGCTGGATCCCGAATGCGAGGTCGGCGACAGCCTCGGCACCAAGATGGATGCCACCACTTTCGGTCGTATCGCCGCGCAGTCGGCCAAACAGGTCATCATCCAAAAAATGAAGGATGCTGAAAAAGATGCCGTCTATGCCAATTTCATTGACCGTAAAGGGGAAATTTTAAACGGCATCGTGCAGCGGATCGATCGGGGCGATATCATTGTCAACCTGGGTCATACCGAAGGGATCGTTCCGTCCCGCGAGCAGGTGCCGAGGGAATCGTATCGCCGGGGAGATCGCATTCGCGCCTATATCCTGGATGTGCTGCAAGAATCACGTGGTCCTCAAATTGTTCTTTCCAGGACACATCCAAACTTTTTGATTGACCTTTTCCGGACCGAAGTACCGGAAATCAGCGAGGGTATTGTAACCATCATGGGCGCTTCTCGCGAAGCCGGGGTGCGCGCAAAAATTGCGGTGGCCTCGAATAATTCCGACATAGACCCTGTCGGTGCCTGCGTGGGTATGAAAGGCAGCCGGGTGCAAAACGTCGTGCAAGAACTTCGGGGCGAAAAAATCGACATCATACCGTGGCATCTGGATCCGGCTAAATTCGTATGCAACGCACTGGCCCCCGCTGAGATTTCAAGGGTTATAATAGACGAAGACAATCGTTCGATGGAAGTTATCGTCCCAGACGAGTACTTATCCATTGCCATTGGTAAAAAAGGTCAAAACGTAAGGTTGGCATCCAAGCTTTCCGGCTGGCATCTGGATGTTAAAAATGAAACGCGCTACAGTCAGGCCATGCAGATCGGGTATGACTCACTTGTGGCGTTGCCGGGGGTCGGAATCGGTTTAGCCGATGCATTATATGAGAGCGGTTTTTACTCGGCTGAAGAAATCAGCCAGGCAACCATCGAAGATTTAATTCAAATTAGAGGTATCGGGGAAGATAAGGCAGATAAACTTCTCGAGTCGGCACGCAATGCGGTCGCACAGGCCGAAGCAGAAGCGGACAATGAGACATACGCCGAAACCGAGGCGAATAACGATCTCGGCGAAGAAGAAACCGCCCTGCAAAGCGCTGAAGACGAGACCACCGAAATAGAAGATTCGCCGCAATCCGAACCGCCGCCGAATGAGGAAACAGATGCCGAAACAGGGGCGAATAACGATCTCGGCGAAGAAGGAAACACCCTGCAATCCACTGAAGACGAGACCACCGAAATAGAAGATTCGCCGCATTCCGAACCGCCGCCGGATGAGGAAACACATGCCGAAACCGGGGCGAATAACGATCTCGGCGAAGAAGGAAATACCCTGCAATCCACTGAAGACGAGACCACCGAAATAGAAGATTCGCCGCATTCCGAACCGCCGCCGAATCAGGCTGAATCGGACAAAAAAATAGATTGATAGGGTAAATAAGGGAACCTTAGGGGGAACTAATGGCCAAGACCAGGGTTTATGAACTCGCCAGAGACCTTAACCTGACAAACCAAATTCTGCTGAGTAAGCTGAATGAACTTGATATCTCTGTCAAGAGTCATATGAGTTCTCTTGATGATGAAGCCGTTGACAAGGTGAAAACCGTGATTTTTGGGAAAAAAGAAGTATCCATCGAGGAAACCCGCGTAAGACCGACCGTCATTCGCAGACGTAAGAAAAAAGTCCCGCTTGAAGTCGTGGCCGAACCCACAGCGGATACCGTCGAAGTAGCCGCCGAACAGGAGACCGCTGCAGAAGTTGTCGAGAGTAAAGAGGCCCCTGTGGAACAAGCGTCAGCCGAAGCCGCTGAAAAGCCGGCGGAAGCCGTTGAAGAGATAGAGGCCGCTGATAAAAAACCTTCTGAGGCGTTGGAAACGGTTGATGAGAAAGTTGCCGAAGAGGCGACAGAGGAGGTCGTTGTGGAACCGGCCCCGAAGACGCCGGAAAGTCAGGAGGCTCCGGTAGACCAGGTCGAATCACCGGTTACCCTTAAGGAGAAGAAGCCTAAAAAAGTTGTTAAGAAACCGAAAAAAGAATCCGCCGCCAAAATTATCCAACTGCCTGTAAAGCCGGTGGAAAAAACACCGGAGAAAAAAGTCGCTACGCTTGAAAAGCCCAAGGGTAAAGTTAGGCGGATGCCGTCTCGACCACCGGCGGCCAAACCGGTTGTTCCACCTCAGGAAGTAGTTTCCAAAGAAACCAAGAAAAAGAAATCAAAACAGAAGCATGCCGAAGATATTGAGGGAAACAAAAAATTCTTAAAAAAGAAAATCTCATTTCGTAAAAAATCGGTTATCGAGGGTGCCGCCCTATACGATAGTGGCTATCGAACCCGTAAACCGCGCAAGGGTGCCAAGGGCAAAGCGGTTGCCAGCGGACAAAAAACTCAAATTACAACAGCCAAAGCCATCAAACGGCGCATCAAAATTGATGATGCCATTGTTCTCTCCGAGCTGGCTAAAAGAATGGGAATTAAATCCGGCGAAATGATAAAAACCCTCATGGGCATGGGAGTTATGGCGACTGTCAATCAGAGCATCGACTATGACACCGCGGTCCTGGTTGCCGCCGAATTTGATTATGAAGTAGAACGCGCCACCTTTGAAGAGGAAGAAATTCTTAAACAGAAAACCGACGGCCCGGAAAACTTACAGGAACGACCTCCGGTGGTTACCATTATGGGCCACGTCGACCATGGCAAAACCTCCCTGCTCGATGTTATCCGAAAAACCCACGTAACCCAGACGGAAGCGGGCGGTATTACCCAGCACATCGGCGCCTATCGTGTTGTTACCGATAAAGGGCAAATAGCGTTTCTTGACACGCCCGGTCATGAGGCGTTCACCGCCATGCGGGCCCGGGGGGCCAAGGTCACCGATATTGTCATTTTGGTTGTCGCCGCCGACGATGGTGTCATGCCGCAGACAATTGAAGCCATCAACCATTCCAAGGCGGCGGATGTTCCTATTATTGTTGCGATCAACAAGATCGACAAGGCCAATGCCGATCCTGACCGGGTTAAACGAGAGCTGGCCGAGAATGGATTGACCCCGGAAGATTGGGGCGGTGATACGATTTTTATCCAAGTTTCCGCAAAGCAGGAACAGGGCATCGACGAATTGCTGGAAATGATTTCACTGCAATCTGAAGTATTGGAACTGAAAGCCAATGCGGACAAACTGGCATACGGTCACGTAGTTGAAGCCAAGATAGATACCGGCCGGGGGCCGGTGGCCACCGTTCTCGTACAGGACGGAACTTTGCGAAACGGCGATGCGGTCGTATGCGGTATTCACTTCGGTAAAATCCGCGCCTTGTTGGACGACCAGGGGGTTCAGGTCGAATCAGCCGGTCCTTCCATACCGGTTGAAATCCTGGGCTTGTCCGGAGTGCCTGTGGCCGGTGATGAGATGATTGCCCTCGACGATGAGAAAAGCGCCAGACAGGTCAGTATGCATCGTGTTCAACGGCAGCGATCCAAAGAGTTGGCCCAAACCAATAGAGTTAGCCTGGAAAATCTTTTTGAACAGATGCAGCAGGGCGATGTCAAAGATTTAAACCTTATTATCAAAGCGGATGTTCACGGCTCGATTGAAGCCCTCACCGAGGCGTTAACAAAGCTTTCCAATGAAGAAGTAAAAGTTAATGTCGTGCACTCCGCTACCGGAACCGTTACCGAATCGGACATTCCCCTGGCGGCCGTGTCCAATGCAATCATCTTTGGTTTTAATGTGCGGCCGACAACCAAGGTTCAGGCGATCGCCAGCGAAGAAAATGTTGATATGCGCTTTTACAGTGTCATTTATGACGTCATCAAAGATGTCAAGGGCGCCATGGTGGGTCTGATGGATTCCACCTATAAAGAACACATTATGGGCTCAGCGGATGTACGCGAGCTATTTCAGATACCCAAAATCGGCACCATCGCCGGTTGTCATGTGAACGATGGCAAATTTGAACGCGGGCAGAATATCCGTGTTGTCAGAGATGGCGTTGTATTGTATGAAGGCAAAAATTCTTCCCTGCGGCGGTTTAAAGACGACGTCAAAGAAGTACAAGCCGGTTACGAATGCGGGATCGGGATTGAACATTTCAATGATATCAAAGTCGGCGATGTCCTTGAGTGCTATTACCTGGAAGAAATTAAGCCGGCAATAGAATAGTGAAAATCAAATCTCAAACTACAAGCATCAAAATACAAATAAATCTCAAATTCCAATATCCAAAGACAAAACAGCTTTGAGATCGGAATAGGTCGTATTTTTTACTAAAAGCCTCACAGCTTTGGTAAATTGAAATGTTCTTTCTTAACTATCAGAGATAAGTTTGGTATTTTAAATTTTTGTCATTGTGATTTATTTGATATTTGTGATTTGTAATTTGATATTTCTTAAATAAAAGAATTCCTTGAATATTTGATAGCTCGAAATTGCTTTTTAACTAAATTGGGTATTAGCCATTAAAAAATATGGTTGTCGGAACCGGACTTATCACCTTGAGGCTGCATGATTGCCGCTCTTTGAAGGCCAAACGCAAAGTTGTCAAATCCATGATCAACCGTTTGCGTAACAATTTCAATGCATCGGTAGCCGAGGTGGGCTCAAACGATATCTACCAAAAAGCGGAAATCGGCTTTTCACTGGTCGGGAACGACGCGGCGCTGATTAACTCAAAAATCGACAAAATTTTCAACTTGGCCGAAGATATAGGCTTGGCGGAAATAGTCGATACCGAAATGGAAATAATTCATTTATGATATCCTTTTCCCGGGCAGACAGGGTCAGCGGTTTAATTCAGGAAGTCTTGTCGGAGTTGTTAAGAAAGGACATCCACGATCCCCGTTTGCAAATGGCAACGATCACAAATGTAAAAATGTCGCGGGATTTGAAACTGGCCCGCATTTATTTTTCAATTCACGGTGGCAGCGCTAAAGTGGAAGCGGCTGCCAAAGGTTTTGAAAGCGCGCGTGGTTTCATTAAACGAAGTCTTGCACCCAAACTCAGTCTGCGCTACATGCCGGATCTGACTTTTTTTTATGACGAATCTTTGGACTACGGATCTCATATTAACGAACTGCTGAAAAAAATAAAGACGGAAAATGGACGAAATAATCAATCAAATTAAAAAATCGCAACATCTTTTACTGGCCTCCCATTGCGATCCGGATGGGGATGCAATCAGTTCGTTGCTGGCCATGGGGTTGGCCTTGGACAAACTGGATAAAAAGGTTACCCTATACAACGCCAGCCCTATTCCGGCCGTCTACCGATTTCTGCCCGCAGTGGAACGAATCGTCAGGCATACTGAAAAAGCGGCGACCTATGATGCAGCTCTTATTTTGGATTGCGGCCATGTGTCACGGGTTGGCGAAGCTTACTCGGTGGTCAGTCAAATCCCGGTCATCATCAATATCGATCACCACATCACAAATAACCGCTTTGGTAACATTCAGCTCATCGACCCGGCCGCCTGTTCCACCGCGGAAATCGTCTACCGCTTGATAAAAGCTTTAAACGCCCCCATAAACAAAGCAATTGCAACGTCAATATACACCGGTATCTTGACCGACACCGGATCGTTTCGGTTTTCAAACACCAACCAGGCAGCTTTTGCCATCAGCCAGGAGATGGTTCAATACGGAGTCACGCCTTATAATGTTGCCCAACACGTATTTGGGACTTACTCCCTGGGACGCATAAAACTGTTAAACCTGGCACTGGATTCTATAGAGATTTCCGATAACGGTAAATTATCGGTTATGACGCTTACCAATGCCATGTTTGAAGAAACCGGAACCCAGTCGGAAGATGTCGACGGTATCATCAATTATGCCAGACGAATCGAAGACGTCAAAGTGGCCGCCCTGATCCAAGAACAAAAAAACGGAGGCGCGAATTCAGACAAGTTACGAAATTTTCATGTAAGCCTGCGTTCCGATGGATCGGTCGATGTGGCGGCCATCGCCGGCGCTTTTGGAGGTGGTGGGCATTCCAATGCGGCGGGATTTCAGGCCGAAATGTCCATGGCAAAATTAAAATCCGAAATTATTACGCTGTCCAATGATTTGTGATGGCGAGCGCCCGTTTAAGTGGAATTATTGTTATCGATAAACCCGGCAATATCTCATCCGCCGGTGTTGTGAAATTTGTTAAAAAAACGCTCAAGGCCGAAAAAGTAGGACACGCCGGTACGTTGGACCCCTTTGCCGAAGGAGTGCTGATTTGCTGCTTGAATCAGGCGACCCGGCTTGCAGGATTTTTACTGCGCGGCAATAAAAAATACACCGGTGTGCTCAAACTAGGAGAAGAAACGGATACCCAAGATTTAACCGGAACACCTGTTTCGACCGGCAAACCAGTTGATTTCTCGCCGCAAACCATACAAAATGTTTTCAGAAAGTTTGAAGGGCCCATTAAGCAGCTACCGCCGGTTTATTCAGCATTGAAGCACAAAGGTATTCCGCTTTACAAGCTGGCGCGTCGTGGCACGCCAATTCAAAAGCCACCCAGGTGTGTGCGAATTGACAACATCACCATACGGGAAATTTCACTTCCACTCATTCGTTTTGAGGTGACCTGTTCGGCCGGAACCTATATCCGTACATTGAGTGCCGACATCGGAAAATCCCTGGGTTGCGGTGGGCATCTCACCGCCTTAAAGCGGCTTGAAAGCAGTGGATTTACCCTGAAGCAGGCAATTTCGCTGTCCGAGCTTGAAAAATTGAAAAACAGCACTAAGCTGTCGGCGCATATCATTCCCATGGCAGACGCTTTGCCGGACATGCCGCAACTTCGTGCCGACGCCCGGTTGGCTGAAAAAATACAGCAAGGTAAAATGATTTCAACCGGAGATCTGATAGGATTAAACAGCATTGTCGGAGCCCATCGTGCCGGTTCCGAAATAAAAGTAGTTGACTGGGAAGGAGATCTTATTGCAATATTGAAATGTAAAGAACCCGGTCACCGTCTGGCGTACCACTGTGTGTTTCCCAAACAGTAGAAACGCCAAATCGGATAAACTGGAAAAAACTGGACGCTTCATGTTTCAGAAATCTTAACATATTGAAATTATGACTATAAATTGACATAGTCAAACATTCAACCAGGCTGAATTAAGATACTAATTAACAGAGGAGGCAGAAAAGAAAGTGGCTTTCACAACCAGCGATAAGAAAAAACTGATCGAGAAATTCAAATTGCATGAGTCCGATACCGGATCTCCGGAGGTTCAGGTTGGACTTTTGACCCACCGAATTTCCTATCTCACCGAGCACTTAAAGATTCACAAAAAGGATCATCATTCGCGCAGAGGACTGCTGATGCTGGTCGGCAGACGCCGCCGGCTACTTAATTACGTAAAGTTCAAAGACGTAAATCGTTATCGTACCATCATTGAGACGCTGGGCTTAAAAAGGTAAGCAGCCGGTTGCAACCAATCTGTATACCGAATTACTCTGGTGTGCTTTTGAACCCGGTGAGCCCTGAAACATTATTTCAGTCATATCGATATTAGAAAGACCGCGAGCGCTCCGGCAGCAGGCGACGTGCTGACGGTATTCGTTTGAAAATGTTTGATAACATCGAGCAGGTAAAATTTCAGCGTCGCATAAATCCAGGAGATAAACATGGAAACTACGCTTAAAGCAGAAATCGACGGAAAAACAATCAGCATCCAGACCGGCAAAGTTGCCAAACAGGCATCCGGGTCGGTTGTGGTCCGTTACGGCGACACTATTGTACTAGTCACCACAGTCTCCGCTCATAAAGCGAGACCATCGAGTTTTTTACCGCTTTCTGTTGAATATCAGGAAAAGATCTATGCCGCCGGCCGGATACCCGGTAATTATTTTCGTCGTGAAATCGGCCGGCCCAGTGAAAAAGAAACACTGACAGCCCGTCTGATCGACAGGCCCATTCGTCCCCTGTTTCCTAAAAAATACAATTACGAAACCCAGGTAATTGCGACCGTGCTATCCATGGATCAGGAAAATGATCCGGATACATTGGCGATGTTAGGGGCTTCGGCCGCTCTTACGATCTCGGACATCCCCTTTGCCGGACCCATTGCAAGTGTGCGGGTCGGTCGTCTAAACGGCCGGCTGATAGTAAACCCCGGCATCCCGGATTGGGAAGAAAGCGATCTCAATATCATCGTGGCGGGCTCCAAGACCGGTGTCGTGATGGTCGAAGGCGGCGGAAACCTGATCAGCGAGGCGGACATGCTGGAAGCCATATTTTTCGCTCATGAGGCCATGCAGCCCCTCATCGATATTCAAATGCAACTGCAGGAAACCCACGGCGCAACCAAACGACCCTATTCTCCGCCGGCAAAAGATGAAGATCTGGTCGGTCTGCTGGAACCGCAAGCCTCCGCACCCATCCGCGACGCGATTTTAATTCCTGAGAAAACAAAACGCTCTGGGGCCTTGCGCGAGCTTAAAGCGCAACTGTTTGAAAACTTGGGTGACGCCTATGCCGATCGAGAAGAAGAAATTTACGACATTCTAGGCGATTTGCAGAAGAAAATCAGCCGGGATCTCATTTTGAAAGAAGGCCGCCGAATCGATGGTCGTCAATTCGACGAAATCCGGCCGATTGACTGCGAGACCGGTATCCTGCCGCGTCCCCACGGCAGTGCTCTTTTTACTCGGGGAGAAACCCAGGTCCTCGGCGTACTGACCCTGGGTTCCGGCCAGGATGAACAGCGCGTCGAAACCCTTGGCGGTGAAGAATTACGTCCCTTTATGCTGCACTATAACTTCCCGCCCTATTCCGTCGGCGAAGTCAAACGCATTGGAGGCCCCAGTCGCCGGGACATCGGTCACGGTGGATTGTCCACCCGAGCCATCGAAAAAATTCTGCCTGATAAAGAAAATTTTGATTATACCGTTCGGCTGGTATCCGAGGTCTTTGAATCCAACGGATCTTCCTCCATGGGAACCGTGTGCTCATGTTGCCTGGCCTTAATGGACGGCGGTGTTCCCATCAAGGCCCCGGTGGCCGGCATCGCCATGGGACTTGTCAAGGAAGATGATCAGATTGTGGTCCTTTCGGATATTTTAGGAGATGAGGATCACACCGGAGACATGGACTTCAAGGTGGCCGGCACCGCGGAAGGTATTACGGCCCTTCAAATGGATATCAAAATCCTTGAACTTTCCAAAGACATCATGGAAAAGGCCCTGGCCCAGGCTAAGGACGGACGGTTGCATATTCTCAACAAAATGGCCGAAGCGTTGAGCGCACCCCGTCAGGAAATTTCTCCCTATGCGCCGACCATCACTACCATCCAGATCCATCCCGACAAGATCCGCGAAATTATCGGCCCCGGCGGCAAAATAATTCGAGGCATCCAGAGTGAAACCAACACCAGTATTGCGATTGAAGATTCCGGTGTGGTTAAAGTCGCCGCTATCTCAAAAGAGGAAGGCGATGCCGCCATTAAAATGATTGAAGACCTTACCAAGGAGCCGGAAGTCGGTACGATCTACGAAGGTACAGTTGTTAAAATCATGGATTTCGGGGCCTTTGTCCAGATAATGCCCGGTACCGACGGTCTGGTGCATATATCTCAACTGGCCCACCACCGGGTCACCAAGGTGTCCGACATCGTCAAGGAAGGGGACACGCTCAAAGTCAAGGTGCTTGAAATCAGCCGGGATGGAAAAATCCGGCTGAGCCACAAAGCCGTTCTAGAAGAGGAAAAAAAAGGTGACCGTCGATAAAACTACGCTTAAAAACGGTATTCGAATTGTCAGTAAAACAATGCCCCACGCCCGTTCGGTGTCCATGGGGGTGTGGGTCAATGTGGGTGCCCGGGATGAATCCGAACTTGAGAGCGGACTTTCCCATTTTATCGAACATATGATTTTTAAAGGCACCCGCAAACGGTCCGCTTTTCAAATTGCCAAAGAATTTGATGCCATCGGCGGCCACACCAATGCGTTTACGGCCATGGAAAATACCTGCTACCATGCCAGGGTCATGGATACCCACACGGAAACCATGGTGGATATCCTATCCGACATTTTTATCAATTCGGTTTTCGATCCCGCGGAGATCGACAAAGAACGACCTGTTATCTTGCAGGAAATCGGAATGGTGGAAGACAGCCCGGAAGAGTACGTCCACGTGCTTTCGGGCCATAATTTTTGGGGTGATAATCCATTGGGCCGATCGATTCTCGGCTCCCCGCAGAACATCATCCAATTTGATGCCCCGATGATAAAAAAATTTTTCAGCCGCCTGTATCAACCCGAACGCATCGTGATTTCGGCCGCCGGCAAACTCGACCACCATCATCTGGTGGATCTGGTGCAACCGGCATTTGAAACCATCCAACCCGGCAACGGCATTCCGCAGCGGATAACCCCCCAAGGCTGCTCCGTGGTAGACCTCACCCACCGGGATTTAGAACAGATGCACATCTGTCTGAGTGCAAAGGGATTATCCATCACCGATCCTCGCCGTTACACGTTCTCCCTTTTAAATACCATCCTGGGTGGCAATATGAGCTCAAGGCTGTTTCAGGAAGTGCGGGAAAAAAGGGGCCTGGCCTACTCGGTGTATTCATTCATTTCTTCCCATGGGGATACCGGTATGTTCGGTGTTTATGTGGGGGTCGCACCCGAACGAGCTCAGGAAACAACCCAGCTGGCTTTAGACGAAATTCACAGGCTGCGAAAGGAACGGGTCGATGATTCAGAGTTAAAAGGCGCCATCGAGTACACCAAAGGCGGTCTCATGCTGGCTTCTGAAAGTATTGACAATCAAATGGTCCGAAGCGCCCAAAACGAAATACATTTTGGCTGCGAAATTCCATTGCAAAAAATTATCGAAAAAGTCGAGGCGGTCACCCGGGAGGATATCCTGGCCCTGGCCAACGATCTTTTCCACCCCCGCCAGATGGCATTGACCCTGCTGGGCCCTGCAAATAATAATAAAGAAGAAATTGAAGCGATATTGTTTGACCCAAACCGTTCATAGGTTCAAAATTCCTCTCTTCTGAAACTGCCAAACATTGTTGGTTTCGCAAAAAGGCCCGAATTCGTCATGCCGGACTTGATCCGGCATCCAGAATATCCTGAAGTTACTGGATTCCGGCCTTCGCCGGAATGACGCTTTAAAAAAATTTTAAACTTTTTACAACATCGTCAAGTTTCTTTTTCGATCGGACTGGACGCTTGCGGCCTGCGGCCGCGCTCGTGTGAAACTTCGTATGCGATTGTGCCTGGCCGAAACCATGAACAGGCTGTAGGTTAGGTTGCGCCGTAGGCGTTACCTGACAATCTGCGGGTGGTGCCAGGGATTCGTCAGGGAACTCGCTTCGCTCGCACCCTGACCTACTAAAAGAACGTTCAGATAGCTTCCGGAGTTTCTTTTCCGATCAAAGCGGCAGTTTTTCTGGACAGCAGCCGGTCTGAACCTTGAACCCTAAACCCAGAACCTGGGAACCCTTCATTAGCTTAGATCTTCATGGATTTTTTTCAAAACTCTACCAATTTGTATGTTTTGAGGGCATTTTTTTTCTGCTCCGGTATAGTCTGTCTTGCAAATATTTTCTATCTCACCTGTTGGCAAGGCATTGAATAGTGCCAGTGCCTTGTCCCGATCTCCATAGCTGTGATAGTACATGGAACAACGCAATACATCACTGATCGGTACTTTAAAATCCACCATTGATTCACAAATATCTGCGCAGCCGGCACAGTAACCGCCTGCAGTTTTTTTTGCATATTGCTCAAAATGCTGTTTGTCTTTTAAAGATAGCTTATTTTTGTTCAGGGCGGCGGCGACATTGGCCTGCAGGATCGTCATATTGGGCATCGCTGAACAAATACTGGCAATATTTGGATTTTCCCAGACGATCTTCAGCTTCGCCTGTTCCTCTGTAAATCCTTTTTTCAAAAAACTTTCGTTCATATTCAGCGCATCATCCGTTTCAGATCCAATTGATGCATAAAAGTTTGCCGAGAATGCCGCCTGAGTTTTCATGGCCGTCAAGCCGATTCCGGCGTTGACACAGGCATCGACGGCTCTTTTCATCTCATCTTTTACCATGAGTCTGTAATTGTAACTCATCATGATGCCGTCGATCCAGCCAAGTTTAGCGGCGGCCAGCATACTATTTTCCATATTTTTATGAGCGCTGAAGCCAAAAAAACGAATCTTTCCTTCGGCTTTGGCTTTTTCAGCCCAGGATTTGACATCACTTGTCAATTCATCTTTTACATCTTTGACATAATGGATGAAGTACATATCAACATAAGACGTTTTCATTCTTTGAAGCGAGGCATTCAGCTTTTCAGTTAATTTGTTCGGATTGGATGTTGACGCCTTGGTAACAAGAAAAACTTTTTCCCGGTCGTTCGGGAACTTGGAAAAGTACTTGCCGATGGCCTTTTCATTTTTCCCCCAACCATATCCGTCGGCCGTATCCCAATAGGTTACGCCCATTTTCATCGCTTGCCTGAATATTAACAGATCCGACGTATCCAATACACCACCGAGCGAGAGAATAGAGACATTTACGCCTGTTTTCCCAAACGGTCGCGTCGGTACGGTCGTGGGGTCGATTGATTTTGAATTTTGCTTATCGGCAGCACTGGCGAAAGGTGCCAGGGAAGCAATTATAGGTGCGGCACCAATGGCACCGGCCGCTTTTAGAAAAGTGCGTCGTGAATTTTCTTTTTCTGTCATTGTGTCTCCTTGTTAAATAATTTTCGGTTCTATAACCAAAACAAAGATCTTCGCTAAAAGCCGGTGGATGTTGCGATGTAAACCGTGAAACTGCCTGAGTTTTTCACGATTTAACACGAAATTGTCCTACGACAGCAATGGTTACCTCTTTTTGATATAAAAACGCATTAATAAAAAGAAAAATCTTAGATATTGAACAGACAGAATTCCTTAAATCTTCAATCTTCAATTTTCAATCTTTAATCCCTCCCGGTATGCCCAAACCCGCCACTGCCCCGATAGGTCGTGTTGCTGAATTCTTGCACCAATTTTAAGGTGGCATTAATGACCGGCATAAACAGCATCTGGCAGATTCGCTCACCCGGTTTTACTGTGTATTGGCTTTGACTCCGGTTATATAGGCCTATCTTTATTTCACCCTGATAGTCCGAATCAATAACCCCAATGGTATTGGCCAGCACGATACCCTTTTTTATTCCCAGACCGGAGCGAGGCACGATGATGCCGACGATGTTGGAATCTTTGATATTAATCGCAATCCCACTGCCAACCAAGACGCTTTGCCCCGGTTGAATGCCGATCTGTTCCTTGAGGCAGGCCCTCAGGTCAATGGCCGCCGACCCATCGGTGGCGTAGGAAGGCAGGGGAATGCCTTCCCCCATGAGCGGATTTACAATTTTTGTTTCAATATTGACTGAATTCATATAACCGATCATACCTTTTTTAGACTTTTAATTTTGTTCCGTTTACGGTATTTAACCAAATATTTTCGCCACCAAGACACCAAGACACTAAGTTAAATTATCATAAACAGTTTTTGTTTGTGGCTTGGTGCCTTTGTGGCTATTCTATCCGGGTTGGCAATACAGATCTAAGGATGCAATAACGCACATCAACTATATGGAATCAAAAATTCAAAAACTGCGACAATCTTGTGACTACAACCTCGCTGTTTGTATGCTGGCCAGCGGTAGCAAGGGCAATGCGACCTATATCAGCGACGGTGACACCTCTATTCTCATCGATGCCGGTCTATCGGGCGTCGAGCTTCAGCGTAGATTGGTTTCAAGAAATCTGGACCCCGAACATCTGGATGCCATCATTGTCACCCACGAACATTCCGATCATGTCCAGGGCGTCGGTATTCTTTCCCGCCGTTATAAACTGCCCGTCTACATCAATCGAAAAACCTATCATGCGTCTCCCAGACTTGGCAGCTTGCATGAAACCAAATCGTTTGAATGCGGCCAGACCTTTCACATCAGCAATCTGACCATCCATCCCTTTTCGATATCTCATGATGCTGAAGATCCGGTCGGTTTTACCATCGGTCAAAACGGAACCACGATCGCCATTGCCACCGATTTGGGGATCGCAACATCGATGGTCAAGGAGCATTTAAAACACTGTGCATTGCTGATTCTTGAAGCCAATCACGACCCGCAGATGCTGGAAAACGGCCCCTACCCCTGGCCCCTGAAACAGCGAATCAAAGGCAGAACCGGCCACCTTTCAAATACATCCTCAAAAATTCTGCTTGAGGAATTGCAGCACGAAAATTTGCAGCATGTTATCCTGGCCCACTTAAGCGAAGTCAACAATACCCCTAAATTGGCGTATGACGAAGTCGCAAGAGCGCTCACTCGCTGCAGCGCCAAGCTGTATGTGGCCGATCAGCGCACTTCCAGCCCTGTCATCTACTTAAAGTAAAGAATTTTCATCGACCTAAAATCGGCCATAATTTCCAGCGTCGACATGCTTTTTCTTTACCATGAAAAAAGGCAACCCGACAGACAAAGATTTTCCAGCGCGACCCGCATTGGTTGACACAGCTCCAGGGGATGACTACATTAAAATTACTAAAATGGTTGGATTGTTTATTATTTCAAGTGCATATTAACCTATTTGGCTTTTCCCTGATACGATCGGCATATAATTAGGAGAACCTACACATGTCCGAAAATTACATGGCGAAAAAATTATTCGATGAGGGTGCCGCTGCCTATCTCAAGCAGGATTACCACACGAGCATAAAACTATTTACTCAGGCCCTAAAACACGATCGTAAATATGCTCTGGTTTATTCCGGCCGCGGTACGGCATATCTGAAGCTAAAGAAATTTAAAAAGGCGATATCCGACTTCACCCGTGCGATTCGATTGAACCCGAAATACGCACGCGCCTATCACTTGCGTGGCTTGGCCTACGAAAAGATGGGAGACTTTGCCCCTGCCTTCCGTGATTTTGATCAAGCCATTGAAATAGATCCGGATTTAGCTGGCGCCTATCGCGGTCGCGACTCCGTGCTGGATAAAAAAATCGACCACCAGTTGCAAATCGAAGACGGTGAGATCGCCGACCACTTGGCGTCAATGCGGGTCACCCAATTTAACGGGGATAAAATATTGCATGATCCTGAAATCTAACTCAATAATACGCCATCCAACGGCTAACCCGGCTCAATACCCGCTGCACTAATTCCCCGGATATAAAAATCTTGGTCGTTTAAAAAGCTTAAAAATATGACAATGAAAGCTACCGAGGCTTCCAGCATCAGGGGTTTGTTCTGATACAAAACATCCAACTGCTTGTGACGGATTTTTTTTGCGCTATTTCCGAAATAGGTCGAAAAGAAACCGTCTAACAACTTGCTGCCGTCCGGCACGGTTACCAGGTCGCTTCTGCCGCTGTAGCAATATCGCATTGCTTCGAGCACAAGGCCGCGTTGAGTGTCCAAATCCTTAACATGGTAGCCGATTAAATGGATCAATGTGCGCTGCGCTTCCTTCAGGCCGGCCTCCGACAACGCATCGAAAAGTATTCTTAATTCCTGCCGAGCCGGTGCTGGCACTTGTTGGCGGATCAATGATAACAGCACGGCATTTTTAAATAGCTGGTACAAACGCCTGGCACCGTTTATGGCTGTTGTCGGTGCATGTTCCATTTTCGGACGGTAACCCGGGTAATTATTGACAAACATGATTTGAAATACAGTTTCAAAAAAATCGACGCCGGCAAGCGGATCTTCAAGGTCAATACGCATGTCCAAAGTATTATCCAGCCGATCTGCCAGCTTTATTTGAACAATTTCGGGATAATTTTGGGTATTATTCAGCAGCCGGCCGATATACCGGTAATAGGATTCATTTTCAAGGCGGGTCAGAGAGGTGAGACGCGTCACCAGCCTGGATTCATCTTCGGTCTCCAGACGTTCCATGAGTCTGTACAACTGGTCTTCCATGGATGCCCATTGTCGTACCTGATAGTCGACCGGTTTGATGTCTTCGAGAATATCGTGAAACAGCAAGGTGAGCAGGTCTATCAGATTGGTATCGCTGTGGGAGCGCGTAAACAGGGCCGCGGTCCGCAGGGGGTGCAAAACGGCCATGGGGCCTAAACGACGCCGTTTCTGACTGTACACACTGAACAAATACCCCAGGGCTTCCATCAGGATACCTTTTTGTTCGCGGTCTTTCTTCTCGTCGGCATCCAGACGCCTGTCGCCGATGATATACATCAACACATTGTAACGGTTTAAAGATGCAGCGCTCAGATTGTAGTTCAGCACTGATGACAGTTTAAAAAACTCGGTCAGATCAAAAAGCGGCATCTTCTCCTCCCCGTTGCCGGATAAACCGGAAATTCCCCGATCGACATTGAGAAACAGGGAATTTTTCGACAGACTTTACCTCCTAACATTAATCTGTCGATATGTAAAATCAAGGCAAAAAGTAAAATCTTGACAATAAGGCCGAAGATCCCTAAAACAGAACCGATTACTCCTGATAGCCACGCCACTGCCCTTCTCTGAGTCATGTGTCCCAGGGGCGGTACTCATCTGCAGGCAGGGTTTGGTGATGTCGACGGCGGTTGCAGGAATAAATTCTAAGCGACTTTAGAAGGAAAAAAAATCCAGTTGATCCGGGAAATCCTGTCTAAAAAAAATTACAATGAGAATCCATTCAATATTAAAAACGATAGGGGAAAAATGAAATTTCTCCGCGGCAAGCCGCGGAGTATCATGTTTTTAGGATTTAACTCACTTTTATCGCAGCAAGCTGCGGGGAATTAAACCCAGGAGAGATTAAATGGAAGAAAAAGTAAAATCCATATTGGATTACTT
>Ga0316191_10001195_pt1 | contig 18006 bp, 10 predicted proteins | sample Eddworburr2cm_MG_FD_204928 | JGI IMG/M metagenome (GOLD analysis project Ga0316191, IMG submission 204928) | Coastal sediment microbial communities from Maine, United States - Eddy worm burrow 2 cm | ecosystem: Environmental > Aquatic > Marine > Coastal > Sediment | place: USA: Maine...
TGGCCGATCTCCAGGGCGCGCACGACGTGCGCTTCCAGGTGCAGCCTTCCGAGATCCGGGTCTACACCGACGACGATTATCGTGCCGCCGGCATCGCGATCGAGGAGAATCTCGGCGACGCGGACCTCGTCGTCGCCGTCAAGGAGATCCCCACCGCGCTGCTCCGGCCCGGCAAGACCTACGTCTATTTCTCCCACGTCATCAAGGGGCAGCCGTACAACATGCCGATGTTGCGACGGCTGATGGAGCTGGGCTGCTCGCTGGTCGACTACGAGAAGATCGCCGACGACCAGGGCCGACGGCTCATCTTCTTCAGCCTGCACGCCGGCTACGCCGGCATGATCGAAACGCTGTGGTGCCTTGGAAAGCGCCTTGCAGCACAGGGCGTGGACACCCCCATCAACGAGGTCCGGCACGCCTACGAGTACCCCTCACTCGAGGCGGCCCTGGAACATCTTCGAGAGCTGGGCGAGCGAATCCGGGCCGGCGGTCTGGACGCGCGGCTGCGCCCGCTCGTCTTCGGTGTCGCCGGGTACGGGAACGTCTCCAGGGGGTGCCAGGAGATGCTGGACGCTCTGGGGGCAACCGAGATCCCGGTGGCCGACCTGGCGGCGCACGCCAGCCGCGGGGGCGAGGCGTCTCCCCTGCTCCGCGTGGTCTTCAAGGAAGAGGACATGGTCGAGCCTGTCGCACCGGGCGGCACCTTCGACCTGCAGGACTATTACGGGAACCCGGAGAAGTACCGCGGCACCTTCGCCAACCATCTGCCGTACCTCGACGCCCTGGTCAACACGATCTACTGGGATGAGCGCTATCCACGCCTGGTGACCAAGGCCTGGGCACGAGAGAGCTACACCGCTGCGAGCCCCGCCCGTCTGCAGGTCATCGGCGACATCAGCTGCGACATCGAGGGCAGTATCGAGCTGACGGTGCGAACGACCACCCCGGACGTTCCCGGTTTCGTCTACGACCCGACCGTCGACGCCGCCCTGCCCGGGCTGGAAGGCGTCGGTCCCGTGGTCATGGCCGTGGACAATTTGCCGTGCGAGCTGCCGCGCGAGTCCTCCGACCATTTCAGTCGCGTGTTGCGGGAGATGGTTCCCGATCTGGTGCGCGCCGACTGGACGGCCGACTTCGCGGGACTGGCCTTGCCCCCGTCCCTGAAGGGGGCCGTGATCGTGCACAAGGGACACCTCACGCCCCCCTACACCTACCTGCAGCAACATCTGGAGAGTTGATTCCGGAGAACTGCCAAAGCCACCCCATTGCGGATCGTTGACGGGAGGGATCGATGAAGAAAGTGCTGGTTCTGGGTGCCGGTCTGGTCTCGAGGCCCCTGGTTCGCTACCTGCTGGATCACGGCTACGACGTCACCTGCGCCAGTCGCACGGTGTCAAAGGCGGAGAAGCTGGTCGAAGGCCACGACCACGGCAAAGCCCTGGAGTTGAACATCAAGGACGAATCGAAGCTCGGCGAGTTGATCGACGGTTGCGATCTGGCCGTCAGCCTCGTTCCGCCCGACTTTCACACCCTCGTGGCCCGGATGTGCATCGAGCGGCGCAAGCCCATGGTCACCACCAGCTACGTCTCCGACGCGATGCAGGCCCTGGACGGTCCGGCCAAGGAGGCCGGCGTGGTGGTTCTCAACGAGATCGGCGTCGACCCCGGCATCGACCACATGTCGGCGATGCGGATCATCGACGACGTCAAGGGGAGAGGCGGCCGCATCGTGGCGTTCAAGTCCTACTGCGGCGGCTTGCCCGCCCCGGAAGACAACGACAATCCCTTCGGCTACAAGTTCTCGTGGGCGCCGCGGGGCGTGCTGCTCGCCAGCCGCAACGGGGCCAGGTATCTGCTCAACGGACGGGTCGTCGATGTCGCCCCCAAGCGTCTGTTCCGCGACATGCACGTCCTTCAGGTCGAGGACTTCGGCGACTTCGAGGCCTACCCCAACCGGGACTCGCTCGAGTACCTGGAGGTCTACGGCCTGCAGGGCATCGAGACCCTGTTCCGCGGCACCCTGCGCAACATGGGGTGGTGTGACTGCTTGTACCATTACCGCACGCTCGGCCTGATGGAGCTGGAAGAGAGGGACGTCGCGGGCAAGACCTACGGTCAGCTCATGCGAGAGTTCCTGGGGGCTGGCCCCGACGAAGACCTGCGCCACGCCGCGGCCCGCAAGATGGGCGTCCCGCCCGACTCGCTTCCGGCCTGGAATCTCCACTGGCTCGGCATGTTGAGCGACAAGCCGTTTACCGTGGACCGGATCAGTCTGCTCGACGCCGTCGGCGAGCTGATGTTCGAGAAGCTGGCGTTCAAGCCCGGCGAGCGCGACCTGATCGTGCTGTACCACGACTTCACGGCCGCCTATCCCGACGGCAAGAAGGAACGCATCACGTCACGGCTGATCGATTTCGGCATCGAGGGCGGGGACTCCTCCATGTCCCGCACGGTCTCGCTGCCGGCCGCCATCGGGGTCCACATGATCCTGGAAGGCAAGATCGCCACTCCGGGCGTGCTGCGACCGGTGACGGCCGAGATCTACAATCCGGTGCTCGACGAGCTCGCGACGCTGGACATCAATTGCACCGAGCGCACGGAGGCCTTCTAGCCCTTCCCGCCGAAAGCGTATTCGCTCGAGGTCTCAGGACCGGGGCCTCTCCACCCGCGGAGGTGGAGTGACCCCGGCTCGAGGGTTCGCGCACCATCAAGGGCAGGACACCCCGGAGGCGTCGATCTCGACGTCCCGCGGGTCGACCTGGCCCGCGCCGAAGGTGTCGTAGGTCAGGATTCCGGTGCCGAGGATGCCCCGGATCAGGTACCAGTAACCCTCCCCGACCGCCGGATCGACTCCGTCCGCGAGGGTCGTGGCCGCGTGGTCGTTGGCCGAGCAGGCATCCGTCGCCGTGGTGAAATTCCCGGCGCTGCTCCGCAGCAAGCCCAGGTCACCCTGCACGACGTCGTACCCGAGCGCGCCCGGCACCGGCGTCCAGAGTAGATCCGTCCCGTCGAGGGTCAGCGTGATGCCCTCGCACTCGTCGGGAATGGTGTTGGCGTTGTCGTCGGCGCTGGTCATGTCAGCGATGTCGCACGAGTCGTGCAGTCCGTTCGAGTTGCAGTCCGCCTCGCACTCGTCCGGGCGTCCGCTGAGGTCGCAGTCCTCGCTGGTCATGGCCGCCAGGTCGCAGTCGTCGGGGATGTCGTTCTGGTTGCAATCACCTCGGATGTCACACGCCGCCAGGATGATCGACTTGATGCCGTCGGCCAGGTCTTCGGCCGCCTCGACCGAGGAGAAGACCGAACCATTGGTGTTGTCGGCGATGAGCGTCGCCATCGAGATCACGCCGGTGCTCGACCCCGTACCCGTGATCGGCGAAACGATGACGTCGTTGAGCTGCGCCTGGCCGATGGCGAGGTTGATGGAGTCGCGATCGTCTCCGGGATCGTTGACCGGATCCCCGCAGCGCGGACCCTCGTCGCTGATCGGGACGACCAGCCTCACCGAGTCGGTCTGCCAGGTCTTGAGCCCGGCTACGATCGCGGTAGCGGGGCCCCAGTCCTCGTTCAGGTTGACCCCGCACGGTTCGCCGAGGACCTCCATTCCAGGTGGAGGGGAGCCCGGTACGGCCGTGCCGTAGAGATTCTCGACGGTGTCGGTGAGACACGAAAAGGTCGATCCACCCGTCGAGAGCAGGCCGAGGAGCTCGGTGTCCACGTTCACCAGATCGGCCTGGAGCTCCGCAACGACCTGCGTCAACGTGCCGCACAGCGCGGAGCCCTCGTCGGTCATCGAGGAAGAGGTGTCCATGACGAACGTCACCTCGACCGTGGGGCAGATCGGACAGTCGTCGGGGATCTGGTCGTTGTTGCAGTCGAGGCTCGTTCCGGCCGTGAGGTCGCACTCGTCAGGGATCGTGTTGTCGTTGCAGTCGGTGCTGGTGCCCTGCTCGATGTCGTAATCGTCGGGCACGTTGTTGGCGTTGCAGTCCGGCTCACACTCGTCCGGGGTGCCGTCGACGTCGACGTCGGCGGCGCCACCCGCGATGTCGCAGGCGTCCAAGGTCGAGTTCGAGTTGCAGTCCTCATCGATCCCGGCCGCCATCTCGCACGAGTCCGGAAGGCCGTTGGCATTGCAGTCGGTGAAGCTCTCGCAGACGTCGAGGGTGCCGCTGTTGTCGCAATCCGCGCCGAGGCGGTTGATCGCGCCCATGGCATCGAGGTCGAAGCCGGTCCCCGAACCCGACGCACCCGTGCCGGCGCCGTCGATGCGGACATACCTGACGGCATTGACGCCGGTGCCGGCCGCCGCGAGGTCGTACGATCGTGCGTAGCTGTCGTTGGTGTGCAGCTCATCGCCGGGAATCCTCACGACCGCGGTCTCGGAGGCATGGACGCTCAGGAACGTCACGCCGTCATCGCTCACGAGCACGTCATCGATCGAGGTGAATTCCGGGGATCCACTGTCCACCTCGTAAATCGTGAAGTCCGGCCCCGGACCGTCGACCACAAAGCCGCAGTCGTAGTCGTAGGTCACGATCTGGCCCCCCAGCCCCCAGTAGGCATCGTCGGGCGCACCCAGGAATCCGGAATCGTCCCCGGTGGTGGAATTGTCGAGAAGCAACCGTGGGAACGGGCAACCGCCTGCCCCGACCACCAGGTCGCATTCGTCCGGAACGGCATTGAGGTTGCAGTCCTGGCTCGTGGCGCCGGAGATATCACAGTCGTCGGGCACGCCGTTGGTGTTGCAATCGATCTCGCACTCGTCCGGCACCTGGTTGACGTTGCAGTCCAGGCTCCCGCCTCCGCCGGCGACATCGCACTCGTCCGGAACCTCGTTGGCATTGCAGTCCTGGCTCGTCCCCTGGATGCGGTCCCAGTCGTCGGGGACGTTGTTGGCGTTGCAGTCCGGCTCGCACTCGTCGGCGATGCCGTTCGAGTTCAGGTCGGTGCTGGTCGCACCCGAGATGTCGCAGGCGTCGAGGGTGCCGTTGTTGTTGCAGTCCACGATGGGTGCGTAGTCCACCACCACCGAGACGTAGGAAACACCGCACTCCGCCGCGTTCACGCTAGTCGACGTGACGAGATTCAACGCACCGGCTCCGCCGCCCACGGCCGCGTTGAATTCTTCGGCCGCGACGACCAACGGCTCGGTCGTTTCGACGCATTGGCCGCCTGTAGTCTCCAAGGTCCGGCCGATGCCGGTCGCGTTGATGTCGAGGTCGATGTACTCGTTCGTGGCTCCGAAGTCGCCGAAGCCGGTCACCGACACGGTGACGTTACCGCTCGCGGGAAAGGCCGCCGGGATCGTGAAGGAACGCGGATAGCCGGTTCCGATGGGGCTCAGCGTTCCGGAGGACTCCACCACCAGTGTCGTCGCCAGGTCGCACTCGTCCGGGACGGCGTTGGCATTGCAGTCATCGCTGGTGGCGGAAGCGATGTCACAGTCGTCGGGAACGGCATTCGTGTTGCAGTCCGGCTCGCAGGAATCCGGCACGGTGTCGAGGTCGCAGTCATGGGTCCCGCCCAGGGTGTCGCAGGTGTCGGCAGTGCCGCTCGAGTCGCAGTCGGCGATCGCTCCCACGGCAAGCTCGCAGCTCTCCGGGGCGCCGTTGCCATTGCAGTCCTGGAGCCCCTCGCACACATCCAGCGTTCCCGAGGTATCGCAGTCTCGGCCGAGGCGGTGGATCACGCCCAGGGCATCGAGGTCGAATCCGGTCGAGGCGCCCCCGATCCCGGTGCCGGTTCCATCAAGGCGGATGAACCGCACGGCACCGAAGCCGCTCGGTGCCAGGTCGTAAGAACGTGCGAAGCTGTTGCTGCCGTGGATCTCGTCTCCCGGGACGTTGATCGCGGGGGACTCCGTGGCCTTGACGCTCACGAAGGTCACGCCGTCCGGGCTGACCAGGACGTCTTCCAGGTTGTAGAACTCGGCCGATCCCGAATCGACCTCGTAGATCGTGAAGTCCGGCCCCGGCTCGTCCACGACGAAGCCGCAGTCGAGCTCGTAGGTCACGATCTGCCCCCCGATGCCCCAGTAGAGATCATCCGGGGCGCCCAGGAAGGTCGCGTCGGATCCGCCGGAGGCGTTATCGAGCAGGGTGACGGGGAAGGAGCAGCCTGCCCCGTTCGAGGCGACGTCACACTCGTCGGGCACGGCGTTGGAGTCGCAATCGGCGCTGAGACCGCAACCAGCGACGTTGCAGGCGCCCCCCTGGGCAGCACAGTCCAGGTCGCACTCGTCGTCCAGACCGTTGGTGTTGCAGTCGGCGCCCATCGCCGGCGCGGCCCACCCCAGAAGGAGGGCCGACAGCCCCAGGGCCAGGCCTGCTCGCCGCATTCCGGCCCGGTACGGCGACTCGAGCAACTTCGAACTCCGTTTCATCCGACGCATCGGCTCACCTCCTCGACAGATCACGGTCCCATGAGTTCCTGCGCGCCACCCCCCACCCGCGTTACACCGCGCGACATCGAAATCCTGCGGATAAGGTGGATGAGCCGCGTTGTGGCGTCCGGTACCTACTTCTTGTGTCAACCAGATCGTTCCGGTGGAGCGAGAACGATCAGGACCAGGGCCGCGCTCAGGCGGATCTTGCGGCACGTGCCGGCGATCCTCATGAGCTCTTCCCTTCGTGTGCGGGTTGCTCGAGAGTCCATCGTCGAGGGATGGGGTTTCCCCCCACACCGAAAGAGGACCGTACGTGTCCGGAGGACCGTCCGGCGACCTCTTCTCCGGTTGGATCGATGCCGTGGGGGGAATCCGCCCTTTCTTCCGATGTGTTTCGACGGAATCCTCAGCGACGGACTTCGTCCGGAGGGAGGGCGCTTCGGAAATCGTGGACGAGTCGCGCTGGGGCATGAAGTTCGGTCTTCAGACGGGCGTGGACACCGAGAACCTGGTTCCCTCTCCGCCTCCTCCCGCGCACGAGCCGGTTTCGCACGCCGACACGCTGCGCTATCGCTCGCGCTCGACGAGCTCGCGACGCTGGACATCGAGTGTGCCGAGCGCACGGGGGCTTTCTAGAAGATCGGCAGGACCTTGCCGTCGTAATCCGGTGGGAGCTCGACTCCGAGCGCGTGTAGCACGGTCGGAGCGACATCCTCGAGTCGTGCGCGCACCTCGCCGGCCCTGATGCCGGGCCCGAGCGCCAGGAACATGCTCTCGTTCCAGTGGTCGCTGGAGTGGTTCAGAGGGCCGGGCGCGACGAGCTTGCCTCCGCCGGCGATGCCGCTCTCGGCCGAGTATCCTTCCCGCAGGTGGACGATCAGATCCGGCGCGTGGGTGATGCCGGGGCCGGAGTAGATTTCCTCGCGGGCCCAAACGCGATCCACCACGGGGCGACCGTCACGGGGGTCCTCGAGTCCCTCGAGCAAGGCCCGCAGCTTCCGGCGCTCGGTCTCGTAGCTCGCGGCCGGAATCATCCCGGCGGGGCGATGGCCCTCAACGTTCAGGAAGACCTGACCCAGATAGCCCATGGCCACGGCGCGGGTCCGCGACCAGTCGACGTCATGGTAGGACAGGAAAGTCGCCCCGGTGACGGCGGCGCGTTTTCCGCGGGCGAGCTTGTAGTGAAACAGCTTCCAGAGGTTCAGACGATGCGCCAGACGCTCCGCCGTGCTCTTCGAGATCCCGAGTCGGAACATCAGGCGCTTGGCGAGGGCCGAAGGCGTTCTCTTGAATCTCAGATAGCCGTGGCGTGCCAGGACCTCGTTGAGAAAGACCTTCGAGTGCTCGAGGCGGTGCCCCCAGGCCCCCATGACGATCACCAGCCCGCCGGGTCCTGTCATCTTCACGATCTCTCCGAGCAGCTCATCGACCGCGATCAGGGTCTCCAGAAACGGATCCCGACCCTCGAAGACGTTGGCGAACGGGCGGTAGTCCGGGTGACGGGGGTCGTAGAACTTCCAGAAGGCGTGCAGGATCTCGCCGTACAGGTGGACCGTCAGCATGCCGAAATCCCAGGGCCGGTCCGCGAACAGCTCGCGGAGGGCATCGCGCCGCATCCGGAGGACGGCGAGCGTGTGCTCGAAGAACGCCATCTCGCGACCCGGCGAGTACGACGCGCCGAACGGGACGGAGTAATCGCGCGCCCTAAGCGTGGCGAGGACTTCCGCGGGGTACGCGTACTCCTCTCCGATTCCCTCGTCCCCGGAAACGACGAACCCATCGATCTCGGGCAGCGGAAAGACGAACGGCACGTTCAGCAACCCGACCCGTTTCCCGTGATCCGACAGGCGCTCGTAAAAGGTCTCCTCGCGCAAATCCTCGCGGCTGTACGGGAACCGCTCGTAGCCGCCGGCGGGGAATCGAAAGAAGTCGAAGAAAGAGGTCTTGCCCGGGTTCTTGCCGGCGAACAGCGTGCCGAACGCCGTCGGCAACACCGGCTGCAGGGGTCCGACGAGCGGCGACCGGGCTCCGTTCGCGAAGAACATCCCGAAATTGGGGAGGTGGTCCAGCCGTTCGCACACGAAGTCGAGGGTCGGACCGCTCATCTCGAGAACGAACACACGCTCGTACATCGCTTATTGCTCCAAGCCCTCAGCTCGGTCCTTGGTGGGGCGGAGGCTCGTCGCGCAGCCTCTCGTACAGCGCCTCGGTCAGCGCGCTCATCGTATCGCGGGAGCACTTCCGGCGAACCCATGACCTGCCGTTTTCGATCAGACGGCATCTCAGGTCCGGCTCGGCGAATAACCGGAGAACCGCGTGGGCAAGACCTTCGGGGTCGCCGGGGGCGGTCAACAAGCCTGTCTCCCCGTCCATGACGGCATCGACGCTTCCCACGACCCGGGTCCCCACGACGGGAACCCCCGCGGCCATCGCCTCCGCGAAGACGAGCCCGAAGCCCTCGTGCCTGGAGGGAAGCACGAAGACGTCCATGGCGCGGTAGACGGAGGCGACGTCGTCACGGTGGCCGACAAACCGCACGGCGGCGGCGACTCCCAGATCCCGGGCGCGATTCTCGAGCTTCACGCGCTCGGGTCCCTCGCCCACGATCAAGATGCGAGTTCCGGCATCGGTGGAGAGCAGCCGGGGGGTCGCCGCGAGCAGGACGTCGATGCCCTTCTGCTCCGCCAGGCGGCCCACCATCCCGACCACGCGGGTGGCGCCGTCTCGGAAACCTCGAACGACCTCCGCATCGACGTCGGGGGCTTCGAATCGATCCACGTCGATGCCCGGCTGGATCAGCTCGATGCGGCGGGCACGCCCACCCAGGGTGGGACGCATCGCCCGGGCGAGGCTCGGAGAGATCACGATGTGGGCATCCACCCAGGGCGCGACGAGGTGCAGCAGGAGACGCGAGACCGCGTGGTAGTGCCGGGACGGATCGTTCTCGATCTGGCAGACCACTTTCGGTCTCGCTTGGCCCAGAGAGAGCGCGGCGATCGCTCCGAGCGCGTTGCTGAAGTCGAGGTGCGTGTGGACGAGGTCGGGCCGCTCGGTGGCCATTCGCGAGCGCAGCCGTATCAGGCCTGAGGGGTTCGTCATCCCGATACCGAGCGACGCGCATCGAATCCCGGCCGACTCCAGCCGCGCCGCCGAGGCTTCCAGGACGCGGTCCGTGAGGGTCCACACCGACGCGTCCACCCGCGGGCCGCGGGCCTCCAGCAGATCCAGCATCAGGGTCTGGGAACCGCCCAGCCCCAGGTGGTCGATGACGTGGACGACCTTCAATGTCGTTCCGGACCGATCAGCTCGATCCTGCCGCCTCCCGTCGAAGCGGAACGGTGGATCGCCTCGACGATCGCGATGGACGCCCGGGCATCCTCTCCGGTGACCAGGGGCGCACCCTCCCCGCGGGCCGCCGCCGCCATTTGCTCGATCACCGCGGCGTGTCCCTGCGGCTGGCCACGTTCCTCCTGGGCGACTCGATCGGCCCGACGACGGAGGTAGGCCCTCGGCGAGCGAAACGGATGACGCCCGCGTTCCGTGCCCGCGAGACGCGCCGCGGCACGCCACACGGACGAGCGGGGCCCGTCGCGCCAGGACCCACCCTCGGTTCGGACGAGGGCTTCGATTTCCGGGACCGATAGAGCCCTTGCGCGATGATGGTCGGAGCCGGCCAGGTTCAGGCGCACGATCTCGGCGTGGTCGTAGTCTCGGATTTCCAGACGGAGGCCACCCCGCGTTCCCGCCAGCTCGATGGCGATGTCATCGCGCATCAGGTTGGCCGCGGTACTGGCGGCGAGGGTCGCCGCGACGGGGCCCGCGAAACCGATCGTGGCGACCGCGGTGTCCTCCCCGGTCGTGTCGTGGGCCGCGCTCGAGGTGGCCCCGGTCACCCACAGCGGCTCTCCCAGGTACCACACCAGGAGGTCAATGGCGTGCACGGCCTGATCGAAGAGCATCCCCCCGCCGGTGGCGGAGTCTCCTCGCCAGGAGTCGTTGGCAAGCTCCTCGGGGGTCTTGAACCAGGTATGGATCGCCGCCACCGTCACCGGTTTCCCGAGAGCGCCCTCGGTCACCAAACGGTGGACGGCGCGCGTGGCCGACCGTGCCCGTTGCTGATGGACGACCCCGAGGTGGACACCGTGGGCCGCGCACGCCGCCAGCGCGCGGTCCGCGTCGGCGAGGCTCGGAGCGAGCGGCTTCTCGACGAGCACGTGCTTGCCGCGGGCCGCTGCCGATTCGATCAAGTCAGCGTGACTGGTCGGCGGCGTGCAGATGCAGACGACGTCGATCTCCTCCTGCGCCACCAGCGCCTCCGCCGACTCCAGCTCCCTCGTGCCGAACGAGCGCGCCGCATCCGCGCGAGCCGAGGCGTCGAGGTCCGTGACGCCCTCGAGAACCGCACCCGGTAGGGAGCGCACGATCTTCGAATGCCAGCGACCGATGCCACCGCATCCGATGACACCGAACCGGATCTCTTTCATGGCTTGCTCCTGGATGCCGTCGGTCCCGAAGTGTCTCGTGTCATGACGGGTCGGCCCCGGCGTTGGCCCCGTCGAGCGCCGGACGGATCTCGTCGAGCAACGCGACGATCGCCCTGCCCTGCTCCGCGGTCACCGGCGGCTCGTCTCCTCTCTCGAGGTTTTCGTAGAACCTCCGTATCAGGTTCTCGTGCCCGAAGGTCATCCGACCGGCGGCAACCCTGGCGGCGTTGGCAACGGTCTCGACGAGCAGCTGTCCGCTCTGATCGAAGTTGGTCAGGAACTTCGCCATTCGCCCCGAGCCCTTCCCGCGGACCCGGATGACCACATGGGAGGCCAGATCGACCCGCAACGTGGATCGCGTTCCGCGGATATCGACGAACGCCTGGTGCGGCTCGGAGCGGACCGACACCGCCACCGAACCCAGGGCCGACTTCCCCTCGAGCTGGACTCGGAGCTCGGTCGGTGCTTCGTCCGGTGGTCCCACGGACTTGACCAGCGCGGAAGCGATCCTCGGCTCCTCCAGAAGCTCGGACACAAGGTAGAGCGGATGGGGCGCGACCTCGTGAAACACACCCCCGGGCAGCTCGTGAATCCAGCCGCCCGCCGCGTAGCGATCGTCGGGGCCGCCTCTCTTGATTCTCCAAAAGGCGTCGATCGATACGATCTTCCCGACGGCGCCCTCGGACACCAGCCTGCGGGCCCGCAACATGCTGCGCTCGAAAAGGAAGTTGTGGCACACGGAGAGCTCGACGGCCCCGGCGCGGGCGGCCGCGATCATCTCGTCAGCCTCTCGTGCGTCGACCGCCATCGGCTTTTCCACCAGAACGTGACAGCCCGCATTCATGGCCCGGATCGACAGATCGCGATGGCTCCGCGGCGGCGTCACGACGTGAACGACGTCGGGGGCCGCGTCGTGCAGCATCCGGTCGAGATCGGAGTAGACACGCTCGGTGCCCGCCCTCTGAGCCGCTTCCCTTCCCCGGGCCGCGTCCCGATCGCAAGTTCCGACGATCTCCACCGAGCGGATCTTGCGCAGGGCATCGATGTGCTTGAGCGAAACATGCCCGCACCCGACGATACCCACCCGCACGATGCGAGATTCTTTGACTGGGGCTGCGGCACTCATTATGATCCCGGCGTGACTGACCAACGCCGCGTGCTTCTCATTGGCCTCGACGCCGCCGACCCGGTTCTTGTCGACCGTTGGATCGATGACGGCACACTGCCACAGCTTGGAGCTCTCAAGAAAACCGGCGCCCACGGGAGGCTGCAGACTCCTGCAAAGTACCTGGCCGGCTCTCCATGGCCGACCTTCTATACCGGACGGCCACCCTCCGATCACGGAATCTACCACGACTTCCAATGGCGGCACGAGAAGATGGAGTACGCACGGCCGAGTCCCGACTGGATCTCGGCCGCACCGTTCTGGCGATCGATCGACGGTGATGTCCGGACCGTGGTCTACGACGTGCCGATGGTGCTCGGGTGCGATCCGTTCCGCGGTGCCGAGCTCAGCGGCTGGGCGAGCCACGACCGCCTGGGGCCCGCGGCCTCTCATCCTCCGGAGCTGTTGTCGGAGATCCAGAGCCGGTTCGGCGACCTGGAGATGCCGCACGAGTCCTACGGTCCGTCGTCAACGGAAGAGCTGATCCAGCTCCGAGACATTCTCCTCCACAACACCCGCACCTCCGCCGAGGTCGCCCTGAGGGTTCTGGAGCAACCGTGGGACCTCGGGATCGTCGTCTTCAGCGCGCTGCACCGCGGCGGTCACCGCCTGTTCGACCGCTCGAGCATCGAAGGCGAGAACCCGGGGGCGCACGGATCCGAGTTCGACGGCGCGCTGCGAGACCTGTACGTCGCTTGCGACCAGGCGGTCGGGCGGCTTGTCGATGCCGCGCCCGATGCCACCGTGATCGTTTTTTCGCTTCACGGCATGATGGCCAATACCTGCCGGGTGGACCTGCTGGACGAGATGCTGGCAAGAGTACTGCGCGGGCCCGAGGCCGACCTCCCTCGGCCGGGTGCCTTCCGCCGCCTCGGCGAGGCGATACCCCTCGGCTGGCGCCGCTATCTGACTGCACGGATACCGACCCGCTTCCGAGATCGGTTGATGACCCTGTGGACGGAGGGGGGAACGGACTGGACGAAGACCGAGGCCTTCACCCTTCGGGCCGACCTCGGCGGCTACATCCGCATCAATCTCGCGGGCCGCGAGGCCCACGGCATCGTGCCCCGTGAAGGCCTCGACGAGCTGTGCGAACGGATCGCCGAGGGTCTCATCTCGTTTCGCGACGCGACCACGGGTGAGCCGCTCGTCGAGCAGGTTCACCGTCGGGACGACCTGTTCGAGGACGGCCCGTGCTCGGATCTCCTCCCGGACCTGGTCGTCCGATGGAAGGACTCGTCGGCGCGGATTCACGAGGCGATAGTCTCGGATCGCTTCGGCCGGATCGAGCGGGCGACCCCGGGCCGGATCCCCAATGGGCGCAGCGGCAACCACCGGGGAGAGGGCCTGATCCTGGTCCGCGGAGAGGGGTTCCCCGCCGGGGCGCGTCTGGACAACCGCGCACACATCCTCGACCTGGCGCCGACGGTCCTCGCTCTGCTGAACGCGAAGACGACAGCTCCGTTGTCCGGCCGACCGATCCCGCTTCCGGTAGAGACACGTTGAACGCGACCCCGAGGATCCTGGAGATCGTCGTGGTCTGCCTCGTGACGGCAGGTTGCGCGGCTCCGGTGACCCACGACGTCGTCATCCGCGGCGGTACGGTCTACGACGGGTCCGGCAACCCGGGGGTGGTCACCGACGTCGCCATCGACGGCGACACCATCGCGGTCGTCGGCGACCTCTCCGGGGCCCGCGGGCTTCTGGAAGTCGACGCCGCCGGTCTCGCCGTCGCGCCCGGGTTCATCAACATGCTGAGCTGGGCTCCCTTCTCCCTGATGCACGACGGTAGGGGCCAGAGCGACATCCGCCAGGGGGTGACCCTCGAGGTCTTCGGCGAGGGCTGGTCGATGGGGCCGGTCAACGACGACATCAAGGGTAATCTGGAGCGGTTCCAGACCGACTTCCGGTTCGACATCACCTGGAAGACGCTCGGCGAGTACCTGGATGGGGTGGTCGAGCGCGGCGTCTCTCCCAACGTGGCCTCCTACGTCGGGGCCACGACCGTCCGGATCCACGTCCTTGGATTCGAGGATCGACCGCCGACGCCCGACGAGCTGGAAACCATGCGCGGGCTGGTCCGAGAGGCCATGGAAGAGGGCGCCGTGGGCGTCGGGTCGTCGCTGATCTACGCCCCTGCTTTCTTCGCCGGCACCGACGAGCTGGTCGAGCTCGCGAGCGTGGCGGCCGAGTACGGTGGCGGCTATATCTCGCACCTCCGGAGCGAGGGCAACCGCCTGCTCGAGGCGGTGGACGAGCTGATCACCATCGCCTCCGAGGCCGGCGCCCGTGCCGAGATCTACCACCTCAAGGCGGCCGGACGGTCCAACTGGGACAAGCTCGACGACGTCATCGCGCGCGTCGAGGCCGCCCGCGCGCGAGGCGTCGAGGTTACCGCCGACATCTACACCTATACGGCCGGCGCGACCGGCCTCGACGCCGCCATGCCGCCGTGGGTCCAGGAAGGGGGCTTCGAGGTCTGGGCGAACCGCCTCCAGGACGTCGAGATCCGCGAGCGAGTCAAGCGGGAGATGCTGACGCCCACCGACGACTGGGAGAACCTCTTCCTGGCCGCCGAACCCGAGGGCATGCTGTTCTCCGGATTCCGGAACGAGGCGCTCCGTCCCCTGATCGGGCGGACCCTGGCCGAGGTCGCCGCCGAGCGCGGAACGTCGCCGGCCGACACGATCATGGATCTGGTCGTCGAGGACGGCAGCAGGGTCGAGACGCTCTACTTCCTGATGTCCGAGGACAACGTCCGAAAGAAGATCGCCCTGGAGTGGGTCAGCTTCGGGTCCGACGCCGCCGCCATGGCCCCCGAGGGATTGTTCCTCAACGAGAACCCGCATCCGCGCACCTACGGCAACTTCGCCCGGTTGCTCGGAAGGTACGTCAGGGACGAGGGCATCATCCCCCTGGAAGAGGCGATCCGACGCCTGACGTCGCTCCCGGCGACCAACCTCGCCCTGCGGAACCGCGGCGCGCTACGACCGGGCTACTTCGCCGACGTCGTCGTCTTCGATCCCGGGTCGATCGCCGACCGGGCAACCTACGAGATCGCGCAGCAGTACTCCACCGGAATGGTCCACGTCTTCGTCAACGGAACTCAGGTCCTTCGAGACGGCGAGCACACCGGCGCCCTTCCCGGACGCGTGGTGCGGGGGCCGGGCTGGACGGGCTGGACCGCCGAGCCCTGAATCGGGCCGGGAGGAAACGTCCCATGCCTTACATTTCGTGGGCTTTTTCAACTATTACACCCGGATGGTTGACGCGCTGGGTGTCGAGCCCGAGGATTTCATGGGGGCCGCGCCGACCGATTGACGGCCAAGAGCACGGTCGCGGCAGTCGGGTCGGAAGAGGAGGTTGTCCATGAGAAACGCGTTGATCGTCGTCGTGCTGCTGGTTGCCGGGGTCGTCGCCTACAACACCATGTCCGGGGGCGGTGGCCCGCTCTCCGATGACCAGGCGATGCTCGAGGATCTGGAGTATCGCTTCGACGAGGCCCGAAAGAAGATGTCGGGCGCCGGGCGCAGTGCCGGGCTGACCGGCATCGACACGTCGGCGGACGCCGAGTCCGCCAGGCTCGAGATCGAGCGAATCCTGGAGTCGGCCCAGAAGCTCGCGCGCGAGGCCGACGAGTCGATGCGCCCGCGGGCCGAGCGGCTCGAGAGAACCATCCGGGATTACCAGAACCAGCTCCGCTAGGATCATCCCGACCAGCTTCGCGCGCGGAAGAGGACTGGACGGAGGACTCCGGACGTGATCCGGAAGCGTTGGGTCGGGGCCGGGGTTCTTCTGGCGGTCGTGGCGAGCTTGACGACCGTCCAGCAGCTCCTGCCGCGACCGTCGAACACCCTGTGGTGGCACGTCGTCTACGACGCCGGCCACGTTCCCCTGTTCGGGGTGTTCTCGCTGGCCGCGCTCGGCCTGACGCTGACCCTCGTGAAAAGGCCGCAGGAGCATCACCTCCGACACTACGTTTTCGCATTCGGCGTGACCTTGGTGGCGGGGTGCCTGATCGAGGTCCTCCAGTGGGGCGCCCCGGCGCGAACGGCGGCGCTCCTCGACGTCGCGCGAAACATGGCGGGCAGCGCCGCCTTTCTGTTGTTGGCGGCGACCTTCGACCCGCTGATGGCGGCGGTCACAAGGCCGAGGAAGACGTTGCTGCGAGCGGCGTCGGTGCTCCTGATCGCCGTTTCCCTGATTCCAGTCGGTATCGCGGGAGTCGCGATCGTACGGCGTAACGCCGCCTTCCCACGGCTGTCCGAGTTCGAGACTCGGTTCGGACGCTACCTTCTCGACACTCGCAACGTCGAGATCGAATCGCCCCCGCTGCGGAAGCCGTGGTCTTCGGAGCCCGTCCCGGTGAACGCCCGCGTGACCTTTCAATCGAATCGCCCCGCGGTCCTCGTCTTCCTCTCGCCGTATCCCGACTGGACGGCATACGAGCGGCTCGAGTTTACGACCTTCTCCGAGCACGATCGACCGGTGGAGTTGAGCCTGAAGATCGTGGACGAGGAGCGGCTCCGTACCCTTGGCGACGTCTTCCTGGCTGTTCTCACGATCGAGCCGGGAGTCAACGAGATCGTCATTCCGCTGTCTCGCGTCCGGGATCTCGATTCGGGGCGCGAAATGGACCTGACGCGGGTTCACCGGATCGTGCTTTCCGCGATGGAAGCAGGGGAGCCGTTCTCCGTGTGGATGGACGATCTCCGGCTGGAATGATCGGGCCGTCGGGCGCGCGGGAGCGGTCCAACGTGGTGCGCAGCTTGTTGCACTGTGGCCCCTTTTCCCGTCGCTGCTGATCTGGTTCGGGTTCTCAGCGTGGTCTGGGTCTGGCTAGAACGCGTGCCGCAGCTCGTGCCGCACGTTGCGGCCGACGGCCGGAGTGATCCAGGCGCGACGGTAGATTCTCAGCCAGCTTTCGGACAGCCGGATGCGCCCCGGAAACAACCGTCTCGCGAATACGTCCTGCCACATCCACGGTCGAGCCGTCAGCCCGAGCCGCATCGCCGGTGTCGTCCGGTCGTTCCTCCGCTCCGATACACCCTTGACGAGGTTCTTCCAACACACCATCAGCGCCGCACGCTCCAAGACCGCGTTCGAGCGCCGTCCGAATGCGATCGTCTCCCGCCGGTGGTGCGCCTGACTGTGGCGCCACAGCTTGTGAAAGACGTCGACCGGACCCATCTGGCGGTCGCGCTCCCGGGCCCGCTCGCGATCGTGCCCGGGACCTCGAGATGGATTCGGGTAGACGCGGTGGAGGATTGAACTCGAGGCCCGGTGGCGGGCCACTGCAGTGCGATAGGCGGGATGATCGTCAGAGACCAGCGTCAGCCCGTCTGGAGCGCGAAACACCAGCAAATCCAGGGTCTCGAGAGTGGATCGAACCACGGATCCGGGGGGAACCGTCGGCAGCCGGTGCCGAGGGGCTCGTTTGCGCGCACTGCGCTTGCCGGCCCGGCGGTGCGGAGCCGGCTGGATGCCATAGACGAACCACGAGCTCTGCCCGACGGAGGTGGCGATCCCGAGGCGATCGTCCTGAGAGTAGACAAAGGTCTCGAAGTGGTCGAGGACGACAGGCTCGTCGATGGTGTCGATCTCTTCGAGTAGCCGGGCCTGTAGTAGCAGGCTGTGCCGCCCGATGCGCGCCGCCAGGCGCGTGACGGTCGAGGGGGCGCAACCGAGGCTGCGGGCAATCTGGCGGTGGGCACTGCCGGCCACGAGGCCTGCGGCCACAGGGGCGAGCAGCTCGGGACGCTTGAGATAGTAAGTGGCCGCGAAACTCTGGCGGGAGGAGGTGCACCCACAGACCCTGCAGCGAAACCGGCGAATCCTCCGGCGCGGATCGCAGGCTCTGCGGTAGGAGCTTTCCCATCGATAGCGAAAGAGCTTCGAGTCAGCGTGGGCCGGGCACTCGCGTCTCGGGCAGAAAGGGGGTCTGAAACGGTCGGGGCGGATGTCCTCGACAG
>Ga0316191_10001199_pt1 | contig 17993 bp, 15 predicted proteins | sample Eddworburr2cm_MG_FD_204928 | JGI IMG/M metagenome (GOLD analysis project Ga0316191, IMG submission 204928) | Coastal sediment microbial communities from Maine, United States - Eddy worm burrow 2 cm | ecosystem: Environmental > Aquatic > Marine > Coastal > Sediment | place: USA: Maine...
TTCTGCTGGGGCGCAAGCGCGCTCTTGGTATCGCTGACGCCCACGGCGGCGTGCGGTCGCTGCACTCTTTGCCCGGTCACTATGGCTTGTACACCGCCATCTGGGTAGCGATCCCCGCCCTGATACTGCTGTTCGTCTGGCAGTCGCTGGAACCAGCGATCTTGTCTGAACTCGTCTCCCGGGAACTCCCGGCCGAGATTCAGGAGCTGCCGCCGGAACGCGTCGGCCTGATCATGAACGACGTCAAGAACCTGGTGGCCGGCAATATCGTCAGTGGTGCGGTATCGCCGCAGATTAGTGAAGCCGCTGATCACTGGCGCTCCCTCGACAACACATTTCGCTGGGTACGGACCCTGCTCATCGTCGGATTAGCCGGCCTGGGGTTCTTGTTTGCGTGGCGACTGATACATCCGGAACTGCGAGCGCGCAACCGGGTGGAGCGCGTAGTGAGAGGATTTCTCATCGCCTGCTCCACGATCGCGATCTTCACGACTGTCGGCATCGTTCTATCTGTGCTTTTCGAGTCCATCCGTTTTTTCCAGTATGTGCCAGTCACGGAGTTCCTCTTCGGACTCGAATGGAGCCCTCAGACCGCGATCAGGGAGGACCAGGTGGGCGGATCCGGTGCGTTCGGTGCCGTGCCGCTATTCGCGGGTACTCTCTTGATCGCAGGTATCGCAATGCTGGTCGCGGCGCCAATTGGCCTGATGACGGCTATCTATCTGTCCGAGTATGCCCCGCGCGCTGTCAGAAGCGTCGCCAAACCGCTGCTCGAGATCCTCGCGGGGATCCCCACCGTCGTCTACGGATTCTTCGCGGCTCTGGTGGTGGCACCGGAGATCAGGGGGTTCGGCGAGTCGCTTGGATTGAGTGTCGCGTCGGAGAGTGCCTTAGCCGCCGGGCTGGTGATGGGGGTCATGATCATCCCGTTCGTGTCATCTCTGTCGGACGACGTGATCAACGCCGTGCCTCAGGCGATGCGAGACGGAGCATACGCGCTTGGGGCGACCAAGTCGGAGACTACCCGGCAGGTGATCTTTCCGGCCGCATTGCCCGGCATCGTCGGTGGCTTGCTGCTCGCGGTATCGCGGGCCATCGGCGAGACCATGATCGTTGTCATGGCGGCGGGTCTATCTGCCAACCTGACCGCCAACCCACTCCAGGCAGTCACGACGGTGACGGTCCAGATCGTTACCCTGCTGGTCGGGGACCAGGAATTCGACAGCCCCAAAACGCTCGCCGCCTTCGCATTGGGACTGGTCCTGTTCGTGGTCACGCTCATCCTGAACGTGATCGCGCTCACTGTAGTAAGGAAGTATCGTGAGCAATACGAATAGTACTGACAAAGATGCCGGCACCGGCCTGCGGACGACAGACCGGGCCATGGACAGGGTCCAGGCGAGCCTGCGGAAACGTTATCGGGCCGAGAAGCGATTCCGCGCTTACGGGCTGATCTCGGTAGTCGTCGGAATCCTGTTTCTGTTTGTGTTGATGGCCAGCATCCTGGCCAAGGGTTACCCGGCTTTCCGCCAGACATTCGTCACCCTGGACGTCTATCTCGACGCGGCGGTGATCGATCCGCAGGGCAGCAGGGATCCAGCGGTTCTGCGTGTCGCGGACTACAAACGACTTATCCGCAACTCGCTTCAAGAGATCTTCCCGCAAGCATCGGGGCGGTCCGACAGGCGCAAACTCGTCGCCCTCATAAGTAACGGTGCGCCATTTCAGATTCAGGGTCTGGTGATGGATGAGCCCTCGCTGGTAGGCCAGACGTTGACGCTGGAGGTTCCGGCCAGCGCGGACCTGGACATGCTGATGAAGGGGCGCATCGATCGCTCAGTCCCGGAGACGCAACGGCGGCTATCCGACGCTCAGATTGGCTGGGTGGACACGTTGATTGAGCAGGGCAGAGTCCACAAGCGCTGGAACAAGGCACTGCTGTCAAACGGCGATTCCCGGGATCCCGAAATGGCGGGAATCCTGGGGGCGGCCAAGGGTTCCTTTTACATGCTGGTGGTCACCCTGGTGCTGTCGTTTCCCATCGGCGTGGCTGCGGCTGTCTACCTCGAGGAATTCGCGCCCCGGAATCGATGGACAGACCTGATCGAGATCAACATCAACAATCTCGCAGCTGTACCGTCAATCGTCTTTGGCCTTCTCGGGCTCGCCGTGTTTCTGAATTTCTTCGGGATGCCGAGATCAGCCCCGTTGGTCGGCGGACTGGTTCTGACCGTCATGACATTGCCGACCGTAATCATCAGCAGCCGTGCGGCGTTGACCTCAGTGCCCCCGTCGATCCGTGAAGCCGCGCTCGGCATGGGGGCGTCGAAGATGCAGGCCACGTTTCACCATGTGGTACCACTCGCCATCCCCGGGATGCTGACCGGAACCATCATCGGCATGGCGCGCGCCCTCGGAGAGAGCGCTCCTTTGTTGATGATAGGCATGGTCGCGTTCATCGTGGACGTGCCACAGGGGTTCATGGATCCGGCCACCGCTCTGCCCGTGCAGATCTATCTCTGGGCAGATGCCCCGGAACGGGCATTCGTCGAACGGACGTCGGCGGGAATCCTGGTCCTGCTTGCATTCCTCATCGCCATGAATGCTTTGGCTATCTATCTGCGCCGGCGCTTCGAGAGGCGATGGTGACGGATTGACGGTAACATTGATGAGAAGCAGTCCATGGAAGTCACGACGATGAGCCGAGATCGACAAGCGGGTTCTCAAGCGGGTGCGCGAGCCACGCCGCGGGCGACAGCGTCGTCGTTTTTCGGCAGTGATCGCAGTTCGGATGTACCCGATATGACAGTCGGCGCGATCGAGCATGATGATCCGGTTTTCAGCTGCCGGGCAGTTGACGTCTTCTATGGCGACAAACAGGCGATTTTTGATGTAAACCTGGACATCGGCCGGAACCAGGTCATCTCAATGATCGGTCCATCCGGTTGCGGAAAATCGACTTTTCTGCGCTGTCTCAACCGGATGAATGACACCATCGACATCGCCCGTGTCACGGGTCGCATCGAACTGGATGGCCAGGACATCCTTGACTCGAAAATCGACGTCGTGCCGCTGCGGGCGCGTGTGGGCATGGTATTCCAGAAGCCCAATCCGTTCCCCAAGTCCATCTATGAGAACGTCGCCTACGGTCCACGCATCCACGGGCTCGCCAGAGACAAGGTGGAACTGGACGAGATCGTTCAGACCAGCCTGGAGAGAGCCGGTCTGCTGAAGGAGGTCAAGGATCGACTGGATCAGCCGGGAACCGGCCTGTCCGGCGGGCAGCAACAGCGCTTGTGTATCGCCAGGGCGATCGCTGTTTCACCGGAAGTGATCCTGATGGATGAGCCATGTTCGGCGCTCGATCCCATTGCGACCGCCAGGATCGAAGACTTGATCGATGAGCTCAAAGAAAACTACACGATCTGCATTGTGACGCATTCCATGCAGCAAGCAGCCCGGGTCTCTCAGCGGACGGCCTACTTCCACCTCGGCTATCTTGTAGAGGTAGACGAGACGGACAAGATTTTCACCAATCCGATCCACAAGCTGACCGAAGACTACATCACCGGAAGGTTCGGCTAGCGGGTCGCTCGTCGCACCGAGGAACTGTCCGTGACCGAGTACACAACAGAGTACACAGAAGGCCACATCGTTCGCTCCTATGATGCTGAGCTGGATCGGCTGCGGACCCTGTTGCTCGGGATGGGGGGGCTGGTGGTTGATCAGATCGGGCTGGCTGTCAGGGCTCTGACCAGCAGAGACCGTGAGATAGCCCGGACGGTTGTGCAGCGAGAGGAAGACGTCAACCGCTACGACATGGAGGCCGAAGAGCTGGTCCTGCACGTTCTTGCCAAACGCCAGCCTATGGGCACGGATCTGAGAGCCGTCATGGCGATCACACGTGCGGTGACCGACCTGGAGCGATGCGGCGATGAGGCGAAGAAGATCGCCAAGATCGCCAAGCGTCGAACGGGCGAAGACTCCGAATTCGTGGAGACATTCGCGATCGCTGCCGGCAGCATGGGCGCGCTGGCGGCGGGACTGCTAAAGTCAGCAGTCGAAGCCTTGGATGCGGCCGACGAGGAGAAGGCAATTCAAGCCGTACAGGCGGACGCCAGGTTGGATGAGGAATACAAGATCGCTCTGCGCAATATCCACACCGCCCTCATCTCCAACCCGGCGCTGATCGAGGTAGCCGCCGATCTGGTGATCGTTATCAAAGCCCTGGAGAGGGTCGGCGATCACGCCAAGAATATCGCCAAGTACGTCGTCTTCATCGTCCAGGGCAAGGACGTGCGGCATGTGAAGGCAGGAGTCCTGGATCAGGAGATCTAGCGGCTAACGAGCGGCCCGAAGCAGTTCATTGATACCCACCCTGGAACGGGTCTTGTCGTCGACCCGTTTGACGATGACCGCGCAATAGAGGCTATAGCGACCGTCATCCGACGGCAGGTTCCCGGCAACGACCACGGCTCCGGCAGGCACTCGACCAAAGACGATCTCGTCCTTTTCGCGATCGTAGATCCGGGTGCTCTGGCCGATGAATACGCCCATCGAGACTACCGCGCCGCGTTCCACGATGACCCCTTCGACGATCTCTGATCTGGCGCCGATAAAACAGCCGTCCTCGATGATCGTCGGAGCCGCCTGCAGCGGCTCCAGGACCCCGCCGATGCCCGCTCCGCCGGAGATATGCACGCCGGCGCCGATCTGGGCGCAGGACCCAATGGTGGCCCAGGTATCCACCATCGTGCCCGGGCCTACCCAGGCACCGATGTTCACATAGCACGGCATCAGGACCGCGTCTCGGGCAATGAAGGCGCCACGGCGGACCACAGCGGGTGGTACGACCCTGGCGCCATCGTGGACGAAGTCCGTCTCGCTGTAGTCCGCATGTTTCAGCGGCACCTTGTCAAAAAACCGCGTGTAGCCGGCGTCGACCAGCTGGTTGGGGTGCAGCCGGAAGTACAGCAGGACGGCCTTTTTCAGCCACTCGTTGACCTGCCAGCCGTCAGCCGTCGGCTGTGCCACCCGAGCTTCACCGCGGTCGAGCAGGGTGATGCAATGCTCGACCGCGACACGGACATCGTGGGGGGCCGAGTCGGGTGACAATGACGCCCGGTCTTCCCAGGCAGCGTCAATGATCGGGTGGAGGTCGGTATCTTTCATCACAGTTCCTTGCAGAATTCCCGGATGCGCTCAGCTGCCTCGATACACTCTTCTGTGGTGGCGACCAGGGAGATCCGGACGCGATTCTTGCCGGGATCGATGCCGGCCACGGACCTGGACAGGTAGCGTCCTGGCAGGACCGTCACATTTTGGGTGGCGAACAGGTCTCTCGCGAACCGCTCGTCGTCCGCCGGGGTGGCCACCCAGAGGTAGAAGGCGGCAGCGGGCCGGGCAACCGGCAACACGTCATCGAGCAGCGGCAGCACGGCGTCGAATTTATCCTGGTACAGGCCGCGGCTGACGCAGACATGAGCCTCATCCTGCCAGGCCGGGATGCTGGCACGCTGGACGGCGAGGGGTACCGCACAACCGTGATAGGTACGATAGAGGCGAAACCCCGCCATAATCTTCGGATCGCCGGCGACGAAACCGGATCTGAGTCCCGGTACGCTCGAGCGCTTCGACAGGCTGTGGAATACCACGCAGCGTCGCAGGTCATCTCTTCCCAGGTCCCGGCAGACCTCCAGCAGGCCTACCGGCGCAGCGGTCTCGTCCAGGTAGATGTCGGAATAGCATTCGTCCGATGCAACAACAAAGTCGTGCCGGTCGGCCAGCTCGATGGCGCGGGACAGGAATCCTGCGTCCATCACCGCCCCGGTGGGATTGCCGGGGCTGCACAGGAAGAGGACAGCGCAACGATCCCAGGTTGATGCAGCAACCGATTCCAGGTCCGGCAGGTAGCCGTTGTCCTCCAGCGTCGGTAGATAGATCGGTTCTGCTCCGGCGAGCAGCGCGGCTCCCTCATAAATCTGGTAGAAGGGATTGGGCATCAGAACACACTTGCCAGCAGCGGGGTCAACGACCGCCTGGACGAAGGAGAACAGGCCTTCGCGCGTACCGTTCACCGGCAATATCATTGTTGCCGGGTCGATTGCCGACGGGGCCAGGTCGAACCTTTGTGACAACCAATCCGCGATGGCCACCCGCAGTTCTTCCAGGCCTAGAGCGACGGGATAAGTGCCCAGCGTATCCAGTGCCTGGCAGAGTGCATCACCAACGAAGCCGGGCGGTGCGTGTCTCGGTTCGCCGATCGACAGGGGAATGTGGGTGAGTTCCGCTGGCGGCTGCAGGCCTGCCTTGAGCGCCGCCAGGCGTTCGAACGGGTACGGATGTAGTCGTTGTAGCAGCGGATTCACGATCTGGGACCTCCGACAGTTAGCGCGGGCTGTCCAGCGCCGCATGCAGACGCTCGCCCAGTCTCTCGCAGGTATCTTCATCCAGCGGCTGCTCATGCGCGCCGGTGATACAGAACACGTCCTCGGCGCGCTCGCCGATGGTCATGATCCTGGCCGTGTGGACTTCAAGATCGGCGTCCAGCAATACCTGGCCGACCTCGGATAACAGGCCGGGCCTGTCACCGGCGATCAGCTCCATCAACGTCCGGCCGCGGGCGTCCTTACTGAACGTGATCCGGGTGGGTGTGGAGAACATCCTGACCTGCCTTGGCGCCTGCCGGGTCACAGCGAGTGTGCCCCCTGCCGGAGTCAGAATAGTTTTGCTGATCGCGCGCTCGATCTGCTTCACCCGGTCCGGGTCGTCGATCGGGGTGCCGTCGTTTTCGAGTACCAGGTAGGTGTCGAGACTGTGTCCGTCCGTGGTAGGAGTTACGCCTGCGTCGACGATGTTGAGGCCGAGCTCGTCAAGGACTGCCGTGACTCCGGCGAAATTCCTCTGTGAATAGATCGTGTAGACGAGGATCGCGGTACCGCCACGTGCGGTTTCCTGCTTGACGGCGACAAGGGCTGGAGTGCTGGCACCACCGCGTTTCACCAGTTGCTCCGTATGCCACGAAATCTCCCCGGGCGTATGTCTCAGGAAGTACTCATCGGTCAGGTGCTGCCAGGTCTGGCTCGTCTTGCGCTTGCGAATCCGGCGTGCGCGCAGGAGACGCAGAGCAGCCTCTTGCGTCTCCGCAATCAGTTCCTCCTTATCGATCGGGTTCTCCAGACCGCGTCGCAGTGCGCGCTTGGTCGACTCGTAGAACTCCGCGAACAGGGACGCCTTCCACGAGTTCCAGAGTTTTGGATTCGTGGCGCGCACGTCAGCTACCGTCAATACGTACAGGTAGTCCAGGTGACTCTGGTCCCCCACGATGCCGGCGAACTCGCTGACCACATCGGGATCATTTATGTCTTTCTTTTGTGCCGTTATTGACAGGATCAGATGATTGCGTACCAGCCAGGCGACCAGTCGTGCGTCGTAGCGAGATAATCCTTGTTCGAGACAGAACGCTTCAGCGTCGACTGCACCGAGATCAGAATGATCGCCGCCACGGCCTTTGGCGATGTCGTGGAACAGCCCGGCGAGGTAGACCAGTTCCGGCTTGGGCAGCGACTGCATGATCTGGCTCAGGGCCGGCAGTTCATGGTCGAAGCGAGCGAGGGCGAGGCGCCGCAAATTACTGACCACGAACAGGGTATGCGCGTCCACCGTGTATGCGTGGAAGAGGTCGTACTGCATGCGCCCGACGACGCGGCCAAACGCCGGGATGTAGCGGCCCAGGATGCCGTAGCGATTCATACGACGGAGTTCATGAGTCACTCCTGCCGGGGCGCCGATGATGTCCAGGAAGAGCCTGTGATGGCGCGGGTTCTGTCGAAATTCCTCATCGATAGAGTGGCGGCCCTTGCGGACCAGCCTGATAGTGCCGGCGCTGACGCCACGAAGTTCCGGGTTCTCCTGCAGGATCTTGAAGATCTCCAGTAGCGCTGACGGGGTGCGTTCGAACACATCAGGGCGGGTGGCTTCAAGGAATCCGTTGCGTACCTGGAAGCGCGCGTTTAGCGGTTCGGGCGTGGCCTGTGGGTCCAGCAGAATCGCTTCCTGGAACAGCTGCAGCAGCATCTCATTGAGGCGACTGAGTTCCATCACCGTGCGGTAATACTTCTGCATGAACTGCTCGACGGCCAAGGTGTAGGTCGCGTCCTCATAGCCGATCATGCGGGCGATGGTGATCTGATGATCGAATAGTAGCCGGTCTTCCCGGCGGCCTGTAATCGAGTGCAGCGCCCAGCGAATCCGCCACAGAAATGACTGGCCTGCCAGAAGCTTCCGATACTCGTAGTCAGTGAGGAATCCTTGCTGGGCTAGCTGATGAAAGTTCTCGGCTCCGAAATGGCGTTTGGCCACCCAGCCCACCATCTGGATGTCGCGGAGCCCGCCCGGGCTGCCCTTGACGTTGGGTTCCAGGTTGTAAGCCGTGTCGTGATAACGATGATGACGTTGCGCCTGCTCCTTGAGCTTGGCCTCGAAGAAGTCACGGGTATTCCAGATCCGGTCGGGACCCACTGTCTCCCTCATCGTCTCGAATAGCGCCTCAGGTCCGGCAAGTAAACGTGATTCCATGAGCGTCGTGGCGACCGTGATATCCGCGCGGCCCTGTGTCCGGCAGTCATCCACACTGCGAACGCTGTGACCCACCTCGAGCCCGATGTCCCACAGGAAGGTCAGGAAGCCCTCGACTGCTTGCTGCCAGCCTTCGTCGGCAGACTCGGGGAGCAGTACCATGATGTCGATATCCGAGCAGGGATGAAGCTCGCCCCGGCCGTAGCCGCCGACTGCAACCAGAGCCAGTTTCCTTGAGTGTTGAAGTGCATGGATCTGCCAGGCGCGTCGCAGTATGTCGTCGACCAGCCGGGCGCGATCGCGGACGAGGTGTTCCACAGGCTCTTCGCTGTCGAAGCGCTGTGATAACCCGGCAGCACCCTCATCGAGCGCCTTGCGAAAGGCCGGTATCGAGGCGCCGATATCCGCAAGCTCATTCGGTGGCGGCAGAGGCTCGGTTGGCTGGAGGGTTTCCACTAGGCGGTCAGATGTTTCCGGATGCGCCGAGGGTCAGCACTTCATGGCCGTCCTCGGTCACCAGCACAGTATGCTCCCATTGCGCTGACAGTGAGTGATCCTTGGTGATGACTGTCCAGCCATCGGGCAGGAGCTTCACGTTTCGGCGACCCGCATTCACCATCGGTTCGATAGTGAATGTCATGCCGGGCTTTAGTTCCATGCCGGTCCCTGGCCGGCCGTAGTGCAGCACCTGAGGATCTTCGTGGAATTCACGTCCGATACCGTGGCCGCAGTACTCGCGCACCACCGAGCATCGATGTGATTCGACATGTTGCTGGATTGCATGGCCGATATCGCCGAGTCGGACGCCTGGCGCGACCATTTCAATGCCGATCTTCATGGCCTCGTGAGAGACCCTGGCGACGCGTTGTCCTGCCACCGTCGGTTTGCCCACAAAGAACATCCGGCTGGTGTCGCCGTGGAAGCCATCCTTTATCACCGTGATATCGATGTTGAGGAAGTCGCTGTTCTTGAGAACCCGGTCTCCGGGGATGCCATGGCAGACAACATGGTTCACCGAGGTACAGATGCTTTTGGGGAAACCGCGGTAATCAAGCGGGGCTGGAATCGCGTGCTGACGGTTGACGATGTAGTCATGGCAGATCGAGTTCAATTGGTCCGTGGAAATGCCGGGCAGCACGTGCGCGCCGATCATGTCGAGCACCTCGGCCGCCAGCCTGCCTGCCGTGCGCATGCAGTCCTGTTCTTCTTTGTTCTTGAGCGTGACGGTCATCTGTCCACCGCTGACGGATCGCATCCGCGAGGACGCCGTTGTCCGCAATTACTTGATTTATAAAGTCAGGGGAGATTGTCCCGAGAGGGGGCTTATGGTATAAAGCGCGCTTCTTTTTCGCAATAAACCACACATGCACCGTCACGTTCGGACGGGTGCCCCGGTGACAGCCGGGGTCTCCGATCGGGGTGCATGGAGGCCTAACCCGAGGTAAAAACATGTCTAACGTTTCCATGCGCCAGATGCTGGAGGCGGGGGTGCACTTTGGGCACCAGACCCGCTATTGGGATCCCAAGATGGCTCCGTACATCTTCGGCGAGCGCAACAAGATCCACATTATCAATCTCGAAAAGACCCTGCCTCTGTACAACGAGGCGGCCGGATTCGTTCGCAAAGTCGTCGCTGACGGGGGGCGAGTACTGTTCGTCGGCACCAAGCGGGCGGCGCGCGACTGCATGCGGACCCAGGCCGACCGGTCCGGGATGCCCTATGTGACGCATCGCTGGCTTGGCGGCATGCTTACGAACTTCAAGACGGTCAAGCAGTCGATAAAGCGGCTCAAGGACCTGGAAGCCCAGGCTGAAGACGGCAGTTTCGAACAACTCAACAAGAAAGAGGTGCTCCAGCTCCGCAGGGAAATGGAGAAATTGGAGCGCAGTCTTGGCGGTATCAAGAACATGGGCGGTCTTCCTGATGTCCTGTTCGTTGTCGACGTCGGGCACGAGAAGATCGCTCTTGCTGAAGCCCGGAAGCTCGGTATCCCGGTGGTGGCAGTGGTCGATACCAACTGCTCGCCGGCTGGAGTGGACTATCTGATCCCGGGTAATGATGACGCCATGCGCGCCATCGAGCTGTATGTCGGCGGTATCGCAGATGCGGTGCTCGACGGCAAGTCCAGCATTCCTGCCGTGCCTGAGGGCGGCGATGACTTTGTCGAGCTTGACGCCAGTGGTCGTCCTGCCGCCGATGACGGTACCAGGCCGGCCCGCAAGAAGAAGGTGGCCAAGAAGAAGGCGGCTACCAAAAAGAAAGTCGCGGTCAAGAAGTCGGACGAGGATACCCCGGCTGCGGAGAAGGCAAAGGCCGAAGCGACCGATAACCTTGCGGATGCTGCCAAGAAGCCCGCCGCTAAAGCAGCGCCGAAGGCGAAGGACGAGGATGCGCCAGAGGACAAGGTGAAGCCCGAGGCCAAGAAAGCCCCCGCCAAGAAAGCCCCCGCCAAGAAAGCCTCCGCCAAGAAAGCCTCTGCGAAGAAAGCCGAGGCGGCCGCGCCGACTGAAGCCGAGCCGGCTGAGAAGGCTGCAGACGCCGCCATGGCCGTGGAGCCTGAAGAGGCCAAGCCCGCATCGGACAAGAGCTAGGGGCGCGGATGAGCCCGATAGCAACTCGGGCCAGCCTGATCACTCTATGACGCGAGAGTCGGCCCCCGAGCGGGGCCGCTCATCATTCAAAAAAATCTTTGAGGTATTGACGCCATGACCATTTCTGCAGCTCTTGTAAAGCAGCTACGGGACCGCACCGGCGCAGGCATGATGGAGTGCAAGAAGGCACTCGTCGAAACAGACGGAGACCTGGAGGCCGCCGTCGAGCTCATGCGTAAGACGGGGCTGGCAAAAGCAGACAAGAAGGCCGGCCGCGTAGCGGCGGAGGGCTTGATAAAGATCAGTGTTTCGGACGAGGGTCGCAGCGCGGCGATCGTCGAGGTCAACTGTGAGACGGATTTCGTTGCAGGCGGCGCTGATTTCAATGAGTTTGCGCAGTCGGTTGCCGACCTGGCCCTGGCGTGTTCGCCCGGCGGGCTGGACGATTTACTGGCGCTTGATCTGGGCGGGCAGACGGTTGAAGAAACGCGCCGGGCTCTCATCGCCAGGATCGGCGAGAACATGAACGTGCGACGATTCGAGCGGGTCGAGTCCGATGACCGAATCGGTGCCTATGTCCATGGCCAGAGGATCGGCGTGCTGGTATGCATGAACGGCGGCGACGAGGAGCTTGCCAGGGACGTGGCAATGCATGTCGCGGCTAGCAGACCGATGTGCGTGTCCGACAAGGACGTGCCGGCCGAGACGCTCGGTAAGGAGCGCGAAATACTCATCGAGCAGGCGCGCAACGAGGGCAAGCCGGAGGCCATCGTAGAAAAGATGGTGGAAGGACGACTGCGCAAATATCTCGCCGAAGTGACCCTGGTGGGTCAGCCCTTCGTCAAGGATCCTGATGTGACGGTCGGAAAACTGCTTGCGGCCAAAAGCGCCAGCGTGACGGCATTCGTACGCTACGAGGTTGGCGAGGGCATCGAGAAGAAAACTGAGAACTTCGCCGAGGAGGTCATGGCTCAGGTCCAGGGCGGCTGACGACTCCGGGAAACGTGATTTGCGGTAAACTTGTCTTAGGAGCCCCGCCTCTGTCGCGGGGTTCTTTTTGAGTCAATCCAACGGGCAGGTGTAATGAACAGGAAAGGCCGAATTCCCAAACGCATTCTGCTGAAGCTCAGCGGAGAAGCTCTGCTCGGCGGTACCGACTATGGCGTCGACCCGGTCACGCTGACCAGGATCGCATCCGAGATTCGTGACGTACGGGAGATGGGCGTGCAGGTCGCTGTCGTGATCGGCGGTGGCAACATTTTCCGCGGTGCGGGTCTCGCCGAGGCCGGCATCGACCGGGTGACCGGTGATCACATGGGCATGCTGGCCACCGTCATGAATTCCCTGGCGATGCAGGACTCGCTTGAAAAGCTGGGGGTTCACGCGCGGGTGATGTCGGCATTGACTATCAATGCGGTCTGTGAAGATTACATCCGGCGCAGGGCGATCCGTCATCTGGAAAAGAGTCGGGTCGTTTTGTTGGCCGCCGGCACCGGCAATCCTTTCTTTACGACCGATACCGCGGCCAGTCTCCGCGCCATCGAAATCGGGGCCGACTTGTTGCTCAAGGCAACCAAGGTCAGCGGCGTATTCACGGCTGATCCGGTCAAGGACCCCGACGCCCGTCGTTATACCAGCCTATCCTATGATCAGGTTCTGACCGACAAGCTGGCGGTCATGGACGCCACCGCGGTCGTTATGTGTCGCGAAAATGATCTGCCGCTGCGTGTATTCAACGTGCATGACAAGGGCGATTTGTTGCGTATCGTTAACGGCGAAGACATCGGTACGCTGGTAACGGCGGAGGCGGAGGCCCGGGAAGCGTAAACAGTTAGAGGGAGCGGCAGATGCTGAAGGAAATCATGAAAGACGCCAATGAGCGCATGAACAAGAGCGTTGCGGCATTCCAGGGCGAGCTGAAGAAGATACGGACCGGCCGCGCCCATACCAGTCTGCTGGATCACGTCACTGTCGAGTATTATGGTTCGGATGTCCCCTTGAACCAGGTGGCTAACGTTGGAGTCGAAGATGCCCGGACGCTGACCGTGGCGCCCTGGGAAAAGCAGATGGTCCCGGTCGTGGAGAAGGCCATCATGACAAGCGATCTCGGCCTCAGCCCGGCGACAGCGGGATCGGTGATCCGCGTGCCGTTACCGCCCCTGACCGAGGAACGCCGCAAAGACCTGGTCAAAGTCGTCCGCCACGAAGCGGAGGGAGCGAGAGTAGCAGTCCGCAATATCCGGCGGGATGCCATCCATCACATCAAGGATCTTCTCAAGGAAAAGGAGATCACCGAGGACGAAGAACGTCGTTCGGAGGACGAAGTCCAGGGCCTGACTGACAAGCACGTCGCCGAGGTAGACCAGATTCTGGCTGCTAAGGAAGACGAGTTGATGGAAGTCTGACGGGCGGCCCGAGACGATGACAGTCCCGTCAGGGCCGCCCTCCGCTCAATCAGTACCCGAGCACGTCGCCGTCATCATGGACGGCAATGGTCGCTGGGCGCGGGCGCGCGGCATGCCGCGCGCCGCCGGCCACCGCGCGGGAGTCAAGTCAGCCCGGGCAATGGTCGAAGCCTGCGGCGAGCGCGGCATCCGGGTATTGACCCTGTTCGCATTCAGCAGCGAAAACTGGAGTCGGCCCCGATCCGAGGTCAGTGCCCTAATGAAGCTGATGCTGGAAGCCCTTGGCAGGGAAGTGAACGAGCTGGCGCGAAACGGAGTTCAGCTCCGATTCGTAGGGGCGCGGCATCGGCTGTCTGCCGACATTCAGGAGCGAATGACAAGTGCCGAGCGGCGGACCTCGGATAACGACAAACTTATCCTCGTCATTGCGCTCGGTTATGGTGGGCGTTGGGACCTGGTGCAGGCAGCGCAAAGTCTGGCGCGTGACGTGAAAAACGGGACGCTGGAGCCCGAGGATATCGACGAGGAGGCCATGAGCCGGCATTTGAGTCTTTCGACGCTGCCTGATCCGGATCTGCTGATCCGCACCGGCGGCGAGTCCCGGATCAGCAATTTCCTGTTGTGGAACCTGGCCTATTCCGAGCTGTATTTCACCGATTGCCTGTGGCCGGACTTCGACGCCGCCGGGTTGGACGAGGCCCTGGCGTTCTTTGGCGGTCGCGATCGGCGTTTTGGACGAGTGGCCGACAAGGTGGGGAGCGCCTGACTTGATCGTGCAGAGAGTCAAGACCGCATTGATACTGGCAGCAGCATTGCTGCTTGTGCTTTTCGTGCTGCCAACGGTGTTGGCGGCGGTTGTGCTGGCCGCCCTGGTCGGAATCGGCGCCTGGGAGTGGTCGGGGCTGTTCTCCGCAAGGTCAGCAAGCAGGCGATGGACGTTTGTCGCTGCTGCCGTGGCGACGGGGATAGTATCGATCGAGCTGAGCCGGCGCGGCGCGCTGCCGTTGCTGCAATGGGCAGACGTGCTCGTATGGGTTGTCGCGCTTGTCTGGATGCTGCGGTTTCCGGTGCCCGTGCCGCCGAGCTTCGCGTTTGCCGCTGGTCTGATTGCCTTGCCAATAGGCTGGTTGTTGCTCATAACGCTTCTGACCGGGTGGGGCCCCGAGTGGACGATCTTCCTGTTCATTCTGGTCGCCGCGGCCGATGTGGGCGCGTTCTTCTGCGGCCGCAGTTTCGGTCGCAGAAAGCTGGCGCCTGCGGTGAGCCCGGGCAAGACATGGGAGGGCGTGGTTGGAGGTTTGGCTGCTGCCGTGGTCGTCGGTATTGGCGGGGCGCTCTGGTTTGGCGTACCGCTGGGCCGGATGATGGCGACAGCTGCAGGCATAGCCGCATTCTCGGTACTCGGTGACCTGACGGTCTCCATGCTGAAGCGTAACGTGGGCGTCAAAGACACCGGCTCGTTATTCCCGGGACATGGCGGCGTTCTGGACCGCATCGACAGCCTGCTGGCCGCGGTCCCCCTGTATCTAATCTCTCTCGGCTGGGTTGCTTCTTAGTGAGAGCGCTCTCGATCCTCGGCTCCACCGGTAGTGTCGGACTGAGCACCCTCGACGTCATCAGGCGCAACCCGGGCGGATTCCGGGTCGAGGCGCTGACGGCGCGGCGGAGCGTGACCGATCTCGCGGACCAATGCGCGGAATTCGGACCAGCACTGGCAGTCGTTGCTGATCCGGACTGCGCCGGGCAGTTGCGTGATGAGCTGGATAAGAGGGACCTGAGCACGGCAATTGCGTCGGGCATCGATGGGCTCACCAGAGCCGCCGCATTGCCGCAGGCGGACACGGTGGTCGCAGCGATCGTGGGCTCGGCCGGACTGCTGCCGACTCTCGCAGCCGCCGCGGCGGGCAAGAGGGTGCTGCTGGCCAACAAGGAATCGGCGGTGATGGCCGGCGGGTTGCTGATGGAGTCCGTCGCCGCGAGCGGGGCCACCCTGATCCCCATTGACAGTGAGCACAACGCCATTTTTCAGTGCCTGCCGCCCGCCGGAGCCGCGGCCGATGCCGGCGTTGAACGCATCCTCCTGACGGCCTCCGGTGGACCGTTCCTCGACCTGGCCCCGGAGGATCTCGCCAACGTGACACCAGAGCAGGCCTGTGCTCATCCCAACTGGGACATGGGCAGGAAGATTTCGGTGGATTCGGCGACGATGATGAACAAGGGGCTCGAGATCATTGAGGCGTGCAGGCTCTTTGGCGTGGAGCCGGAGCGCGTGCAGGTCGTTGTGCACCCCCAGAGCATCATCCACTCCCTGGTGCAGTATCGGGACGGTTCTGTACTCGCCCAGTTGGGTAATCCCGATATGCGTACCCCGATCGCACATGCCCTGGCCTGGCCTGACCGTATCGAGTCCGGAGCGGAGCCTCTGGACCTGTTCGAGGTGGGGCGACTGGATTTCAGAGAGCCGGATCTTGAGCGCTTCCCGTGCCTGGGTCTGGCCATGGATGCCGCTGTCGCTGGGGAAGATCAGCCAATCTGGCTCAACGCCGCCAACGAAATTGCGGTGCAGGCATTTCTCGATGAGCTGCTGCCATTTTCTGCGATTGCGACGCTGATCGCGTCCGTTCTGGCAGAATGTCGCGCATCGAGTCCCGCTACGCTGGCACAGATCATCGGGGCGGATGAAGAAGCCCGGGCAATATCCCGGGAGAAATTGGCGGATTTTGCGTTCTAAGCTGTCATGACTGAAATTGTTACCTCCATTCTGGCGTTCATCGTTGCCCTGGGCCTGCTGGTGGCGATCCACGAATACGGGCATTTCTACGTCGCCAGGCGTCTGGGTGTAAAAGTGCTGCGGTTCTGTATCGGATTCGGTAAGCCGATCTGGAGTCGTGTCGCCGGGCGCGATCCGGTCGAATATGCGGTCGCCGCGATACCCCTGGGCGGGTACGTCAAGCTCCTCGATGAGCGCGAGGGCCCCGTATCTGATGAGGACCTGCCCCGTGCCTTCACGCAGCAGACTCCCGCCAGGCGTATTGCCATTCTCGCCGCCGGCCCGGCCTTTAACTTTTTGTTCGCGATAGCTGCCTATTGGCTCATGTTCGTCACCGGCGTGGTCGCGACAAAGCCATTGATCGGTGTCGTCGAGCAGGGATCCCTGGCTGACAGGGGCGGAGTGCGATCCGGAGACGAGATCGTCACTGTCGACGGGCGCAAAACGCCGACGCTCATGGATGCGCAGCTTGGTATCGTCGATACCTTGGTGTCTGACGGCCGGGTGCCGATGACGCTTGGCGGCGAAGACGGGAGCCTGCGTCGCGTCGAGCTGGTCATCGAATCCGAACGTAGCGAGTACACGGAAGATCTCGCTCAGTTGTTGCCGAAGCTCGGCATCCAGCCCTGGCGACCCGTGCTGCCCCCGGTCCTCGAGAGCCTCTCTCCGGATGGTACGGCAGCCAGCTCCGGCTTGTTGAGCGGTGATCGCATTCTGGAGGCGGAAGGCGAGGTGGTCGCCGACTGGTCAGGCTGGGTGGCATTCGTTAGACAGCGGCCCGGACAGACCATTGACATCGTCTTCGATCGGGATGGCGCCCGTATGGAGATGCCGCTCGAGATCGGCCGCGTCGAGACCGATGAGGGCATCATCGGCCGCATCGGCGCGGGCGTACATGTGCCTGAAGACCTCTATGAGCGGGTGTTGACCGAACAGCACTATGGGCCTGTCGAAGCCATCGGACATGCGGCGAGAAAGACGTGGGAGATGTCAGCGGTCACGGTACGTCTGATCTACCGAATGCTGACCGGTGACGTATCGCCCCGGAACCTGAGCGGGCCAATCAATATCGCGCAGGCAGCAGGCTATACTGCCAGCGCCGGGCTGGCGGCTTTCCTGAATTTCCTCGCTATCGTCAGCGTCAGCCTGGGTATTCTCAATCTGCTGCCGATCCCGATGCTCGATGGCGGTCAGATCGCCTATCAGGTGGCCGAAATGGTGAAAGGCAGTCCGGTCTCCGAGCGCACTCAGTTGATCGGCCAGCAGGTCGGAATCGTCCTGCTGCTGCTGTTGATGAGTTTTGCCTTCTACAACGATATCGTGCGGCTTTCAGGGTAGCGAAGCGGGCAACGGCTACAGATGACAAGACGTAGAATCTTCTGCCTGATCCTGGCCTTGGCCGGGTTGCTGTCATCGGCGTTGGCCGTTGCGCAATCCACGTTTGTCGTGCGTGACATGCGCGTTGAGGGTCTGCAGAGGATCTCCGAGGGCACGGTCTACAACTACCTGCCGATCGCCATCGGTGACTCCATAGACCAGACACGCATCGACGAGGCGATGCGGGCCGTCTACGGAACCGGCCTGTTTCACGATATCGAGTTCCGCCGTGACGGCGGCACGCTGGTGATCGCGGTCCGGGAACGGCCGTC
>Ga0316191_10001200_pt1 | contig 17991 bp, 18 predicted proteins | sample Eddworburr2cm_MG_FD_204928 | JGI IMG/M metagenome (GOLD analysis project Ga0316191, IMG submission 204928) | Coastal sediment microbial communities from Maine, United States - Eddy worm burrow 2 cm | ecosystem: Environmental > Aquatic > Marine > Coastal > Sediment | place: USA: Maine...
TACTACGAACTCGGTTGGGGCGGCTGGTGGTTCTGGGATCCCGTGGAGAACGCTTCGTTCATGCCGTGGCTGGTCGGCACCGCCCTGATGCACTCGCTGGCGGTCACGGAGAAGCGTGGCCTGTTCCGTAGCTGGACGCTGCTGCTCGCCGTCGCTGCATTTTCGCTCAGTCTGCTCGGCACCTTCCTGGTCAGGTCCGGTGTGCTGGTTTCAGTGCATGCCTTCGCCACCGACCCCGCGCGTGGTGTCTTTATCCTGATGCTGTTGGCTTTCTTCATCGGCGGATCCCTGATCCTGTATGCGTGGAGAGCCCCGGCGATGGCCCAGTCCGGTGGATTTCACGCGGTTTCCCGTGAGTCGTTCGTGCTGATCAACAACATGCTACTCGTGGTTTCGACCCTGCTGATCCTGCTGGGGACTTTGTACCCGCTGTTTCTGGATGCATTGGGGCTGGGTAAGATCTCTGTGGGACCGCCGTATTTCTCAACCGTGTTCCTCATTCCGACTCTGCCGATGATCTTCATGATGGCGATCGGGATGCATGCGGCGTGGAAAAAGTCTTCGCTCTCCGACCTGTGGAGCAAACTGCGGATCCCGGCGATCGCTGCTCTCGTGCTTGCGCTCGTCATTCCGTTTACCATCTACGGGAGCAGCGGTGTCATCCTCACCGCGGGTCTCTTCGCAAGTATCTGGCTGGTCGCTTCCAGTCTGTATGAGCCGGTCAGGTGGGTTATCCGGCGGCGGAGTCTGCGTGGCTATCCGCGCAGCATGCTCGGTATGAGCGTGGCTCACTTCGGGGTGGCCGTATTCGCCATCGGGGTCGGCGTGACCTCCGCATTCAGCATCGAGCGCGACGTCAGCATGCTGCCGGGAGAGACGTCCGAGATCGCGGGATACGAGTTCGAATTTCGCGGTACCCGGAGTGTCGAGGGGCCGAACTACTCTGCTGTAGAGGGTGAGGTTGCAATCTCCCGCGGCGGCGACGAGATTGCAACTCTGACACCGCAGAAACGAGTCTATCGAGTACAGAGAAGTCCGATGACCGAGTCCGGCATCCATGCGCGGCTGTCGCGCGATCTGTATGCTGCCCTCGGTGAGCCTCTCGGCGGCGAAGCCTGGAGCCTTCGGATGCAGTACAAACCGCTGATCCGGCTTGTCTGGCTCGGTGCGTTGTTGATGGCGTTCGGGGGATTGATCGCGATGTCAGACCGACGCTACAGGGTTCGCGAGCAAGCCGAAGACATGGTGCAGACCGGCGCGGAGGCGACCCCCTGATGCGTTACATCATCCCAGCGGCGGTTTTTGCCGTGCTGGTGGGGTTCTTCTGGATCGGTCTTTCCAAGGATCCTTCGGAAGTGCCCTCGCCATTCATTGGCAAGCCGGCGCCGGCTTTCCAATTGACCGAACTCAAAGACCCCGAGAAGTTGGTTAGCCAGGCAGATCTCAGGGGCCGGCCGACTGTGCTCAATGTCTGGGCGACCTGGTGCGTAGGTTGTCGTCAGGAACACGAGGCCCTGATGCAGCTGGCATCCATGGACATCGTGCCGATCTACGGTCTCAATTACAGAGACAACAGGGAACAGGCTCTGCAGTGGCTGGCCCGACTCGGTGATCCGTATGTCGCGACGGGATACGATCCGGACGGAGCGGCCGGGCTTGACTGGGGCGTGTACGGGGCACCGGAGACCTTCCTGATAGATCCGCAAGGCACGGTGGTCTACAAACACCTGGGACCGATGACCTTGCGCATCTGGCGGGATGAATTCATGCCCCGGATCAGCTCCATGGCCGGAGACCAGGGATGAAGGTACGTATTGTCAGCCTGCTGTTGGGCGCGTTGATCCCGTTTGCCTCGTTTGCAATCGACTCCGACGGGCCATTGCCAACTCCGGAACTCCAGGCCCGCTACGATCGACTCACGAACGAACTCAGATGCGTCGTTTGTCAGAATCAGACGGTTGCCGATTCCAATGCCGATCTGGCCAAGGATCTCCGCGAGCGGACGCGTGAGATGCTGCTGGCCGGCGCCTCTGATCCCGAAATACTCGAGTTCATGACAGACAGATATGGCGATTTCGTCCTTTACAGGCCGCCAATGGTAGGTCGGACCGTCTTGTTATGGGCGGCGCCGATGCTTCTCCTGCTAATAGGTTCTGCCAGCGCGTTCCTGGTTATCCGCGGACGGAGTCAGGCTGAAAACCTTCCTGAAGAAGGCGAAGACCCTTTCAATTCCCACGAGACAGACCGTCACGTATGACAACATTTTTTATTATTGCACTGGTCATTGCACTGACCGGATCGACTATCGTGCTCGCACCGTTGTTGAGGGACTTCTTCAAGGGTGGGCATGAGGAGAGCCGACCCGGGTTGACGCTGAGCACCGGTATCCTGGTGGCCTTGTTGGTGCCATTGATGTCTCTGGTTCTCTACTCACGCTGGTCCACCTGGGACTGGGCCGCGACACCGGCGACCCAGCCGGCCGCGACAGCGGAGCAGATGCACTCCATGGAAGAGGCGATTGCGACGCTCGAACAGCGCCTTGAACAACAGCCGGATGATGTCCAGGGTTGGCAGATGCTGGGCCGCTCGTATATGAGCCTGCGTCGTTTTTCGGACGCGGCAAGAGCTTTCCAACAGGTCGCGGAACTCAGCGGGCCAGAGGCCACCGCTGCGCAGGCAGATTACGGCGAGGCTCTGTTCCTGAGTGATCCGGGCGGCATGCAGGGCGAGGCCGGAGAGTTGTTTCGCGATCTGGTGAATCGCGCGCCGGATAATCCGAAAGTCATGTGGTACGGGGGACTCGCTGCATTCGAGGCCGGAGACGATGCTGAGGGACGTCGCCTATGGAGTCAGCTACGCGGCATGGACCTGCCACCGGAGATGCAACGGATCATCGAGGAGCGGCTCGGGCCTGCTGATGTCGGGACGGCGCCCGCTGTCGCCAGCGCACCTGAGACCAGTTCCGAAGCCAAGCCATTGGCCGCCGGTGGCATCCGCGTGAGTATTGAGCTGGATCCGGCGCTCCGCGGCCGGATCGCGGGACCCGTGCCGTTATTCATCTTCGCGCGCCGCCCCGCGGGTGGTCCACCATTAGCCGCGGTCAGGCGCAGTTCATCGGAGCTTCCCTTATCCATCGATCTATCGGATGACAACGCGATGATGCAGGGCATCAGGATATCGGACCAGGAACAATTGAAGCTTGTGGCGCGCCTGTCGATGAGCGGCTCGCCCAGGCAACAACCGGGCGATCTCTTCGGCGAGGTAGAGTATTCGAGGGACGGCGAGCCCGAGGTGACCATACGGATCGATCAGGTCGCGCCCTGAGCCGTTAGAATGTCGCACTGGGGCGATAACAAAAGACGGGGGAGAGATCATGGCTGAAAACCTCAAGACACAGTTCGAGCAGGCTGGAAAGGACGTCAAGGGCCTGTCATCCAGACCCAGCGATGACGATTTGCTGGAGCTCTATGCACTCTTCAAGCAGGCCACGGACGGAGATGCGGCTGGCGATAAGCCAGGCTTCTTCGACTTCGTCGCCCGCGCCAAATTCGAAGCCTGGGAAGCCCTGGCCGGCACGTCTGCAGAGGACGCCATGAAGCGTTATGTCGACAAGGTGCGGGCTCTGGGTGCCTGACACTCTGATACGGCAGCCGGTCGAGCTGCAGTTTCGTCGGCCGCCGTCTGTTATCCCTGGTTTCCTCAAGACCCTGCTGGACAGGCGACCCGGGCGCTTGGAGGAGGGACTCACCTGTCCCCGGATTGAAGGCACGGTGGAACGCCTGGCGTGGACAGCCGCTTCGCTGCGCCGATATTCACAGGTGTGTGGATTCCCGGCATCCGATGCATTGCCACTGCCTTTCCCACACATCGCCGCAGCCGGACTGCACATGCAGATGCTGCTCCACCCGGAGTTCCCGGTGCGATTGCCCGGCCTGATCCATGTCTGGCATCGGATACAGAATATTGTCTCGCTGCAGGGTAATGACGGACTGACGATCAGCGCGTGGATCGACGGCCACGAGGACGTAGATTCCGGCGCACAGTTCTGTCTTCACACCGAGCTCAGGCAGGGTGGTGAGCCGGTGTGGCAAGAGCAGACAGGTTTCCTTGCCCGATCTGCACGGCGCGGCAGGCCGGGCCGCCGTCCTGCGGAGAAACCTGACGACGTCGAATACGATCGGGTCGGGCACTGGCGGGCGGACGCGGATATCGGCCGCAGATACGCCCGCGTGTCGCGTGACTACAATCCCATCCACCTGTCTGCGAGGACCGCCCGTCCCTTCGGATTTCCCGCCGCCATCGCCCATGGCATGTGGTCGCTGGCCCGATGCGTCGCGGAACTTCAAAGCCAGACCGCTCTGGATCCTGGCCAAGTGGACGTGCGCTTTCGTCGTCCTGTGCTTCTGCCCGCAGAACTGGTCCTCGAGGCCGGGCAGGGCGGAGCGGGACAGTTGGCCTTCCGGCTGATAGACGGGGTCTCTTCCGCGGTCTATCTGGAAGGGAAGATATCGGGCTGATTGCGATCCCGCCCGATGCTGCGGGAGGTTTTCGTCAATCGACAAGACGCGCTCAGCTTCAGCCGGTGTCGGTTACGATAGCGAGGGTGCGCATCATCGGGGCGCACTCGGGGCGTACAGTCGCGGCGAAATGAACCGGGCCAGACCGCATGCGGGCCCCTCCGATCGTCTGGAGGCGCTGTTGAAAAACAGGGCGGACCTGTTCTGGGCGCTGCAGACATTCGGCTGGAACGCCTGTTGCGCTCCGGCGTATCTCGGCGCATGTCGTCCAGGGCGCCTCGTGATTGAATTCGACGACGATGGACCGGGGCACAACGGCAAGCGGAAGCCCCGCGACGGGCATGGGGCCGGTCTGAAGAATACGCGGGAACGGTTGCGCCAGATGTACGACAGCGCGTTTTCACTTGAACTGACTCGTGCACAACAAGGCGGCCTGCGAGTTATCATAGCCATTCCTTACCAAACCTCGAGTTCCTGATCGACCCAATGCAGATATGAAAGCCTTGATCGTTGACGACGAACCTCTGGCCCGGCGCGGTCTGTTGCTGCGGCTGGCCAAGATTGATGACATTGAGATCGCCGGTGAATGTAGCAATGGTCGCGATGCGATCCAGGCCGTCCGGGAGTTGCGCCCGGACATCGTGTTCCTCGACATACAGATGCCCGGCATCAGCGGATTTGAAGTCTTGCGTCAGATTCAGGGCCCCGGGATGCCCATGGTGATCTTTGTTACGGCATTCGACGAGTTCGCGATCAAGGCGTTCGAAGCCCATGCGCTGGACTATCTTCTGAAACCCGTCGATGATGACCGCCTCGCGGCGGCGATTCAACATGCCCGGGATGCGGGTGAGGAGCGTTCAGCGCTGGACCACCGTGCCCGGCTTCTGGAACTCGTTGCCGAGTTGGCCGGGGTCGACGAGGTATCTCTGGATGACTTGCTCGAGAAGGGCATCGATGCGCTCGCTACAGGCTATCTCGATACCCTGCCGATCAAGGATGGCGGCAGCATCATCCGTGTGAAGACGCCGTCGATCGACTGGATCGATGCGGCCGGCGACTATATGTGCGTCCATGCAGACGGCGACACCCATATTTTGCGCGGCACGATGAAAAAACTGGAAGAGATACTGGATCCGAAGCAATTCCAACGGGTGCATCGCTCGACGATCGTGAACGTGGATCGGGTTCGCCAGGTTCGTCCGCATATCAACGGTGAGTACTTTCTGATCCTCGACGGCGACATCGAGCTCAAGATGAGTCGCCACTATAAGGACAGGATTGGTCGTTTTCTTCCCGATTTCTAAGACCACCCGTCCGGCCTGTTCACGGGGCCCGGCACGTGAGCTGCTGCTTCTGTCAGAGACACCATCCGCACTGACTCAGGACGTTTCGCTTGAATCACAATGAAAACTGGTTTGCCCGATCGTTACGGGCCGCGGTGAAGATCGAGCAGGGTGAGCTGGCGGCGACCTTGCAGTCGTTCTCGTTCATTTTCACCCTCATGGCGTCGTACTACATCCTCAGGCCAATCCGCGATGCCATGTCCAGTGACTGGTCAGACGCGGAGCTCAGTACGCTGTTCACCGCAACCTTCCTGTTCAGTATCGTGGCGGTCTCTTTCTACGGCGTTGCCTGTTCGCGGATTCGTTTCCGCCGCCTGGTGCCGGGTGTCTACGGTTTCTTCGCGCTGTCATTCCTGACTTTCTACTTCGCCAGCCATGCGGACACCGACCCCGGATGGATAAGGAAAGTGTTCTACGTCTGGGTAAGCGTATTCAGCCTGTTCCACGTATCGGTGTTCTGGAGCTACATGGCGGATGTGTTTTCCCGGCAACAGGCTCAACGCCTGTTCGGATTTATCGCGGCCGGTGCGAGCATCGGCGCAATCGTGGGGCCGGGTATTGCTGTGGCCCTGGCTGGCGTGGCGGGACCACGGAATCTGGTACTCGTCTCGGCGGGGTTTTTGCTCGTTCCGATGATGCTTGTCGGGTCGTTGGAGAGCCGGCGGGAACAGCACCGCGGCGGGGACCCGGGGGGGAGTGACCGGCGGTCGATCGGGGGGAACCCGTTTGCCGGATTCTCGCTATTTCTCAAGAGTCCCTACCTGCTGGGCATCGGCCTGTTCATTTTCCTGTATACAGCCATCAGCACATTCGTCTACTTCGAGCTGAAGAATCTGCTGATTGGCGTGGAGGAAGCCAATCGGATCGCGATATGGGCAGGTATCGATCTTGCGGTAAACATTCTCGCTATCGTCACTGCCATGTTCGCAACCAGTCGTTTGACGATGCGTTTCGGATTAACGGCGACGCTGATCGTGGTGCCGTTGGTCATCGTGGTAGGCCTGATCACTCTGGCCTTTTCGCCGATCATTGCCGTGGTTGTGGTACTGCAAATCGTCCGTCGAGCGGGCAACTACGCGGTCACCCGCCCAGGCAGGGAGATGCTGTTCACCGTCGTTGATCGCGAGAGCCGTTTCAAGGCGAAAAGTGTGATAGATATCGTGGTCTATCGAGGTGGTGACGCGGTCACGGCCTGGGCCTTCACCGGTCTCACGGCGGGCTTCGGCATCGGTCTGGGGGCGGTAGCCGCGGTCGGTGCGGTCATAGCGGCCGCGTGGGCCGGCGTGGCTTTGTATCTTGGGCGAAGCTATGACCGGAAGACTGAACGCGATGCGGGTGCCGCCGTCGTTGCACTCGGCGAGCAAGGGTAGGACTTCCGGGGAGGGTTGCTATGGGCTGGACAACATCGAGTCTGGATCGGCGTGCGGTCCTGAAGTTAATGTTGGCGACCGCCGGCGCCGGGATCCTGCGCAACCTGCTGGCTGACGATGCTGGCGAAACAATTCGGGTACGCCAGATCCCCTCGTCAGGCGAGGATCTGCCGGTCATCGGTCTGGGCACGGCCCACGTGTTCGATGTCGGTCAGAGTGTCGAGGAGCGCGCGCCTCTCGCCGAAGTACTCAGGCTGCTGACAAGGAGTGGAGGCCAGGTCGTCGATACATCGCCGATGTACGGTCGTGCCGAGAGAGTCGTGGGCGATCTCGTTGCATCCTCGAAGTTGACCGACCGGGTGTTCATAGCGACCAAGGTCTGGATCACCGGTCGCGAGTCCGGCATCGAGCAGATGCGGGAGTCGATGCGTCTGCTAAAGGTGGACAGTATTGATCTGATGCAGGTCCACAACCTGGTGGACTGGCGCACCCACGTCGAGACGCTGCGGGCCTGGAAGGCCGACGGGCGAGTGAGGTATGTCGGTATCACTCACTACCGGACCGATGCACACGAGGAACTCGAGGCGGTCATGAAGGCTGTGCCGCTGGATTTCGTCCAACTGAATTACTCGATGTTGACGCCGGACGCCGAACGCAGACTGTTGCCGCTGGCTCAGGACAAGGGTATCGCCATCCTGGTAAACAGACCCTACGAGCGTGGTGCCGTCTTCTCCCGGGTCCGAGGCCGCGAACTACCGGGGTGGGCTGCAGAGTTCGGGATCGACAGCTGGGGACAGTTCTTCCTGAAGTGGGTGCTATCCCACCCTGCGGTGACCTGCGTCATCCCCGGCACATCGAAACCCCATCACATGCTTGACAATGTTGGCGCGGGTTTCGGTGCGCTGCCTGACGCTGACACGCGCAAACGCATGAGGACATTCGTCCTTGGAGTTGATTGAGCGGAATGGGTGCCGTCAGGTCGTCAGTACTGAGTCGCAGTTTACTCGCACTCTTTCCTGATCTTGTCTACCAGACGCAAGCGCCCGGTGCGCTGGACGCCCGGCGTATACAGCACCGCCATTTGCGCCTCATCCCCTGCTTGCCCGGCCAGACTGAGGGCAAGGGCGCTTCTGAGATTGGCCGACTGATTCACTTCGAGCACGCGAAAGCCTCGGGCCGCGGGGGTCACCAGGGCGTACACGCCAGCCTTGTCCACAACCTGCTCCAGGGACCGGAAGGGGCCGGCAAAGGCGTGATGTCCGATGTATACGCTCACGCCTGCCTGAAAATTCCATCATCGACGCGCGGAATCCGCCGAGGGCGACGACCCATCAGGCCGCCTTGGGCCCGGCTTCGAGAATGTCGACGCTCGCGCCGTCTGAATAACTGTCGAAGTTCTGTCTGAACAATTCGGCCAGCCGTAGTCTCGCGTCATCGTAACGTTGAGGATCATGCCAGGTGTTTCGTGGCACGAGGATCTCCGTCGGAACGCCCGGGCACTCGGTCGGCACGCTGAAGCCGAATACCTCGTCATCGATCGTAGCTACGTCCCTGAGGGCGCCGTTATGTATCGCGTCGACAATGGCCCGGGTGTGGGCGAGCTTGATGCGCGAGCCGACACCATAAGGACCGCCTGACCACCCGGTGTTCACCAGCCAGGTATTGGCGCCGTGCTTGCGGATTTTGCTGGCAAGCAACTCGGCATACTTGGTCGGGTGCCAGACCAGGAACGGGCCGCCGAAGCAGGGCGAGAAGGTCGCTTCCGGATCTTCGACTCCCACTTCTGTACCCGCCACCTTTGCGGTATATCCGCTGATGAAGTGATACATCGCCTGCTCCGGGCTGAGCTTGCTGACCGGCGGCAGCACACCGAACGCGTCACAGGTGAGGAAGATCACGTTCTCCGGGTGTCCTCCCATGCAAGGGAGCTTGGCGTTTTCTATGTACTCGATGGGATAGGAACCACGCGTATTCGTGGTTACAGAAACGTCATGATAGTCAACGATCCGGTCATGTTCCTGGTAGACCACGTTCTCCAGGACGGAGCCAAAACGCAGAGCCCGGAAGATGTCGGGTTCGGCTTGTTCGGTCAGGTCGATGACCTTGGCGTAGCAACCACCCTCGATGTTGAAGATACCGTCGTCGCTCCAGCAATGCTCATCATCGCCGATGAGGCGGCGCTTCGGATCGGCCGATAATGTGGTCTTGCCAGTGCCCGACAGGCCAAAGAGGATCGATGTGTCCAGATCCTGTCCCTCGGTTGCTGAGCAGTGCATCGACAGGACGTCACGCTTGGGCATGAGATAGTTCATGATAGTGAACACGCCTTTCTTCATCTCTCCGGCGTACTCGGTGCCGAGAATCAGGAACTCCTTGTGCCCGAAATGAAGATTGACGCTGGTCTTTGAGGTCATGCCCTCGGTGAACTGGTTGGCTGGGAAACCGCCCGCGTTGATGATGGCGTAGTCCGGCTCTCCGAAGCGCGCCAACTGCTCTTCCGTCGGGCGGATCAGCATGTTGTGCATGAACAGGGCGTGATACGGACGGGCGCAGATGATGCGGACCTTGATCCGATATTTCGGATCCCAGCCGGCGAACGCGTCTACACAATAGAGATGGTCGCGTGTGTTGAGATAGTCGATCGCCCGCGACCGATTGATGTCGAAACTGGCCTCATCGAGACCAATGTTCACGTCGCCCCACCAGATGTCGTCCCTGCTGCTGGACTCCTCGATGACACGCTTGTCCAGGGGGCTGCGTCCGGTCTTCTCGCCTGACATGGAGATCAGGGCGCCGGAATTGGTGATGGCCGTCCCCTTGTCATAGCGCAGAGCGTGCTCATAGAGCGATGCTGGCGCCAGGTTCCTGTAGATCGTCTCTACTTCGATGCCGTAAGGCTTGAGGGAAAAATGATTCGTCATCAGCTCATTCTCCTGTGGTTCACGCCCGGTCCCGAATGTCGGGTTCCAATGACGCGTGAACGCCCCATATAAGCGAAGGTTTCCTTACTCTCGAAGCTTAGCCCAGATTGCAATATCTGGCGGGCTCCGAGGGCGAATGCGGGGCCGCTATGATATCGGACCGGGCTGGGTTTCACAGCCCCCCAAAAGGTCGGATTTCGCGATATCCTCCTGTTACGCGAGAATAGGCTTACGGATAAGCGGGAGGCATGATGGACGACGCTGCGGATATCTTGCAGACAGGGGCGGTAAGGCGGGCCGGCGGAGGGCCATCTCCGGCAGTCTCCGTGCGGGAAGCACGCCGCCAGGCGCTGTATGAGCTGTTGAGCGGTGTCAGCGGCCTGTTTCTGGCGCTGTTTATGTGGGGTCACATGTTCTTCGTGGGATCCATATTGCTTGGTGAGCCCGCATTCGACTGGCTCGCCGAGGGGCTCGAGGTGACCTATATCGCCCAGCCGACGGTCGCAATCATCCTTTTCCTATTCATACTTCATGCGATCCTGGCGGCTCGGAAGATTCCCGCCCAACTTCGCGAACGCCGACGATTCGTTGCCCTGGCCAAGGAACTTCATGGAGCGACGAAAGAGTGGCGCTCGACCGGAAAAGATCTACCGCTCCGTCCGCACGTCGAATCATGGCTATGGATCTGGCAAGTTCGTACCGGAATGGTGATGCTGGTCCTCGGCAGCTTCCACCTGGTTTTGATGGGACTGGATGTCCTGACCCCGCTGTTCGGTGAGCGGGTCGGGATCGAGGCTGCCACATCCATCGCACGGACCTCTGCGGGCCTGGTCTGGGCCTACGGATTGCTGCTGCTGTGTGTCGAGTTCCATGCCGGCGTCGGACTCTATCGACTGGCGATCAAGTGGGGGGTCGGCTCGCGACTCGGCAGATCGACCCTGGAGCGTATCGAGAAGTTTATTTTCTGGTTCTTCCTTGGATTGGGGCTTCTGGTGCTATTGGTTTTAGCAGGGTGGATCCCGCCGCCACTCGGATTCCTGTTGGGAGGGTAGGCCTTGGAGCGAATTGAAAGCACTGACGTGCTGGTCATCGGCGGTGGTCTCGCGGGTGAGCGATGCGCCATGGAAGCCGCGGCCGCTGGGCTACGTGTCACCATCCTGTCCCTGGTCCCGCCGCGCAGGAGTCACAGTTGTGCGGCGCAGGGTGGGATGCAGGCCGCTCTCGCCAATTGTTTCATGGCCGAGGGAGACAGCCCGGATCTGCACTTCCTCGACACCGTCCGCGGATCCGACTGGGGAGCGGATCAGGAAGTGGCGCGGATCTTTGCTGACAATGCGCCGATAGCCGTGCGTGAACTGGCCCATTTCGGCGTGCCTTGGACACGCGTAACGCCAGGGCCGAATCAGTATCACATCAAGGGTGAGAAAGTCGTCATCGACGAGCCGGCGGAGAAGGCCGGGCTGATCATGCATCGGGATTTCGGCGGTACCGCAAAGTGGCGGGCCTGCTACGCGGCGGCGGGAACCGGGCATGCTGCGCTGTACGCGGTGGACGGCGAGGTTGTCCGTCTTGGGGTGACCGTCAGGGATCGCACCGAAGCACTCTCCCTTGTTCATGACGGAGGCCGCTGCTGGGGAGCCGTGACGCGGTGCCTGCGCAGTGGTCGCCTCGGAGTAACCCTGGCACGCTCAACGGTCATCGCTACGGGAGGCTACGGCCGGATCTACGGTCAATACACCACCAACGCTACGATCAATGAGGGCACGGGTGCCGCTCTCGCGATGGATACCGGCCTGGTACCGCTCGGCAACATGGAAGCGGTGCAGTTCCATCCGACAGGCCTGTGGCCCAGCGGGATCCTGGTGACCGAAGGCTGCCGGGGTGACGGTGGTTATCTTCTCAACCGTGATATGGAGCGATTCATGGTCGAGTTGGAGCCTGCCAAACAGGAGCTCGCGAGTCGCGATGTCGTGTCGCGGCACATGATGCAGCAGATCATCGATGGCAAGGGAGTCGATCACCCGGCGGGGCCTCATCTGTGGCTCGATCTGCGCCATCTGGGCATCGAGCACCTGACGACCAAGTTGCGCGAGGTGTTCGAGATCTGTCGCGACTTCCTCGGCATCAAGCCCTGGGAGGAACTTATCCCCGTACGCCCGACGCAGCATTACTCGATGGGCGGAATCCGGGTCAACAAGGATGGCGAGGCCTACAGCCTGGCAGGGCTGTATGCGGCCGGGGAGGCCGCCTGCTGGGACATGCATGGATTTAATCGTCTGGGCGGTAACAGCCTGGCCGAGACGCTGGTCGCCGGCCGCATCGTCGGTCGGAAGGTCGCTGACATGACCCGACGAGTGTCGCTGGAAATCAATACGGCGGTCGCAAGCGAATTTCTTGATCGTGAACGTGGCCGGGTACGGTCCTGGCTTGACCGCAGTGGGGCAGGGCAGTCGGTCTACGCGATCCGTGATGCCATCGGCGAGATCATGATTAACAAGGTCGGGATCTTCAGGACCGGTTCCGATCTCGCCGAGGCCGTTGAGGAGTTACGGGCACTGCATGACGAGGTGGATCGAGCGGTGCTTGGCTGTAAGGCTCCCGGAGTCAATCCCGAGCTGTCTTTTGCGCTTCGCCTCAAGGGTATGGCGCGCCTAGCACTGGTCACTGCCATGGGGGCGTTCGCCAGGACAGAGAGTCGCGGTGCGCACTGTCGGGTCGATTTTCCGGATCGCGACGACGCGAATTGGCTCAATCGAACCCTGGTGCGTTGGGGGCGTGAGAATGGTGATCCGGATTTCGAGTATGAGCCGGTCGGATTGCTCGACTTGCCGCCTGGTCACAGGGGCTATGGCAAGGCGAGTCATGTTGAGATGACCCATTCGCTGGACGAATACAACGGAGCCGTGGTCGACGAGCAGCGGCGCCACGGCATGCGCGCGCCCGACCAGCCGGTAGGGTCCGAACTGAAACCGGGCGCATGGCGTGATGCGGAAGCGAGAGCCGGACTCAAGACAATTGAAACGGGACCACCCAGATGACGGCCAGGAAACTTACTTTCGAGATTTTTCGTTTCAATCCCGAAGACCCCGGGTCCAAGCCGCATATGCAGGAGTTCACGCTGGAAGAAGAACCCTACATGACCTTGTTCCGTGCTCTGAACAGGATCCGGGAGGAACAGGATTCAGGGCTGCAATTCGACTTCTCGTGTCGGTCGGCCATATGCGGATCCTGCGGCATGATGGTCAACGGTCGTCCCACGCTGGCGTGCAAGACCCTGACTTCAGATCTTGCGGCGACTGTGCGGCTGCATCCGCTACCGGCGTTCAAGTTAATTGGCGACCTTTCGGTCGATACGGGCACATGGTTCCGTGCCATGGCGGAGCAGGTTGGGGCATGGGTGCATGAGCGAGCCCCGTTCGATCCGACGGCGGTCGAGGAACCCATGGATGATGAACTGGCTGCCGCAATCTATGAATCTGACCGCTGTATCGAGTGCGGCTGCTGCGTCGCCAGCTGTGGCGTAGCCAATGTTCGTCCCGGTTTCGTCGCACCGGCCGGAATGAACCGGATCGCCAGGTTCATGATGGATCCCAGGGACGCCAGGTCCGATACAGACTGGTTCGAGGTCATCTCCGACGACGATGGGGTGTTCGGCTGTATCGGACTCATGGCCTGCCATGACGTATGCCCCAAGGAACTGCCTCTGCTGGAGGTTTATGCCTACCTGCGCCGCAAGGCTCTCGGTACCGCATTCCTCAAGAAGAGCTGATGACTGTAGCCCGGTAGATGGCGTCGGCAGGCGCCGTCCGCTGGCCTTTCGAGTGCCTAAACCCGCCAGCCATCCAAAATATGCTTTATTACATAATCTGAGGTAACTTAGGCGCGGCCGGTGGCTCTGTTGTATCTCCTGGGGGGCGAAAGTGACAACAAGCGATAACATACTCCCGTTGTTGGACGCCGACGAATGGGAAAGGGTTCGCGACGGGATGCAGGCTTACGCCCGTGTCCTTGGCAAGATCCGTGGAACCGTTGCGCCGCATCAGAAACACTTTTGGCACAGCAGCCTCCGGACTCACGCGAGAGGACTGACGACCACCAACATACCGACCTCATGGGGCGCATTCGAGATCCGGCTCGATTTCTACGACGGCCATGCAACGCTGATCTCGAGCACCGGCAAAGCCGGGCGCCTGAGCCTGCCTAACCTGACTGCGCGTCGTCTCGCTACCCTGTTTCTCGCCAAGTTGGACGAATGGAGTATCGAACTCGATTTCACACCGGAGGCCTTTGACGATGTCGCGCTGGCCCAGGGTGACATTGCGACGATGCGAGAGGTGTGGGCGCTGATGGTCTGGGCAGACAGCCTGCTGAAACAACTCCGGGCCGGCCAGCGAGTCGAGACTTCCGCGGTCCAGATCTGGCCTCATCACTTCGATGTCTCCATGCTGTGGATTTCGGGCGATCTGGTAGCGCAGAAGGATCCCGAAGACCCGGAGAAAGCCGACGAGCAGGTCAACGTAGGTTTTTCGTTCGGAGATCTCGCGCATCCCCGACCGTATCTTTATCTCACTGTCTATCCCGGTCTTGACGGCTTTCCGGAGAAACCTCTGCCTGATTTTGCTGAGTGGAATACCGACGGTTGGACGGGCGTCAGAATTCCCTATGACAATCTGACCGACAATCCACGCGCGGTCCGTGAAGTGCTCGACTTGTTCAGCCACCTTATCGACAGTGCGGCCTCGTTGTTCAAAGAAGGTCACTGAGCGATCTCGACATCGGGCCGCGCCGTGAGCCAATCCTCGGCACGGGCCCCGGTAGCAGGTTTCAGTCCCGGCGGCTGGATCGACGCATTACGGCGTCAGGCTGCCGGTCCGGGCCTGTCCGTCGCCAGCCCTGCCAGCATCCCTGGTTAAACACAATGGATATCCACGTTCTCGAATTCCACGACAAGAAACGGATGGTCCGAAGATCAGCTGCGGAGTCAGAATAGGTCGCAACATTCTAAGACCTGGAGACTCACATGCTGTTTCGGATCACTGGGCTGTCCCCAGGCCCGTCCCGACATCTGTCCGGGCTATCGGATGCGGAGTCGTCGGCGCGGGGCGTCGGGCGCCACGTCGCCGACGCAAGTCCCGATTACCCGGATCGCATCGAACTGCGGGATGCGCGGCCCGGTGAATCGGTCCTGTTGCGCAATTACCTGCATCAGCCGGCCTGCACCGCCTACTTATCAAGTCACGTCATCTACGTGCTGGAGGGTGCCCGCAAACGGTACGATGGTATCGATGAAAACCCTGAGGCTTTGCGCACCCGGTTGATAGCTCCGCGGGGTTTCAGCGCTGCAGGGCAGATCCAGGATGCGGAGATCTGCCCAGGCGATTCCCTGGAGGCACTGATAGAACGCATGTTGGCAAACCCGACCGTTAGCTATATTCACGCCCACTATGCAAAGCCGGGCTGCTTTGCGGCTCGCATCGACCGGGTTGGATCAGCATGAGCTTGCTGGCAGAAAGTGAGATGCGCGCGGCTCTCGCAGAACGTGACAAAGCTTATGACGGCCGGTTCTATTATGGAGTTGTCACTACCGGGGTGTTCTGCCGGCCATCCTGTGGCGCGCGCCCGGCACGACCGGAGAACATCCGTTTCTTCCCTGATGTCAAGGCGGCGCTGCTCGCGGGGTTTCGACCCTGCAAGCGATGCCAGCCTGTGGACACTCCTGCAGACCTGGCACGGCTTGTGGAGACCGCCAGGCATATTGAGGCCAATGCTGAGGAGAAACTGACCCTGGCGGCACTTGCCCAACGGGTGGGCGTCTCGCCGTCTCGTCTTCAACGCACTTTCTCAGAGGCGTTCGGGGTATCGCCAAAGGCCTACCAGGACCTGATCCGCGCACGGCGACTAAAGACGGCGCTCAAGGGCGGTGATGACGTAACAGCAGCGATCTTCGCTGCCGGATACGGCTCGATGAGTCGCGTTTACGGCAGAGCGGCACGCAACCTGGGAATGACGCCGACCTCCTACCGCAGTGGCGGCATGGGGGAGACGATAGCGTATTGTTGCAGGGACACGGCGTTGGGGCCGATGCTGATGGCAGCGACCGGCAGTGGTGTTTGCTTCGTCCAGTTCGGCGACAGTCCGGAATCGCTTCTAAATCAGCTCGGAGCGGAGTTTCCCAAGGCGGACCTGCAGAAATCGACTGCGCAGAATTCTCCCGAACTGGATTCATGGATCACGGCTCTGGATGAGCACCTGGCCGGGGATGCCCCGCGCCCCGATCTCCCTGTTGACCTGCGAGGTACGGCCTTCCAGGTGAAAGTCTGGCGTTTCCTGATGAGCGTGGAGGAGGGCGCAGTGATGAGCTACGGGGAACTGGCTTCCGCCATTGAAAAACCCGGCGCGGCGAGAGCCGTGGCATCTGCGTGCGCCGCGAACCGCATCGGAGTACTGGTGCCGTGCCATCGGGTTTTGTGTGGCAACGGAGATCTGGGTGGATTCCGGTGGGGCATGGAGCGGAAACGTGCACTGCTTGACATGGAAAGAGAACGAAAGACAAAGCGCAGCTGAGTGATTGCTTGTCGTTGAGACACTGCCTGTCCGGCAGAAAGCGATCCTGAGATGTTTATAGCCAATTCTTGATAGATTGTATAACTCTATGTTATTACACCGTTAACGCACAGAATAATATGAGCCTCTGAGCCGGCTCGGAGCGCCTGGTCTCCGGACTCTATATCGGCTGGCTGTTGAACCACGCAACGGCATCGGCCCAGAGCCCGGCCGATGGGGGCCGGAAGTAACCGAAGTGCCCGATGGAATCCAGTCCCACCGCGGCCGGGTCCACGTGGCGTCGCTCCAGCTTTGGATAAGCCTTCATCATCGCGTCTACAGACTCGGAAGTGCCCCATTTGTCATCGCCGAAACTGTAGGCCAGCACCGGGGCGCCAAATTGCCGATAACGCTGCACAGGCAATGCCTTATCGCCCAGGATGTAATCAGGATGGCGGCACCAGCGCGCCCAGTCGCTTGCCACTGATTTTGGCAGATCCTCGGACGCTCCAAAGCGACTCCACGGCAGATAGCCGAACAGAGCCACCAGCAGCGGAAAAGTGATGTGAACGTGGAGCCAGACGACGTATTTCTGCTCCGCAGCTTGGAGGCCCCAATAGCCGCTCTGAGCAGATACGGTCAGCATTGCGGTGATAGAACTCGTGTCATCCAGCAGGCCGGTTGCCTGACCGCCGATGCTGTGCCCGACCATAAAAAGTCGTCTCGGGGCGAATTCTGTGCGTGTCCAGTCCAAGGCGCCCGTCATGTCAGAGAAGATCCAGTCATCCATGCTGGCGTCGAAACCCTTCAGGTCCGCTGGCCTCGACCCACCGATGCCGCGATAGTCGTACGTGATTGCGATAAAACCGTTTGCGGCCAGATGACTGGCAAAATGGCGGTAGAAGCTGCGGGGCACTGCCGTCGCGCTGTTAATGAGGACGACATCGCCGTCAGGACGGGACGGCCGGAAAACGGATGCGCCCAAGCCGTAGCCATCACGTGCCGGGATGCAGATATCTGTTGAACGGGTATCAGGCTCCATGAGCGGGGATTCCGCGATCGACAAGGGAAACCTGTTTGAAGTATTCCATGTTCACACGCACCCATTGTGCCATCAGCACTGGATACCCGGCTGCAGGGACAGGGGGGGCACGGCTCGAGATATATTCGCGATTTAACATAATATATATTATGCGCACTTAAGGCGCAGACCCCTGTGGCTCTGGAATAGTGCCATCCATCTCCTATGGTTATTCCCGGAAACGAAGCCTTTAACCGTGCTGTTGCATCGCGCCTG
>Ga0316191_10001202_pt1 | contig 17987 bp, 13 predicted proteins | sample Eddworburr2cm_MG_FD_204928 | JGI IMG/M metagenome (GOLD analysis project Ga0316191, IMG submission 204928) | Coastal sediment microbial communities from Maine, United States - Eddy worm burrow 2 cm | ecosystem: Environmental > Aquatic > Marine > Coastal > Sediment | place: USA: Maine...
GTTTGATTTGGGCGTAAACGTAGTATTGCCACCATCGTATTTGTGCTGTGGTTATCCAAGTACAGCCAGTGGCGACCATAAGCAGGGTGATCAAATCACCTATGACAATCGTGTGTTGTTTCATCGCTTAAAGAATGCGTTGTCCTACCTTGATTTTGAAGCAGTGATTGTTTCTTGTGGTACTTGTTACGACCAACTTGAGAAATATCACTTGCAGGAAGTGTTCACGGATGCACCATTGATTGATATCCATGAGTATTTGATGACACAGGGTGTGTCTGTAGACAAGGCAGAGGGCGTACAATATATGTATCATGAGCCATGTCATACACCTCTTAAGCGTCATGGTTCCAAGGCTGTGATTACTTCGTTGTTACGTTCTGAATCGGTTGAATCAGAAGATTGCTGTGGTGAAGCGGGTACATTAGCGGTAGCGCATCCTGAAATTGCAGGGAAAATCAGAGCGCGTAAAGAAGAAAAAATGCTAAAAGCAAGTGAAGAGTTGGCAGAAAGTGGTGATAGTAAACAGAAGTTACTGACATCTTGCCCTTCTTGTTTGCAAGGTATTTCACGTTTGGAAGGTAACTCAGGTGTTGAAGCAGACTATATCGTGGTGGAGTTGGCAAAACAGATGCATGGCGATAATTGGCAGAAAGAATTTGTTAAACGCATCAAAGATGGCGGTATTGATCGCGTGTTGATGTAAGTGCTCTAGTGCGACGCATAGACGCCATAGAACCATTTAGGGTTATGCAGCTTCTGGAGCGAGCCAAAGTGCTTGAATCAGAAGGAAAGAAGATTATCCACATGGAAGTAGGTGAACCTGATTTTTTAACACCTAAACCAGTGCTTGAAGCAGCAAAACGCCTTCTAGATGAGCACAATCAATTTTATACTCCATCCACAGGTGCTCCAGAATTGCAGCGAGCTTTATCAGTTTGGTACAAGTCTGAATACGGTGTTGATGTGGCTTCAGAACGCATTCTGATTACACCTGGCACATCTGGTGCATTCACCCTTTTGTATGCCGTTTTACTTGATTTTGGGGAAAGTGTTTTGTTGCCAGATCCTGGTTATCCTTGTCAGAGAAACTTTATTCGTTTGGCTGGTGGAGAGCCAATCAATGTGCCTGTGACAGCAGAGTCTCGATATCATTTAAGTGCAGAAATGATTAGAAAATATTGGTCGAGTAAAACACGTGCTGCTGTTGTGATAAACCCAAGTAATCCTACCGGAACAGTAATAGATATTAGCCATTTACATGATTTAGTTAAGGTGTGTGCGCAACAAAATGGTTACCTCATTTCTGATGAAATTTACCATGGTTTAACCTATGGTATGAAAGCACCAAGTGCCTTGCAAGTGGATGAGAGTGCCATCGTGGTCAATGGCTTTTCCAAGCGCTGGGCAATGACAGGTTGGCGAGTGGGTTGGGTGATTGTGCCTGAAGAACTTATCGAACCATGCCGACGTGTGATGCAGAATATTTTTATTGCTGCACCCACATTGTCACAATATGCAGCTATTGAAGCATTGAAGATGACCGATGAGCATGAAACCATGCGTTTGGCATATGATGAAAGGCGTAAGTATTTGTTAGCTGAGCTACCGAAGTTGGGTTTTGAGATTACGGTTGAACCGGAGGGGGCATTTTATATTTATGCCAATGTTTCAAAGATTACGCAGGATTCCAAGGCGTTCTGCTGGGATGTATTGGAAAAGGTTGGGGTAGCGATTACGCCGGGTGAAGATTTTGGTGTGTATCAATCCAATGAACATGTTCGTTTTTCTTATGCGACCAGTCTTGAGAGCCTAAAAGAAGGCATATCGTGCTTACATGGTTACCTGTCTAACTGACGAGAGGGATGCTCCGTTCATTTCTTTGTCAGCAAAGAAACGAATCACAAATCAGCACGACAGCTGATTTGGACGCACGTAGGGCGGGCTTGCCCTGAGAGGTAGGATGCCTCGAATCAAAAAGCTGCCCCTTAGATAGCTATGAGTTTCCTTCGCTTTGCCTATGAAAAGTGGGCGAGTGTTACTTCGCCTACCCACTTTTAACAGTCAAGACTTCGGCATAGCTATAGCAAGGCGTAAAAGACGTATATTCGCATAAATTACTTCGTGCTTTTTGTGGTTAATTCTTTAATCAAGATGAATTATCGCTAGTATTGCCAACCTATGAATAATTCCTCGCTTTTTAAACAACAACTTGAGAAACGAATTTTGCTTCTGGATGGTGCTATGGGCACCATGATCCAAGGTTATAAACTGGAAGAAGCAGATTATCGTGGCGAACGATTTGCCGATTGGCCTAGCGAAGTTAAAGGCAACAATGACCTGTTAAGCCTGACCCAACCGCATATTATTAAGGCGATTCATATTGAGTATTTGGAAGCAGGTGCCGATATTCTAGAAAGCAATACGTTTAATGCCAATGCAGCGTCCATGGCTGATTATGGTATGGAAGCATTGGTTTATGAGCTTAATGTGGCTGGTGCGAAGCTGGCACGTGAAGCATGTGATGCACTATCTACTGCTGAGAAACCGCGTTTTGTAGCTGGTGTCGTTGGCCCAACCTCGCGCACAGCTTCGATTTCTCCCGATGTGAATGATCCAGGTTACCGCAATGTTACATTCATGGATTTGGTTGATACTTATAAGCTGGCTACTAAAGGTTTGATGGACGGTGGGGCTGACATCATTTTGATTGAAACCATTTTTGATGTGCTTAATGCCAAAGCAGCTGTGTACGCAATTAAGGAAGTGTTTGAAGAGCAAGGAACGGAGCTTCCTATCATGATTTCGGGTACCATTACCGATGCCTCTGGCCGTACTTTGTCGGGTCAAACCGCAACAGCATTCTACAACTCTTTGGCCCATGCAGAGCCTATTTCTATCGGTCTTAACTGCGCTCTTGGAGCAGGCGAATTACGTCAATATATTGAGGAGCTATCCAACTCTTCTCCTTGCAATATCAATGCTCATCCCAATGCAGGATTACCCAATGCCATGGGTGGTTATGATGAAACACCTGAAGAGATGGCGGCTGAAATTGGTGAGTGGGCCAAGTCTGGGTTTCTTAACATCATCGGTGGTTGCTGTGGTACAGGCCCTGAGCATATCAAAGCTATGGCAGCAGCAGTTGAAGGTGTGGCACCCCGCCAAATTCCAGAAGTAAAAGTGCAATGCCGCTTATCAGGTCTTGAACCATTAAACATTGATGAATCATCCTTGTTTGTGAATGTGGGTGAGCGCGCCAATGTCACGGGTTCTGCTAAATTTAAGCGTTTGGTGATGGAAGGTGATTACGATACAGCCTTGGATATTTGCCGTGAACAAGTGGAAAACGGAGCACAAATTATCGATGTGAATATGGATGAAGCCATGCTCGATGGTAAAGCTGCGATGCGCACTTTCCTCAATCTTATCGCCTCAGAACCTGATATTTCCAAAGTTCCTGTGATGATTGACTCATCAAAATGGGAAATCATTGAAGAAGGCTTACAATGTATTCAGGGCAAAGGGGTGGTAAACTCTATCTCCCTAAAAGAGGGTGAGGAAAACTTCATTCGCCAAGCCAAATTGATTCGAAAATACGGCGCTGCGGCCGTGGTGATGGCCTTTGATGAAGATGGTCAGGCCGATACTTTTAAACGCAAAACTGAAATTTGTGCGCGCTCATATAAGGTGCTCACAGAAACATGTGGTTTCCCCCCAGAAGACATTATTTTTGACCCTAATATTTTCGCTATTGCCACAGGTATTGAAGAACACAATAACTATGCTGTGGATTTCATTGAAGCCACAGGCTGGATTAAAAAGAACCTACCTCACGCCATGATTTCAGGTGGTGTGTCCAACGTATCCTTCTCATTCCGTGGTAATAACCCTGTGCGCGAAGCGATTCACTCGGTATTCCTTTATTATGCCATCAAACAAGGCATGGATATGGGTATTGTGAATGCAGGTATGTTGGAAGTGTATGAAGATATTCCAGTAGAACTTCGTGATGCTGTGGAAGCCGTTGTTCTCAATAAAAATGAAGAAGCTACTGATCACTTATTATCCATTGCCGATAACTACCGTGGTGATGGCACTGTTGCCAAAAAAGCCGATGATGAATGGCGCAGTTTGCCTGTAGCCAAACGTTTGGAACATGCGCTTGTGAAAGGTATTGATGCCTTTGTGGATGAAGATACCGAAGAAGCGCGCCAGGCGTTTTCTGCACCGATTGAAGTGATTGAAGGCCCATTGATGGATGGCATGAATGTAGTGGGTGACTTGTTCGGTGATGGTAAAATGTTTTTGCCGCAAGTGGTTAAATCTGCACGGGTTATGAAAAAAGCCGTGGCGTATTTGATGCCATTTATTGAAGCTGAAAAAGCCAGTGGTGTCTCATCTTCCAACGGTACAGTCTTGATGGCGACAGTGAAAGGTGACGTGCATGATATTGGTAAAAATATCGTGGGCGTGGTGTTGCAGTGTAACAACTTTGAAGTGATTGATTTGGGCGTGATGGTGCCAACAGCAACCATTCTTGATGAAGCCATCAAACACGATGTGGATATCATTGGTTTATCTGGCCTGATTACACCATCACTGGATGAAATGGTGCATATTGCCAAAGAAATGAAACGCTTAAACTTCACATTGCCTGTGATGTTGGGTGGTGCAACCACCTCTAAAGCGCATACAGCTGTGAAAATCATGCATGAGTATGATGAACCCGTGATTTGGGTGAAAGATGCCTCACGAGCTGTTGGTGTGGCGCAAAACCTAATTTCGAAAGCTAACCGTGCTGATTTTGTGAAGAAAACCCGTGAAGAGTATGATGGTGTGCGTGAGCGTTATTTAGGCCGTCAAAAACAAACGGATTGGTTAAGTCTTGCTGATGCTAGAGCTAACAGCACCAAGCTTGATACGACGAAACTTGCAGCTGCACCCAAAACATTGGGTGTGCAAGTGCTGGAAAACATCGATATTGCAGATATTCGTGAATATATTGATTGGTCACCATTCTTCTCCGCTTGGGAATTAAATGGTGCATACCCACGTATTCTGAATGACCCACACAAAGGTAAAGAAGCGCAGAAACTCTTTGATGATGCCCAAGAGTGGTTGGATAGAATTATTGTGAATGATTGGTTTACTGCCAAAGCAACATTTGGTTTGTTCCCAGCTTCATCCACAGACGATGACAGCGTGATTGTGTATGCAGATGAAAAACGCAATGAAGAAAAAGCGCGTTTCCATTTTGTACGTCAACAAACTGATAAAAAAGATAGCCGTGCAAACCTTTGTTTGTCTGACTTTATTGCCCAAGAGAATGACCATATCGGCGGATTCGCAGTTGGCATTTTTGGTGCTGAAGAAAAAGCTAAAATCTTTGAAGCTGAAAACGATGATTATGCTGCGATTATGGTCAAAGTCTTAGCCGACAGATTGGCTGAAGCATTGGCTGAAATGTTGCATCAAGGTGTGCGCACCAAACACTGGGCGTACGCGGCAGACGAAGCACTCACCAATGAAGAAATTATCAAAGAAAAATACCAAGGTATTCGCCCAGCAGCAGGATACCCTGCATGCCCAGAGCACACCGAAAAAGGCACGCTATGGCAGCTTCTTGATGCTGAAAGCAGTATTGGTATGACTTTGACTGAAAGCTACGCCATGTTGCCTACAGCAGCAGTCTCTGGTCTCTATCTCGCCAACCCCGAAGCGCATTACTTCACTGTTGGTAAAATCAATAAAGACCAAGTCAAAGATTACGCTAAACGTAAAGGTATGAGTTTGGATGAAGCTGAGAAGTGGTTGGCTCCGAACCTTGGGTACTAGCGTATTTATCATATGAGGTATCAAGAAGGGTGAAGGAAGTAAATAAAGACCAAGATTAAGAGGTAGTGTTTCCTTACCTCATGGAGCATGCCTCGGTGTTAAATATTTGAATTCCCTTTCAATCATGGCTTGGCCCCCCATAAATATGGGGTAACTAAGCTGCTATAAAACCACTACATTACAGAACTGATTTTGCTAGAAAAAGGGAGAGGGGCTACTAGAACACAAAAGTCCTTGTACTATGCTATAATGACTCTAAGTCATTATAGCGTGTTAGCACATGGCACTTGAGGTGAGTATGCTTGAACTTACGAGTTTGTCTCGGCTTTTTACTGGTTATACACCAGATAAAGCTCAGGATATTGAATTCCAATGTAAAACCATTGCGCTGATTGCCTATGTAGCAGCTCCTACCGCAGCAGTATTTTCCATTATCAATTTTGTTGCAGGTTACTATGAATTGGCCCTATTGGAAATCAGTGCAATTTTGCTCCTTATTCCATGCTTTATGGTGGTTAGTCATACATCTTGGCTTCCATTTGTTAGAAATCTTTTAATGACAAATGCATGTATCCTTTTTATGGCTTTGTTTCTCTATGGTGGAGAGGGTGCATCGGGAATAACCTGGTCGTTGATGATTCCATTCATAGCGTTTTTACTTACTGGGCTACCTGCAGGCTGGTACTGGAGCCTTTCATATGCTGTTGTCATGTCGGCACTCATTTTTGCCCACTTTTCTGGTTTCGTTTCCTTACCTTACGATGAAACTTTCCTCATTTTTTTTCCTGCTACCTTTATCTTTTTCGCATTTATTGCAGCCGTACTAGAGGTGCAGTTGGAACGTATTCACGAACGACATCAAAGTTTATTGTTAAACCTTGAAGACTTAGTAGATGTTAAAACCAAAGAATTTCAAGAGGTTAGAGATAAACTTTTTGCGGAAATGAATGAGCATAATAAAACCATAGGTAACCTAAAAGCAGCTGAGGCTCAGTTTCTTCATGCTCAGCGGATGGAATCTTTAGGTACATTGGTTGCAGGCTTGGCACACGACTTTAACAATATGCTAGTGGGGATTTCTGGTAATATTTATTTGGCCAAGAAAAATTCTGGGAATAAAGTGGAGGTAAGAGAGCGCCTTGAAAATGTAGAGAACCTAAGCGCCGGCGCAGCTGATATGGTTAAACAATTACTCACGTTTGCTCGGAAAGATCCTATGGAAATGAATGTGTTTTCTCTTACATCCTTCTGTAAAGAGATATTGAAGTTGGCGCAGATTGCAATACCAGAAAACATTAGTTTTACATATAATATTTCGAGTAAGGAATTATTTATAAAAGGTGACATTACGCAACTTCAACAATTAATTATGAACTTATTGAATAATGCTAGAGATGCGGTTGTGGACGTTAGCGCCCCAAAAATTTATTTCCAACTGGAGCCATTTACAGCTGATAACGCTTTTAATGAAAAATATCCTGAATATGAAAATAAAGACTTTGTTCGACTTTCTGTATCTGATAATGGGTGTGGCATTCCAGAAGAGGAGAGAAAAGCTGTTTTTGAACCTTTCTATACCACCAAAAGTGCAGGTAAAGGTACAGGGTTAGGGCTTCCGATGGTCTCTGGATCTGTAGTGAATCATATGGGTAAAATCGAAGTAGAAAGTGAAGAGGGAAAGGGTACGACCTTTATTATTTACCTGCCAATATATGAAGGGCCAACAGGTGGCACTCAGATATTTTTGTAAACTCAAGATTTGCTGCGATAAATCAAGATAGACTATGCCTATAGCGTATTCAGATGCAATAAAGGTACAATGCTGATTATTGCCAGCTTCTGCTGAAAAGTATGGAATAAGCCCATGGTCGAAAACACCTCCAGTAAAAGTATTGTTCGCGCCCGCGGCGTAAGGAAATCCTTTGGTGAAAGGGAAGTAGTTTGTGGTTTAGATTTTGATATTCCTGCTGGCATTTGTTTTGGTATTCTAGGGCCTAATGGTGCGGGTAAAACCACTTTGATGCGTATGTTGGTAGGCTTATCACCTGTTACATCGGGCGAATACACCTTGTTTGGACAAGAAGTTTCTGACACCTCACTGCACCAGCGTATTGGTGTAGTACCACAACAAGATAACCTCGACCCTGATTTTTCAGTTTTTAAAAACCTGATGGTGTATGCAAATTATTTCGGTATTTCAAAACACGAAGCTGAAAAATGTGCAGAAGAACTACTGGATTTTGCATCTCTTTCCACGCGTAAGAATGATGCTGTGATGAATCTGTCAGGAGGTATGCGTCGCCGATTGATGATTGCCCGTTCTTTGGTCAATAATCCAGATTTGGTGGTGCTTGATGAACCCACCACAGGGCTTGATCCACAAGCTCGCCATTTAATTTGGCAGCGTTTGCGCTCACTTAAAACACAAGGAAAAACATTATTATTAACCACCCATTATATGGAAGAGGCTGCAGAACTTTGCGATGAGATTATGGTGCTGGATCAGGGAAGAATCCTTGACCGTGGTACACCACGCGAATTGATTTCTCGCCATGTCGAACCTGAAGTGGTTGCGGTGCGAGGGCTAGGCAATGATGCGGATACGCAAGTGCTGTGCGACGGCTTGGATGTGCGTTTTGAGCAAGTGGGGGATACCTGGTTTTGTTATATGCAAGATGCCAGACCTCTTGTATCAAGGTGTGCACAACAAGCTGGGCTAACCTACATTCACAGGCCAGCATCGTTGGAAGATGTGTTTCTTAAACTGACCGGTCGAGATTTGCGGGAGGAAGGATAGTGCATGCTTTATCTTTAAAACCAAGCCGCGTCTTGGCTGTTTGGTACCGCAACTTTCTGGTCTGGCGCAAGCTTGCTGTGGCATCCATGTTGGGTAACTTTGGTGATCCGTTTCTTTATTTACTTGGTCTGGGTTACGGGCTGGGCTTGTATATCGGTGAAATGGGAGGAATTCCCTATATGGCATATCTTGCTAGCGGCATTTTATGCTCTAGTGCCATGAATACTGCGACATTTGAGGGATTGTATTCAGCATTTACGCGTATGAATCAACAGGGAACATGGGAGGGCATGCTAGCTACACCTGTGCAGGTGCAAGAGGTGGTTGCTGGCGAAATTGTGTGGGCTGCAAGCAAAAGTTTAATCTCTGGCACGGCAATTTTACTGGTCGCGGGTTTATTAGGTGGTGTGCAAGATTGGAGTACCGCCTGGATGGCTATCCCCATTATTTTCTTGATTGGTTTGGCATTTGCAGGGCCTGCGCTGGTGGTATGTGCCATTTCACCCAGCTATGACTTCTTCATGTACTATTTCACGCTGGTGATCACGCCCATGTTCTTATTTTGTGGCGTGTTTTACCCCATTGATGCTTTGCCTGAATTTGTGCAATTGTTTGCTCAGGTTTTGCCGCTAACCCATGCCATACAATTGATTCGCCCACTGCTAACAGAATTACCTTTGGTGAATCCATTGCTCCATATTTCTGTGTTGCTCATTTACGCGGTAGTGGGATATGTGATTGCGGCGCGTTTGTCTCGTAATAAGTTGATTCGTTAGCTAGCAATGTTTATTCATGTTTGGTCACATACAAAAAACCAGTCATGATTTAATCTTCTTCTTTGATTCTGATGGGCGTAAAGTTTTGTAAGTATTTTGCTTCTACGCCATCATAAAATTTACGAATTTTATTCATGTCTTCTGTGATATTTCCTGTTGGCATAAAGGTTAAACCAATACTTACAGTTTTGCTTCCGTAGTCCAATACTCCACAGGCTATGGGGACCTGAGCTTCTAGAGCTAGCCAGTAGAAACCAGATTTCCAGCATTTAACCTTTTTTCTCGTACCCGAAGGCGTTATGGCAATCACAAGCTTTTCGGATTCACTAAATTTGTTTGCCATTTGTTGAACTACACCATGAGAACTACTTCTATCGATTGAAATACCACCCAACCAACGCATAAACCAACCCAATGGGTGATTAAACAAAGCATCTTTTCCAGCCCAAGAAACTTTTAAACGAAAGATATAAGATGCCGATAAACCTATAGGGAAATCCCAGTTGCTGGTATGTGGTGCTGCGATGAGCACAAACTTCTTATAATCAGGCACTTGACCAGTGACATCCCAGCCCAGAATTGACAGTACTAAACGACCAAACCAGTAGGAAAAAAGGCTGGTTTTAGGTCCAGGGTGAGGTGTGTTTGGACTAATCATAGCAACGCTCCGAAAGCCATTGAATCACTGGCCCAGTAATTTTTTTGTGCTCTGTATCATTGATGGGCTCATGCCGAACATGTTCAAAGGTTAGAAGTTGTTTGTCGTTGGCAGGGACTTGGTTGAAGAATTGTTTTACACCCTCTACGCCATTAAGTTGGTCATCCTCACCATGCACAAACAGCACAGGAAGGTGAATATTTGATGCCTTCGACTTTATCAACTCCACTGTTTTTAGAATTTCTGTTCCCCATCGGGCACTGGCTTGCTGGTGAACAAGTGGATCAGCCAAGTATGCCTTAACAACCGCCGGGTCGCGTGAAATCACCTGAGCATCAAGGCCTAATTTGAGTGAGAATCTAGGATAAATGTTTGATAAGGCTTTTGCTAAGAACACAAGAAACGGGCTTACTGCACTTTTGGGTTCAATGGGGGTTCCAGAAAGGATAAGACCCGCGAAACTTTGAGCTTCTGAAACTATATAATCCAAAGTAACCAAAGCGCCCATGCTGTGTCCCATCAGAAAAATGGGGCAATCCGGGTGAGTCTTTTTTACCATGGAAACAAAAGTATGCAGGTCATTTCTGTAATCTGACCATGCCTTAATGTGCCCGCGCTGACCTTCAGAATTGCCGTGACCTCTATGATCGTAACTATAAACCCCAAATTGGTTAGAAATGGCAGGGCTTACGAAATTCATATAACGTCCAGAATGTTCACCAACACCGTGCACAAGCACAACAATTGCCCTCGGCTGGACATCTGGAAGCCAACTTTGCGAGAACAGAGAGGTGTTATCTAACCCTGTAAATGTTGATTCTTGGTGCTTCATGCAGTCCCATCCCTAAAAGTCCATGTAGAGTACTTACTCTAGTGCCAAGAAACTTAATTATGTGCACTTTTCTCAAACTTAGCATGGCTTTAAACATCATCAAGCGCTTTAATGTTCTATGTATGGTTCTCAAGCGATAGACAAAAAAATTAGACAAAAGAAATTGGTTTCTTTTTAAAATATAACATTGAAACTTTAGGTTTATTTTAAATTGTTTAATTTTTACATTAAGTTAGCTAACCTTTTACTCTTTCAGGTAGTATAGGGGGATAATAATTTCATGCGTTTATTTTGGTATTATGAAAAGTGAAAAGATGAATCTTCCGCTTGTTTTGCGACAGGCACGTAAAGCCGTGGCCAAGCAAGACTATGGTGAAGCAGCTGTGCTTTATACGTCTATGATGTCGCATGAAGACATGGCGGATAACTTTGATATCAAAGTGCGTCACGCATTCTGTGTTGAGAAAACAGGCCATATTAATCAGGCCATCAAGCTTTATGAAGGTATCGTAAAGCTTTACAGGGAGGCTGGCGAAGAAAGGGCAGCAGAAGATGTTGAGAGGATAATTGATGGGCTTGTTGATAAAGTAAACGAAAAAGAAGCTAGGAAGAAAGCTGAGGCAAGAGATGCTGCTGCAGCAAAAGCTAAAGCTGAGAGGGAAGCAGCAAAGAAAGCCGAAGCGGAGAGAATCGCTGTCGAAACAGCTGCTGCAGAGAAAGCTCGTATAGCAAAAGAAGAGATTGACAAACTCAGACTTGAAAAGGCTTTGGTTGCGGAAGCAGAGGCGGAAAAAGCTAGGATAGCTGAAGTTGAGAGAGAAAGACTTAGAATAGAAGAGGAAGAGAATGCTAGGCTACAGGAACTCTTAATCAAAAAGGAAAAAGCAGAAAAAGTAAGAGCTAAAAGACATAATGTAAAAACATTTACGGAGCAAGAACAAACCTCGACAGTGGAAATCGAGGTTTTTGACCCAGAAGAGTTGGCACAGAATGGGCAGATTCCAATGCTGGAAATGTTAGATGCTGGCAAAGCTGAAACAAAACAGGATGGTACCGAAGAATTCACTGAAAAAAAACAGGCTTCAGTAGTAGAATTGGAACTTGTTAGCCTGGAAGAAGCGGGAGTCAGCGACTCTGATGAGGGCTTATTTCATGGTATTGATACGGTCCAGATAGAGGCTCATTAGCCAAAAACTTGTAACATTATCCCAGTTAAAGCTCTCATTCAAAATTCAAAAAGAAAGAGACCTTTTTCAAGCAACTGAAGAACAATAAAAACATAACTTTCTGGTTCGTGGCCAGTCATTTCTAGCCACTGAACCAGAGTGCGTTAGGGTGCTCTATGCTTTGCTCAATCGATAGAAGCAGGGTTGTTGACTCAGGCGATTTCAAAGCGATCAAGGTTCATCACTTTGTTCCACGCTGCTACAAAGTCGTGCACAAACTTCGCTTGAGAATCTTCACAACCGTACACTTCTGCCAAGGCGCGCAGTTGCGAGTTGGAGCCAAACACAAGGTCTAGGCGTGTGGCTGTCCACTTGACTTCACCAGTGGTACGATCTTTGCCTTCAAATACATCAGCATCGCTTTTACTTGGTTTCCAAGTTGTGCCCATATCAAGTAGATTCACGAAGAAGTCGTTGGAAAGCGTTTCTGGGTGTTTGGTAAATACACCATGTGCTGACTGATCAACGTTGGTGTTTAAAACACGCATACCACCAACAAGCGCTGTCATTTCAGGCGCGCTCAGCGTCATCAGCTGCGCACGGTCAACAAGTAGCTCCTCTGCAGTAACAGCATATTTGGCCTTCTGGTAGTTTCTAAAACCATCCGCGGCCGGCTCAAGCACTGCAAATGAATCTACATCCGTTTGTTCCTGTGTGGCATCCATGCGCCCCGGAGTGAATGGAACAGTGATATTATGGCCAGCATTCTTGGCAGCTTGCTCAACACCAGCGCAACCGCCCAACACGATCAAATCAGCGAGTGAAACTTTTTTATCGCCAGATTGTGTATTGTTAAAGTCACGTTGAATGCCTTCAAGCGCTGCTAAAACTTTTTGTAGTTGTTGGGGTTGATTTACTTCCCAATCTTTTTGAGGTGCCAGGCGAATGCGTGCACCATTGGCACCACCACGCATATCTGAGCCACGGAATGTAGATGCAGATGCCCACGCTGTTAATACAAGTTGAGACACACTTAATCCCGAGCCAAGCACCTTACCTTTAAGCGAGGCTATATCATTGGCATCAATCAAGGCATGATTCACTGCAGGAATTGGGTCTTGCCAAATCAATTCCTCATTGGGAACTTCAGCGCCCAAATACCGTGAACGAGGGCCCATGTCTCTATGGGTAAGTTTAAACCACGCCCTTGCAAATGCGTCTGCAAATTGATCAGGGTTTTCCAGGAATCTGCGCGCTATTTTTTCATAGGCAGGGTCCATGCGTAATGACATATCTGCTGTGGTCATCATGGGTCGATGTTTTTTCGATGGGTCATGGGCATCAACTACCATATCTTCACCGTCAACATCTTTGGCTTGCCATTGATTTGCACCAGCAGGGCTCTTCACCAGCTCCCATTCGTATTTAAATAATACTTTGAGATAACCCGTATCCCATTGGGTTGGATTGGGTTTCCAGGCGCCTTCTATGCCACTGGTAATGGTGTCGCCACCTTTACCACTGCCGTAGCTGCTTATCCATCCAAAACCTTGGTTTTCAATTGCACTACCTTCAGGTTCCGGGCCCACATGATTAGCAGGACCAGCGCCGTGTGCTTTACCAAAGGTATGACCACCAGCAACCAAGGCTACGGTTTCTTCATCATCCATCGCCATGCGTGCAAAGGTCTCACGAACATCATGTCCTGAGGCTACTGGGTCAGGTTTGCCATTGGGGCCTTCTGGATTGACATAAATCAGACCCATTTGCACTGCTGCAAGAGGGTTATCCAGATCTCGGTCACCGCTATATCGGTTATCTCCTAACCATTTGTCTTCGCTACCCCAGTAGATATCTTCTTCAGGTTCCCACACATCAACGCGGCCACCAGCAAAGCCGAAGGTCTTAAAGCCCATGGATTCAAGGGCGCAGTTGCCTACAAGTATCATCAAATCTGCCCAAGAGATTTTGTTGCCGTATTTTTGTTTGATGGGCCACAACAGGCGGCGAGCTTTATCCAGATTACCATTGTCTGGCCAGCTGTTAAGTGGTGCAAAACGTTGACTACCTGAGCCTGCACCACCGCGGCCATCACCTGTACGGTATGTGCCGGCACTGTGCCAAGCCATACGAATAAATAGGCCGCCATAGTGACCATAATCGGCTGGCCACCAATCTTGGGAATCGGTCATCAACTCATAAAGATCTTGTTTAAGCGCTTGTAGGTCGAGTTTCTTGAACTCCTCTGCATAAACAAACGATTTATCCATAGGGTTACTATTTTGAGAATGTTGATGGAGAATTTTAAGGTTCAATTGATTTGGCCACCAATCGCGGTTCGAAGTTCCTTTGCCAGCTGTGGAGCTGCTTGATCCATGATGCATTGGGCATTTGCTTTCGTTGCTCATCTTAAATCTCCTTTCTCTTTAGTTGTTCATTAGATGTTTTGCATCTTTTTATAACGGAGACTATAGTGATTGGTATTTCCTATGTATAATCGTTAGTTTCGATGTTTGCGATAGATTCCAACGATGGGCGAGGAGTGTTATGAATATTCGAGATTTACGTTATTTGGTGGCAGTCGCAGATTTACAACACTTTGGTCAAGCCGCTGCGATGTGTCATGTAAGCCAGCCAACATTAAGTGGTCAGATTAAAAAGTTAGAAGAATCTCTTGGCGTACACTTATTTGAGCGCACGCATCGAAGTGTTGTGCCCACAGATGTTTGCTTAGATATTCTTGTTCCTGCACGTAAGATTTTGAGGGAAGTGGATGAAATCAATTTTATTTCTGAAAGTTCCCATGATCCTATGGTTGGTAAATTTCGGTTAGGTGCTTTTCCTACGCTTGCAAGTTATGTGTTTCCACAACTTGTGAGTCAGGTGAAGACGGCATTACCAGGCTTAAGATTGATTCTCATTGAAGAAAAAACGGAACAACTCTTGGAGAAACTTCTGCAAGGTGAAATCGATGCGGCCTTATTGGCTTTGCCACTAGAAGATGACAGCTTTGATCAGCTTACGCTGTTTAATGATGAATTTTATCTTGCTGTTTCTCCCGAACATGAGTTGGCATCGTGTAAAAGTGTGGCTCAGGATTGCCTAGAACAATACCGTGTTTTGTTATTGGAAGAAGGTCATTGTTTACGTGATCAGGCCTTGGATGTGTGTCAAAAGCATGGGGTAGGTGAAGAGTTAGATTTCAGGGCGACAAGCCTCGAAACATTGCGCCAAATGGTTAAAGGTGGAACAGGTATCACTTTTATGCCAAAAATTGCTATTCGAAACGAGGAAGAGGGTATTTGTTACCTGCCATTTGAAAAACCTGTACCGAGTCGAACTATTGCATTGGTATGGCGTAAAACCAGTTCGCGTAAACCATTGATGGAGAAGTTAAGCGTTATGTTTCAAGATGTTGGCTCATGATGCTGAAGGGAGTTTGAGCGATGTGTGATACGTTTATAGCCATGCCAGATACCACAACTGGTGGTGGTGTTATTTTTGGTAAAAATAGCGATAGACCCCATGGCGAAATTCAAGATGTAGTTGAATTTTCTTCTTTTGATTATAAAAAAGAAACCAGCTTAGAAGCGACTCACCTCCAAATTCCACAAGCAGAACATACCTATGCGGTGATGCTCTCTAAACCACGTTGGATGTGGGGTGCCGAAATGGGAGCAAATGAACATGGGGTTGTGATTGGGAATGAAGCAGTATGGACGAATCAGCCCTATCGAGACACAGGTTTACTGGGCATGGATTTGTTGCGTTTGGGTTTAGAGCGGGGGGCTACAGCCTATGAAGCTTTGCAGATTATCACCGCACTTTTAGAGGAATTCGGGCAGGGGGGAAACTGTGCAGAACATTTTGATATGACCTATCATAATTCATTTCTTATTGCGGATAAAAAAGATGCTTGGGTGCTGGAAACAGCAGATAAATATTGGGTGGCTGAAAAGGTAACAAACGGTACACGTTCGATTTCAAACAACTTAAGTATTCGTGGGGTAGGGGATTTAAGGCATGCAGATTTGGAACAAGAAAAAGATATGAACTTTGCCAAGATGTTCGGTGCTGATGCTTACCAACCGCAAATTTCACCATACTCCCGAGAAGGTCATGTGCGACAATTATGCCAAAGTTATCAGGGTGTATTTGATATAGAGGCAGCGCAATGTATTTTGCGAAGCCACAGAGGTGGGATTTGTATGCATGGGGAGTTCGAAACTCGGGGTAGTCAGGTTTCTGAGCTGTCAGAGAAGAATTGTGAACACTATTTTATCCATGCACCATTTCCCTGCCTGCAGAATTATTATTTATCCACTTTCTAACTTGAGTTAAAGTGGATAATTAGCTTAAAAAAGCCAATAACCAAAATTAACAAAAATACCGAAATGGTCGGCAGTTGGCTTGGTTGCATCTGAGAAATTCGTCCTTCCGTATTGGGCAGAAATGTTTACTGACCAGTCAGTATCAACGGGTATCGCGTAGCCAACTTCTGCTGCAATCGTTGAATGTCTCATGGCTTCAATATAATCATAATTTGATTCCAATAGTGGTCCGAGAAATAAACCATGATATTGCCGAGAGTCACTTATTGGCTTGAAGTGATAGAACACATTTCCACCAATACCCACCAAAGAACGTTTGCTTCCAACGGATCCGCCGTAATGCATAAAGTAGCTGGTTTTTGTTTTAAAACTGATGTTGTCAGAAAGTGCAAATTCGATAACCAGGGGAATGACATTGACATCATATTCGCCATCTTGATACCAATCTTCACGGCCAATTCTCGGCTCGACACCAATATATATCGGAGTTGTATCTTCCGCGAAAACTGGCGAAGCAAGTAAGAAAAACAAAATAGAAATGAGAAGTGTGACCGAGGATTTTTTCTTGTTCATTTAGTTCCTAAGCTTGTGGGTATAGTTAAGCGTTTCCAGATAAGGCTGATATGCTGGTCAGGTTGTCATCATCACATTCAATACAAATACTGATAGGGTGGCAACATACACTGCAATCCTCGATGTATTCTTGATGGCTATGTGAGCAGTCAATCATCACATGAATATATTCCCAGCAGTAGGGGCATTGGATGGTTGCAGTATCGTTTTCAATCACGGCTTGGCTTAATTCCGTTCAATCAATTCAATGGCATAACCATCCACATCTTTCACAAAAGCAATCACAGTGCTGCCGTGTTTCATAGGGCCAGGTTCTCGAGAAATTACCCCGCCTGCGGCACGAATAGCGTCACAAACCTTATAGATATCTTCTACCCCAATGGCCAAGTGCCCAAAGCCATTTCCCAGTTCATATGAATCAGTATCCCAATTGTAGGTAAGCTCGATAACAGTGTTATCGGCTTCATCGCCATACCCTACAAAGGCCAGTGTAAATTGCCCTTCAGGGTAATCTTTGCGCCTAAGCAAGGTCATACCGAGAATCCGTGTATAAAAATCGATGGACTTATCTAGGTCGCCTACGCGAATCATGGTGTGCAATAAACGCATATTCATCACTCCAATAGTTTTTTTGTTTTGGGAATGTAACGCCGAAAGACAAATCTATCAAAACAAGGGTTTCAAAGCTGTGTTGCATCTGTTGGCTTTGTCACCCAAACTTGTCGTTACTGTTTCAAGGTGTGGAGGTATACGATGAAAGCAGGAATTGCTGGTGCCGGGGCTGTGGGTTGTCATTATGGTTCGATGTTACAGCAGGGCGGTGTTGAGACAGTTTATCTGGCCCGCGGCGAACATTTAAAGGCGCTACAATCGTCTGGTTTAACACATATTTCGATGGGCAATGCCAAACATCTTTCGGTTACAGCAAGTGATGATGATGCAACACTTTCAGATTGCGATGTGATTCTCTTTGCCTGCAAAACCACTGGATTAGAAGTCACGTGTGAAGGATTAAC
>Ga0316191_10001203_pt1 | contig 17980 bp, 17 predicted proteins | sample Eddworburr2cm_MG_FD_204928 | JGI IMG/M metagenome (GOLD analysis project Ga0316191, IMG submission 204928) | Coastal sediment microbial communities from Maine, United States - Eddy worm burrow 2 cm | ecosystem: Environmental > Aquatic > Marine > Coastal > Sediment | place: USA: Maine...
CAGTAGCTGCGCCTGGCTATAGCAGACCGCGTTCCGCCAGGGAAACGCCGTCGCCGTCACCGATGACCAGGTGATCCAGAACGCGGATATCAACCAGTGCCAGCGCATCGCTCAGGCGGCGTGTCAGCTGGATGTCGGCCCGGCTGGGTTCCGCCACACCGGAAGGATGGTTGTGCGCCAGGATGACCGCCGCGGCATTGTGCTGCAGCGCGCGGCGCACGACCTCGCGCGGGTGGACGCTGGCGCCATCGATCGTGCCGCGAAACATCTCCTCAAACACGATCACGCGATGCCGGTTATCCAGAAACAGGCAGGCGAACACCTCGTAGGGATGATGTCGCAGCTGGCTGCAAAGAAAGCGGCGCGTGGCAGCGGGGTTTTCGAGACTGTCACAGCGCTGCAATTCCGCCTGCAGGTGGCGGCGCGCCATTTCCAGTACCGCCTGCAACTGGGCGAACTTGGCATGGCCGAGTCCGTGATGGGCGCAGAACCTGCCGCGTTCGGCTTCCAGCAGCGGCCGCAAGCCACCAAAGGACTGCAGTAATTCGCGAGCCAGGTCCACCGCGGTTTTCCCCGGGACGCCGGTGCGCAGAAAAATGGCAAGCAGTTCGGCATCGGAAAGCGCTGCCGGGCCGCGTGCCAGCAGTTTCTCGCGCGGCCGCTCGTCGGCGGGCCAGTCCCGGATGGTATGCATGGCCGGATATTCGCCCCGCCCGGGCCGTGATCCCAGAGGATACTGGCGCAACCGCCTGTAGGCACTTGCCGTGTGCGTGCAAGGTTGAGCCTCGACGTAGACCGTAGCGAATTCCGGCTGTTGCCAGTAAGGGTCGCAGGCAGGCCAGTAGTCTTGGCGTGGCTGCGTTTCAATCTTGGCCGGGTGCCCGAGTCATCTGTTAAACTGCCTTACAATGAGACAGTTATCTGGAAAACACATCCTGCTTGGCGTGACCGGAAGTATTGCAGCTTACAAGAGTGCCGAACTGGTGCGCCTGTTGCGGGACGCAGGTGCCGGGGTGCGTGTCGTCATGACACAGGGCGGCAGGTCGTTCATCACCCCGTTGACTCTGCAGGTATTGTCGGGGCACCCGGTACACAGTGAACTGCTGGACACCAGCGCGGAAGCTGCCATGGGACATATCGAGCTGGCCCGCTGGGCGGATGCCATGCTGGTGGCGCCGGCCAGTGCGGATTTCATCGCACGACTGGCCCAGGGTCGTGCAAACGACCTGCTGGCCGCGATTTGCCTGGCCTGTGAAGCGCCGCTTGCCGTTGCACCGGCGATGAACCGCGTCATGTGGGAAAATGCCGCTACCGTGGAAAATATCGACATCCTGAGCCGGCGCGGTATCCGGATCATGGGGCCGGCAGAGGGTGTCCAGGCCTGTGGCGAGGTCGGCCCCGGCAGGCTGCTGGAGCCGGAGCAGTTGCTGGCTGCGCTGTCTGCCATGTTCCGGACGGGCAGCCTCGCGGGTTGCCGGGTCCTGGTAACGGCCGGGCCGACCCGGGAAGCCATCGACCCGGTGCGCTATATAAGCAACCGCAGTTCCGGGAAAATGGGGTTTGCCGTGGCGACGGCGGCGGCCGAGGCGGGTGCTGAGGTCACGCTGATCAGCGGTCCGGTTGCGCTGCAGACACCGCCGCAGGTGAGGCGTATCGATGTCGAGGATGCCGGTGAAATGCATGCGGCGGTGCTGGAGCATGTTGCTGCCTGCGATATCTTTATCAGTGTCGCCGCCGTTGCGGACTATCGTCCGACCGGCGTGGCACCCCGCAAGCTGAAAAAATCTGCCGCGGGCCTGAGTCTGGAACTGCAGACAAATCCCGACATCCTGGCTGCGGTGGCCGGTTTGCCCGAGGCGCCCTTCACGGTGGGTTTTGCCGCAGAAACCGATAACCTGGACTCCAATGCCCGTCACAAACTGGTCGCGAAGGGGATTGATATGATTGCAGCCAACAACGTGGCCGACGGACAGGGGTTCGAACAGGATGACAATGCCCTGCAACTATTCTGGCGGGATGGCGAAACGCAGCTTGCCCGGACCGGCAAGTCCCGGTTGGCACGCCAGCTTGTTGAGGTTATTGCAAGGTTATATGCCGGCAAATGCCGCGGAACAAAGGTGGTTTCCCTGAATGCAAAAGATACAGCTTAAGATACTCGACCCGCGCCTCGGCAACGAATTCCCCCTGCCGCACTATGCAACGGCCGGTGCCGCCGGGATGGATATGCGTGCCTGCGTGGATGCGCCACTGGAAATCGCTCCCGGCGAAACTCACCTGATACCGACCGGGCTGGCAATCCATATCGAGGAGGCGGGGCTGGCCGCGATGCTGCTGCCCCGTTCAGGACTTGGCCACAAGCATGGCATCGTGCTTGGCAACCTGGTGGGTCTGATTGACTCGGACTATCAGGGGCAGGTTTTTGTATCCTGCTGGAATCGCGGTAATGCCAGTTTTACCGTCGAACCCGGCGAGCGCATTGCCCAGATGGTGATTGTGCCGGTCGTGCATGCCGACTTCGAGATTGTCGATGATTTTGTCGGCAGCGACCGCGGCGCCGGCGGGTTTGGGCATACTGGCCGGAAGTAAGCAAGCCGCGTGACGGCCAGCCGATATTCCGGCGGGCGCATCCGGCGCGAATCTGGCATGATTACGGCACCAACGCAGTGTAAAGTACAGCCATGAAGTTTTCCTTACCCGCTTTCCTCAAACGCAACAGGGCGCAGACAGCCCGGCCAACCGCGCAAACCATGCCGCAGCAGGACGGTGATGCGAAGCCAGCCAGCCTGGTAAAGGTGCGCAACCGTATTTTGCTCGGTGCCATGGTGCTGCTGGCATTGCTGGCCCTGTTCATTTTCCAGATGATGTCGATCTACATCAGCCGTGCGATGGATCACGAGGTCAATATCACGACGCAACAGGTAGCGGCGCGGGTGGCGGCAATGGTCGAGTACTATGGCGCCAGTGCTGCCTTGCTTGCCAAGGATCCCGAAATTTCCGCCCTGCTGGCTGCCGGTGAGACCGCACCGCTGCACGCCAGGGAAGAGTCCCTGCGCTATGTCTTCCCGACCGCCATCAACGTCCAGTTACTGCCACCCGGGATCGATCAGGTTGACATGGAATCCTCACCACCCCTGAGTTATGCGGCCATCGCCCAGATGCGGCTGGCGGAAGCAGGTACCCAGGAACCGCCCATGGAAGTGCATTTGTTCAAAACGCCACAACAGCATATCAACATCGTGCGCCGCATTATGGATCCGGCCGGCAGCGGCGTTGTCGGGCACATCATGCTGTCACTATCCAACGATGTCCTGCAGGGAATACTGGATGACCTGCAGGAATTGCATGGTTATATCGAGTTGCAACAGGCAGGGTCGAAAGGCCGCCCGATCCTGGTGGCCACGCATGGCGACATGAATTACCGTAATGGCGAACCGGTCACGGTAGTGCCGATCGCCGGCAGTCGCTGGCAGATAGCCTACTGGCCGGCCGTCAGTACCATGGCCTATCTGGGTGATATCGGCCGCTGGGTCCTGGCTGCGCTGGGTGTGGCGTTTGGATTGCTGGCAGTCCTGATAATCATGCAGTTCCGCAAGGTCAGCAATGCCTTGCGTACGGACGAAGTCAGCATGGTGACCCTGCTGAAGGATTTTCGGGCAGGGCATGCGCGTCGTGAATACCCGAGCGGCCTGACGGAATTGCGCGATACCATCCGGTTCATGACCCAGTTGGCAAATGCGCACACCACTCGCAGGTTCGAGGCTGTTGGTTTCGGGCAGGAAGGCGCGCCTGCGGAGCCGGGTGAGCCGGCAGAGGAAGCAGCTCATGCGGGCGATTATGAACCCGGTGTGGCGGCGGACTTCGGGTCAACGCTGCGCAGCGACAACCTGATAGTTGAAGAAGAACCGCTTGATATTCAAACCGGAGAAATGATGGACACTATAGACCCCTCGATATTCCGTGCCTATGACATCCGGGGAGTTGTCGACCGGACGCTGACGGCCCGTGCTGTGGAACTGGTTGGACGTGCCATCGGTAGTGAGGCCTTGCAGCGCGGACGCAATACAGTGGTGGTAGGGCGCGACGGTCGCCTGTCAGGGCCGGTACTGTCCAGTGCGCTGATTCGGGGAATCATCTCCACAGGCTGCGATGTCAAGGATGTTGGCTGTGTGCCGACGCCGGTGCTGTATTTCGCAACCTATTATCTCGACACCCAGACGGGTGTCATCGTGACGGGTAGCCACAATCCACCGGATTACAACGGTCTCAAGATCGTGATAGATGGTGAAACGCTCTCTGGAGAATCTATCCAGTCGCTGCGCGAGCGAATCGAGGCTGCAAATTTCATTTCCGGGCAGGGCAAGGTCGAGAGTGTTGATATCGTCCCTGATTACATGGAACGTATTCGCGGTGATGTCAAACTGGCAAGGCCGCTCAGAGTGGCTATTGATTGTGGAAATGGCGTGGCGGGCAACGTGGCACCGAAACTCTTCAGGTCGATCGGTTGCGAGGTAACGGAACTCTTCTGTGAAGTCGACGGCAATTTCCCGAATCATCATCCGGATCCCAGCAAGGAAGCCAACCTGAAGGACCTGATTGCGGCCGTGCAGGCACAGCACGCAGACCTCGGCCTGGCCTTTGATGGTGACGGCGACCGGCTTGGTGTGGTGACATCGGACGGCAGGATTATCTGGCCTGATCGGGTGCTGATGCTGTATGCGATGGACATCCTGGATCGCAATCCGGGCGGACAAATTATCTACGACGTGAAGTGCACCCGCTTTCTGGACTCGATTATCCGCGATCACGGCGGCACGCCGCTGATGTGGAAAACCGGGCACTCCTTTATCAAGGCCAAGATCAAGGAGACCGGGGCGCTGCTGGCCGGCGAGATGAGTGGACATATCTTTATCAACGAACGCTGGTACGGGTTTGATGACGCTCTGTATGCCGGCGTGCGCCTGCTGGAGATCCTGGCCAGGGACGCCCGTTCCAGTAGTGAGGTTTTTGCTGAACTGCCTGACAGCGTCAATACACCGGAACTGAACGTGGCCATGCAGGAAGGTGAGCCACCGGTTTTCATCAAGCGGTTGCTGGAAAACGCCCACTTCGAGGGTGCGGCTGTTTCAACCATCGACGGGTTGCGCGCCGATTTCGATGACGGCTGGGGACTGGTGCGGGCCTCCAATACCACGCCGGTGCTGGTGTTGCGCTTCGAGGCTGACGATGATGCCGCCCTGGCGCGCATCATGGATGAATTCCGGCGCGTCATGCTGCAGGTTGAACCCGGCCTGAAGCTGCCTTTTTGATGGCCCTGGTGCCCATGGAGGTCGCTGACTTGTTAACGATAGCAGGAGCAGCGCGCTGATCGCGATCGCACCCGGAGATACCATCATGTCACTGACGAAAGAATCAGCAAGAAATGTCGCACACGTCCTTACTGAGGCTCTGCCCTACATTCGGCGTTTCAGCGGCAAGACTGTGGTCATCAAGTATGGTGGCAACGCCATGGTCGACGAGGACCTGAAGAGCGGGTTTGCTCGGGATGTCGTGCTGATGAAGCTGGTCGGTATTAATCCTGTTGTCGTGCACGGCGGAGGGCCGCAGATCGGCAGGTTGCTGGAGAAGATCGGGAAGCAAAGTGAGTTTATCGATGGGATGCGGGTGACCGATAGCGAGACCATGGATGTTGTGGAAATGGTGCTGGGCGGACTTGTCAACAAGGAGATCGTCAATCTCATCACCCGTCATGGCGGCCGTGCCGTCGGTCTGACGGGCAAGGATGGTGACCTGATTCGTGCCCGCAAGCTGACTCTGCGCCGCAATTCTCCGGAACTTGATGACGCGCCGGAGATTATCGACATCGGTCATGTTGGCGAGGTGGAGAGCATCGATGCCAGCGTGGTTAACATGCTGGTAAGCGGTGATTTTATACCGGTGATTGCCCCGATCGGTGTCGGTGTTGAAGGCCGTTCATACAATATCAATGCCGACCTGGTGGCCGGTCGCATGGCCGAGGTGCTGGGTGCCGAGAAGTTGCTGTTGTTGACCAATACCGAGGGACTGCTGGACAAGGATGGCAATCTCATGACAGGCCTTAGCGCGGCGGCGGTTGACAAGTTGATCGCCGACGGCACCATCCACGGCGGGATGTTGCCGAAGATCAAATGTGCACTGTCGGCGGTCAATAGCGGCGTGAAGGCAGCGCATATCATTGACGGGCGAGTGGAACACGCGGTCCTGGTGGAATTGTTTACTGACGAGGGTGTGGGTACGCTGATCCGCTCCTGAATGGGGTCCGGTTCAGGTTATCTATGCCTGTCAGCAGGTGTGGTCCGGATTTAGTGAAGCGTAATCCGGGAGCACAGCTGGACCGGTTTAACGTCAATGGAATTCTGAGAAAACGATCCTAGTTACTTGTTGTGAGTTTGCGAAAACGTATGAGATCGTTTTCGAACTTGTCATCCAGCGACTGCTTCTCGCTGCGTTTCTGTTCGAGTAATTTCTGGGTGTCGGCGATTTCTCTGATAAGTTCCTTCATGTTATCAACCAGATTGTCCGGGGGGATTTCATTGCGTGACTGATACTCGTCAACATTATCCGATAGTTCCGCAAGGTGTATCTGCATGGTGTCGAGTCGGCTCGCGGTGTCGTTGATGGCTGCGTTGATGTTGCTGACTTCCTGGTCGCGTGCAAATAACAGGTCGTCCTCACTGGCATAGGTCGCGAGCAAGGTGCGATCATACCGGGTCAGTTCGATGTTCGGGTTCGCTTCCGCGGCTTCCAGTGCGGAGATCTGTTTTTTTGTGGCTGCAGTGTCCGGCTTGTCGGTCGTCAGTTCTGTAAAGCGTCTGATGTCGGCCTCGGACTGCAGTCTGATGTCCTCCATTTCCAGTTTCTTGTCTTCTGCAAACGCCTTGTTCTGGGTGATCTGTTCGCGCAGGTTTGTTATCTGGCGCTGCAGGTTGTCAGGCAGTTGCTTGCCGCTGCGTTCATAACTGGCTGCGTCTTCAGTAAGTTCCAGCAGGCGGCTTTGCAGTGAATGGATGCGGCTGTTTGTCAGCTTGATAAGCGATTCAACTGCGGAGAGCTTTCCCTCCATGGCGACATACATGTCATCCGTGTTTGAATAGGTGGCGAGCAGGCTGCGGTCATGGATTGCGCGCTTTTCGACCAGTTCGCGCTTCTTCTTCTCCAGTTCATCTATTCGTCTCTGCTCCGCCTTTTCCTCTGCGGTCAGGGGGGCGCGGTATAATTTCAGCGTTCTGCCCTGTTCATTAATGACCTCGCGTTCCCCTTTGGCGGCTTCCGGCGGCAGTTGGTTGCTGTAATGCACCTGGCCCTCGGCGTCAATCCATTTGTAGAGGCGCTCGCCCAGAGCGTTTCCTGACAGGAGTATTGCCGGAAGTATCAGCAGGCAGCAGATTTTGTCACAGGTAGTTTTCATAATGTGGGCTGGTCGGCTCGGACAGGTTGTATTCTATGTTGTCGTCCGTTCATGTAAATACCAATTGAGTCGATCGGGAGTTAAAGTCGTACGACATGGATCAATTCGTTCTTTTCCTCGTCTCCCTGGCTGCAAACCTGTTCTCTGCCTTTTCCGGAGGTGGTGCCGGGTTGATCCAGTTGCCGGTGCTGATATTTCTGGGATTACCTTTTGCTGTGGCGCTTGCAACCCACAAGGTAGCCAGCGTTGCCTTGGGTATCGGCGCTACTATTAGGCACTTGAGAGAAGAGGCGCTGGAGCGCCGCCTGGTTACGGCGATACTCCTGTTTGGCCTTCCGGGTGTCGTGACAGGTGCAAATATCATCCTGAGTGTGCCGGAACGGGCGGCAGAGATCGCGCTGGGGATCCTGACAGCCGGACTGGGTTTGTACTCCTGGCTGAACCCCGGTCTGGGGCAATCCGTGCAGCCGGCAAACAGGGATCGTCGTGGCAGCTTGATTGGCGGACTGGTGCTGTTCGTGATCGGCGTGCTGAATGGTTCCCTGACATCCGGGACGGGTTTATTTGTCACGATCTGGCTGGTGCGCTGGTTTGGTCTTGACTATCGTCGTGCGATTGCCTACACGCTGATACTGGTTGGTGTCTTCTGGAATGGCAGTGGTGCCCTGACGCTCGGGATACTGGGCGAGATCCGCTGGGCATGGTTGCCGGCGCTGCTGCTGGGTTCGCTGCTGGGTGGCTATCTCGGGGCGCACCTGGCCATCAAGTCAGGCAATCGCTGGATCAAGCGGGCATTCGAGATAGTGACGTTGCTGATGGGCGTGAAACTGATTGCCGGCTGAACTCTCACCTGGTTGTGGTAATTTCGCATCGAGCCCCGGGCAGTGGGTGTTGAAGCGGCGCATTACACGCCATATTCCTGGAGATAGGCCTGAATCTTCTCCACCTCAGCATCGTGCCCTGGCTTTTCCTGCAGGTACTCCAGCAGGTGTTCCAGCCTGACAATGCTCGTCACCCTGATCCCATAGGAGTCCTCAACCTCCTGGATGGCCGACTGCTGGCCGCGACCGCGCTCCTGGCGATCCAGCGCAATGACGACACCGGTGAGTTCGGCGCTTGCGGCCTGAATGATCTCAACAGACTCGCGGATGGCAGTTCCGGCAGTAATGACGTCGTCGATGATGAGGATCCTGCCATGCAGTGCGGCGCCGACCAGGTTGCCGCCCTCGCCGTGGTCCTTGGATTCCTTGCGGTTAAAACACCATGGCACATTGCGTTGATGGTGGTCGGCAAGGGCAATGCTGGTGGCAGTGGCGAGCGGGATTCCCTTGTAGGCAGGACCGAACAGGACGTCGAATTCAATATCGCTGTCGACGATGGCCTGCGCGTAGCAGCGGCCCAGTCGTGCCAGATGCTCGCCGGTGTTGAACAGACCGGCATTGAAGAAATACGGGCTGGTCCTGCCGGATTTCAGAGTGAAATCACCAAAACGCAGCACGCTGGCGCGGATGGCGAAGTCGATAAAATCATGCTGGTAGTCTTTCATCGCTGGGTACCGGTCATTACCAGGGCAAACAATTCAAGCCGGCATTTCCGGTCCTGATTCGCCCTGCTGTATTAGTTTGATTACACTACCCCAAGCCGTTCCTGCCTGTTTCAAAGGGAGCGGGAACAACTTGAGAATATCGGTTTACTGGCATACTCACGGGCAAAACCGGCGAGCACCATTATCATACACGCCGGATTAGAAACCATGCGCATCATAACGGTCAATGTGAACGGAATTCGTGCTGCCGCGAGGAAGGGTTTCTTCGGGTGGATGCTGCGGCAGCAGGCGGACGTGGTCTGCATTCAGGAAACCAAGGCGCACGTCGCGCAGCTGGAAGACGCGGTGTTCTGGCCGCGCGGCTGGCATGCTTCCTACCACGATGCAGAAAAGAAGGGCTATAGTGGTGTCGCTATCTACAGTCGGCGCAAGCCGGACAAGGTGATCACGGGGCTTGGCTGGCCTGACATGGATGCCGAAGGACGCTATATCGAGGCCCGTTTCGGGGCGCTCTCTGTCGTTTCGGTTTACCTACCGTCAGGGTCTTCGAGCGAGGAACGGCAGGCCGTCAAGTTCAGTTTTCTCGAGCGCTTCATGCCATTCCTGCGCCAGCTGAAACTGAAGCGCCGTGAATACCTGCTGTGCGGAGACTGGAATATCGCCCACAAGGAGATCGATCTCAGGAACTGGCGCGGTAACCTGAAAAATTCCGGCTTCCTGCCGGAAGAGCGTGCCTGGATGGACCAGTTGTTTGGCGGCAGTGGTTTCGTGGATACCTTTCGGGAGGTGAACCAGGCGCCGGACCAGTATACCTGGTGGTCAAACCGGGGACAGGCCTGGGCCAAAAACGTAGGTTGGCGCATCGACTATCAGGTCGCGACTCCTGGTGTTGCGGCGACCGTGCAGCGTGCCAGAATTTACAAGGACAAGCGTTTTTCTGACCATGCACCCCTGATTATGGATTATGACTATCCGTTATAGCCGGGTTTTTACTGCCGCCCGGTTTCACATTGGGCGGCATTGGACTGGTCTGCCAGGTGAAAAAAATTGTTTACGCAAGTGCCTGATACGACTCCGCTTCAGCTCCGTGCGCCGGGGTTTCTTATATGCGTGTTAGCTCTGGTCGGGGTTGGGCGGAGGCATTTCGGACAACATCAACAGGCGGTCTTCAAAAGAAGCATTACCCAGCCGCCGGTCGCGGAATCGCCTTCGGTCACTTATGACAACGACGCCTTTGCTGTCCTTCAGCGGAAACTCAGGGTATAAATCCCAGCGGCGCTTACCTGTTTCGCGTTTGTCTTGCATGCCTTCCCTCTTTAGTAAAAGCGTAGTCGATGAGTTACCGATAGCCACAAAAACCATCTGATCTGCATGGAATATTCTGCGGCTGGTTCGCTGTGGGAAATAATAACTTTTTATTACCGGTGGCTGCGCTGACTCCCGGTTACACGACTGATTGCCCTGTTCCGTCCGAGTCAGTGGCGGGATTGTTTGTTCGCGTGGGCTGTTCATGCAGCAGCAGATAAAGCACCAGCAGGATTGCCGGAACCCCGAGCAGGCCGGCATAGAGGAAGAAACTGGCATAACCCGTGATATCGACCATCCATCCGGCAAATCCGCCGATGAATTTTGCCGGCAGGGTCATCAGCGAACTAAACAAGGCATACTGGGTGGCGGTGTAGGCGGTATTGGTCAGGCTGGAAAGATAGGCAATGAATGCCGACGTGGCGAAGCCGCCGCTGAGGTTGTCTGCACTGACAACGACGGCCAGGGTGACCAGGCTGGGTTCATTGACTGCGAGCCAGGCGAACAGCAGATTGGTTGCCGCAATGAGAATGGCGCCGGCCAGCAGCGGACGCAGGATGCCGAAGCGGACTACGAGTATCCCGCCAAGTGCTGCGCCTGCGATGGTCATGAAGAAACCGAATACCTTGGTAACATTCGCAATGTCATCCAGTCCGAAACCCAGGTCAATATAAAACGGGTTCGCCATCACGCCCATGGTGATGTCGCTGAGCTTGTAGGTGCCCACCAGCAGCAGAATGAATACTGCCATGGTGCCTTTGCGCTGAAAGAATTCCACGAACGGGCTGATGACCGCGTCTGAAAACCAGGCAACCAGTCGGGCCAGGCTTCCTGCCTTGCCATAGACGCCTGCGGACGCCTCCAGCTTTGCCTCCAGTGTCTGCACCCGGGCATCAGTTCGGTGACGCGGTTCCCGAATGATCAGGGTTGTCAGCATGCCGACACCCATCAGGCCGGCCATGAACAGGTATGTCAGGGACCAGGATGTGATATTCGCCAGGTGCAGTGCACCGGCACCGGCCGTGAGCAGCGCCAGCCGGTAACCAAGCACGTAGGCGGCGGCCATTGCGCCCTGCAGGTTGCGCTCCACGGCCTCAATGCGCCAGGCATCGATGGTGATATCCTGGGTGGCGGAACCGAATGCGACCAGCAATGCGAACAGGGCGAGCCGCGTCAGGTCAGTCCCCGGCGCAGTGAGTGACATGCCAGTCAGCCCGATCGCGATGATCAGTTGTGCAGCGAGCATCCAGCCGCGGCGTTTGCCGAATATCCGTGTCAATGGAGGCAGTGGCAGCCGGTCGACGACCGGTGCCCAGAAGACCTTGATGGAATAGGTGATGCCGATCCAGCTGAAAAAACCGATGGTGGTCCGGTCGACACCGGCTGTACTCAGCCATGCGGACAAGGTGGAAAACACCAGCAGGAATGGCAGTCCTGCGGAAAATCCCAGAAATACCATTCCTGCAATGCGTGGTTGCAGGTAGATCGCAAGAGCTGCGCACCAGCTGTCTGTACCGGTTTTGTCAGGACTGCTAATACCGCGTCTCCCGCTTTTTTGTGCAGCGGCCTTCAGGTTGTTCTGAACAAATCATAATCCGGGCCGGGCAAGCGCACCTGGCGGCGGGTTGCGGGTGTTTGCATCAACGGGTGTAGAAGTCCTGACTTAAATCGACCTCGAAAAAATCCCGCTCTCCCTGCGGTCTGGCACGCACCTTGAATTTCAATGTCTCTTCATTGGCGACTCCAAACTCGCCGATATAGTAGATTGCGTTGCCTTCGCGGATTTCGCGCATATTGATAGTGCGGTCCTGGCCGGCCAGGTTCCTTGCTGAAGCTTCCACGCGGGCGTGGACCGGCTGGCCTGGGCTGCCAAGGACCTTCTTCAGGACGGTGATATTCAGCATGCCGCGGTTCTGGCTGCGGGTAATGTGGTAGTCGCGGGCAACTGCAGGGGGCAGCATGTCGGTAGCAAGTGCGTTGTAATGTATGACGTAGTCTCCGAAGTCCTGCGAATTTTCAGCCAGAACGCCGAGTGGTGACAGTAATGTCAGCAGCAGAAACCATGAAATCAGAAAGCTTTTTGGATGCATTATATTTCCTCCGCAGTGGTCATTATTACTAACTGTAGATTATTCCAGACGCCGCGACGTCTTCATAGCAGCTTCGAAACCGATTGAACCCGACATGGTACGTCAACGATGTCGCGATTGATTCATGACGATTACCGGTGGTCCCTGGTGTGTGCTGTCCTGGTTATTGCCCGGGTGGTCCCTGTGAGCGCTCCGAGGGGGAATTCCGGCTGGGATTTGTCGGGGACGCTGAATACAAACCCGTTTGGCTCGGCTGCTCTCCCCTGAAAGCAGCTGGACCTGGCGGCGAGGAACACCGAATTGTTCCGCAAGGAAGCGAATGAGGTGGCTATTTGCCTTGCCATCGACGGGTGGTGCAGTCAGCCGGATTTTCAGGCGATCTCCATGTGTGCCGTCAAGCGAGTCGGCGGAAGCCCTGGGCTGGATATAGACGGTCAGCAGCAGGTCTTCAGCGTCCCATTGGTGCCAATGCGGAGTCAACGTCTGTTTTCTTTACCTGGACGGGATGCAGCGGTCCTGCCTGCAGCAGGTTGCTGTGAGCGTCAAGGAGGATACCGGTTTCCCGTGAGGCGGAAGCTTCACGAGCTATGCGCCGATGAGTGGATGAATCAGCATTTTAAGGACCTGGAGGCCGATGAGGGCAAACAGTGGTGACAGGTCAATGCCGGCGACGGGTGGAATGATCCGCTGCATCGGAGCGAGTATCGGGTTGGTGAGACTGTGCAACAGTGCGCCTACCGGGGTATAGGTACCAGGGTTTATCCAGCTGAGGATGACCTGAACCAGGATTGAGAAGATGAAAATGTTGATCAGCAGCAGAACAAGTTCCGCGACTGCGAACAGCAGCAAGGCCATGATGGAAACACTGCTTCCACGCAGCAGCACCATCAGGACCAGGGAAATTATTTGTAGCAACAGCATCAGCAGCAGTGCTGAGGTATCGTATTTGCCGGCACTCGGGATGAGCTTGCGCATTGGTGCCAGTACCGGGTTGGTAATGCGCACCAGGAACTGGCTGACCGGATTGTAGAAGTCCGCCCGTACTGCGCCCAGAAGAAACCGCAGCATGACAGCCAGTATATACAGACTGAACAGTGTCGTGATCAGAAATTCAAGCGGGTTGGTGAGGTAGCTGCTGTTCACGAGCGGGATCCGAATTCGTCAGCGAGTACCCGTGACCTTGCTGCCGCTGCTTGCAGTGCCTTGGTTACCAGGTCGGCAAATCCATTTTCCTCCAGGACCGCCACTGCAGATTCCGTGGTGCCTCCTGGCGAGGTTACCCGCCTTCTCAGAGTGGCAGCATCCTCGCTGCTTTCCAGTGCCATCTTGGCCGCGCCGAAAGCGGTTTGCAAAGTCAGCAGGCGTGCTGTCTGTGGCGGCAGTCCCAGCTCGCAGCCGGCAGCCTGCAGGGCCTCCATGAAGAGGAAAAAATAGGCAGGCCCGCTGCCGGAAAGCGCCGTTACCGCATCCATAAGGGCTTCGTCTTCTATCCAGAGTGCAAGTCCGACGGCACGCAGGATGGATTCAGCTATGCTGCGCTGAGTTTCAGTGACAGCGGGATTTGCATAAAGCGCAGCGGCGCCGCTCTGGACCATGGCCGGGGTGTTGGGCATGCTGCGCACAATTGCCGTCTGTTCCCCGAGCCAGCTGCGCAGGGCCGACTCGCGGATACCGGCAGCAATGGAGATCACCAGTGGCTGTTGCCGTGCTATGGTTTCCGCCAGTTCCCGGGCGACCAAGGCAGTTATCTGCGGCTTTATTGCCAGCACGACCACGTCTGCGTGGACTGCGGCTGCAATGTTTTGTGTATAGGTTAATACCGGGAATGTTCTGGATATCCGTTCGAGCTGGTCAGGGTCCGCATCGGCAACATGAATCCTGGCGGGGTCCCAGCCATCGGCTACCAGGCCGCCGATCAGGCTCCTGGCCATGTTGCCGCAACCGATGAATGCAAGTGTGGTGTTTTTCATGATGTTGACGATACAGGATGCCCATGGCGTGCGACAAGACGTGCGCGTGATTGGGTTGTTGCGTGTGTTCGTAGCATCTGAAGTGATTGGGTTGTCGGGTGGTTGTTGTTTATGTGGCTGTAATGTATTGGTATTTTACGGTTAACTAGTTTGCCAAACAAGGTGAGTGCGGCATACTGAGACCCACAGTTTGCGATTTGCAGGATGCCTCCGTGTATCGAGAGCAGTTACTGTTGCAGTATTCCGGTATGCTGGGTTGATTTTGCAAGTTGCCGAAAGGCAAGGTGGTTTTCAAGTATCCAACAGTGTAGTCGATAGCAGGTTGACCAGTACATATATAGCAAGGGAGCAGGCATGGATATTGCTGAATTATTGACTTTCAGTGTGAAGAACGGTGCATCGGATTTGCACCTTTCTGCTGGGTTGCCACCCATGATCCGGGTCGATGGCGATATGCGTAAGATCAACGTGCCGGCGCTCGACCACAAGATTGTCCACGGTCTTGTCTACGACATTATGAATGACAAGCAGCGCAAGGATTACGAAGAGTTTTTTGAGACTGATTTTTCCTTTGAAATTCCCAACCTGGCCCGCTTTCGTGTCAATGCGTTCAATCAGAACCGTGGTGCGGGTGCAGTGTTCAGAACCATTCCGGAAGAGATCCTTGGACTGGAGGAATTGGGTACGCCAGGCATTTTCAAGGATATCTCGGATACGCCACGTGGTCTGGTGCTAGTTACCGGGCCGACCGGCTCCGGCAAGTCCACCACCCTGGCAGCGATGATCGACTACATTAACAACAAACACTACGCCCATATTCTGACCATTGAAGATCCCATCGAATTCGTTCATGAAAGCAAGAAGTGTCTCGTAAACCAGCGTGAAGTGCACCGGGATACGCTGGGTTTCAACGAGGCACTGCGTTCCGCGCTGCGCGAGGACCCGGATATCATCCTGGTCGGCGAGATGCGTGACCTCGAAACCATCCGGTTGGCACTGACTGCCGCCGAAACCGGCCACCTGGTATTTGGAACGCTGCATACCACCTCTGCTGCAAAGACAATCGACCGCGTGATCGACGTGTTCCCGGCAGCGGAAAAAACCATGGTGCGCTCGATGTTGTCTGAGTCACTACGCGCCGTGATTGCACAAACCCTGCTGAAAAAGGTGGGAGGCGGCCGTATTGCGGCATGGGAAATCATGATCGGCACGCCCGCCATTCGGAATCTGATTCGCGAGGACAAGGTTGCGCAGATGTATTCCTCTATTCAGACCGGACAGGCTGCAGGCATGATCACGCTCGATCAGTACCTGCAGGATCTGTTGTCCAAGGGTCTGATCACCAAGCAGGATGCGCGCATGAAAGCAGCCCAGAAGGAAACCTTCAGATAAAGTCTGAATTCGGAGAAAGTTTATGGAATTGTCCGTACTCTTGAAGTTGATGCAAGAAAAGAATGCCTCGGATCTGTTTCTCACTGTGGGTATTCCCCCGACCATCAAGGTCGATGGAAAAACCGTTCCGGCGTCGAAGGAACCGCTGTCGGCCGATGCCACCATGCAAATGATTACCGGCATGATGTCGCCTGCCCAGCGTGACGAATTCGAGGCAACCCACGAATGCAACTTCGCTGTGGTTGAGCCCGGACTGGGACGTTTTCGTGCCAGTGCCTTTATCCAGCGCAATCATGCTGGTGCCGTGCTGCGCCGCATCGAGAACTATATCCCGACTATTGACGAGCTGAACCTGCCTCCGGTGCTCAAGAACCTTTCCATGACCAAGCGCGGGTTAATCATATTCATCGGCGCCACCGGTACCGGTAAATCAACATCACTGGCTGCCATGATCGGCTACCGTAACCAGCATGGCACCGGACATATCATCACCATCGAGGACCCGATCGAATTCGTGCACGAACATGCGGGCTGCATTATCACCCAGCGTGAGGTGGGTATCGATACCGAGTCCTACGAGGTGGCATTGAAGAACACCCTGCGTCAGGCGCCGGATGTCATTCTGATCGGTGAAATTCGTGACCGCGAAACCATGAACCACGCCATCGCCTTCGCGGAAACCGGTCACCTGTGCCTGGCTACCCTGCATGCCAACAACGCCAACCAGGCCATGGACCGTATCATCAACTTTTTCCCGGAGGAACGGCGGCCGCAGCTATTCATGGACCTGTCTATGAATCTCAAGGCGTTTCTTGCCCAGCAGCTGATTCCGCGTGCGGATGGCAAGGGACGCCGGGTATGTATTGAAATACTGCTGGGTACCCCGCTGGTCCATGATGTAATACGCAAGGGTGATATACACAAGCTCAAGGAAATCATGAAGCAATCAACCCAGCAGGGTATGGTGACCTTCGACCAGGCGCTGTTTGCACTCTATAAGGCGGGTGAAATCACCTACGATGATGCCCTGCATTATGCTGATTCCGCCAACGAGGTGCGCCTGATGGTCAAGCTGGATGAAGGCGATGTTGACCAGTACGCTGTCGCTATGGACAACGTCTTCCTGCAGGAGCAGGAATAATCAAACGAGCCTGCGTGGGGTCTGGTCAGGCTTCCGCGCAGGCTGGCAGCATTACTACATATATTCCTTGCTGCGCACGTTATTACGGGTTGTCAGCTGCTCCAGTCGACGAATCGTGCGTCGAATACCGGTCCGTCAACACACACCCGCTTCATCACCGGGCCATCCGCCGTGTTAATCCGTACCACGCACCCTGCGCAGCCACCGACGGCACAAGCCATGTATTCTTCCAGCGAGACCTGGCAGGGCAGGTCGTATTCCTCTGCCAGTCTGGCGGTTGCCGCCAGCATCGGGTGCGGTCCGCAGGCAAACAGGCTGACCTCTTTGCGAGACTGCGGTGTCAGCGCATCCAGCCAGTGACGCGCAATGTCCGTGATGTATCCCTCGTGGCAGCCCGGATAGCCCTGCAGGCTTGCCAGGCGGCAGGGTATTCCCCAGTTTTCCAGTAGCGGCATCGACGCGATGACCGCTTCCGGCATGCCAGGCAGGAGGAAGCGGGAAGGTTGTGGCGTGAAGGGAAACGGTACTTCCGAGCCCATCATTACTACGGGTTGCCAGTGATTGTCCTGCCTCAAGCGGTCTGCCAGAAACACCATGGGTGGAATACCGACACCTCCGCCGAGCAGCAGAGCGCGTGGCCGCGATCTGTCAGGGACAAATGGCATGCCGATTGGGCCGAGGCTGCTGATGATGTCGCCAGTGGTGCGTGTGGCGAGTGCCCGGGTTCCCCTGCCAACAGCCTTGTAAAGGAAATCCACCCAGCCGGTTTCGGCATCGACCCGCATGATTGACAGCGGGCGACGCATCGGCAGGGCGGGTTCGCATTGCAGGTGCACGAAATTGCCCGGGGTTGCATGTGCTGCGCATAACGGCGCCTGTATCCGCAGGATGTATTGCTCACCCGGGTGGGATTCCTGGTGAATAACGATGGCGTCCTCGACGAATATCGTATCGCGGTGTGGCCGCAAGGCTGATGCCTGCATTGATTGGTCCACTATTCTGTAAAGCGTGATTAAGAGTTGCGCCAGCAATCGTCGGTATGCATTCAGGATAGCCGAAAGTTGGTGGCGGCAGGCAGGAATATAGCAAAGC
>Ga0316191_10001204_pt1 | contig 17978 bp, 12 predicted proteins | sample Eddworburr2cm_MG_FD_204928 | JGI IMG/M metagenome (GOLD analysis project Ga0316191, IMG submission 204928) | Coastal sediment microbial communities from Maine, United States - Eddy worm burrow 2 cm | ecosystem: Environmental > Aquatic > Marine > Coastal > Sediment | place: USA: Maine...
CGACATAACAAGCCGAATCAGCAGCGCTCATTACATCCTGCAGTTCGCCACTCACGTGGCTGATTTCCACGAGGCCGATCGATATTCCAATATTGAAAATTTTGTCTTTCCAAACGAATCTATAGTCGGCAATCGCGTTGCAAATGTCGGTCGCTATCTGGCGGGCTTTTTCGATCGGACATCCGATAAGCAGAGCTCCAAACTCATCGCCGCCGAGTCTTCCCACAAAATCCGAATCACGAACTTGTTCTTTGATCAGGCTTGCCACTTCGCGCAGCATGTTGTCACCAGCGAGATGACCGCAGCTATCATTTACAGCTTTGAAGCGATCGAGGTCCATGTAGAACAGCATATGAACGGCTTCCTCCGCATGCGCGTCATCCATTGCCTCGTCAAGGCGGCGTTCGAATTCGCGGCGATTGATGAGACCGGTCAACGGATCATGCGTCGCCTGATAACTCATCGTGCGCGTAAGTCCGCGCAATTCCCCAACATCATGGAATACGACTACGGTGCCGGAAATACTGTTGCTGGGACCACGAATAGGCGATGCCGAAATTTCGATCGAGTGTTCTTGCTCGCCATCTGACGTCACCATGACGGCGCGCCTGCCCATATTGACCCGACGACGCATCGCCAGGCTACGCTCAACAGGGTCGCCCAACGGCCGCCTGTCAGCGTCATCGACGAGCGTAAACAGTTCCCCGACTTTGTGGCCCACTGCGTCGTCTCTGTTCGTACCGATCAATACCTCGGCGGAATGATTCATGTAGTCGATTCGACCATCGTTATCAGTTGTAATGACGCCCTCGGCTATCGACTCCAGCGTGTATTGGGCTTGCCGCTTGCTTCGACCCAGCGAAACTTCAAGACTTTTTCGATGACTGACATCTCGTGCAACCGTCAGAATCGCCGGGTGACCGTGAAATTCGATTGTCGCGCTCTGCGCTTCAACCCATAGACCGGCTTCATTGCCGTTGATCAGTTGAATCTCGAGACGTTCGGGCACATTTTCGCCCGCCATACGCTTGCTCATCGTATTGCGGAACAGGGCGCGATAAGCGGGTTTTACCAGGTCAGCGACCTCGCGTCCGACAAGCTGTGCGGAATCCAGCCCAATCAGGCTTGCCGCTGACTCGTTGGCCAGCAAAATCTTCTCGTCGTGCACGATCACGATCTCGGGAAGCGTTCGGGCGAAGTCTGTAAAGAGACGATCACGTCCCTGGATTTTTTCATCCCGCTCGGCCAACGCATCGAAAAGGCGGTTAATTGTACTGACTAGCTGGGCAGATTCGGCATCTCTCGGAATACTCAGGCGCCGCCCGACCGAGGCATCTCGAGAGGCTTGCAGCATCTCCTGGTTCAGAATTGACATGCGCCTCGCCGCGCGTGTGGAACGACGCCACAGAATGACGCCGGCAACGACTGCAAGCAGCAGCAATACCGACAAGGCGACTACGACATAGAGCATCAACATTTAGCCACCACTACCGGGCATGCGGTAGCCGCCCGCAGGCGGCACTCGTTGCCAATTAGTCGGATGCCGTAGGTAGATCATTTGTTATTATTATCCGCTCGATACATATCCCCAACTGCGGAGATTTGAGGGTCCAGAGAAGCTCAACAGCAAAGCAGTGTAAGCATATCCCAGCAGCCACTGCGGACTGAGGCAATTCACCATAATTCGGCAACCGTCATGAGCTGCGGTGCATTATGATTGTCGATTGCTACAATAAAACACTCGTTTTTGCATTATTTTCAGGTACTAAGGAACGTCAGACGATGGATACCGAATTTGCCCGGCAACAGATGGTCGAGCAGCAAGTGCGCGCATGGGATGTCCTGCAGCCCGGCATTCTTGAAGTCCTCATGAACGTGCCGCGCGAACAATTTGTACCAAGCGGATATGAATCATTGGCATTCGCTGACACGGAAGTTCCCATTGGCCACGGCCAGTTAATGATGACGCCAACTCTGGAAGGACGAGTGTTGCAAGCACTGCAGGTGAGTTCGAGCGATTCAGTGTTGGAAATAGGGACCGGAAGTGGCTTTCTCACTGCCTGTCTTGCGCGCCTCGGGGACAAGGTGACAAGCCTGGAGATTTACGACGATTTCATAAAATCGGCACAAGCAAACCTTGAAGACACGGGCATCAGCAATGTTGAGCTGTTAAGCATGGACGCCACCCAGGCATTACCTGACGCGACCTACGACGCCATCGCAATGACCGGATCGATCCAGTCGTTCGACCCACGCTTTGTCATGGCACTCAATCCCGGCGGGCGGCTTTTTGCCGTCGTTGGCGACGCCCCGGCGATGGATGCCCGGATCATTACGCGCAGCGGGGACAATGACTGGGAGACCGAAAGTTTATTCGAAACGGTGCTCACACCACTGGTCAATGGCAGCAAACCCCCACAGTTCCTGTTCTAAGATGAAACCTCTTGCGGCACTGCCGCATCTAAAGATTAAATTCTAGACTTGACTGGTTTAGTGATATAGTTAACTATAACACCTTGGCCGATATCGGCGGTCACCCAAATTGCGGAACGTATACAATGAAAAATGTATTTAATTTCAAGATCTTAGTCTTAAGCTTAGGCGCGATTTTGCTACCGGGCCTTGGCCAGGCAGCATCGCTACTCGAGATTTACCAGCAGGCGTTGCAGAGTGATCCACGCATTCACGAGGCCGAAGCGCGCAGACTTGCCGCGCTCGAGGCAGAGCCGCAGGCGCGCGGGCTGATGCTTCCACAGATAAATTTCAGTGGCAGCTGGGAGAGCAGCAACTCGGACGGCTCGGGTGTAGGCAACAACATTGAGGTCGATGACTCAACCGTACCTCCGACGGTCATCGTGACGCCCGCGCAATTCTCCTCGGAAACGAAAGGAGAAACCAGGCAATGGCAAGTAAGCTTGCGTCAGACCTTGTTTCGCTGGGATCAACTGGTCGGGCTGCGCCGCGCGGACAAGATTGTGGCAAAAGCCGAAGCCGATCGCGAGGCTGCACAGCAAGATCTCGTCATTCGTGTTGGCCAAACGTATTTCAACGTTCTTGCTTCCGAAGATCGTCTGACCTCCACACATGCGAACAGACAAGCGATCGCTCGCCAGCTCGAGCAGGCGAAACAGCGCTTCGAGGTGGGCCTCATTGCTATCACCGACGTGCAAGAGTCCCAGGCCGCTTATGATCAGGCCGTTGCAGACGAGATTGCTGCCAAACGCTCACTGGCATCGTCGCGCGAATTTCTTCGTGAGATTACTGGCGAATATGTTGGTTCATTATCGGCGCCTGGCGATGAATTTCCGATGCGGGTGCCAAACCCGGCAAGCGAGCGAGAATGGGTAGACCTCGCAATGGGGCAAAACCTGGCGCTCGTTTCCAGTCGCTTCGATGAGAAACTGGCGCGAGACGAAATTTCCTTCCGCCGCAACGGCCACTATCCGTCCTTAGATCTGGTCGCCAGCGTCGGCAACCAGGACATCGAATCGGAACAGGACACAGGTCTCGGATTTCTCGATACAAACAGCGATTTCGATAGAGACAGCATTGGTATTCAATTTACCGTGCCGATTTTCTCCGGCGGCTCAACATCATCACGAGTGCGTGAGGCCGTGTACCTGCACAGAGCAGCGCGCGAGCAGCTGCAGCGAGTTACGCGCGAAACAGAACGGCAAACCCGTGATGCTTATCTTGGTGTTCTATCTGAGAAGAGCCGCGTGGAAGCGCTGGAGCAAGCCGTCAAGTCGAGCCGCACAGCACTCGAGGCAACGCAGGCCGGTTTTGACGTTGGTACGCGAACCATCGTAGACGTACTGGACTCGCAATTCGCGTTATACCGTTCAATCACACTTTTTTATCAGGCTCGTTACGATTACCTGATGAATGTACTGCGGCTCAAGCAGGCCGCCGGCAGTCTGCAGATTCAGGATCTGGAAGAAATTGATCAATGGTTGAAGGCGCGGCCAACACCGGAGGAAGCGTTCGCACAAGAAGAGGCAGCTGCCGTATCCAGCTAGGCTTTGTCCTGCTCACCGCCGATCAGTGGTTCAAGTAATCGCAGCAGTTGATCGAGTGCACCGCGGTTACGCTGCAACAACGCCAGACCCCTGCTACCAAGCGTCGCAGCCTTGGCCGGATCGGCGAGCAACTGGCTAACTGCCTCAGCAAGCTGCGACGCATCGTGTACCAGCCGGCATGCTCCTAGTTCAATAAACATGTCAGCGATATCCTGAGCGTTGTAGACGTGCGGCCCACTGATCAGGGGCTTGCCAAGCGCGGCGGGCTCAAGCAGATTGTGGCCGCCGATGGGTACCAGACTGCCGCCGACGAACGCAACATCACTGGCCGCATAGAACAGTGGCACCTCCCCCATCGTGTCGCCAAGAAAAACGCTGGTCGAGGCATCGCAAACCTTTCCTTCCGTACGCGTTATCTTTGGCAGTCGCTCCTTATCGATCAATTCACTGACCGCAGCGAAGCGTTCCGGGTGTCGCGGCACTAACACGAGCAATAAGTCCGAGTGCGTCTCGAGCAATTTTTTGTGCGCGGCGAGCACCTGCTGTTCTTCCTGATCATGAGTGCTCGCGGCAATCCAGACAGGTCGATCGCCGAACACCTCGCGCCGCAGAGCCACGCCACGCTGCTCAAGGTCCGCTGGCAACTCAATGTCAAACTTGATGTTTCCGGTCACCCACGTACGTACCGGGCTTGCGCCAAGGGCACGAAACCGATCAGCATCCGCTTGGCTCTGCGCGGCGATTATGATGCCGTGAGAGAGCGTGTCACGAAACAGCGGTAGAAATCTGCGATAGCTATCAACAGATTTGGGCGAGATTCTGGCGCTGACCAGGACCAGGGGAATACCCCGTATTCCGCAGCCATGATACAGATTCGGCCAGATTTCAGTTTCCATGATCAATGCGAGCTCGGGCTGTACAGCAGCGAAAAACCGATTGATAGCTATTGGCATTTCGAACGGAATATAACAGTGGCTGACCGAGTCGCCGAACATCGCTTCAACCCTCGCGGCACCGGTCGGCGTCACCGTCGTGACCAGCATATTTTGATTAGGAAAGCGTTTGGCGATTGCGCGAACTAGCGGCACCGCCGCCTGCACCTCGCCGACGGATACCGCGTGAATCCAGATGCACTTGTCGAGCTGCGGATAACCAATGCCGAAACGTTGCCCGAGGCGGTCACGGTAAGTGCGATTGACGAGTCCACGGAACAGCCAGTAAGCCGCCACAGGAATCTGCAGCAGGTGTATCAACAAATTGTAGATTAGGCGCACCGGGGCGTCCGGACTAGCGGCAGCTTGTTATCCGCATTTGGAATCGCCGCAAGACAGGCAGGTCATACAACCGTCCATCATGATGACCGCAGCTGTGCTGCACTTGGCGCACAGTTGCGCACCTTCCGGGTAGTCGCTGGTGGAAAACGCATCCTGTTGCTTCTGCGCCTCTTCGAACTCCGCACGTTTCTCGGCAATCAACTGCTGTTGCGCCTCGTCGAGGCCCGGATTGGCCATCATGCCAATTGAGATCAGGTGCCTCTCAACGATGTAGCCAAGTTCTGCGATGATCGAAGGCATGAACTTGCCGCCGGCCTGCCAATAGCCACCGCGAGGATCGAATACAGCTTTGAGCTCATCCACGAGAAACGCGACGTCGCCACCCTTGCGAAAAACAGCCGAGATAATTCTCGTCAGCGCCACAATCCACTGATAATGGTCAAGATTCTTCGAGTTAATGAAAATTTCGAAGGGCCTCCGCTTCTCATGCTCGGTACCCTGATTGAGCACGATGTCATTAATCGTGACATACATGGCATGGTCCGAGATCGGCGTCTTGACCTTGTAGGTCGAGCCGACCAGCATTTCCGGACGCTCGAGTTTCTCGTGCATCCGAATAACTTCAGCACCGGCGCCACCACCACCTTCGCGTTTGAACTCTGGTTTTTGCGACTTTTCTTCTTTGACCGGCTGCGCGACGGCATAACCGACGATTTTCTTATCTATCTTGATCATTATCTGCTCAGAATTTTCCGTAATAGCCTTCTTTCAGCGCATCGAACAGATTCGCGGCGGTGTGAATCTCACCATCGTATTCAATCTCTTCGTCGCCCTTCAGCTCGACGGTCGAACCGTCGGCAAGCTCAAATTTGTAGACCGTATTTTTAAGGTCCTTTTCTTTAACCAATACACCCTGAAACGCTTCGGGATTAAAGCGAAACGTCGTACAACCCTTCAGGCCTTGTTCATAGGCATAAAGGTAGATGTCTTTGAATTCTTCATACGGATAGTCGGTCGGCACATTGGCCGTCTTCGATATCGATGAATCAATCCACTTTTGTGCCGCTGCCTGAATATCCACATGCGCTTTGGGCGACACGTCTTCTGCCGTGATGAAATAATCCGGCAGACTGTTCGCCACAGTTTCGCCGCTCGCCCCTGGAGGCATCGCGTCCTTATTCATGAGCTCACGATAGGCCAGCATCTCAAACGAGTATACGTCGACCTTTTCTTTGGTCTTCTTACCCTGCCGAATCACGTTGCGGAAATAATGATGTGCAAAGCTCGGTTCGATGCCGTTGCTCGCATTGTTGGCAAGTGACAACGATATCGTACCCGTCGGTGCGATCGAGCTATGGTGGGTAAATCGCGCACCAGTCTCTGCCAATTGTGCGACGAGTTCAGGTGCCTCGGCCGCCACTCGCTGCATGTATCGGCTGTAGCGCGCATGCAGGATACGACCTGGGACTTTGTCACCCACCCGATATCCGTCCGCCATCATCTCGGGACGTTTTCTCAGCATCTCTTCAGTGACTTCAAACTGCTCTGTCATGATCGGTGCCGGGCCTTTTTCTTTGGCCAGCTCGAGCGCTTCTTCCCAACCAGCGAGTGCAAGCTCTCGCGCCACTTTCTCGGTGAACTCGACAGCCTGCTCGTCACCGTATTGCCGGCGTAGCATCGTTATAGTCGAGCCAAGGCCGAGGAATCCCATACCATGGCGACGCTTTCTCTGAATTTCGTTACGCTGCTGAGGAAGTGGTAAGCCATTGATTTCGACAACGTTATCAAGCATTCGCGTAAACGTCTTAACGACCTTGCGGAACGCGACCCAATCGAAATGTGCCTTGTCGGTAAATGGATCAACGACAAATCGAGTCAGGTTAACCGATCCCAGCAGGCACGATCCGTACGGCGGCAGCGGTTGCTCACCGCAGGGGTTGGTCGCACGGATATTTTCTTCGAACCAGTTGTTGTTCATCTCGTTGACCTTGTCGATCAACACAAACCCTGGCTCGGCAAAATCATAGGTCGATCCCATAATCAGGTCCCAGACCCGTCGTGCCGGAAGCGATTTGTATATCTTGCATGCGACGAGGCCACGAGCATCAGAGACGTAATTGCCAGACTCCGGCCATTCACGCCAGACAAACTGCGTGTGGTCATTCAAATCGAGGCCTTCGTCATCAACCTCTTTTTGCGACACAGGAAACGCAAGATTCCAGTCTTCTTCATTGATGACAGCCTGCATAAATTCGTCCGTCACCAACAATGACAGATTGAACTGGCGCAAACGACCGTCTTCGCGCTTGGCGCGGACGAACTCCATGACGTCCGGATGACCCACATCGAACGTGCCCATCTGGGCACCGCGACGCCCACCTGCCGACGACACGGTAAAACACATCTTGTCGTAGATATCCATGAACGACAGCGGCCCGGATGTATACGCTCCGGCCCCTGACACATACGCACCTTTCGGCCGCAGCGTCGAGAATTCATAACCTATGCCGCATCCTGCCTTAAGGGTCAGACCTGCTTCGTGAACCTTATTCAGAATATTGTCCATCGAGTCGCCAACGGTTCCGGAGACGGTACAGTTGATGGTCGATGTGGCTGGTTTGTGCTCCCGGGCGCCGGCGTTGGAAATAATTCGGCCAGCGGGTATTGCGCCGCTGCGCAGTGCCCAGAGAAATTCCTTATTAAATTGTTCGCGCTTCGATTCGACTTCGACACCCGCAAGTGCCCGCGCAACACGTTTGTAGGTGTCGTCTATCGTCTCGTCGATCTTGCTACCGTCTTTCGCAGTCAGTCGATACTTCGCATCCCAAATATCGATCGAAGCTGGCTGAAATTCTATGTCGGTGACCGTATGCGCATCCATATGAATGGCTGACTTCATTGGTCTAACTTCTCCCCTTTTCTCCGTCATGGAGACCCCATCTTGCTCCTGTGCGGAGACCTACTTTCTTGTTTTGCTTCACTTTTGCCAGAGGAACAGAGACCCGCCCACAATACGTGCGTTTTCACGTAGTGAGTGCCAGAATTGGCCTCTTTTCCGTTCTTGATTGGACACAAGATGTTGTGTCCGAACGCCAACAAGATTATGCCCGTAAAGGGTTTCTGTCAAGCATTTGAGAGAAATTTCTACAAACCATTTTATCCTTCTTGATCATATACTTATAAATCCTTCTGCAGTAAGTGCTTTAAAAACATAGGAAAAAAAATGACACTTTTGTGAAAATTTATTTCCACTACATATAGTGGCATTAAGTTCAATCAAAAAAGCCGGAAAATTGGCACTTGGCCTGCTGCGAATTCGACGAAAAACCGCCTTGAATTGATATCAAGAGCCCCAACTTCCACCAACAAGAGCTGTTTCGAGGGCGGATTATTTGAGTTCCGCCCGCTAATACCAGGAGAAAGTGAATGAATCTTGTGCGTTTTGAACCTTGGTCGATAGCCGACCTGATGCAGCGCGACCTCAATCGCTTGGGGCAGCGTCGCTTTACCCGCAGCGAAGCGGAAACACCCGCTGTTGATTGGGTCCCTGCCGTAGACATCGTCGAAGAAAAAGACCGTTTTGTGTTGCGTGCCGATGTGCCTGGCGTAGCCGCCGACGACATCGACGTCAAGATGGAAGACGGCGTGCTCAGCGTTGCGGGCCAACGCAGCGCGGCCACTCACGATGACACGACCGGCATACAGTGCTTCGAACGCGCCAGCGGTCGCTTCCTGCGTCGCTTCTCATTGCCGGACACGGCCAATGCGGAAGGCGTCGCAGCGAAGTGCGCAAATGGCATACTCGAAATCACGATACCCAAGCTGCCCGAAGTGCAGCCGCGACGCATAACCGTCGAGGCCGCTTAACGCAGTAAAGGCCAAATGTCCGATTGCAACGTTTTGTTGCAGTCGGACATCTTTGTTCTAATGAACTGGCTCGTATCGCCATGGTCTGAACTCCTTATATGAGGCACCCAATGACATCGATATCACGAATATTTTACGCCGGCCTGCTGCTACTTTTTACCGCGCAAGGCTCGGCTGCGCTGCCCGCTGCTCTGGATGGCCAGACCTTGCCCAGCCTGGCCCCGTTGGTTGAGACGGTTTCCCCGGCTGTCGTCAATATTCGCGTCAACCAAACCGTCACTACCAATTCGCCCTACGGTGACGATCCGTTCCGCCGCTTTTTTGGGCTCCCCGAGTCGCCCGGCGGCTCGCGAGAAATAGCCAGCGCCGGATCGGGCGTTATCGTCGATGCAGCCCAAGGCTATATTCTGACGAATCACCATGTCGTCGAGGATGCCGATGAAATTCAAATTTCCCTGATGAATGGCGATATTCACGACGCCAAAGTAATAGGCTCGGATGCCGCTACCGATATCGCCCTGATTAAAGTCGATGCAAAAGGTCTGGTCGAAATGCCGATTGGCGACTCCGAGTCGGTTCGCGTTGGTGACTTCGTACTGGCGATCGGCAATCCATTTGGCCTCGGACACACCGTGACGTCTGGAATCGTCAGCGCGCTTGGTCGAACCGGTATCAGCCGCAACGGCTATGAGGACTTCATCCAGACCGACGCCTCAATTAACCCGGGAAATTCGGGCGGCGCTCTGGTCAATATGCGCGGCGAGTTGATCGGCGTTAATTCGGCGATCATCAGCCGCACCGGCGGCAACGTCGGCATCGGCTTTGCCGTGCCGACAGAAATCGCAAGCTCGATCATGCGCCAGATCCTGGACTTCGGCGAAGTTCGCCGAGGCCTGCTGGGCGTGACAATCCAGGCTATCGATGCTGAAGCTGCAGAAGCGCTCAATGCCACTGTGGACCATGGGGCATTGATCACCGAAATCGTGCCCGGTTCTGCAGCCGAAGAAGCCGGCTTGAGAGTCGATGACATCATTATTCGCATTGACAGCAAGAAGATCACGGATGCCTCTGAACTGAGAAATACGATTGGACTGATGGGCTCAGGAGAGGAAATCAAAATTGACTACATCCGCAACGGCAAGACAAGCACTGCAAAGGCAAAACTTGGCCAGCAGCAGATCGCCAGCAGCGCTGGCACAGAGATTCATCCGGGCTTGGCGGGCGCGCAGTTCGCGGCCTTGACGACGAGTAACTCGGGTGGGGTTGAAGTGACCGAAGTCGAGGCGGGTAGCCCGGCTGCACAGCGCGGCCTGCGAGCCGGCGATGTGATAATGGAGGTCAATCGACGCGGCGTTCGCAATTTGCAGCAACTGCAGGAAGTTGCGGCCGCGAACAGAATTCTGTTCTTGCTGGTACAGCGTGGTGATCGGTTGCTGATGCTGCAAATTCGCTAAGCCGCGTGGCTGCTGTAGACTCGCAGTTAGAGTATGCAATCAGCCCGAATTAAATCGAGTATCGCGCAACGTGGCCTTTGGGCCCTGATGTGCTGTGTTGTGTTCGTTTTGCCCGCTCGCGCCGCTGAAATTGAGCAGCAACGAGCATTGTTTCTCGATGTGTACGAATCTGTTGAGCGCGGCAACTGGTCGTCGGTAGAGGCGCTGGTAGACGATCAACAACAACTGCTGCAGGACTATGTACTTTGGCCGGATTTGCGAGCGGCATGGTTTCGGGCGACAGTTGCGAACGCCGATCGCTCCGAAATAGAGTCATTTCTTGACACTTATGGCGCACTCAAGCCTGCTCGCGACCTGCGCTATCGTTACGCACTGCACTTGGCTGAAGTCGGCGACCTCGACGGATATCTTGAGGTCTATAAGCAATTCTACCAGGGGCTCGACGCTCCGAAACTGGATTGCCTCGCCTTGCGTGCCGAGATTGCAGCAGGTCGTTTGACGCGCGTCGTTAATCGCGCCAAGGCACTGTGGACCATTGGTGAAAGTCAGGTCAATGAATGCGATCCGGTCTTTTCGTTTCTGAATGACGAGAATCATCTCGACGCAACAGACTTCATAAAGCGCTTCGAGCTCGCGATCGACGCCCGTGAGTTCGCGATGGCTCGTTGGCTCGGCAAGTCGATCGATCAGGCTCACATCGACGAGGCCAGCCAGTGGCTCAAGGCACAAAGAGACCCGGCGTCTTTCCTGCGCGATAGCAAAAAATTGCCCAACACCGTGGCGACGCGCAAGCAACTGGTCTACGCCGTTGAACGCGTCACCTATGACGACCCGACGCTGGCGCTGCAATATTGGACAGAAATATCGAAGGGAAATCGGTTTTCGGCAGAACAGGAACTGCGTACTGCACGACATATTGCTTTGTGGACCGCCCGTGACCGTCTGCCGGGCGCCTACGCCCAGTTAGTGAATTTGCCACCACCGGCACAAAATGAAGAAGTACTGCGTTGGCGGGCGCGATCCAGTCTGCGAGATCGCAACTGGGACAACCTGCTCGCGGATATCGAAGCCATGTCTGACGACGAGCGTAATACCGAAGAATGGCGCTACTGGCACGCACTGGCGCTGCAGCATCAGGGCAAGCAGGAACGTGGGGAGAAAGTACTCGCCGACCTTGCCACACAGCGCAGCTATTACGGTTTTCTCGCTGCCGACGAACTGGGGTTGCCCTACGAATTCGGCAGCGACAAGTTTCTGCCGGATGAACAGCGGCTCGCCGAGCTCGCTGCACGCCCTGAACTGCTGCGCGCCCGTGAGTTGTTCCTGGTCGGCCTCGACGGCCGTGGGCGTTCCGAGTGGGATACCGTCGTGCGCAATTTCGATGGCGGCGACAAGATGCAGGCGGCGATTCTTGCGCAACGCTGGGGCTGGCACTCTCGTGCGATAGCCGCTGCTGCCAGCGTCGGTGAGTACGATGACCTGTCTTTGCGCTATCCGCTGCCCTTCAGGGAGACGATGCAGGCATTCGCGCAAGACGCGAATATTTCGCCAACCTGGGTCTATGGCGTCATGCGCAGCGAGAGCTTGTTTATGCGCGATGTCCGCTCCAGCGCTGGTGCCGTTGGCTTAATGCAGTTAATGCCCATGACTGGCAAGAAAGTTGCGCAGGATATCCAGCTGCCCTACTCCGGACTCGATACCTTGACTAATCCGCAAAGCAATATTCGGCTGGGGACAACGTATCTTGGGCAAATGGCAGAACGCTTTGGTGGCAATCAGGTCCTCGCGACGGCTGCCTACAACGCCGGCCCGCACCGAGTCGATAAATGGCTACCGGCGACAGGAAATGTCGATGCCCGCGTTTGGATCGAGAACATCCCGTTCAATGAAACGCGTGGCTATGTCAGGCGAGTCCTGACTGCCGATACGATCTTCCATTGGCGTATTACCGGTGAGATGCGACGACTCTCTGACGAACTCCTACTTGTCCAGGCCGACGCTAAACCACAGCAAGTCGCGAAAAACTAACGACTGCAAGCCGGGATTGAGTGTCGCCGGCAGAATGTCCCTACTGTCTTGAGCGTTCCGTGGCTGCGACGTAGAAGCACGGTAAGTCCTGCTGGCATTCCGCCAGCAACGCGCGAAATTCTGCCAGGCGTCCGTGATACAAAATCATTGCGGCCAGCCGCGCGTTGTTCAGTTCGCCGCTCACCCACGCTGGGGCTACCGTAGCCGAAGCTTCGAATTCAGATAGCAGTGTGCGCTGCAAGTCATCAAGACGCAGTTGCTTCGCGGCCCGCATGTCGGCCTCGCTTTGCGCCGACGCATAAATACCGTCAAGATCGTCGCGTGCCCTGGCTACTTGTTGCATAAGTCGAAACCGCCGCTCACGCCGGTCCCGATAAGCAGCGAGCGCCTGCGACTCCCCTCGCGACACTAGCCAGCGCTCGATGCCAGTCTCCTCGACTGCGGTGGCGAACGACTCGTTGAAACCAGAATCGCCTTTCACGTAAAGCACCTGATGTGCAAGTTCATGGAACATGACCGCAATTAGATCGCTGTCTTGCCAATGCATCATCGTATTAAGAATCGGATCACTGAACTTCCCCAGCGTTGAATACGCCGCCACGCCGCCAACCGCGACGTCGAATCCGTCGTCTTTAAGGCGCTGCGCTTTCCCAACCGCTTTGTCTTCAGCGAAATAGCCGCGATAATTCACACAACCAGCAACCGGGAAACACCAGGACAAGGGTTGCAGTGAAAATTCCGGTGCTGCAAAAACATTCCATACAACGTAATTACGTTGCAAATCAGCATAAGTGCGATAACTGTCATTGTCCGGGAGGTGCAGTGCATCAACCGAGAATTGCCTTGCCTCCTGCACCAATTGCAGCCGTGACGCGAGTTCCGCAGACGTATTGCTTGCGCTAATGACGTCGTCAATCGGTTCGCGCTTATGCATAAGCTCAAGTTGACCGTGAGCAGCCTGCAGGTAATAGCAGCCCGTCAGGATGGGCGTAAGCGCCAGACCGATGACGACCCGACCACAAGTCTGGGCGCTATCGCGCAACCTCATTCCTTATCGGGCTGCGGCGGCAACTTGTAACCTCGCGGAAACGCGGCCCACGCCACCTTAAGTTCTTCCGCAACACCGAACTTGTCGGACCTCCAGATCAGATATGCGGCGGCAGGGATAATGACCGTCGCGATAATTGAAGCCTCGGCGCCGAACTTGCCGCCACTGATCCAATCGGCACCATGAGCTTGTGCAGCAAATACGCTCCATTGCACATGGAAGCCACTGACACCCATACCCCAGAATGACCCCTGCGCCCAGTTCCAGCCGAAATGAAGCCCGGCAGGAAGCCAGAGCGATCGCGTTTTCAAGTAGCAAACACTCAATAAAACGCCGGCGAAAAATATATTCAGTGCAGACGGGATGGTCATGTCGGGATTGCCTAAATGCATCACCGAGAATATAGAGCTGAGCACAATAACGGCTATCCATGGCCTCGATCCTTCAATGAAGGCCTGCAGCGGATAGCCGCGTATCAGGAGTTCCTCTGCCAGGGCAGCGAGAAAGAACATCAGCATTGCTTTGGATATGCCACCGAGCAGTGCCGGCGTCAGGTCGTTGACCGACAAACTCACCCAACCGCCTATCCAAAGACAAACAAGGACGCTGGATAAAAAAGCGAAACCGAGGAATATGCCAAGCGCAAGGTCCCGTTTCCAACCTGCAGACAAGCTGAGACCGAGAAGCACCGTTGGGCGATGGTCCAGCCAGCGAAGCACAATACCGGCTGCAACAATCATGGCGATACAGGCTCCCCCGGTACCAACAACACCTTTCCAGGTCACCATCGCGTCGCCTTCGTCCGGTAAAGGAACCAGATTGGCGAGCCGGCTGATGGCCGCCCCCAACAAGAAGGCAATCAGAACGAACAGGGCAATACGCCAAAATGCTCGACGATGGCCAAATTGATTGACGAACCACGACCGGTAGAACGGCGCTGAAGGCGATGCATCGGCTATCGCGACATGCGAGTCGGTTTCCGGGCTCATTCTTTGTCTCCCCTGTGGTAATTTGTCGCCATGCAAGTGTACCTCGTTGGTGGCGCTGTTCGTGATGAGCAGCTCGGCATCCCTGTTAAAGAAAGGGACTGGTGTGTTGTGGGCGCGACTCCCGATGCTCTGATCGACGACGGTTACAAGCAAGTGGGCAAGGATTTCCCTGTCTTCCTGCACCCGGAAACGGGCGAGGAATACGCCCTCGCTCGCACTGAGAGAAAAACCGCTGCGGGCTACCACGGCTTCGCTTTTGATACCTCGCCCGATGTAACGATCGAGGAAGACCTGGGCCGACGCGACCTGACAATCAATGCTCTCGCTGTCGATTCGTCCGGTAAGCTGATCGATCCGTATGGCGGCATTCAGGATCTCCAGAAACGCCTTATCCGGCACGTCTCGGATGCTTTTGCCGAGGATCCCGTGCGCATCCTGCGCGCCGCAAAATTTGCCGCACGATTTGCCCACCTCGGTTTTCGCGTCGCGCCCGAGACGCGCGACCTGATGCGCCAGATGGTGATCGATGGCGAAGCAGATGCCCTGGTACCGGATCGCGCGTGGAAAGAAACCGAAGCGGCCCTGGCAGGACCAAACCCGCGCCTGTACTTCGAGTCGCTGCGTGCCTGTGGTGCATTGCGCGTCGTATTTCCCGAGGTCGATGCGTTATTTGGTATACCGCAGCCGGCGAAATGGCACCCGGAAATAGATACCGGGCTGCACGTAATGATGGTCATTGAGGCAGCAGAAAAACTCAGCACAGATACAGAGGTGCGGTTTGCCGCACTGGTGCACGACCTCGGTAAGGCGACGACGAACCCCGCGGATCTGCCCTCGCACCCGGGACACGAGCAACGCGGTAACAAGCTCATCAAGAAAATGGCCGAACGGTTGCCATTGCCACGCGCCTGCCGAGACCTCGGCATCGTGGTCGCCGAATATCATACGCACTGTCATCGTGCGCTTGAATTACGGGACGACACAGTGGTTAAAGTCCTGGAAAAAACCGACGCGTTTCGCCGCCCTGAGCGCTTCCAACAATTCCTGCTGGCATGTGAAGCTGATGCACGCGGCCGCACTGGATTTGAGACGCAAGACTACCCCCAGGCAGACCATCTGCGTGCCTCATTCGCAGTGGCCGCGGCCGTCGATGCCGGCGCCATTGCTCAGCAAAATGAGGACGTCGATATCGCCGCGGCGATCAGGGCTGCGCGCGTGCAAGCCGTCGCGCAGCTGCGCGCAAAGGACTAATTACCACCATACAAACAGGTACAGCGAGAAGAAGGTGACATCGCCAGCAGAAACAATCTAGAACCAGACATAGACGATCACCGCGGCCAGGCCAAGCCGGTAGATAGCAAACGGCAGCAAGCCGATTTTGCTGACGAAGCGCATGAAGAACTCGATACTCAGGTAGGCCACCACGGCGGACACGACCACGCCGATCGCGAGCTGGCTCCATGCCACTTCGAGCTCCGTCATCAGCAGCCCGATGAGCGAGTAGACCGATGCCAGAAGAATGACAGGCACCGCAAGCAGAAATGAGAATCGCGCAGCATCCTGGCGCTCAAATCCCAAGGCCATCGCCGCCGTAATCGTGATGCCTGATCGCGACGTGCCGGGTATCAGCGCCAATGCCTGCGCGACCCCGATCAAAACCGCGTCTTTAATTTGTACGTCTGCGATTTCCCGGACTCGCTTGCCGAAGCGATCTGCCAGGAACATAAGCACTGCGTACCCGGATAAAGTGAAGACGATAACGGCAGGGCTGCGCAGGTTAGCCTCGATCCAGTCGGCGAAAGCGAGCCCGGCCAGCGCCGCGGGGATGGTGCCAAGGGCAATACCGAGTGCCATACGCCCTTCAAGGCTGCTCGCATCGCCGCCAAGTACCTGGATGCCACCGCGCAACAACCCGTAAATATCATTGCGAAAAAACAGGAGCACAGCGATCAGTGAGCCAAAATGGACCGCAACATCAAAAGCAAGACCCTGATCTGTCCAGCCAAGAAATACCGGCACGAGCACGAGATGCCCGGAACTCGATATCGGTAGAAACTCGGTAAGCCCCTGCACTATGGCAAGGATAACGACTTGAAATTCAGTCACACACTGTCTCGCTCGATTAACAAATAGATCATAAAGACCGCGTTCTGTCGGCCAACCCGAACGCGCTGGGTGGTTGGAGATTACCGCGGCTCAGGCCGATACACTTAAAACTCTCGCCCATCTCTGCAGGCAGAGTAAGTAATTTAACCTGTGCAGACAATTTGAGTTGTGCCTCGGTCGGCAATTCCAAAAAATTGGTGAGTAGTTGATCAAGGCCGCCACCAATCAGAAACTGTGCCTGCGAAACATAGCCTGCGACATCCAGCCCGCTGGCAACGGCGGCTGCCGCTACGGTCGAAAAATCAACCCACGACGTAATATCCTGAATACCGGGAAGCAGCAGTGGATTGTCATGCGCGTGGTGGCGAAAATGGCATCGTAACCATCCGCCCGATCGCTCCGACGAGTAGTATTCGTGCCGGCTTACACCGTAGTCGAACAACAATATCGCGCCTTCGCGAAGCGCACCCGCAAGATCAGACACCCAAAGTGGTGCCGCCAGGCATACTTCGGAGGCAAATCCATCGGGCAATTCCCGTCCAAGCTCTGTCTCGATGGATCTGACGGCCGCTTGCAGGTTTTTCGGCGCCTCTCGCTCGCTTAGTACGAATGAGTCCCCGTCTGTTACCACACAGATCTGAAAGACATCGCCCTTGCGACAAACGAAGCGTTCAACGGGCAGCGCATCGAGAACCTCATTTGCGATGATGACACCCGTATGCGTGTCGGGCAGTTGATCAAGCCACGCAACCCTGTCGAACAGCTCAGGTATCTCATTGCGGAGAAAGCGCTCTTGTCGCTCCCGCAGGTCCGCGGACACTTCGAGTATCTGGTAGCCTCCGGGCGGCAATGCATCCAATTCAGCCAGCATTAGCATGACATCAGCGGCCAGTTTGCCGCTGCCAGCGCCCAGTTCGAGAATCGACGGAGAATCGATCTGACGCAGCACTTCAGCACACTGACGCGCAACAACGCGGCCAAACAGCGATGACGTTTCAGGTGCCGTAATGAAATCGCCAGCAGCCCCGAATTTCGTCGTGCCGGCACTGTAGTAACCCAGCCCGGGCGCGTACAAGGCGTGCTGCATATACTCGGCAAAACTGATCTCGCCACCAGCTGCGGCAATTTGCTCGCGCATAAAAGTAGCGACGCGTGCACTGTGTGCGGCGCTCAGGTCATCAGGTTTTGGAAGC
>Ga0316191_10001205_pt1 | contig 17978 bp, 16 predicted proteins | sample Eddworburr2cm_MG_FD_204928 | JGI IMG/M metagenome (GOLD analysis project Ga0316191, IMG submission 204928) | Coastal sediment microbial communities from Maine, United States - Eddy worm burrow 2 cm | ecosystem: Environmental > Aquatic > Marine > Coastal > Sediment | place: USA: Maine...
AAAAAATCAAAATAGAATGTTCACATGGCAAAAGAAAAAAGAAAGATCTCGATCATACCGTTTTTTGTAAAATGGATCGTTTTATCCTTTTTGCACGGTTTCTTGTGGCCGATACTTTCCGGCAGCTTTCCTGGAGTTGATGGTTCGAATGATCACCGAAAACAGATATCCTCCAATGGAATTTTGACGCCATTGGGGTATAACATTCATTGCCCAACAACCGTGTAGTTTATTTCCCAAATTCAATTCATTTTCATACACACCCCGTTATCTTCTCTTGATCGATATTAAATTAAATCAATCGGTTACATAACATTATTCATCTAATATATTTTCTGGCATTATATTTGCTGTGTTCTTATGCAAAATGTATTTAGACAAAAAATTCCATGAAGAACGTCCACCAGAAGGGCAAAGAAACGATATCGATGCCGTATCGGGTGAGATTTCCGGAAAAGGTGGAAAAATATGAAGATAGTGGCAATTGTATTCATTTTATTGGAAAGTATTTTTCTCTTATTCTCAAATGGGTATGCCTTAAGCTTGAATGACCCGGTAGAAAAATATTCTTTATCCCAGGGTCTGTTTCCGTTTCTTTCAAAGGAACTCGATGGTCGTGACAATTTTTCCGGCAATGGCATGATTCAAACACCGCCGTTCTTGACCAAGCTGACCCATTCCTTTGGATCATTCGACACTTATAGTCAGAACCCGACAAATGCCCCTGTGGAACATACTGAGACCCATCATGGTTCCAATTTTACAGACACGGTCCGTGAACGTTTAAGATCCCGGCTTGCAGCCCTGACCCTGAGAAATAAAATAGAACTAAAAACCCACCTGATTTGCAATCCGGCATTACTTCTTGACTTCTATCTTCACCGGGAAGTTCAGCCCGTATGGGTGACCGAAGACGGGTTGAACAACCAGGCTGAAGTTCTCATCGAGACGATTCGAAAAGCAGACCTAGAAGGACTCGATTCCAAAACCTATCATCGAGACGATATTTTGACCTTGCTGACGGATATTGAACACAGCATTGCCATGGATATGTCTGAACCGGAAAAGTCTGCTGAACTCGAACTGCTTTTAACCGATGCGTTGTTTTCATACGGATTTAATTTATCAGAAGGGATCGTCGAACCGTATTCAAACAATTTTGATTGGCATATAAAAAAGCCAAAGAAAGATCTCTCAAAAATTCTTCAAACCGTATTGAACGATGACAGACTGGAGGGATTGGTTGATACATTGCAACCCCGTCATTCAGGGTATTTAAGACTGAAGTCGGCACTATTGAAATTTCAAAATATTAAAAAATCAGGTTCCTGGCAAAAAGTGCCTGCCGGCTCAAAAATGCTCAAAGGTGACGTTGGAAAACGGATCTTTGCTTTGCGTTTGCGCCTCATCGCTTCCAAAGATCTGGAAGATCCCATAAACGGCCATCAGGAATATTTTGATGACGCTTTGGAAGACGGTGTTAAAAGATTCCAGGCACGGCACGGACTCAAGGTGGATGGTATTGTCGGATTTAATACACTTGCGGCGTTAAATGTTTCGCTGGAAAATCGCATTCAACAAATAAAATTGAATATGGAACGATGGCGCTGGCTTCCTCAAAATTTGGGGACGCGCTATATTCTGGTCAATACGGCCAATTTCCAGCTGAACGTGATTGAAAATGAACAGACCCTAAAAACAATCCGGGCAATTGTGGGTAAGAAGAAGCGTCCCACTCCCATGATATCCCGAAAAATAACCTATTTGGAACTGAATCCTTATTGGAATATTCCTCACAAAATCGCCTTAAATGATATATTGCCTTGTATTAAAAAAGACTCGGCCTATCTGACGGAGAAAGGTATCCGAATTTTTGAAAACTGGACGGCAGATGCAAAAGAATTAAATCCTGAATCCATAGACTGGAACGCAATTGGAAAAGACAACTTTATCTATAAACTCCGCCAGGACCCGAAATCGTCCAATGCCCTTGGGCGTGTAAAATTTATGTTTCCAAATAGGTTCAGCATATATTTACACGATACGCCGGCTCGCGGATTATTTGACAAGACAAAACGCGCCTTTAGTTCCGGTTGTATTCGCGTTGAAAAGCCGATAGAACTGGCCGCCTACCTTTTGGCAGACAATCCCAAATGGAATCTTCAAGAATTAATCGCTGCGGTAGACAGCAAAAAAACCAGGGCAATATCGTTGCCAGACCCGATAAATATTCATATTCTTTACTGGACAGCCTGGGTTGATGAAGACGGCACTGCCCACTTTAGAGAGGATATATATGGGAGAGACCGTCAGTTGAATATTGCCCTCAACGAGAAAGCGACTTCTCCGGAAGTGTTGTATGGGGAAAATTCAGGAAAAAAATATTTATCGTCCCGGAATCTACCGGAAACTTATCCGCCGGTCACCCATATGAATACATTTGGGTCGTGGATGGTAAACAACACTTCCACCCGCTAACACAATTTACAGACAGACCCAATCGAAAAAAACCCTCAGGTAATCTCTGTTCTCCGTTCCAGGTATTGTACAAACATGGAGAGGGAAAAGGTCAGAATAAGATATAAAATTGCACAAACAAACCAGAGGTCAAACGTTTGAAGGCTGGTGGTAATAACTTCGCGGGTTGCCTTGGTCAGTTCCCGGATGGCGATACTGCCTAGTAAAGATGAACCTTTTATGAGACTGATAAATTGGCCGGCAAGGGCTGGGATCCTGAATCACAGAAAGCTTCTAATTTTTTCCAGGTGATATGGGAGGATCCGTCGGCGATCAATGGGAATATATTTTTTAGAGTTAGGCCAGCGGCGCAGTATGGCGAGAGATTAGCACATATAAGACGAGCATTTAAACTCCATATGAGAATTTAGGATCACAGGCAGCTATTTTTTTATAGAATCTGGCTTAAAAAAAGTTTGGTCCTTTCATGGGTGGGATTTGTGAAGAAATGTTCAGGTGTTCCGACTTCTACAACGGCTCCTTCATCCATGAAAATAACCCTATCAGCCACTTCTCTGGCGAATCCCATTTCATGGGAAACAACAACCATTGTCATACCTTCCCGGGCCAGATTTTTCATAACATCGAGAACTTCACCGACCATTTCAGGGTCGAGTGCTGAGGTCGGCTCGTCAAAGAGCATCACTTTAGGTTCCATGGCCAGGGCACGGGCGATGGCCACACGCTGCTGCTGTCCACCGGACAGCTGGTCCGGATAAACATCGGCTTTGTCCAGAATACCGACTTTTTCCAGCAGCGCCATTCCTTTCTTCCTGGCTTCTTCTTTGGAGTTTTTCCGTACAACCATCGGCGCCAGGGTAACATTTTCAAGGACAGTTTTATGGGGAAACAGGTTGAAGGATTGAAACACCATGCCGACTTCAGCACGAACCTTGTTTATGTCGGTTTTTGGGTCGAGGATATCGATACCGTCAATAACGATACTCCCCTCATCTGCCACGTTCAGATAGTTCAGGCATCTTATTAAGGTGCTTTTGCCGGACCCGGATGGACCCAGCACCACGACGACTTCTCCTTTATCGACTTTAGCGGTTACATTAACCAGAGCCTTAACCTCCGTTGAATGACTTTTGAAGGTTTTGGAAATATTTTTTGCAACAATCATACTACAAGTTGCCTCCTTTCAAGATGTTGTAATAGCATTGAAAGTGAAAATGTTAAAACAAGATATAACAGTGCGCATACAAACCAGAGTTCAAAAGGTTGTAGGCTGGTTGTAACCACTTCACGGGTCGCCTTTGTCAATTCTCGAATGGCGATGATGCCCAGGAGCGAAGAATCTTTGATGAGGCTGATAAACTGACCGGCCAGGGGCGGCAGAATTCTTCGCAGGGCCTGTGGAAGAATAATATGCTGCATGGACTTAACGTAGGTCATGCCCAGCGACCGAGCTGCTTCGGTCTGCCCCCGATGAATGGACTGTATGCCGGCCCTTACCATTTCCGCCACGTATGCTCCTGTAAAACAGGCAAGGGCCGCAACGCCGAACCAGAGTGGAGGAATCTGGGTAATCCCCTGATTGGCAAGGAGATTATTCACCAATGTTCCAAGAACAAAATACCAGATAAAAATTTGTACCAGCAGGGGCGATCCGCGAATCATCTCGATATAAGTTATTGCGGACCATTTTAATGCGGGGTTGGATGATATGCGTGCTATGCCGGTGAACAGACCGATGAGGATTCCGAAAACAATGGCGATGATACTGACCTTTAACGTAAGCCACAGACCTTGCATCAGGATGCCGACCCGCCACTTCTTATAAGAGGACAGTGGTGTGTCTTCATAGTATATTTGATCGCCTTCTTCTACCGTTAAAGCGCTTGCCGGGACGGCGTATGATTCAGTCCCCTCGAGGCCCTTTATACGGACGACAGCTTCTTTGCCTTTCTTTGAGATACTTTCAACTTCACCATCTATTTCCGATTTTATCTCGACCTGTTCCTGATAGGCAAAGTACTGGGGAATTCGATACCATCGCCATGTATAGTCAATCTGTAGTGCAGAATAATAAATGGATAGGACGATAGATATTAGGAGGAGAAAAAAAACGCCGATCCAGACATAATAGTAGTTTCTATCTTTTAGGCAATTTAGAAGTGACCGTGATCCCATCTGTCAACCTCATGTGTCCGTATTTAATGATTAAGGGTTCGCGATTCAATTTATAAAACCCCATTTATCCGACGGATTTTTTAGGTGTACTTAAAAACAGGCCGGCAGGGCCTGTAGAATAAGGTTCGACCGGCCTGTTTTAGATTCTGTTGTTACCGTTAGGGTCTACTGAACATTTTTGATCCAGTCGGTACTCTTTATCCACTTATTGTAAATTCTGTCATACCGCCCATCGTTTTTGACCTGTTTTAAAAAGTTGTTCAGCCAGTTCATAAAATCAGGATCACCTTTTTTCACAGCCCATGCAAGGGGCTCAAACGTAAAAGGCTTATCGATAAATACCAGCTTGCCGGCGCCCTGCTGGCCCATAAATACAACACAGTAGGGGAGGTCATACACAAAGGCATCGGCTTTTCCGTTAACGACTTCAAGGGCTGCTTCAGGCTCGGTTTCAAAAGATTTGTAGTTGCATTTTGGAATCAGTCTTTTTACGGCCTGTTCTCCGGTGGTGCCGAGCTTAGATGTTACGATGTATTTAGAATTATTGAGGTCTTTGTAGGATTTAATCTTGCCGGCATGTTTTTTATTTAACAGAATGGCCTGTCCGATAATAATATATGGGTTGGCAAAATTAATCTTGAGGTTTCTTTCCTGGGTTACGGTCATGCCGCTCATGATAATATCGAATTTATTTGTAATGAGCGAAGGGATGATGCCGTCCCAAGCGGTATTTACCGGAACGAATTTGACGCCCATGGCTTTGGCCATGGCTTTGGCCATATCGATGTCAAAGCCGACAAACTTTCCTTTTTTGTCCGTCATTTCAAAGGGCATGTACCCGGCTTCAAAACCGACCCGAAGTTCACCTTTCTTTAGGATCGATTCCAGTGTCGATTTTTTGGCAAGCTCGATATCGGCGCCCAGTGCAGATGTGGAGACACAAAAAAACATGACAAAAATCGCAGCAGTTCCAAAAATTAAACTTTTTTTCATAACGGGCTCCTCCTTTGGTATTTTTGGCTGTCAATTTGGCGGCCAAGATGGATGATTTTTTCAAGTTTTGGTCAGTAAGACTTTCCTTCTCTTAAAACTTCTTTTATTAGCATGCGGACATCACAGTCCGGGCATTTGGGGACTTCTTCATCCGGCACATAAAGGATTTCAGTATGTTTACACTTGAGGCATATCAGCTCAACCGCATTTCCCTCACGCGCTTTCTTTCTGGGTATTTTTTTATTTTTCATGATGATGCTCCTCAGATTAGGGGTTTGGCATCAATCGGAATGATGGATTTGTCAACGGTGCTTTACCGACCCGGTCGGTGATATTTTTAATAACAAGCAGGGTTAGAGAAATCAAGATTTTTTAAAAGACCGTTATTTACGTGAGCACCGAAGGAAAGCCGAATAATCTTGACACAACCAATTGAGAGCAGATATTATCAACCTGTAAAATAAAATGTATTATCCTTACGATAGAAGGCGAAAACGCCATAGCACAGGATTTTTTTAAAGCGGTAACGCTGTTTTTGATGGAATTGCAAAGCTTGTCGCTAGACAGAGGTATGATGAAAGATATAGATCCCATAAGCACTGAAGACCTGCTAAAAATTCCCGAGGTTCAAAGAACCACCAGCAGTATCAGTCCGGAGCTGATTGAAAGAAGAGGATACGTTCCACCCAAATGCAAAGTATTTGAAAGTGCCCATACTATTTTGGAGGATAATGATCGTGTTAAATTCACGATTGATCGTGAAGCAAGAAAACAGTTGCCGGGTATCATAAACAACAAGGTTCAGACGATTACGGCTCTGGATTCACCCGAAGAATCTTTTAAAGAAAGATACTCCAAAAAGCGCAACATCGGTATTGTATTTTCGGGGGGGCCTGCTCCTGGAGGGCATAACGTCATAGCGGGGTTATATGATGCTGCCAAAAAGGCCAACCCTGAAACCATCCTTTACGGGTTTCTTCTCGGTCCGGACGGTATTATTGAAAATGAAGCCGTTGAGATAACCGGCAGCCTGGTCGATGCCTACAGAAATCTTGGCGGTTTTACCATGATCAAAACGGGCCGAACAAAAATAGACTCTCCAGAGAAGATGGCTTTTTCAAAAGAGACCTGCAAAAATTTGGGGCTGGACGCTCTTGTCATTGTCGGGGGTGATGATTCGAACACCAATGCGGCATTTCTTGCACAGGAAATGATCGAAGATAATATCCAGGTTATCGGCGTTCCCAAAACCATTGACGGGGATATACAGGTCAGAGACGCGGACGGTAATGTTTTATGCGCCATGTCCTTTGGATTCCATACCGCTGCCAGAGCATTTGCCGGCTCAATCAGCAATCTTTGCACAGACAGCAGCTCAGATGTAAAATATTGGCATATCTGCAAGGTTATGGGCAGAGTTGCCAGCCACCTGGCCCTTGAAGTCGGGCTGCAGACCCATGCCAATATGACGCTTATCGGTGAGGACCTTTGCGATTATATCGATAAGAAGAGATTGAAGAACGCCATAGAATCGGGAGATGTCGATTATAATGCATATGGCATGACCCTGAGACATCTGTCTCGCGTGATTTGTGACGGCATTGTTCGGAGGGCTGCGGTGGGTAAAAACTATGGTGTCGTCGTCATTCCAGAGGGGATTCTGGAATTTATCAATGAAATACAGATTTTTATCATAAAGCTTAATACCATTATTGGTGAGTATAACGAAACTCACGACTCCGATTTCCATACGGATTTTCCAACTCTTGAGGACAAGCTGGAATATTTGCGGAGACTTGCAAGGCGTTCAAGGGAAGACCGTTCTTTTTCCATATGGAATACCCGGGATGATGATCTGTTCAACGATATTCCTGAATTTTTCCAGGAAGGTCTTCTCATGGAAAGAGACAGCCACGGGAATTTTCAGTTTTCACAGGTCAAAACAGAGGCGGTCCTCATGGGGCTTGTCAAAGACTATCTAAATATTTTAAGAGAAAACGGGACGTATAAGATCGGAATAAAAAAAACCGATTATCGGAAAATCCTTGAGAAAGGCGGACTCGACCCGGATATCTTTGGCCCGATCCTTTTTCGGAATTATAATGATGACGAGTTTCTGCTGATTAGACCTTCCATAATTTCCGTTAAAACTCTCAAACAGGCCCTTGAACAGGCGGACGTGCTCTCAGAAGAAGAGGTTCCTTTTCCAGTTGAAAAAATTTATCACAAATCCGTACCAAAGTTCAAACCTCAGATTCATTTTTATGGTTATGACGGCAGAGGTAATGATCCGACCCGTTTTGACTGTAATTATACGTACAATTTGGGAATGACGGTTTTCAGCCTTATCGCCAATGGCGCAACGGGTCAGATGGCGGCCATAAAGAATTTGGAGAAGGATTTTTCGGCATGGGAGCCTCTTGGAATACCCATTGCTCCATTGATGCACCTCGAAGAAAGAAAGGGGAAGCTTGCACTTGTCTTGGAAAAAAGTATCGTTGATGTCAATTCCGCTTCTTTCAGAATTGTCAAGAGATTAAGAGAGAATTGGCTCGCGGCGTCGCCGGGGGAGGATAACTATAGAAGGCCGGGACCCATAAGGTTTGCCGGCAAAAGTGAAGAGGAGAGGCCGATCACACTGGTATTGAATGCACTGGATAAATCCAGTCAGTAAATGGCTTTTTCCGTTCCGGAAAGCTCGCCGGCGGCGGACAAGCCGACGATATCCCGTTTCTCCGATAAATCGGCGTCCTCGACCCTTGCTCATTTTGGGATTTTATAAGGCCGTCGACTTTCAACATTGACCAGAGGAAGATTCGATGAAAATTAATTCTTTAATGATTTCTGATCCGATTACGATCACCGAGAACGCCTCCATACAAGAGGCCATCGAGCTTATGAAGATTAACTCTATCCGGCACCTTCCTGTGGTTGCAAAGGGAGGCAAGCTGAAAGGGTTTATTACCCTTGCTGATTTAAAACAGGGCCTCATACCCTCCATGCTCGGAGACGTTTCCCTCAAAGATTTGATAATAAAGAATCCGATTGTCGTGAGGCCGGATGATGATATCGAGATTGCGGCCCAACTGATATACAAACATAAAATCGGCGGGATGCCGGTGGTGCAAAACGACAAGCTGGTGGGCATCATAACGGGAACGGATATTCTTCGGGCATTTATTGATATGATGGGCTTTCTTACGGCAAGTTCACGGATCGATTTGCTCGTTGGTGATGAGCCGGGCGGTTTTAAAAACGTTTTGCAGATCATCAACGACAATGGAGGAGATATCATCAATGTCGGCATGAGCACCCAAGAGGCAAGCAAAAGAGTATATTACTTCCGCCTTTCACCCTGTGATACAAAGGTCATCCGGGAAGCTCTGGAGAAAGGCGGGTATCAGGTTTTGGATTCAACGGATTAAACCATAACGTTCCATGAACAACGGAACGGGTATTTATCAAAAGATACTACAAGCCATCTCAAAAATGCAGATTACGTTCAAAGACAAGGCGCGAGCCGATGAAAAAGGGCAGCATACATGGGAGTATGTGAGCATTTTGAAGAGGCTCGCAACGCCGTAATTGGGCGTTAGATGTATTCTTGAGATGGCTTGTAATGGAGTTAAAAGCCACTCGACATGGAGTGGATTCTCTGAAGCGACATTTCACACACAGCGATAAGCCGTGGTTTTAGTTTGTGGATTCGGAGCGTTTTATTTGTTGTCGGAAACCGGCTGGTAACTGCAGAGAGGTTCTTCAGCCAAAAAATCACCGGTGGCTTCATAAGCCCTTGCCCTGCAGCCCCCACACACCTTTCTGAATTCACACCTTCCGCATTTTCCAGTTAGATTATTGAAATTGCGTAAGGATAAAAAAGTGTCTGAACCGTTCCAGATGTCTGCAAAAGATGTTTTCGTAATATCCCCGCAATTGACATCGAGAAACCCGCACGGCTGAACAATTCCCCGGTGAGAAATGAAACAAAATCCTGTGCCGCCGAGACATCCTCGGGTAAAGGCATCCATCCCGTGTGTTTTGAACGTAACCGCTTTTCCTTCCTGCTTTGCCCGTTGTCTGAGGATGCGGTAGTAATGCGGTGCGCATGTGGCCTTGAGCTGCAAAGGGGACTTCTCCCTCTGGTCATAAAACCAGTTTAATGTGCGTTCATATTCTGCCGCGGTTATTTCCTGATCCACAATATATTTTCCACGGCCGGTTGGAACCAAAAGAAAAATATGGTGGGCGACTGCGCCCAGCTTTATGGCCAGTTCCTGGATTTCAGGGATTTCCTTAAGGTTGGTTTTTGTTATGGTCGTGTTGACTTGAAATTCTACTCCGGCTTCTTTTGCCAGTTTGATGCCCCGAAGTGCACCTTCAAATGCACCGTCTATTCCTCTGAATCTGTCATGGGTTTCTCTGGTGGCACCATCAAGGCTGATGCTTATCCTTTGAATGCCGGCATCAGCCATCTGCTTGGCAAATTTTTCAGTAATCAGCGTGCCGTTGGGGGCCATGACCATCCTGAGCCCCTTTTGTGTGCCGTACCTTGCGATATCGAAAATATCCGGTCGCAAAAGAGGTTCTCCGCCGGTCAGAATAATTATCGGCTTTCCAACCTGTGAGATCTGATCCAGGAGGCGGAACGCTCCATCGGTGTCGAGTTCTCCGCTGAACGGGCCGTGTGTAGCCGATGCCCGGCAGTGCATACAGGCAAGGTTGCAGTTTCGTGTGGTTTCCCAGGCCACAAGGCGGAGCGCATTCTCTTTTTTGTCTCCGTGGGAGTGAGTTTGAGGGACAGTTGTATTGTGCGTATTGGTCATGATGTTATTGTTAAGACAATGCTTCTGCGGCTTCAATGGCAAAATAGGTCAGAATCATATCGGCTCCGGCTCGCTTAATGGCCGTAAGAACTTCCAACATAACTTTATGGCCGTCTATCCATCCCATTTTGTCGGCGGCCTTTATCATTGCATACTCACCGCTGACATTATAAGCGGCCATGGGAAGATCTATCTCTTCGCGGACCCGGGAGATAATGTCCAGATACGGCAGTGCGGGCTTAACCATAATGATATCGGCCCCCTCTTCAATGTCCAGGATAACTTCCCGAATAGCTTCCAGCGAATTGGCAGGATCCATCTGATATGTCTGACGATCGCCAAACTTTGGCGGCGAGTCGGCAGCATCACGGAACGGGCCGTAGAATCCGGAACAGTATTTGGCTGCATAAGACATTATGGGTACGCTGCTGAAATCGTTTTCATCCAGGATATTCCGTATTTCAGCCACACGGCCGTCCATCATATCCGAAGGTGCGACCATGTCTGCACCCGACTGAGCATGGGACAGGGCGGTTTTGGCAAGAAGATCGAGGGTGGCGTCGTTGTCGATGACCTGTCCCTCCACAATACCACAGTGACCGTGATCCATGTACTGACACAGACAGACATCGGTGATAACGGCAAGGTCGGGTATTTTATCTTTTACGGCACGTGTCGCTTTTTGAACAATGCCGTCCTTGGCGTAAGCCCGGGTGGCCAGGGGATCTTTTTTGTCAGGAAGTCCGAAAAGCATTACGCCAGGGATGCCGAGTTCATATGCTTTTTTTGATATTTTCACAAGATGATCTATGGATAACTGAAATTGGCCGGGCATCGAATCGATGGGGTTTTTGATCCCTTTGCCGTTAACGGTAAAAAGTGGAAGTATAAGGTCGTCTGTCGAAAGGTTTGTTTCACGAATCATACGACGGAACGCATTACTCTGCCGCAAACGTCTGGGCCTGTAATCTGGGAAAAGCATAGCAACTCCTGTTTCATCTTTGGTGTTTTGAGGATTAACCCGCCAAAGTTCGGTGGCGGGTTAACAACCGAGTCTGACTCCGGGGGAAGAGGCGCTGCATTTCACCCCGGTAGGATCAGCCAGACCTAAGGGGGCAGGCGCAATTGCATAACTTTGGACAAAGGGGAAGCTTTGCATAGATCTCAACCTATTTCTTCGTCTGTCAGATAACACGCCGGATCCGGTGCCCATACATCACCGGTCACCGCCTCGGATCTAACCCTGAAATTGCCGGCGCAAATGTCGAGCCATCGGCATGTCTTGCACCTTCCTTTAGCGTATTTTGTTTTCTCTTTGAGTTTTTTCATCAGCGGATCAGAGGTGTCGGTCCAGATTTCAGAAAACGGCCGATTCCTGACATTGCCGAAACTGTAATGGCGCCAGAACTGGTCGGCATAGACCTCGCCGTCCCAGCTTACACAGCCGATTCCTATTCCGGAACTGTTGCCCTGGTTCATTTCGAGAAGTTCGAGAACTTCCCGTGCACGTTCAGGATTTTCTTTGAGCAACCGTAAGTAAAGGTAGGGGCCATCCGCATGATTGTCAACGGTGAGAACCTCTTTGAGATCTCCCTTATCGTGGAGCTGTTTCGTAAGATCCAGGATAAGATCGACCGCTTTTCGGGATCCCTCATGGGAAAGATCTTCTTTTACAAGCTCTGATCCACGACCGGCATATACCAGATGATAAAAGCATACCCTTGGAATGTCCATCTCTTCAAGGAGTTCGAATATTTCCGAAATCTGACCGGCATTCGATTTGTTGATGGTAAAGCGAAGCCCAACTTTTATGCCGGCTTTTTTACAGTTTTCAATGCCTTCCAAAGCAGATTTGAAAGCCCCTTTGACGCCTCTGAACCGGTCGTTGATCTCTTCCATTCCGTCAAGACTGATGCCGACATAGGAAAGGCCGATGTCCTTGAGTGTCCGAGCTGTTTGAGGTGTTATCATTGTTCCGTTTGTGGATATGACAGCTCTCATGCCTTTTTTGACGGCATAGTCTGCAAGTTCCGGGAGATCTTTTCGGACCAGCGGTTCACCGCCGGAAAATAATATTACCGGAACGCCAAATTCTGCGAGATCGTCGATTAATTTTTTTCCTTCAGTGGTTGAAAGCTCGTTGTCAAATGGGATGTTTTTGGCATGGGCATAGCAATGTACGCATTTTAAGTTGCATCGCCGGGTGATGTTCCAGACGACCACAGGCCGTTTATCGCTGGAAAACTGTAGAAGATGAGACGGTAATTTAGATGACAGTCTTCCATAACGAAGGGCATCCGATGGCTCGACAGTTCCGCAGTACAATTTTGATATTCCGATCATATCGATATTCCCGGTTCAAGAATTGACGATTAGGGGGCACTTAACTCGTTCTGAATGAGACTGCTTATAAAAAATTCGGGATCCAACAGCGCATTTTTGGTAATGAAGAATCGATTTTTGCCTGTTTTTTCTTGAACCAGTTTGAGTCCATATTCAAAATCTGTTGTCAGCTGTTCGTAAAATCCTTCATGATCGTATACAGAATTTTCAAACTGTTGAATAATGTAATCAATGGCATCATTTTCCATGACAATGTTGATGTCATGATTTTTGTAAAAGTATAATTCTATTTTCTTAATGTCATCATAAAAGGATTTGATCTTTTTGATGACCCTTTCAATATCCATGATGTGATTCGCGTAATATGAAGCCACCACTTCAATGCGCGAAGGTGTAAGGGTCAAAGCATATTTTTCGGATAAATTTTTCTTGTTTAGGTTTAAATACTGTTTGAGAGATTCCTTTTCTTCAAGAAACAGTTCCTCATAGGTATCATTTAATGGGCCGTGATCTGAAAGTGCGAGTATTTTTTCAAGTGACCCTTCGGGATCTTCAACCACAGAGCGGGTCACCGGAAATTTTTTGATGCTGCATGACGGCAATTTCTTTTCGAACACAAGGAGGGCTCCTTCAACTGCGCTGACAAGACCCCTTGCACCGGTATTTTCTTGAAAAGCCTTTTTTGCTAAAATCTTAAGGGCCTTGTCTTCAAATTTTATATCGATATCATACGCCGCAAAATCGAGTTTTTTGCCGAGAATTATCGGGTTGCTGGGGTTTCTCAGTATTTCGAAAAGGTCGTCCTCGGTCAATTTTTCAAATAAAGCCCTCACCGGAAGCCGTCCCACAAATTCAGATTCAAATCCGAATTCTATGAGGTCTTCTGCCTTTGCCTGTTTAAGGATGTCCACATCATCAACAAGGTTTTTAATCTGCGCGCCAAAGCCGATTTCCTGTGCGGCAACCCGTTTTTTTACAATCCGGGGCAAATCGCCAAAAGCTCCGCTCATAATAAACAGTATTTTGCTCGTATTGACAGTTCTTTTATCCCGTTTGCCGGATTTACGAAACCGTTCGATCTCTTGAATCATTGAAATCGGATCATGGGGTACTTTTAAATCGACTTCAGTCTCTTCCATGGGTTTGAGCAACGCGCGCTGGACACCGGATCGGGATACATCAATACCGATGGTATTTCGTCCGGATGCAATTTTGTCGATTTCATCGATGTAGATGATACCATATTGCGCAAGTTCGATATCATCATCTGCTTCCCTTACGAGGTCACGGATAAGATCTTCAACATCCCCGCCCACATAACCGGTTTCACTAAATTTGGTGGCGTCACCCTTGACAAAAGGAACATTGATTTTTTTGGCGATCAATTTGATGATATAGGTTTTGCCAACTCCGGTGGGCCCAAACATCAGTATATTGTTTTTGATGTGCCCGACCATGTCATTGGTCTCTTCAGATTCGCTTTCCGCCCGTTTTATTCGGTTGAAATGGGTACATATTTTTGTTGCCAGAATTGCCTTGGCGTTATCCTGCTTAACGACATACTGGTCGAGAAAGGAGATAAGTTCTTCGGGTTTTAAGTTAAAATTAATCTTTTTTTCTTTTTTTTCAGATTTTTCGTCTGTTTCGACATTGACTTTCTGGGGTAAAACCACTGGTGTTACCATTTTAACGTTGCCGCCGAATTTTTTCGCCAGAAAATCGCCGATCTCTTTTTCGATTTCTTTAGGATCTGGAATTTTTTCACTATGTTCTTTCATCTTCGATAATATATCCACTCGGAAAGTTGTTTTTTATGGAGCCTTTAAATTCTCTTATTTGTAAAACTATAATCACACCTTATGGAAAATGCAAGGTGGAAATGGTGGGAATCCCGGGTTGCGGAACAAAGGTAGCGGCGAAATTGTGGCATATTACAGCGGCGGTCGGGCAAGACCGTTCCTGAGTGGGATATTGATTTTTGGTGGGATACAAATTCCGAGACACCGGGTTTCAGGGACAGGTCCTAATATTCCTTTTTGGACCTGTCGAGATCCCTTTGTTCGTCACGCCGTCGGATGGTCTCCCGTTTATCATACTTGCGCTTGCCTCTGGCCAGGGCCAGGGTCAATTTGGCCTTCCCGTTCTGGAAATAAATCTTCAAGGGGATGAGGGAAAATCCCTTTTCATTGACTTTGCCATATAGTTTTTTTATTTCACCCTTGTGCAAAAGGAGTTTTCTTTTTCTTAAAGGATCGTGATTCCCATAAAAAGCAAAGGGATATGCACCGATATGTATCTGGTGAACAAACACTTCCCCTTTTTTTATTCTGGCGTATGAATCTTTCAAATTAACGCGGCCCAGTCGAAGTGACTTAACTTCGGTTCCCAAAAGGACCATCCCGGCCTCGTACGTATCCTCAATAAAATAGTTGTATCTGGCTTTTCTGTTTTCAGTTATTATTTTTATATGATTTGAGTTCAAACGTTTCTTCTCCTTGGTAAAAAAACGATCTTATACCCCGATCGATGGAATGTCGAGGATACCTTGGAAATTTCATGAAAAACAAAATGATGCCAAATGAATAAAGGGAAGAGATTATGATTCGACATAGCCTATTTCGAACAGCATACTTCCGTAAGTTTGAAACACCCGTTCCAACACGCCGGTCTCGGATGTCTCTTTTAGAACGTTCTTGGCAAACCGTTTGGCATCATCGACATTGAGGGATCGAATAATCTTTTTAACTGCCGGTATTGACTGAGGATTCATGCTCAATCTTTTAATGCCCAACCCTAAAAGTATCGGTATGTTAACCGGGTCACTCGCCATTTCTCCGCACATGAAGACTTTCACGTCGCTGTTCTTTCCAACATCGGCGACCTGTTTGATCAGACGGATAATGGCTGGATTGAGGGGTTGATACAGGTGGGCAACCTGTTTGTTGACCCTGTCCACGGCCAAGGCATACTGTATAAGGTCGTTGGTTCCGATACTGAAGAAGTCGACTTCCCTTGCCATTACATCCGCCATGATCGCGGCCGAAGGGACTTCTATCATGATGCCGATCTCTATGTTATCGTCAAAAGGTGTACCTTCTTTTTCCAGAGAGTCGGCGATTTCAGCCAACATCTTTTTGGCTGCCAAGACTTCATCTTGGCATGATATCATCGGAAACAGAATTCTGATTTTTCCAAATGCAGAGGCCCTGAGTATGGCACGTAGCTGGGTTTTAAAAACTTCCGGATTTTTTAAACAGTACCGTATTCCACGAAGCCCTAGAACAGGATTCTTTTCTTCTGAATCGGTGGCGTAAGACACTGCTTTTTCGCCGCTGATATCGAGGGTTCGAATCGTCACGGGCCTTGGCGTCATGACTTCAATGACATCCTTGTACTGCTCAAACAGCTCATCCTCACTGGGAAAATTGAATTGGCTTAAATATTGAAATTCAGTTCGGAAAAGTCCGATACCGTCTCCACCATAATTGATTACGGAAACGACCTCTTCAGGAAGTTCGATATTTCCCAAAACTTCCAGTTTAAACCCATCGGTTGTTTCAGCCGGAAGGTGGCTGTCTCTGGAAATAACTGCTTTATATTCTTCATATTTGGATTGACGTTCTTCGAAGTCTATCAGGGTCTGATCCGTGGGATGGACGATGACAATGCCGGAATTGCCGTCTACGACGATGATATCGTCGTTTTTGATTGTCCGGGTGGCATTGTCAAGGCCCTGAACAGCGGGAATTTCAAGGGTCCGGGCAATGATTCCCGTATGCGAGGTCTTGCCGCCGAGATCGGTTACGAGTCCCTTTATTTTTTCCAGTTGTATCTGGCTGGTTTCTGCCGGCGAGATGTCCGTGGCAACCAGTACGACGCGTTTGTCGATGGCGGCGATATCCACCGCTTTTGCCCCGACAAGGTTCTGCATAATACTCTCGGATACTTGTACAAAATCGGCCACCCGACCCTGCAAATAAGCATCCGTCATATTGTTAAACATGGATTTGACATTCGATACGACTTTCTTGAGCGCCCATTCAGCGTTTACCCGTTCTTTTTCTATGGTTTCTATCGTCTTTCCATAAAGCATCTTGTCTTTGAACATGACCTTGTGGGTTTCAAGAATATAGGCGTGTTCGCGCAATCCTTCAGGCGTTGACTCAATGATTTCTTGCAGTTTATCCTTGGCATTTTTTACCGCAGATTTGAACCGTTTGATTTCATTTTGCAAATCATTTTCATCGATTAAGTATTTATCGACAATATCAACGCCTTCCTTGCCCACCAGGTATGCCTTGCCGATGCAAATGCCCGGAGAGACGCCAATACCGTGAAGGTGTACTTCCATTTCGTTGCTGTCAAACATGCCGGTTTATTCTCCAAAGCCGCTTTCAATCAGCTTGGCGATATCGTTTAAAATATCAATATCCGATTGGTCGTCAATTATTAAAGTAATTTTTGATCCTTTGGCACAGGCCAGCGTAAGAATGTCGATGATGCTGGCGGCATCCACTTTTTCTCCGTCTTTGATGATCCACACTTTTGATTTTACGTTTTGGGCGAGTTTTGCTATTTGAGCTGCGGATCTTGCGTGAAGACCAAGATCGTTGGTAATGGTAACACTCTTTGAAAGCCTGGTATCAGAATTATTCATCGTACAAATTAGAAAAGAACGCCCTTTAAGATTTTAAAATTTTTATCAACCAGCATGGTATTTGTCAATCTGTAATCATTGACAAGCGATTAATTAACTGTTAGAGATTCTCTGACTGTTAGTTGCAAAAGTCTGAAATTGCAAGAAATCATTTTTTATTGTACTCGGGCATTAATTATAGGTCAGGGAGGGAAGACCCATGGCTGATAAAATATTGATTTTCGGCAAAGACACTTGACCCTATACCAATCAAGCTCGTGAAGCTTTTGCCAAGCAGGGTCGGGATGTCGAATACTTTAGCGTTAAAACGGATCCCGGTCAAATGAAGATCATGCTGAAATATTCCGACGGTATACGCAAGGTTCCGGTTATCGTGGAAAAGGATGATGTTACCATCGGATTCAACGGGGGGACGTGAGGCGTTTAGGCATGTCGGCTGTATGTCGATATCAAAGTGAGTAGCGGGAAAAAATGGAAAAACAGTTTGTTATTGATGATTTAGCGCTCGG
>Ga0316191_10001208_pt1 | contig 17941 bp, 16 predicted proteins | sample Eddworburr2cm_MG_FD_204928 | JGI IMG/M metagenome (GOLD analysis project Ga0316191, IMG submission 204928) | Coastal sediment microbial communities from Maine, United States - Eddy worm burrow 2 cm | ecosystem: Environmental > Aquatic > Marine > Coastal > Sediment | place: USA: Maine...
CCTTCGAGATCGGACCAGTAGTAGTGGCCGCTGTCGGTCTCCGGCAAGTCGTCTCGTGGAACGCCGATATCGCTTCCAATAAGACTTGCTGCCTGGTCGCGGTCACCGAACCCGTCGATGCGCACGATGATCGTTTTTCCATGCCGCTGACCTTCAGCGACTGCCGCTTCCCGCCATCCGTCTTTCCCGGACAGCAGCCAGCGATCGTAATTCAGTACCGCTTCACGCGGATCGGTGTACGAATACACCTTGACCCAACCCTTGACACCGAAAAGGCCCGAAATCCGGCCCAAAACGATGGGTTGAGTCGTAACGCCCAATCAGTTCGCCGCAGCTGCCTTGCGATGCTTCTTCAGCAGTGAGGCAACGCGATCAGATGGCTGTGCGCCCTGGCCAATCCAGTAGTCCACGCGCTCGAGGTCAATCCGCAGATTCTCCTCGTGCTCACGACCAACCGGGTTGAAAAAGCCAACACGCTCAAGATACCGGCCATCACGACGATTACGAGAATCGGTAACAACCAGGTGATAGAAAGGACGCTTTTTCGCGCCAGCGCGCGAAAGTCGAATACTAACCATTACATTTCCGTATTAAATTCAAAGGAAGGCAGACACGCCTTGACTCGGGCGGACCCGAGTAGACGGCGCATTGTACGGGTTTTGCGCCAAATGTGAAGCGTTTTGGCGGCGAAAATTCCTTGTCAATTCAGTGGCTTGATCGCGAGCCTGGAACGGGGGGCCTCGCCAGCGTCAAATGCGGGGCAAATTTGCCGGAATATTGCCTGTTTCAGCGGAATCGGGGGGGCATTCCGCCCGGCGGCATCCCGCCGCCCGGCATGCCTCGCATGAACTTCTTCATGCCGCCTTTGGACACCTTCTTCATCATTTTTTCCATCTGCATATGCTGCTTCAGGAGTCGATTCACGTCCTGGATCTGCTGCCCCGCTCCATACGCGATGCGTTTCTTTCTTGAGCCGTTGATCGTTTTGGGGAATCGGCGCTCCCCCGGGGTCATCGAATTAATGATCGCGATCTGCCGACGAATCTTTTGCTCATTTGCCTGGTCCTGCAGTGCCGCGGGATTGACGTTGCCGGGCAGAGGCAACTTTTCGAGCATCGAAGCGATGCCACCCATGTTCATCATCTGTTCGAGTTGAGCCTTGAGATCCGACAGGTCGAAGCCCTTCCCTTTCTTGAGCTTTCTGGCGAGTTTTTCCGTCTCATCCCTGCTTACTTTCTGCTCGATCTCCTCGACCAGCGTGAGTACATCGCCCATGCCGAGGATTCGCGACGCCATCCTGTCCGGGTGGAAAGTCTCCAGCGCGTCAGTCTTTTCGCCGACACCCATGAAGCGAATCGGTTTGCCGGTAATCTCCCGAACAGACAGCGCTACGCCACCTTTTGCATCGCCGTCGGCCTTCGTCAGTACGATACCCGTCAGCGGCAGGCTTTGATCGAATGCGGTGGCCGAATTCAACGCATCCTGACCGGCCATGCTGTCTACGACAAACAGGGTCTCATGCGGCGCTGCCTTGGCGTGCACGGCCTGCACTTCCTGCATCATGCTCTCGTCGACATGCAGACGGCCCGCGGTATCAACGATGAGCACATCGGCATGAGATCGACGTGCCTCATCGAGCGCACGCTCGACAATTTCAACAGGCTTTTCATCGGCGCTACTGTTGCAATGCATGGCGCCAACTTCGCCGGCCAGCGTCTGCAGCTGCAGGATGGCCGCCGGACGGTGCACATCGACACTGACCAGCATGACTTTCTTCTTATCCGTCTGCATCAGGCGCTTAGCGAGTTTCGCCGCAGTGGTCGTCTTACCGGCACCCTGCAATCCAGCCAGCATGATCACTACCGGCGGTTGCGCGCGAAGATCCAGCGGAACCGTCTCGCTGCCAAGGATCCTGACGAGTTCAGCGTGAATTATCTTGACCAGCGACTGCCCCGGGGTCAGGCTCTTGCCAACCTCCTCGCCCAGGGCGCGTTCCCTGATACGCTCGATGAACGCCTTGACGACAGGCAGGGCGACGTCTGCTTCGAGCAGTGCGAGTCGCACCTGCCGAAGCGTGTCCTTGATATTGGATTCGGAAAGCCGGCCTTTGCCGGTGAGCTGTTTTGCGGCGTCCGCAAGGCGCCCGGTCAGATTCTCAAACATGCGGCGGATTCTAAACCGTCAGAACCGTCCCGCGCGATAGCATCTGGATATTTTTATCAGGTGCCAATTTGACGACCTGCCTGAAAATCCGCTGCTCTTCTCCGGGTTTCATGCCCGTGAGCCAGATGTCCGGTTGGTGACGCAGCCGCTTCAGGTCCGCAATCAGTGACTTGGGGGTGTAATGCCCCGAGTCCAGGGCGAGACCTTCCATTTCGTCGGGGAAGGACACCTCGATTACAAGGATCTTGAGGTTATCGCAGGCGTTCAGCACCGGCCAGAGCGTCTCATTGGTCTTCGTGTCGCCACTCACCGCGAAAGTGCCGCCTGAATTTTGTACGGTGAACCCCAGTGATGGCACCGAATGCATGACTTCAACCGCATGGAAGTCGCGGTGACCGATCGTAACCGTGTCGTCCGGGCTGCAGACCTGATAGCGAAGCATCGGGTTTTCTTCCGACGGCAACTTGCCAAAGTCAGGCCAGATCACATCATTGAACAGGTGCGCCTGCACCGCGGCGAGCGTCTCCTTGCGCGCGTAGACGGTCAGCGGCGTCGCTACGTCCTCATCGAATACCCGATCGACGAGTAGTGGCAAACCCGCAACGTGATCGAGGTGCGAATGGGTCAGGAACACATGACGAATCGTATCGATGTCCTCAAGATCGAGGTCACCAATACCTGTACCGGCGTCGATCAACACATCGTTGTCGATCAACATCGCAGAAGTTCGTGCGCCAGCACCAATTCCGCCACTACATCCGAGTACGCGAATTCGCATCAGGAGGGTTCTCTTAAACATGTCCTTGTGGGATGATTCGACGCTAGGTCATTGCCTACCGGGTTTCTGTGTCTCAGATCACAATTCTTTTGCTGTACCTCATGGCAGCCGGGGCTTTCACGGCAAGTCGCCTGCCGCGCTTCGACGCCAGGGCGCGCGCGCTTTTCATGGTCGCGTGCATTCTGGCCGCAACCGGAATCGTCATTCACGGCCAGGCTCTTTTTGACCTGATCCATCCGCAACGCAACTTCGACCTGTCGATTGGCAATGCCGTAGCGATGATCGGACTCGAACTCGCCATCATCGGACTCTTTGCGGCGATAGAGCCTACGCTCCGTGGCATTAGTGGTGGCCTGATTTTCCTCGCGGCACTGACGGCTTTGCTCATAGGCCCGTCGGGTGAGGCGCCACCGGATGTAATCCTGGCCTGGCAGGTGCGCGCTCATATAGTCATCGCTTTGCTGTCATATGGCCTGCTGACGGTCGGAACGATCGTCGCACTGTACGCGCTGGCCCAGGAACGACGACTGCGGGCTGCCAAACTGTCGCCGGTCAATCAGCTGTTCGCACCGCTGGAAACCATGGAAAGGCTGTTATTCGGTGTCGCCGCGGCCGGGTTCATAGGGCTGACACTGACAATCGTCTCGGGCTCGTCTTTCGTCAATGACCTTGTCGAGCAGCACCTTGTGCACAAGCTCGGTTTTTCGGTGCTCGCCTGGGTCGTCTTCGGCATTTTACTGGTGGGCCGACATTTCAAAGGCTGGCGGGGCAAGCGTGCTGTGCGCTTGTACCTGGGCGGTTTTGCTGTGTTATGCATCGCCTATTTTGGCAACCGCTTTATTCTGGAAGAAATTTTCCAGCGCAGCTGGAGCTGAAACCGCTTCTCCTGTTCTTGACACCTTGTGAGCAGACTGTTGAACTGCCACCGTAATGACTGACTCGGAGGTGCCCTTCTTTGGGCGATGAAGTTCCATTAGCAGGCCTTGTAAGTCTGCTCTTCGTATTGCTGCTGCTTTCCGCATTCTTTTCTGGCTCGGAAACGGCCCTCATGAGCCTCAATCGCTACCAGCTGCGCCACAAAGCGCGTGAGGGGCACCGTGGCGCCCGATTAGCGGAGAGACTCCTCAAACGACCAGATCGTGTCATCGGTCTGATCCTGCTGGGCAACAACCTCGCCAACTTTTCGACCGCCTCGCTGGTCGCCGTTATCGCGTTCAAGATCGGTGGGCAACCGGCTGTAGCACTTGGCACGTTGCTGCTTACAATTGTCGTTCTCGTCTTTTCCGAAGCCGCGCCGAAGACGCTGGCCGCGCTGCATCCCGAGCGGCTCGCGTTTCCTGCCGCAATGATCTACTACCCGCTGCTGAAGATCACCTACCCGATCGTATGGCTGACAAACGCCTGCGCGAATGGCTTTTTATACCTGTTTGGCGTGCGTACGAGTCACACCGAACTGCAGGCCCTGACCCGCGAGGAATTGCGCACTGTTGTGCATGAAGCCGGATCACGTATCTCTTCCCGTTACCGCACGATGCTGCTGAGCATCCTCGACCTCGAGAAAGTAACCGTTGACGATGTCATGGTGCCGCACAACGAGATTGTGGGAATTGATCTCGATGACGACGACGATGAAATAGAGCGGATCATTTCCAATAGCCAGCACTCTCTACTGCCCGTTTTCATAGACAACATCGACAATATCGTAGGCCTCCTGCATTTACGTACACTCGCCAACCTGGCGAAAACTGATCTGAACAAGTCGACGTTGCAGTCCCTGTTGACTGAGCCCTACTTTGTTCCAGAGGGCACGCCCCTGAGCAAGCAACTGGTCCAGTTTCAGCGACGCCGCGAACGCATTGCACTGGTCGTCGATGAATATGGTGACATTCAGGGTATTGTCACACTCGAAGATATTCTCGAAGAGATTGTCGGTGAGTTCACAACCGACCCCGCTGATGAAGTTGACGATGTCGTTGTTGAAGGCGCGGACTCCTTCCTTGTCGACGCCACCGCCAACATCCGCGAACTCAACCGGTCCCAGGACTGGGATCTGCCGACAGAGGGCCCAAAAACGCTCAATGGTCTGATCATCGAATTGCTGGAGACCATCCCGGAACCCGGAACCAGCCTGAGCGTCAACGGATATCCAATTGAAATCGTGGAAGCCGACGACAACCGGGTGCGCACGGTTCGCGTTGGCCCGCGTGACGTGCAGCCAGTCGTCCCGAGCTGAACTACCAGACGGCGTCCAAAGCGTCAGACAATCGCCGTATTCCGATAACGTCGATGCCTTGTGGTGTGCGTTTTGGCACGTTGCCGACTGGAACTATGGCCTTCGTGAAGCCCTGCTTGGCCGCGGCCGCAACACGCTCGGTACCGAAGCGCACCGGCCGAATCTCTCCGGCGAGGCCAATCTCGCCGAAACACACAAGGCGATCGGGCGCCGCCCGGTCGCGAAAGCTCGACACGATAGCCAGCAATATTGGCAGGTCCACGGCCGTTTCGCCGATGCGGAGACCTCCAACAACATTGACGAATACATCCTCGTCGCTGATTGAGAGATTCCCATGCTTTTGCAGGACCGCCAGTAACAACGCCAGCCGGTTCTGATCGACACCCTGCGCCAGGCGCTTCGGATAGTTGCTGCTGCCGTCGGCGACAAGCGCCTGTATCTCAACCAGCAACGGGCGGCTGCCTTCCCACGCAACGGATACAACGCTGCCGGGCTCATCCACTGACTCGCGCGACAGGAATATTGCCGAGGGATTGCTCACTTCGCGAAACCCCGTCTCGGTCATCGCAAATACGCCCATTTCACCGCTTGCTCCGAAGCGATTCTTGACGGAACGAATCATCGTGTAGCGACTCGACGGATCACTTTCAAAATACAGAACGGTATCAACCATGTGCTCCACGACACGCGGGCCGGCAATTGCCCCCTCCTTCGTGACGTGTCCAATTACAAACACCGAGACCTCGTTTTGCTTGGCGAACTGAACAATGCGCCCCACGCCTTCGCGCAGTTGTGCGACCGAGCCTGGCGCAGACGGCAGGTGCTCACAAGTCATCGTCTGGATGGAGTCGATTACAAGGACGCGTGCTTTGCATTTGCGTGTCTGCTCCAGCACGTTTTCGAGCGCCGTATCGGCAAGTAAATTCATCGCCGAGGCTTCGAGTCCCAGGCGCAGGGAGCGCTGGCCGATCTGGCGCAACGATTCCTCACCTGTGGCATAGCAGATTGGCAGGTCCTGCATGAGACTTGCGGACACTTGCTGCAACAACGTCGACTTACCAACGCCGGGATCACCACCCAAGAGAACAACTGCGCCGGGTACCAGGCCGCCGCCAAGCACGCGATCAAACTCACCGAAACCGGTGTGATACCTTGCCTCGATATCATCAGGCAACGCATCCAGCGTTGTTGCTGCAATAGCCGGCCCCGTCGCCCCCTTCTGGGCACTGATCGTCGTCGCTGTCAGCGTATTCCATGACGCGCAGTCCGGGCACTGACCGGCCCACTTGACGCTATGGGCGCCGCATTCCGTGCAAAGGTAGGCTGTCTTGGCTTTCGCCATCGATATTAAGTCTTTGATTTTTAATCGTTTTAACGTCTCGGCGTCGAATTTCAGGCGACCGCCACAACGATTATTGTTAAATTCGAATAATTCGGTGAAAGCCAATGATAGCACCGCATTCCGGATCGGGTATTACATAAAAATGCCAACCCTATCTCATTACGGGCAGTCACAAGTCCCTATAATTTTGCCCTTAAAACAGGGACCTGACTCATCTTGAACAAGGCAGACCAACAAAAACGCAACCGATTTGTCGCACTCAGCTTTGTCAGCGTGCTTTTGCTGCTGATGTACGGGCCGCTTGCACAATGGTTCGTTTCTGCCGATCGAGTGCTCTACGATCAACTGGCTGGCGGACGCCCCGCTAAAGCACTCAGCAACGCGTATATCATCAGCATCGATCCAAAGCTCAAGTCGCATGCAGAGATTCTCACCGAGTATGGCAATGTGCTCGAGGCGCTTCAGAAGAGCGATGTAGACCGCATCGTGCTGAGCAGGCCGCCAGAGATACCCGAGGCCGAGGAACTACCGGGCTGGTCTGCCCTGCTTGTTTCCGGCAAGCCCGTGTTCGTTCCGGAACGTCATCGTTTTGCAGACATTTCCGGCAAGACCGGGTTTGTGCAGATTTCACCTGATGATGACGGTGTACTGCGCCGCTCTAACCTCTGGCACCTTAATGGTGGCTTCATGTCACCTTCGCTTCCACTGGCCATTGCGCTTGATGCGTCAGCGACAGCAACGGCCCCTCGAATGTCGGGCTCGGACGATGCTGTATATTTCTCCAATTACGAAGAGGTACCCCGTATAGATGTTGCCGATCTGCTCGGTGCATCGGGCGATGAATTGCTGCGCGGGTCTACCGTATTCGTCGACTCCGATCCAGCCATCGTTAGTGCGGCTTCGGTGCTGCCTTCCGGCCAGTTCGTCACTCCATCCGAAATCATGGCGGCTCTGCTGGCGGATATAGAAAACAACCGCATGATCATTGCGCCATCGTGGGTTAAGGCGATGGAGTTCCTGTTACCGGCATTATTCGCGATCGTCGCGATTCTTTTCATGCCGGATCGGAATCGCAAGGAGATTGCTGTATTGACAGTGACAGGCGTTCTTGCGCTGTTGCTCTTTCAGACCCTGTTGCTGATCGGACTGCACGTTCGCATCGATCTTGGTCGCCCGATACTGATGTTCATTGGGGTTGGCATACTCTGCGTATCGCTGGTCGCCGACACCAAAAAAGTCACGACTGATGCATTCAAGAAAGGCTCTGACTTCCTTGCCGCTGGCAGGCTGGAACCCGCCTTCGCGGAATTCCGTCGGTGCCACCCGTCCGAAACGATTGCCGCTGTCATGTACAAGCTTTCGCTCGCGTTCGAACAACAGGCGAAACCCGAACGTGCCGAGGCGGTACTGGAGTGGATGAAGCGCACGCACGCCGGCAGCGAAACATCGGAACCGATGACGCGCAAGAAGGTCAGTGGCGTACCTCAGCGCCTGGGACGATACGTCATCGAGAAACGTATCGGACGTGGTGCCATGGGCGCGGTCTACCTGGCCAAGGACCCGCGGATCAACAGACCGGTGGCGCTGAAAGCCATTCCGATCGAAAAAGAATTCGAGGACGAGGAACTCAAGGAAGCGCGACTGCGCTTTTATCGTGAAGCAGAATCCGCAGGCCGGCTGACGCACCCGAACATCATCACGGTGTTCGACGCCGGCGAAGATAAGGGACTTGCCTACATCGCCATGGAGTATGTGCCTGGAATTCCGTTGCGAAGCTTCACCGACCCAAAGAAGCTCCTTGCGCCAAAGCGTGCGCTTGAACTGGCCGCCTCGACCGCCGAAGCATTGGATTATGCGCACAACCAGGGCGTAATCCATCGTGACATTAAACCGGCAAACCTCCTCTACAACCCGAAAGAAGGATCACTGAAGATCAGTGACTTCGGCGTTGCTCGCATTACGGACAACAACAGCACGAAGACCGGGATTGTTCTCGGCACACCAATGTACATGTCGCCCGAGCAACTCGGGGCAGATAATCTCACGGGGCTATCGGACTTGTTTTCACTTGGTGTTACTCTATATGAGCTTTTGGTGGGTGAGGTGCCCTTCAGGGCGTCCAACATCGCGGTATTGATGACTAAAATTACAACTGAGGACCCAGCACCGGTCTCTTCACGTCGCGCGGGAATACCTCCCAGCGTCGACGCTGTCCTGGCCAAAGCCATGGCCAAACGCCCGACTGATCGCTTTTCCTGCGGAGCTGAAATGGCTATCGCGTTGCGGAATTGTGCGAGAGTCTCCTAGGCTAACAAAGAGCGATAAGAAACCTGACTATGAGCTTGCGTGGAAAAATTGAATTCGCCGAACTGACCGACACAGGACGTGTCCGTGAGCACAATGAAGATGCTATCGGCTCGGTTGCCGATATCGGCCTCATGGTCCTGGCAGACGGGATGGGCGGGTATAACGCGGGTGAAGTAGCCAGTGGCATCGCCGTACAGATCGTAACTGATCTCGCGAGCGAAGCTGCCACACGTGAAGATCTGGACGATATTGACGCTCATAGCGGCCTCATGCGCCAGTCCATCATCTTGCGTGATGCCATCTACCGATCAAACAAAATTATTTTCCAGACGGCCCAAAGCCAGACTCACTGTGAAGGTATGGGCACGACCATCGTTGCCTGCATGTTCTACGACAACAAGGTTTCCGTTGCTCATGTCGGTGATTCGCGCGCCTATCGGATGCGCGGCGGTCAACTGGAACAAGTCACTCTTGACCATTCGCTGCTGCAGGAGCTTGTCGATCGCGGATTTTACTCCCAGGAAGAAGCTCAGCGCTCGACCAACAGGAATTACGTAACGCGCGCACTCGGCGTGGAACCGACTGTTGAGGTCGAGGTTCACGAGTACGATGTGCTACCTGACGACATTTATCTCCTGTGCTCCGACGGCTTGCCTGACATGGTCGAAGATGACGATATTCACTTAACTATCAGTACTTTTAATGCTAGTCTTGACGTGGTTGGTCAACAATTAATTGACTTGGCCAACGACCACGGCGGACGCGATAACGTGTCAGTAATGCTCGCTCAGGTTAAGGAAGCCTTCCCGGCAAGAAGAGGCTTGTTCGCGAAAATTGCTGGCTTATTCAGTTCGTAAATGGATGCATTGGTCTAAGAGCGAGAAATCATGGCACGTCTAATTCTAAGCCTGGACAACCAGGTCCTGGCCGAATACAACATGACCAAAGAGCGGTACACGATTGGCCGCTTGCCCGACAACGATGTACGCATCGACAACCCAGCCGTCAGTGGGCACCACTCGCTCATCATCAATATCCTCAACGATTCATTTCTTGAGGATCTGAACAGCACCAACGGTACATACGTGAACGGCAAGCTGATCAAGAAGCATGCCTTGCAACACAGCGACGTAATTACGATTGGCCACCATCAGCTTCGTTTTTCGGACCAGCAGGCACCGGAAACGGAACAGGATGAATTCGAAAAGACCATGGTCATTCCGACCGGTCAGCAGAATGCAGACCAGCTGGCGAAGGCGGAAGCCGCTGCTGAGAAAGCCGCTGCCGCAGCCATCGCAAACGAATCCGATGACGTTGCCGAGTCCGTGAAGCTTGATCCGGATGAAGCAGCGGCGCTCGAACCGGCTGCACCTGCCGCGCCCAAGCGAGAAGACATGGCCGAGACGGTCACGTCAGCGACTGCCACCGGCATTGGGCTGGATAGTGCCCCGAATGTGCTGCCGCTTGCCAAGCTGCAGGTCCTGAGTGGCGCCTTTGCGGGCCGTGAACTTGAATTGACCAAAGCGCTGACAACACTCGGTCGCCCGGGTGTGCAAGTTGCAGCCATTACCCGTCGCGCCGAAGGCTACTACATCGTGCACGTCGAATCTGGCAAGGAAGGCGACTACCCGCTCGTGAATGGCCAGCCAATCGGGCCCACGGCTCGCAAGCTCACCGACAATGATGTCGTGCAGTTGGCGGGAGTGAAAATGGGGTTCTTCCTGGCTTAGTCCACGATTTCCGAGTCTTCGCGGTTCATCACGCCGCAGACCAGTTCGTAGGGAATTGCGTTCGCCCAAGGGGCGACCTCCTCCACGGGTAATCCGTCGCCCCACAGCGTTGCGATATCACCGACCTTGTCCTTCGCATCCCCACCAAGATCGACCGTTATCATGTCCATGGACACGTTACCGATCAGGCGAACTTTGCGGTTGTTGATGAGCACGGGCGTGCCGCTTCGGAAGTGGCGAGAATACCCGTCGCCATACCCTGCCGAAATAACACCCAGCACGGTATCCGTGCTACTCGTGTAAGCACCCTTGTAGCCAACCCGGGCGCCCGCACGTAGAGGCTTCACGGAAATCAGTCTGGCCTCGAACTTCATGACGGGCTTCAGCCCGATTTCGACCCCGGTCTTTTCAGCAAAAGGAGAAATCCCAAACAGGGCGATGCCGGGTCGTATCCAGTTATCTCCGCGGAAACCGAATTCTTTTTTTGCATCCCGCACAGTCGGCCAACCCAGCGAACCTGGCGTATTGCCGATACTGACATCGCCGTCGAATCCCCTGGCAATTGGCCGGAAACGATCCAACTGTTCGGCGGTAGTTGACTCATCCAGTTCGTCGGCACTGGACAGATGTGTCATCAGGCGCAATTCGTTCACGCCAGGCGATACCCTGAGGCGTTCCATGATCTCGTGGGCATCCGCTGGATCAAAGCCCAGGCGATTCATGCCGGTGTCAAACTTGAGCCAGACATCTACCCTGCCACCGAACGAATGATCGAGCAGATCGAGCTGCATTGGGCAATGCACAACCAGCTCAAAATCGTGCTGCATCGCGGCAGCAAGTTCGGTTTTGTTCATCACGCCGGCGAGCACAATGATCTTCGTATCGACTCCGTTGGCACGAAGCTCAAGAGCCTCCGGCACACGAGCTACAGCAAACGCATCGACATGGGACAAGTGCTGCGCAACCGGGACCATGCCGTGCCCGTATGCATTCGCCTTGATGACGGCCATGATTTTCAGGCCGGGAGTGGCTCTGCGTATGACCTTGAGATTGTGTTCCAACGCAGCGAGCCTGATAAGTGCCCGTGCTCCAAAACTCACTGATATCCCTCGTCCGGAGGATAGTCTCCGTAGGTGTCAGGCACCCAGTTCTCAAATTTCGTATACCGACCGACGAACGTCAGCGGGAAATCACCAATGGGACCGTTACGCTGCTTGGCTATCGTGATATCGGCTATGCCCTTGCGTGGCGTGTCCTGGTTATAGACCTCTTCACGATAAATGAAGATGATCAGGTCGGCATCCTGCTCGATGGCACCCGACTCACGCAGGTCAGACATCACCGGCCGCTTGTCAGTACGCTGCTCGACACTTCGGTTGAGCTGCGACAAGGCAATGACTGGAACTTCCAGCTCCTTCGCAAGAGACTTGAGGCCTCGCGATATTTCGGAAATTTCCGTCGCACGGTTTTCTTTCGTACCTTCAATCGCCATAAGCTGCAGATAGTCGACGACAATTAAATCGAGTCCATGTTCGCGTTGCAGGCGACGTGAGCGGGCGCGAATCTCGGTCGGCGACAGCCCCGGAGTATCGTCGATGTAAATCGGCGCCTCCGACATGAGCTGCACAGCGGTGTTAATGCGGGACCAGTCCTCATCCGGGAAATTGCCGGTACGCAGGTGGGTCTGATCGACACGGCCCAATGACGAGATCATTCGAAATGCGAGCTGCTGCGACGGCATTTCCATGGAAAAAATGGCGGTGCCTTTCTTCGAGCCAATTGCCGCATTTTCAGCAATATTGATCGCCAACGTCGTCTTACCCATCGATGGGCGACCGGCAATAATGATGAGATCACCAGGCTGCAAGCCCGCCGTCAGCTTGTCGAATTCGGCGTAGCCACTCGGAATACCGGTAATGCTGCCATCCGACTGGTGCAGCTCGTCAATACGGTCAACCGCAGCCGGCAGAATTTCCTTGAGCGCCTTGAACCCCTTACGTCCACGGCTGCCCTTCTCCGCGATCTCGAACACCATGCGCTCGGCATTGTCGAGTACCTGCGCGGCAGACCGTCCGTCAGTTGCGAACGCACTGCCGGTAATTTCGTTGCCGGCATTTATGAGCGCCCGCAACATGGAACGCTCTCTGAGGATCTTGGCGTAAGCACGCGCATTGGCGGCGCCAGCCGTTTCGTTGGCCAGCATTGCAAGATATTCCAGGCCACCGGCCTGTTCGAGCTCGCCACGATTATCGAGATGTTCGGAGACGGTTACGACATCGCAGGGGCTGCCCCCTTCGACGAGCCTGGCGATCGCCTTGAAGATAAGTTGGTGGTCTTTGCGGTACAGGTCTTCGGCCGAAACGACGTCGGCAACCTTGTCCCAGGCCTGAGCGTTCAGCATCAGACCACCAATCAGGGCCATTTCCGCTTCGATGGAGTTAGGCGGCACCTTGAGGCGCTGTTCAGCACCTCCGTCTGCAAAGCCATCGCCCACCGCTCGGACCATTAGTATTCCCTGAATAATGTGTTACTTCCCCTGAAGAAAGTAACACATTGCCCGCTCCGCGTAATGCGGAGCGAAACAGCTATTATTCCTCGCCGACGACCTTGACAGGAACTTCGACATTCACGTCCGAGTGCAGGTGGATGCCGATAGTGAAGTCACCGACTTCCTGGATCGGGCCATCCGGCATGCGAACTTCCGCACGCTCGACTTCGACCTGCACCGCGGCGAGCGACTCGACGATGTCGACAGGGCCAACGGAACCAAACAGTTTGCCCTCGGAACCGGCGTTCGCCTGAATGACGAGTTCGACGCCCGCGAAGGCCTTGGCGCGTTGCTTGGCTTTGGCCAGCTCTTCGGCAGCGGCTTTTTCAAGCTCTGCACGGCGTGCTTCGATCGCCTTCATGTTTGCAGGCGTGGCAAGAGCCGCCTTGCCTTGCGGCAGCAAGAAATTACGGCCATAACCAGGCTTGACCTTAACGAGGTCGCCAATACCACCGAGGTTTTCAACAGTTTCCAACAAAATAACGTTCATTTTTCGAACCTTTACGCTTTTTTTAATCGACGCCTGAACTCAAACCAGGCATCCAGATATCCAAATACCGCCAGTGCCGTGACCAACAGTACCTGTAACAGAGGCAGCAGCACGTAGACTGAAATAACTGCTGCCAGCGGCAGCATTCCTTCCGCATGCATCCAGTGCACAATGGCCAATCCCTGTATCCAGAACACCGCGAACATGACGAACGCGAGATTCGAGAGCCAGGCTGCGTCGACTACAAACGCCAGTAACGACACCAGCGCCATAGTGAACGCGATGACACGTCCAAAACTCAAATTTCGAAACCAGCCAAACTCGCTGGTTTTCGCGGGCAGTTTCTTATACAGCCCGTAACCAAGTAGCAAGCCCGCGATATACAACATCCAAAACGCCAGCGTGGCGGATACTGTCATCACTTCGGCGTTGAGCAACTCAGTGTTCAACTCCAGGCTGCTTTGCCGGGCGATTTCCGCCATCAGCGCCAGATACGGCTGCCAAAAAGCAACCGGATCCGTCACCACGATGTAGAACCCCACCATCGCAACAACAGCCAGAATGACCGACACCTGCATCGTCAATTGCAGTGACCGTGTGTTGACCAGCAGTAATACCAGCAACAACACGGGCAACCAGGTGCCCGCCATCAGCGTCATCAAGGACGCCAACGAGACGCCGAAAACGAGCGACACTGCCATGAGTACCGCTGCAGCGACCGACGCCTCTATGACCGCAAGTCGTGCGCCCTGCGCCAGGACCAGAAGCACCATGATGACACCACTGGTCAACTGCGGCGCGGGCAGCAGCAATGTTACAGCCAGCCCCAGTACAGCATTTTGTGGCCTTGAAACCAGCCACGCGGCCAAGGCCTGCACGAGGACTCGTCCGCCGGCTCTAGTGCCGGTCGGTGTACGGCAGCAATGCGAGGTAACGAGCCCGCTTGACCGCCGCTGCCAGCTGACGCTGGTAATGAGACTTCGTGCCCGTAATACGGCTCGGGACGATCTTGCCTGTCTCGGTGACGTACGCCTTGAGCAGATTGAGATCCTTGTAATCGATCTCCTCGATGCCCTCGGCCGTGAAACGGCAATACTTACGCCTGCGTGAATAACGACTCATGATTAACTATCTCCTCAGGCGCTTTTCGCTTCGGCTTTGTCGGCCGCAGCTTCTTCAGTTGATGTTTCTTCAGCGGGTGCTTGTTCTGCCACCGCTTCTGCCGGAGCTTCTTCAGCAGCTGAATCCTCAGCCGGAGCTTCTTCAGCAACAGGCTCCTCAGCCGGCGCTTCTTCAGCAGCAGGCTCCTGAGCCGGTGCTTCTTCAGCAGCAGGCTCCTCAGCCGGTGCTTCCTTCGCAGCGGCCTCCGCAGCTTTCTCTTCTTCCGCGCGCTGTGCGGCCTCGGCGGCTGCCTTCGCTTCACGACGCTGCTGAGCTTCTTTTTCCTTCGCCTTTTCTTCGGCGACGGCAACCGCCATCGGCGAGGCTTCAGTCACAGCCTTGTCACGAGCCAGCACCATGTGGCGCAGCACGGCATCGTTGAATTTGAACGCAGTCTTGATCTCTTTGATAACGTCGAACGGACACTCGACGTTCAACAGCGCGTAATGTGCTTTGTGAATCTTGTGGATGGGGTGTGCCAACTGGCGGCGACCCCAGTCTTCCGAACGGTGAACCTGACCGCCGGCTTCGGTGACCATGCCCTGGTACTTTTCGACCATGGCAGGAACCTGCTCGCTCTGGTCCGGATGGACCAGAAACACGATTTCATAATGTCTCATTGTATTCCCTTGTGGATGAAATCCCGGTGGCTACCTCGACATAGCGTCAAAATGCCCTCGCGGATAACAGCTACCCGTCACAGCGGTGTAGCAAGAGGTTAATCCCCGCCCACATTGACGGGGAGGCGCATGCTACCCAAGGATCATGTCCCTTGCAAGCCATAAATGCCCGATTTCCAAGGGCGAATCCCTAGTTTAGGCCAGCACGCTGGCGAACGATTTCGTACAGGCAGATGCCCGTGGCGACGGAGACGTTGAGACTGGAAACCACGCCCTGCATGGGGAGACTGACAAGCGTATCGCAGCGGCTCATGATGCCCTTGCTGAGTCCCGTATGCTCGCGCCCCATGATCAGGGCCACGGAACCACTCAAATCCGCCTCGAACAGGGTGCTATCGGCCTTGTCGCTGGTGCCGACGCAGCGAACGCCATAGTCGCCCAGCCAGCCCAGCACGCGTCCAAGATTACCGACCGGCACGAATGGCAATTGCTCCGCTGCTCCGGCAGCGACCTTGCTGACCGTCGGACCCAGGCCGGCCGCGCCGTGACGCGGCACGATGACTGCGTCCACGCCGGCCGCATCCGCTGTGCGCATGCAGGCACCCAGGTTATGCGGGTCCTGGACGCCATCGAGAACCAGTAACAGAATCGGACGCCCCACCTGCAAGCGTTCCTCGACCATCGTCCGCAAACCCGCCTCGTCGGTCAGCGTACTACGGCGTACTTCCGCGACGACTCCCTGGTGCCGCGACTCGCCGCTAATCTGCATCAATCGCGCCCGGTTGGCAGGCTGAATCTCGATGTTGTTCCGGCGAGCGGCTTTGATGATCGCCTCAACACGCGGGTTGGCCGTCTGGTATTCGGCGTAAATACGCCGGATATCGGTCGACTCGGTCGCGAGTATCTGCTCGACAGCTCTTAGGCCCGTGATGTATTGCGATTTACTCATTTTTCCACTGGCCGAAAATCAATGCGTCTCGATTCCATGTCGACCTTGTTGACCTGGACGCGCATTGCATCGCCCAACCTGAATTGCCGACCGGTGCGTTCTCCGACGAGACTCTGGGACCCGCTGTCAAAATGATAATAGTCGTTTGACAGACTCGTCACGTGAACGAGGCCGTCGACAAGTAGAGCCGTGATTTGCACAAATACGCCGAAGTTGGTCACGCCGGTAATTACTCCGTCAAACTCATCACCAAGGTGCTGTTCCATATATTGGCACTTGAGCCATGCCTCGACGTCGCGTGTCGCTTCCTCGGCCCGTTTCTCGTGAGCCGAGGTGATGGTGCCGAGCCGCTCCATCTCGCGGCCACCGTAATCGTAGCGCCCTGGCTTTCCGCCTCGCACGATGTGCCGGATTGCGCGATGCACGAGCAGATCCGGGTAACGACGAATCGGGGACGTGAAATGCGCATATGACTCCAGCGCAAGGCCGAAATGGCCGATGTTGGCCGGCGAATACTCGGCGTGCGTCAGCGACCGGAGCATGGTCATCATGATGGCCGTCGCGTCCGGTCGGTCCGCCGTCTGGCGAATGATCTTGGTGAAATCCCGCGGCTGAACATGTTCGGAATGCGCGACCTTGAGTCCGAGGGACACCAGGTAGAGTCGCAGCTCATCAAACCGATCAGGGTCGGGCCGTGCGTGCACGCGGTAGAGGCCTGGTATGCGGTGTTTATTCAGAAACTTCGCGGCCTGCACGTTGGCCGCAATCATGCACTCCTCGATGAGGCGGTGGGCATCGTTGCGCGGAACCACCTCAATCCGATCGATTTCGCCATCGTCGTTGAGTTTGAATTTCGTCTGCGGCAAATCGATTTCAATCGCGCCGCGTCGACTGCGTGCTTTGGCAAATGCCTTGTAGAGCGCATGCAACTCTCGAATCGGCCCGTGAAGGTCTTTGGGCACGGTATTCGTCGCCTCGCCCACAAGCAATTCGTTGACCTGGCTGTACGTCAGGCGCGCTTTCGAACGCATGACCCCCTCGAAAAAGGTCGCTCGCGTCACCTTGCCGTCCACACTGACCCGCATCTCGCAGACCATACATAGACGATCCACCTTCGGGTTCAGCGAGCAGAGGCCATTTGAGAGGACCTCAGGAAGCATCGGCACGACACGATCCGGGAAATACACGGACGTGCCACGACGCGTGGCTTCCTCGTCGAGGCTCGAACCAATTGCTACGTAGTGCGATACATCGGCAATTGCGACGAGCACGCGCCATCCGTCACCGGAGCGTTCGCAATACACCGCGTCATCAAAGTCACGTGCGTCGGCACCGTCGATAGTGACAAGGTCAGTGCTGCGCAGATCGATACGACCTTGCTTTGCCTTCGAGGGTACGTTACTGCCGTATTCCTCGATCTCCTCGAGCACCGCACGCGGCCACTTGTAGGGAATGACATGAGAATGAATCGCGATGTCGGTCGCAATGCCTTTCTCATCCGGCGCCCCAATGACATCAATGATGCGGCCTGTGGCCTGCTGGACATGCGTGGGGTAGTCGAGAATTTCGGCCACGACGATCTGCCCCGGCTTCGCCCCACCTGATTCGTTCCTCGGAATC
>Ga0316191_10001209_pt1 | contig 17931 bp, 18 predicted proteins | sample Eddworburr2cm_MG_FD_204928 | JGI IMG/M metagenome (GOLD analysis project Ga0316191, IMG submission 204928) | Coastal sediment microbial communities from Maine, United States - Eddy worm burrow 2 cm | ecosystem: Environmental > Aquatic > Marine > Coastal > Sediment | place: USA: Maine...
TCCGTCACCGCCTCATCGGCGAAGCGGAAGTTCTCGAAGCCGTGTTGCAGCAACACGGTGAAGATGGTGCGTCCCGATTCATCGAGGAACTATTCTGGCGCGGCTACTTCAAGGGCTGGCTGGAGCACCATCCGACCGTGTGGACCGACTACCGGGCAACCCTTCGCGGCCTGGTCGACACGCTCGAGACGAAGGTCGACTTGCGTGGCCGCTACGAGGTCGCCGTCAATGGCGCGACCGGGATCGACTGCTTCGATGCCTGGGCCGCCGAGCTCGTGACCACCGGTTACCTGCACAATCACGCGAGAATGTGCTTCGCCAGCATCTGGATTTACACGCTCGGCCTACCCTGGCAGCTGGGCGCGGATTTCTTTTACCGGAACCTCGTTGACGGCGACCCGGCCAGCAATACGCTGAGCTGGCGCTGGGTCTGCGGCCTGCATACGAAAGGCAAGACGTACCTCGCGCGCGCAGCCACCATCGCCGCCTGCACCGGAGGCCGCTTCGATCCTGGCGGACGGCTCGCGCACGAGGCACCGCCCCTGAAGGAAGCGCAGATACACTCGCTGCGAGCGCTGCCGGAGCCGGAGGTGATCCCCGCCGGCGCGCGTTTCGGACTGCTTGTCACCGAAGAAGACTGCGCACCGGAAACCCTCGTGCGCGACTGCTCGCCCGTTGCCGTCATGGGCGGGGTAACGGCAGGTTCGCGGTCACCACTCCCGGTCGGGCTGCCGGCGTGGGAATTCGCCATCGAGGCGGTCGCTGACGGCACGGAACGGGCCGCGCGGCATTTCGGTGTTCCTGCCCAGAGCGTTCGCAGCGGCGACTGGGACGACGCGCTGGTGGCCTGGGCGCGATCCGGCGAACTGGATGCGGTAGTGACCGCATACGCGCCGGTGGGGCCCGTGGCCGAGCGACTCGCGAGTGCCCGGCGAGCGCTGGCCGACCACGGCGTTGCGCTGGTACAGCTGCGGCGGGCCTGGGACAGCTGCATCTGGCCGCACGCAACCGGGGGGTATTTCAGGATGAAGTCCCGCATTCCCGATCTTCTGAGGGAACTGGGGCTCGCGCTGCCCGAGCCGGGATCGCAGCGTGCCGCCGGTTGATTGCGGATACGAGTTGTTACAGTAAATCGCTGGATGTGCGAGCGGCCGGCAGGCATGCTCACACCAGTTTTTCACCAAGCGGAGTTCTCGATGCGTACCCTTACCGGACTACTGGCGCTGATGGCGGCGACTGCCGCCCTTTCCTCTGACGGTTCGCTGCTCGACCAGGAGTTCAGGCGGCTGGCGTCGGACGAGGTCGTGAACCTCGGCGAGACCTACCGCGGCAAAGTGATTCTTGTCGTCAATACGGCGTCGAAGTGCGGCAACACGCCCCAATACGATGGCCTGGAGAAGCTGTACGACGAATACCACGACGACGGGTTGGTCGTGCTCGGGTTTCCATCCAACGACTTCTTCGGCCAGGAGCCGGGAACCGAAGAGGAGATCCAGGAGTTCTGCCGCCTGACCTACGGCGTCCGCTTCCCGATGTTCGAAAAAGTAACGGTGAAGGAGGGCGAAGCGCATCCGTTTTTCGAGCAGCTTGCAGCCGCCGCCGGCACCTACCCGACATGGAACTTTCACAAGTACCTGATCGGCAGGGACGGACAGGTCGTCGCCGAATTCAGTCCGCGCACGCAGCCTTACGACGACAAGCTGGTGTCGAGTATCCGGGGCGCGCTTGCCCTGTAGGAAACGGAGCGATGCCGGAAGGGCCAGAGATCAGGCGTGCGGCGGATCGCGTCGCACGCGTGCTCGTGGACCGCGTCGTCGAAGAAGCGCGGTTTCACGTTCCGGAACTGGCGCGACGTGGCCGGCGGCTTGCCGGGCACACGGTGACCGCGGTCGATACGCGTGGCAAAGCGATGTTGACGCATTTCGACAACGGGCTGACGCTTTACAGCCACAACCAACTCTACGGCCGCTGGTACACGGTCCCGCGGCCGCGGATGCCGCAGACTGAGCGGCAGCTGCGCGTGGAACTGCATACGGCGACGCACAGCGCCTTGCTGTACAGCGCGTCCGATATCGAGATACTGACCGACACGCAGGTCGCCGGCCATCCATTCCTGTCGCGAATCGGCCCGGACGTCATGGATCCGGAGCTTACGGCCGAGCGGGTGCTGCAACGCCTGGTGAGCCCCGGTTTTCGACGGCGCAGGCTCGGTTCGCTGCTCCTCGACCAGGCGTTCCTCGCCGGTATCGGCAACTACCTTCGCTCGGAGATCCTGTTCGTCTCCGGCGTCCATCCCGCGCAGCGCACATCGGACCTTGTGGGCAACGAACTGGACAAACTGTCGCGCAACGCCGTTCGCGTCGCACGACGTTCTTACCGCACCGGCGGGGTAACCGTCGTGCCGTCGCTCGAGCGAACGCTGAAAGCCAGGGGCCAATCGTTCGAGGAGCGGCGTTTCTATGTATTCGGTCGCGACGGTGAACGTTGTCACCTGTGCGGCGACGAAATCGAGCGCCGGACGGTCGGTGGGCGCAACCTGTTCCTGTGCCCCGGCTGTCAGCCCGGGCGCCTGGGCTGATCGCCGCGACCATGGAGATGTTGATTTGCCGTATTTCTCAGGTACCTTACGCTGCTTCGACCAGACAATGACTTTAACCCGGAGATAACCAAAACCATGTCGTATATGAAATCGCGTAGCCTTATCGTCGCCGTTGCACTGGCGTTCACGTCACCGCTTTTCGCCGGCGATGACCCGGTCCACGAGCGTCACGAACTGATGGAAGGTGTCGGTGACGCCGCGAAGCCGGTTGGGCAGATGCTCAAAGGCGAGCGTGACTTCGACGCCGGTGTCGTAATGAACTCGTTCGAGACGTTCCACGAGGCATCCGCAGAGTTCGGCGGCCTGTTCCCGCCGGGCAGCGAGACCGGCGAGGGCACCGAGGCGGCGCCCGCGATCTGGGAAGACCGCGCAGGTTTCGATGAAGCGCTCGCCACGTGGGCCGACGCCGTGGACGCGGCCATCGCTGCGAATCCGCAGACACTCGAGGAAACCAAGCCGGTGGCTGGAGAAGTATTCAAGGCCTGCAAGAACTGCCACGACACCTATCGCATCGAAGACGAGTAGCTTACCGCCGGCGGGGCGGTTAGCACGATCATGCTGAGCAGCGGCAGCGCGCGTTCGCTCGCAGCGGTTCTGGCCGTTGGGGTTGCCCTTGCCTGGTGGCTGACGAGTCCGCAGCGGATCGACGTCGGCGGCCTTCCCGATCACGAAGCCGACCCGGTGGCGGGCGAGCGGATGTTCTGGGCGGGCGGTTGCGCGTCCTGCCACGCAAGTCCGGTAAACGGCAAACGGGCAAAGGGCGACAACAAGCTGTTGCTGGGCGGCGGTGAGGAACTCGACACCGACTACGGCGTGTTCCGGGTGCCGAATATTTCGACCCATGCGGAAGACGGTATCGGCGAGTGGACGTTGCTGGAATTCGTCAATGCGATGCAACGCGGCGTCTCTCCCGATGGCCGGCACTATTATCCGTCGTTCCCGTATACGTCGTATGCACGCATGCCCGTCGAGGACGTCATGGACCTGAAGGCGTTCCTCGACACGCTGCCGCCCGTGGCGGGGCGGGTTGCGGCGCACAGCCTGGGTTTTCCCTGGTCGCTACGTCGCGGCGTCGGTGTCTGGAAGCGGCGCTACCTGGATACGGATCCGGTGATGCGCGCCGCCGAGCCCACCACCCTTGCCGGCCGCGGCCGCCTGCTCGTCGAAGGCGCCGGGCATTGCGGCGAGTGTCACACGCCGCGCGACCGTTTCGGCGGCCTCCGGCGCGAGCGCTGGCTTGCCGGTGCGCCCAATCCCGAAGGCAAGGGGCGAGTGCCGAACATCACGCCCGGTGGCAAGACCATTTCGCAATGGTCCGCCGCCGATATCGCGTATTATCTGGAAAGCGGCTTCACGCCGGAGTTCGATACGGTTGGCGGTTCGATGGTAGCCGTCCAGGAAAACATGGCCAGGCTGAGCGATGAGGACAGGCAGGCCATCGTCGCTTACCTCAAAGCGCTGCCGGCCCTGGAATGATTCGATTCGAGCGGCAAGAACGATTTGAATGACTGAAAACAGCGAAAAAGTCTCCGTACTGTTTGTCTGTATGGGCAATATCTGCCGGTCGCCGACCGCGGAAGGTGTGTTTCGTCATGTGGTTAGCGAGGCAGGACTGGACGAGCTGGTCGACATCGAATCGGCGGGCACCCACGCCTACCACGTCGGCGAGCCTCCCGACAGGCGCGCTCAGCAGGCGGCGGCCCGGCGTGGCTATTCACTCGCCGAGATTCGCGCCCGACGCGTCTCGGAGGGAGACTTCGAGCGTTTTCACTACATCATTGCGATGGACGAGGATAACCTCGCCATGCTCCACGAGCAGGCCGACGCGGCACATCGCGAAAAGATACGTCTCTTCCTGGAGTTCGGTTCCGGCCCCGAGACCGAGGTCCCGGACCCGTATTACGGCGGTGCGACCGGCTTCGAGCGCGTCCTCGACCTGGTCGAGGACGCATCGCGCGGGCTGCTCGCGGTCCTCAGGCAGCGTTAGCCGGGTTCCCGCGAAGAGTCGCCTGAGCTCTCGGCGTCAGCCTCACGCTGAGGTTCGGACGATTTCTCCTTTTTGACCTCGGCGGGCAGCTGCGCGGGTTCCCAGGGCAACAACCGGCCCTCCGGCTTGTCGGCCGGTTTCGTATCGTCCGAACCATTGCCGGACTTCGTCTCCGGCTTTCCGCCCGCGGCTTTGTCGTCGGCCGGCTTTGCTTCCGGCTGGCGATCGGGTTTGCCGCCCGATTTTGATTCAGCCGGCCGATCCTGCTCCCGTGGCGCTTCGACAGGCTTGTCCTTTGCCTTCGGTTTCCCGGCGGCTTCGTCCTTTGCCTGTGGTTTCTCGGGCGCCTCATCCCTGGCCTGCGCTTTCTCGGGAGCTTCGTCCCTCGTCTGCGCTTTCTCCGGGGCGTTGTCCCTGGTCTGCGACTTTTCGGGAGCGTCGTCCCTGGCCTGCGGTTTTTCCGGAGCCTTGTCGCTGGCCTGCGGTTTTTCGGGCGCCTTGTCCCTATCGTTGGCCTGGGGCTTGTCAGCCGCTACGTCCGGGCTTTTCCTGGCGTCGGCGGAGTCCGCGTTCGCAGTCTCATTCGCCTGTGGCTGAGCATCCTGCGCAGGCTTGTCGCCTGTGCGACGACGCCGGCGTCCACCGCGCGATCGCCTCGAGCGGCTGCTTCGCCGGCTATCGTCACTCGACTCGTCACCAACGGCATCGGCTGCCTTCTGCGACGGCTTCTGCTTTGCTTGCGTTTGCTCGGCCGTATCTTTTGCAGCGGCTTTTTTCTTCGCTTTCTTCTTGGTCTTCTTCTTGGTCTTTTTCTTCGAACGCGGTCCCTCGTCCTTGCGGGTTTCGCTGCGGCGACCGCGCTGCGCTTTGCCGCGCTCGCGACCGGTATCGTCGCCACTCTTCCTGGCGCTGCGGCCGGCCGCTGCCTTTTTCTTTTTGGTCCTGGCCTTCCTGTCGTCCGAATCCCCGTCTTCACCGGCGAACAGGGACTTCAGCCAGTCCCAGAATCCGGGCCTCGGGATTTCCACCGGCTCCGGGCGCTTGGGTGCCGGGGTCGTCGGGTCGATCTTGCCGATCGCCGCCTGCTCGGCCACCTTGCGCTCCTGGATTGACGGCGGCACGTCGAGTTCCGCCTCGGGTTCCGCGAGCGCGTAACTGACGGCCGCGTTCTCGGGCAGTTCCGCCTGGTCGTCGCGTACCCGCCGCACGTCGTAATGCGGTGTCTCGAGGGCCGGGTTGGCAATGAGTACGACCTGCAAATCGTGCCGTGCCTCGAGGCTCTGCACCCAGTCGCGTTTTTCGTTGAGGAGGTAGGTCGCGACCTCGACGGGCAACTGCGCGATGACCTTGACCGTACGTTCCTTGCGGGCCTCTTCGCCGACGAGGCGGAGTATCGCAAGCGCAAGTGATTCGACGCTGCGAATCGTGCCGAAGCCGGTGCAACGCGGGCAGGTATGGTAGCTGGACTCGCCGAGCGACGGCCGCAGGCGCTGGCGCGACATCTCCAGCAGACCGAATCGTGAAATCTTGCCGATCTGCACGCGGGCGCGGTCCTGCCGCACGGCTTCGCGCAGCCGGTTCTCGACGGCACGCTGGTTCTTTTGCGGCCCCATGTCGATGAAGTCGATCACGATGAGGCCGCCGAGGTCGCGGATGCGCAACTGGCGGGCGATTTCGTCCGCTGCCTCCAGGTTGGTGTTGAGCGCGGTCGCCTCGATATCTCCGCCCTTGGTTGCCCTGGCCGAGTTGATGTCGATGGATACCAGCGCCTCGGTGTGGTCGATGACGATGCTGCCGCCGGAGGGGAGCGTGACGTTGTGCGCGAACGCCGACTCGATCTGTGACTCGATCTGGAATCGTGTAAAGAGCGGTACCGGGTCGGCGTAGAGCTTCAGCTTGCGCTGGTTGTGCGGCATGACCTGCTGCACGAACTCCATGGCTTCGTTATAGGTCGCCTCGTCGTCGATCAGGATCTCGCCGATCTCGTTGGTGAGATAGTCGCGCAGCGCGCGCACGACGGCGTTGCTCTCGCGGTAGATCAGGAACGGCGAAGGGCGCTGCAGTACGACGTTGAGAATCGCATGCCACACCGCCAGCAGGTTCTCGAGGTCCCACGTGAGTTCTTCGGGGCTGCGGTCGATACCCGCCGTTCTCAGGATGACGCTCATGCCGTCCGGCACCTCGACTCCCGTCAGCGACTCTCGCGCGAGATCGCGGTCCGAGCCGACGATACGGCGGGAAACGCCGCCGGAGCGTGCCTTGTTCGGTTTCAGGACGATGAAGCGGCCGGCCAGGCTGACATAGGTCGTCAGCGCCGCACCCTTGTTGCCGCGTTCTTCCTTGTCGATCTGGATGACGATGTCCTGACCTTCTTTGAGGACATCGCGGATGTTCGGTTTCGAGCCGGAGTCTACGTTCTTGACGAAGTATTCGCTGGAGATTTCCTTGAGCGGCAGGAAGCCGTGCCGGTCGGCGCCGTAATCGACAAATGCGGCTTCGAGGCTGGGCTCGATGCGCGTGATCTTGCCTTTGTAGATGTTGGCTTTCTTGCGTTCGCTCGCGGGTCCTTCAATATTGAGATCGAACAGGCGCTGGCCGTCGACCATCGCCATGCGCAACTCTTCTTCCTGAGTTGCATTGATTAGCATTCTTTTCATAGTGCCCTACTTGTAGCGTATCTGAGGGCGGCGAATCGGAGCGGAGAGGCAGGGCGCAAGTCATGGCAACCGGGCGAATGGCAGTGCGGCAGCTTGCGGCACCGTGCCCGATTCTCAAACAACTCTTGTTAACCCGATTCCCTGGAATCGGGTTATGCGAAATAAAATTCATTGTTTCCCTGCGGCCTAGCCGCGCTGGCGCTTGCCGAAGTCCGTACTCGCTGCCAGTGGAATCTGGTCACGGTTAAGGGTGACCGTTTCGAATCTCGCGTGCTGCGGGATCCGTTCATAAATGTCTGTAAAATGGCTTTCTCAACAGGCGGCTGATCCCGGATTGGAGGCCGCTTAAGCTTTCGGCGAGGTTCGACAGAGGTCTGCGAGCCCTCGCTGGGGGCTAAATATAGCACACCCCGGCAACCCATCAAGTTATTGATCATGCAGAAAAAGTCGATGCAGCAAGCCAGTGCCCGCGCCAGCGGAGTAAGAAAGGTGCGCATTGACGCCGACGGCTCCGGCCAGCGTGTGGATAATTTCCTGCACCGCGAACTGCCCGGTGTGCCGAGGAGCCGCGTTTACCGGCTGCTCAGGCGCGGCGAAGTGCGTGTCAACGGCGGGCGGGTGCGGGCGGACTACCGCCTCGAGGCCGGCGACGAGGTTCGTATCCCGCCGGTTCGCCTCCGCGCGGAGGGCGCTGCGCCGCCTGCAGACCGGGCGGCCGCCATGCTCGACCATGTGCTTTACGAGGACAAACGCCTGCTGGTTGTCGACAAGCCGGCCGGATTCGCGGTCCACGGCGGCAGCGGCATCAGCCATGGGGTCATCGAGTTGCTCAGGGCGGCGCGGCCGGATCTCCGCGACCTGTCACTCGCGCACCGGCTCGATCGCGAGACGTCGGGTTGCCTGGTGATCGCGAAAAAGCGCAGTGCGCTGCGCGCCCTGCACGAGAAATTCCGGCAGGGCGTCGTCGAAAAGAATTACCTGGCGCTGGTGGTCGGCGACTGGCAGCTGGGCGAGCAACTCATCGACAAGCCGCTGCTCGTTACGCACCGCAAGGGCGGGGAACGCCACGTGATCGTCAGTGCCGACGGCAAGCCGGCGCAGACGCGGGTGCGCCTGTCGCGGCGCTACGAGGCGTACAGCCTCGTGCAGTGCTCACCGCTAACGGGCCGCACGCACCAGATTCGCGTGCACCTGCAGGACGCGGGCTTTCCGATCGCGGGAGACGAGAGGTACGGGGACGAGGATGCCAACCGGCGTCTGAAGGCGCTCGGGCTGCCGCGGCTGTTTCTGCATGCCCAGTCGATCGCGTTTCCGGACGAGCACGGCAACGAGCTGCATTTCACGGCGCCGTTGCCGGACGACATTAACGGCTTCCTGTCCAAATTGTAGGAGCGGCTCTTGAGCCGCGATCGCGCGCCGGGGCGCGCTCCTACAGATACGGTGAGGGTTCAGGGCAGCAGGTAGCCCAGTTCCAGCAGCCGGTCGGAGATCCAGATCATCGGCAGGCCGACGAGAGCAGTCGGGTCGTCGGTTTTCACGGATTCGAACAACAGGAACCCGGCGCCTTCGAGCTTGAAGCTGCCGGCGCAGTCGTAGGGTTCGTCGAGCCGCAGGTAGGCCTCCGCGAGCCGGCGATCGAATTCGCGGAACTGCACGATCGTCTCGTCCGTGTGTTCGTAACGTTTGCGAGTGACGGGATCGAGCACGCACACGGCCGTCAGGAACTTCACCGATTTGCCCGAAGCGGCCAGCAGCTGCTCGACGGCTTTCTGGTGGCTGCCGGGTTTGCCCAGTACCTGGCCCTCGAGCACCGCGAGCTGGTCCGCACCGATGATCAGCGCGTCGCGCGCACTGGCCGATACGGCTTCCGCCTTGGCGCGCGCCAGGTGGCGAGCCAGCTCGCCCGGCTCCAGCCCGGCGTCGTTGCTCTCGTCGACATCGGGTGACACGGCCTCGAATTCGGTGAGGAAGCGGTCCAGCAGCCCGCGCCGGTACGGCGATGACGAGGCCAGCAGGATGTCGGGTGCAGAAGGGTTTTGCATAAAAAAATCAGGTGCTTGGGCTCGAAAACCCGCAGTTTACCCAGTTTCGGCCCGAACACCGATATTTTTCGCCCCCGTTCTTTGACAGGGGCCTCGCGGGTCCTTATCATGCGCGCGCCATGGGCAATCCGCTGCGACTTCGCCGCCCCATAGCCGAACTGGCGGCTAAAGGTCAAGTTATTGAAATTGCTGAGAAAATTGGCAGTTTCGAGCGGCTTGCCGGAATCGTCGAAGCGGACCTTGCAACGCTGGATCCTGATAAGATCCCCCCTGACTGGCGCGAGGCGGCGGTCAGCGGGTGGCTGGAGTTCGGTTTCGCCGACGCGCAGAAGCAGGTGGTAAGCCTGGTTGGCGAGGTGGCGGTGACCCTGGATGCCGTCTGTCAGCGCTGTCTGGAACCGTTCGGGCTCGAACTGGCGACCGACCTGAGGCTCTTGCCGACGACGGTCGAGCAGGGCGTATCGGCGGGCACCGACTTCGAGTTGTGGGAGCTCGAGGAGGAAATGGTCTGCCCCGCGGAGATCGTCGAAGAGGTGCTGATCATGGCAATGCCGTTGTCCGCGAAGCATGAGACTGCGGCGGCGTGCAAGAAGTACGAACCGGCTGGTGACGCGGTGGAGCAGACGACGAGACCGTTTGCGGCGCTGAAAGCAGAGCTGGACCAGAACAAGTAACGAGCTCGCCTTGTGGCGGGTCCGAGTCAACAGAATACAGTGGCAGCGTGATTGCGCTGCCGTGCACAGGAGACTGCAATGGCTGTTCAGAAGAGTCGCAAGACACCGTCGCGGCGCGGCATGCGGCGTTCGCATGATAAGGTCAAAAATCCGGCATTGTCGGTGGATCCGACGTCCGGAGAGACGCACCTGCGGCACCGTGTTTCGCCCGATGGTTTCTATCGCGGCGTGCAGGTTGTGGCGCAGCCCGAAGTCGACGACGACGAATAACGCACTTCCCATTCCGGCCTCGCCGAGAGCGTGAGGTCCCGCGACAGTGGGAAAACACACAATCATCTCGATTGATGCCATGAGCGGCGACCTCGGTGCCGAGGTCGTCGTGCGCGCGGCCACCGCGTCCCTCGAAAAGTACAGCAATCTCGAGCTCATTCTCGCCGGCGACGAAACCGAGTTGACCGGCCTCGTTACGCGTCTAATCGGCGATGACAAGCGTCTAAGGATTGTTCACACGACCGACGTCGTCACCATGTGCGATTCGCCGCGTGACGCCGTGCGGCACAAGAAAGATTCCTCGATGCGCGTCGCCATCGACCTCGTAAAGTCGGGCGAGACAGAAGCGTGCATCAGCGCCGGCAACACCGGCGCATTGATGGCCACCGCGAAATTCGTGCTGAAGATGCTGCCCGGTATCGAACGGCCGGCAATCCTTGCCGAGTTGCCGGCGATCGGCGGCTCGCTGCACATGCTCGATCTCGGGGCCAATACGCTGGGCACGGCAGAGCAGCTGTTCCAGTTCGCCGTGATGGGCTCGATCGTGACCGCCGACATTATGAAAATCGCGGAGCCGCGAATCGCCCTGCTCAACATCGGCGCCGAGGATACCAAGGGCCACGATACGGTGAAGGATGCGGCATCGCTGCTGAACGCGAGTTCGCTGAATTACGTCGGTTTTATCGAGGGCAGTGAATTGTTTTCGGGCAAGGCTGACGTCGTGGTGACGGACGGGTTTACCGGCAACGTCGCGCTCAAGACCATGGAAGGAACCGTCGGTCTCGTGCGCCATTACGTGAAACGCGGCTTTACCCGTAACTGGTTCGCGAAGCTGCAGGCGATGGTGGCGAGTCCGACGCTCAGGCGCATCACGCGGGAAACGGATTCACGCAACTTCAATGGAGCGACACTCGTCGGCCTTAATGGTATCGTAATCAAAAGTCACGGCAGCGCCGACAGTTACGCGTTTCAACACGCTATCGATACGGCGATAGTCGAAGTCCGCAACGGGGTGCCGCAACAGATCGGCAATCTGCTGCAACGGGAAACCGCATGATGTATTCGAAAATCGTCGGGACCGGCCGTTACCTGCCGGAAAAGATACTTACGAACTTCGATCTCGAGAAGATGGTCGATACCACCGACGAGTGGATCCGGACGCGCACGGGCGTCGAGCGCAGGCACGCCGTTGCGAAGGATCAGACAACGTCGGATATGTGTGTCGAAGCGGCAAAGGTGGCTATCGAGGATGCCGGCATACAGGCGACCGATATCGACTTCATTGCGATCGGCACGACTACGCCCGACCTGATCTTCCCGAACATCGCCACACTTGTCCAACACCGGCTGGGCATTCCGGCCTGTCCCGCTATCGGCATGGAAGCAGCATGCACCGGCTTCATCTATGCACTGACGACGGTGGACAAATTCATCAAGGCCGGAGAGGCAAAGTGCGCGCTCGTCATCGGGGCGGAGTGCATAACGAAACTCGTCGACTGGAAAGACCGTAATACCTGCGTGTTGTTCGGCGACGGGGCCGGCGCCGTGATCGTCAAGCCGTCCGAGGAACCGGGCATACTGACGACGCATCTCGGCGCCGACGGGCAGTACAGGGATTTGCTTTATTACCCTGTCGGCGCGTCGAAAAACCTGGAAAAAGCCGGCACGGACGAAGCCTCCATCATGATGACCGGCAAGGAAGTCTTCAAAGTGGCCGTGAGCAAGCTCGGCGATGTCGCGACGAAGGCGCTCGAGTCGGCAGGTGTCAGCAAGGAAGAACTCGACTGGCTGGTTCCGCACCAGGCCAACATTCGCATCATCCAGGCCACCGCCAAGCGTCTCGGCCTGCCAATGGAAAAGGTCATCGTCACCGTGCAGGATCATGGCAACACGTCGGCCGCCTCGGTACCGCTGGCGCTGGACGTCGGTATTCGCGACGGCCGCATCAAGCCCGGTCAGCTCGTTTTGATGGAAGCCTTCGGTGGCGGCTTTACCTGGGGCTCGGTGCTGATGCGCCTGTAGCGCACGCCCGGCTCACCAGCTACCAGATATCGGCTTTTTGAAACTGTGCGGTTCGCCGACGCATTCGTTGATGCAGCTGCTGCCGCCGGCGGTCGAGGCGGTCGCGCCGGATCGCGGCATCGATGCCGTCGTCGTGTTCGCTGTCGAATTCCTCCCGGTAACGGCAGTAGTCCTCGTAGGCTTCGCGCACGTGCTGCAGTTCGCGCGCAACGAGCTCCAGGATGATGACGTCGTCGAGATAACCGATGACCGGGATGTCATCAGGAAGAATGTCTTCGGGGTCGCCGAAATACACGAATGCAGCGAGGATTCGTTCCCGATCGATCACCGGCAGCTGCCATTCGTCATCGGCAAGCATCTGCAGCATCGATTCGAGTTCGGGCAGCCTTGTCGCGACGAAATCGGGCAGCGGTTCGCTTTTACGGATATCGTCGATCACGCCGCGAATGGCGTCGGTGATTTCGGACTCGTCCGCGCTGCGTACGACGTCACGTGATCGTGCCAGCGCATTACGAAAAAAGCGCAGATCACGATCAGTCAGTTCGAAGGACAGTTTCAGGCTCATGTGGTTCGGCGCCGGAGCGAAGCCACAGGCTACCGGCCTCCCCGCAATCGGTCAATCAATACGTGAAATCGAACGCGACGCATTACGGGACAATGGTTTACCATGGCGTCGGCGGTCGTCACGGGACATTTACGGCATTTACCGCTGAGTGATCAAGGCATGAAACCCAAACTGATTATCGGCAACAAAAACTATTCCTCCTGGTCCCTGCGGCCCTGGTTCCTGTTGCGGGAAGCCGACATCGAATTCGATGAGCACCGTATCGCGCTGGACGTCGAGGATACTGCCCGGCAGATAGCCGAGTTCAACCCTGCCGGCAAGGTGCCGGTGCTGCTGCTCGACGACGTTGCGGTCTGGGACTCGCTGGCGATCGCGGAAACGGTGGCGGAACGCTGGTCGGAGAAAAAACTGTGGCCCGACGATGCCGACGCGCGAGCGCATGCACGCAGCGTCAGCGCGGAGATGCATTCGGGCTTTGCGGAGCTTCGATCGCGAATGCCGATGAACTGCCGTGCCATGGGTCGTCGTGTTGCGCTACCGGACGAATTGACCCGGGACATCGACCGTGTATTCGACATCTGGTCGGACTGTTACCGGCGCTACGGCGACGACGGCTCCTGGTTGTTCGGTGATTTCAGTATCGCCGACGCCATGTATGCGCCCGTGGTCCTCAGGTTCAGAACCTACGGCATCAACCTCCCCGAATCTGCCAGGCATTATGCGAATCGCGTGCTGCAGAGCGAGGCCATGCAGGAGTGGCTGTTTGCCTGCGAAACCGAGACCGAAGTCATCGAGCAGGACGAGGTAGGCCAGTGAATCCGCTGCGGCTACTGCTGACGATTGTCGGTGTCATGCTCGCGGCGTCGCCGCGGGCGGAAATCTACGAGCTGCCGCCTGAGGGTTACGACGTCGTCGGCGCTGTCGCAACCGTGCTGGCGCGCGAGGAAGACACGCTCATCGACATCGCGCGCCGCAACGGGCTCGGCTATCACGATATCGTCCGCGCGAATCCCGACGTCAACGTCTGGGTGCCGGGGGAGGGCACGGAAGTCGTGTTGCCGACGCGCTTCGTATTGCCGCCCGGGCCGCGACGCGGCATCGTGCTCAACCTTGCGGAATACCGGCTTTACTATTACCCGAAAGCGGCCGAAGGCGAGCCGGCATACGTCATGACGTACCCCATCAGTATCGGGCGCATGGACTGGGAAACACCACTCGGTTCGACCAGCGTTATTTCGAAAGTGACGGATCCCAGCTGGTACCCGCCGCAGTCGGTGCGTGACGAACATGCGGCGGACGGCCGGCCCTTGCCGCGCATCGTGCCGCCGGGACCGGACAACCCGCTCGGCAGGTACGCGATGCGGCTCGGATTGCCCGGCTACCTCATCCACAGCACCAATCGCCCCGCGGGCGTCGGTATGCGCGTAACGCACGGCTGTATTCGCATGTTTCCCGAAGACATCGAATACCTGTTTTCCAACGTGGACATGAACACGCCGGTACAAATCATCAATGCACCGGTGAAGATCGGCTGGTTCGGCGATGAACTCGTGATGGAAGTGCATCCCGTGCTCGAGGCGATAGTGTCGGAAGGTAACGAGGAACTGGTCGCCGCCGACATCGACGTGGATACCGGCGACGGGGCGACGGACGAGAACGAGAGTCCCGTGCCGGCGAAGGATCCGCTGACCTACGTAACGGAACAGTTTATTGCCGTGACCGGCAGTCGGGCGGGTGCGCTCGACTGGGATGAAGTCGAGAACCTCATCGATCGTTCCGACGGCATACCGGCTGCGGCCGGGACGCGCATAAAAAACGCCGCGTCAAGCGCGGCGTCTCAATAAAGTCTTTATGTCTTGTTGTAGTCTGGTGCTACTTCGACATCGATTTCTGGAACATGCGCTCCATGCTTTCGCGGTTTGCTTCGCAGCAAGCCTGCGCTTCGTTCGCAGCTGACAGAGCCTGGTCTGCAGTGCTCTGCGCTGAAGCAGCGGCCTGGGCAGCACGATCAGCAGCAGCGCGGGCAGACTCGGCAGCCGCGGCAGCGGCAGATGCGTCAGCAGCGGCCTTGTTGGCGGTCGCTTCGATTTCTGACGTGCCTGCACAGCCCGTGGCGAGTACAGCAACGAGCACAAGTGCGCTTACTTTGAGTGCGGTTTTCTTCATTGTCTAAGATTCCTCTGGTTGGGAAAAACTGCAGGCGGATTATTTCGCAAATAGCGGCTAGCTGCAACGAAGATCACTGTTTTTATTGTCCTTTGTCGTTCGATTGCGACAAGAAAAACCTCTTTCACGCCGTTTTCCGGCGCAAATGATTTTTATTCGTTTGCCGGTTGCGTTCCTGTCGAAGTCCGGCCGGGCGATAAACGCTTGCACAGATCAAAGTACTGTATATAATCGCAGGTACTGTGAATCCATACAGGGTATGATCAAATGCGCGAACTGACCCCCAGACAATCACAAATTCTCGATATGATTCAGGACTTTATTAACGAGACCGGGATGCCGCCGACGCGCGCCGAGATTGCCCGTGAACTCGGTTTCAAGTCCGCCAATGCCGCCGAGGAGCATTTACGCGCGCTGCAGAGAAAGGGCGTGCTGGAACTCGTACCCGGTGCCTCGCGAGGTATTCAGCTCAAGGATTCGTTGCGTGAGCAGATGGGACTGCCGCTCGTGGGCCGGGTCGCGGCAGGCAGCCCCATTCTCGCCCAGGAGCATATCGAGGCACATTACAAGCTCGATCACGCGCTGTTCGACCCCAAGCCGCATTACCTGCTGCGTGTCCACGGCATGAGCATGAAAGATGCCGGCATCCTCGATGGTGATCTCGTCGCCGTACATCGTACGCCCGAAGTCCGCAGCCGGCAGATCATCGTTGCGCGGCTCGAGGACGAGGTGACCGTGAAGCGCTATCGCCAGGAAGGCGCGATGGTCTGGCTGTTACCCGAGAACCCGGAGTTCGAACCGATACAGGTTGATCTCGCCCACCAGGCGCTCGTCATCGAGGGCGTGGTTGTCGGTGTCATCCGCGACGGTATCCCGCTGCATTGATGGCCGGGGACGCGCATGCCACGCACTAGCGATACGTCGTCTCTCGAGAAGCTATTGGAAAATCCGCGTGTCTGGCGCGCCCGCAGTCAGCCGGGGCCGGCAGAGGGACTGTCCAGTGGTTACGCGCAGCTGGATCGCCTGCTGCCCGGCGGTGGGTGGCCCCGTCCGGCCCTGACCGAGATACTGATCGAGCAATACGGCATCGGCGAATTGCAGTTGCTGATGCCGGCGCTCGCAAGCCTGTGTGTCGAAGAGGCCGGCGCCGAAGCCGTTGAACCGGGCTGGATCGCCTGGGTGGCGCCGCCGTTTCAGCCGTATCCTCCCGCGTTGCAAAAGTGTGGCATCAATCTCGCGCGTATGCTGATCGTGCGGCCCAGGAACGACAGCGAAGCATTGTGGTCCGCCGAGCAGGCCCTGTCGTCGGGGACCTGTGCTGCCGTGTTGTTATGGCCGCACAGGCTCGATGACCAGGCCAGCCGGCGCCTGCAGCTCGCTGCCGAAAAGGGCGGCAGCTGGGCCATTGCGTTTCGTCCGCTGTCGGCACGTCACGAACCGTCGGCAGCGGCATTGCGCCTCGAACTGTCGGCGGATCACCGGGGTACACGGCTGGCGATCCTGAAAAGCCGCGGCGGCAGTCCCGCCGTGTTGCACAATGTGGTGTGAAGATGGTGCGGGCACGACGATCACCTGTCATCGCACGGGACAACACACCGACCCCTGACGCCAGCCCCCGGCACACCCAGTATGCGTTGCCGCTCGCGAAAGCAGAGCGGCTCTGGTTTTGTGTGTACCTGCCGAAGCTGCCGCTCGAAGCCTGCGGCCCGGGTGACAGCGACCTGGCTGTCATCGAGGAACGGCAGGGCGCTCATCGTGTATTGCTTGCCGGTGCTCGCGCCAGGGCTGCGGGCGTGTTGCCGGGCCAGTCGCCGAATGCGGCGCTGGCGCTTCTGCCGGACCTGAAGCTCGAAGAACGCAACGTGATCCGGGAGCAGCAAGTACTCGAACTGCTGGCAACCTGGCTCGAGCAGTTCAGTTCGTTTGTCTGTATCGCCGGTCCCGAGGTGCTGTTGCTCGAGATCGCCGGCAGCCTGCGCCTGTTTGGCGGCTTGAAGAGCCTGCGCCGGCAGGTTGCGGCAGGTCTCGAGGCACAGGGGTTCGAAGCTGCGCTGGCGATTGCGCCGACGCCGCTGGCGGCAACCTGGCTCGCGCGAGGCGGGCAGCGCGCCTGCATTCGCGAAGCGGCCAACATCATGCCGGCGCTGCGCAGCCTGCCGCTGTCCTGTCTCGATTGGCCGCCCACGGTGCTCGAGTCGCTGGCCGGCATGGGAATCACCGACGTTGGCGATTGCCTGCGATTGCCGCGGGAAGGTTTCGCGCGGCGCTTTGGCGTAAAACGCCTGCTGGAGCTGGATCGAGCCCTCGGGCACCTGCCGGACCCGCGTAACGCCTGGCGAGCGCCGGAGCGGTTTTGCGCCGATTTCGAGATGACGGAGGAGCAGGGCGACCGGGAGTTGCTGCTGGCGATTTGCCACCAGTTACTGCAGTCGCACGAGCAGTTCCTGCTGGCGAGGCAGCTGGGTACGCAGCGCCTGTTATTCACGTTCTTCCACCTCAAGGCGAAGGCGACGTCGTTGCCGCTCGGCGGAGCCCGTGCCGATCGTGCGGCCGATCACTGGTACGAACTGCTGCGCCTGCGCTTCGAAAAACTGGTGCTGCCCGAGCCCGTTATCGCGATACGGTTACGCGGCGGCACGACCCGGGCGCTGCATGCCACATCGGGCCGCCTGGCTTTCCACGGCCGGGCGCCGCGCGAGCACTACTACTCGATGTCCCAGCTGGCCGAACGGCTGGCAGCGCGTATCGGCAACGAGTCCGTGCACGGCATCAACGCGGTTGCCGATCACCGGCCGCACTATGCCTGGCGCACGCGGGACCTGTTTGCGGCACGGGCAGCCGATGCGCTGACCCGGGTTCGCCAGGGCATCGAGCGCCCGTTGTGGCTGCTGCCGGAACCCGAATTGCTGTCGACGGACAACGGCCATCCACTGCACCAGGGCAAGTTGC
>Ga0316191_10001210_pt1 | contig 17925 bp, 16 predicted proteins | sample Eddworburr2cm_MG_FD_204928 | JGI IMG/M metagenome (GOLD analysis project Ga0316191, IMG submission 204928) | Coastal sediment microbial communities from Maine, United States - Eddy worm burrow 2 cm | ecosystem: Environmental > Aquatic > Marine > Coastal > Sediment | place: USA: Maine...
CCCCAATCGTTCGAGTGGCCAGGGTATCGCACTATTGGCGCCCCTGCCGCAAGCCTGGATAACCGAACCTTGAGGGGGCGCGCATGCGTGTTATGAGGAGAATCGCTCCCGGGTCGTCTAAGGGCAGGACAACAGGCTTTGGACCTGTGAATGGTGGTTCGAATCCACCCCCGGGAACCAGGTTTCAGCATGCGCGCCTTCCCGATTCTCATCGCCATCCTGTTCGTCACTCTCGCGGTGAGCGGTGGTTGCAAGAAGGGCGAAACCTCTCCCAGCACCTCGAGCGCCCAATCCGCAGCACAGGCGATCGGCTGCGACCACGACGTGAAGTCCAAGTCGGTCGTGAAGCACAGCTGGCCCTACCCGGCCGATTTCCGAGATCTCCGCTGGGGGAACACGTACCGACAGATGAAGCTCAAGCTGAAGCCGACGCACGCCGCCTTCGTCACCGCTACCGTGACCTGGAAGAAGGGCGAGCTCATCGGGGTGGAAGACAGCGAAGTGTTCGTCGAAAAGCCCCGGCGCCTCGTGGCCAAACGCGATCTGTACGTGAAGAGCAAAGTCTGGGACCAGGGCATCGAGGTGGAGCGCACGTTCCTCGCCGTCGCGCAGGGCCAGGTCGGGAGCTTCTTGTTCTACAATTCTCGCGGGATGTGCATGGTGGGCACGGAGCAGGGTCCGGGCTGGACCCCATGCACGCTCGACGACGCATTCGAAGGGTTGAGCGAAGAACACCCCGCTGCTTGCGAGCAGGTCTGGTGGGTCAAGGTTCGAAAGAGCAGGGTCAACCAGGGCTGGATGCCCGTCATGCCAGGGCTCATGGAGCGGGTGGCACGGCCGACCGACTCAGCCAAATGAACGTCTCCTGATTGCCCTTCGGCCCGGTGATCACGCTGTCCGCTTGGGCTACGAGGTCGAAGCCAACTTTCTCGGCGTCCCCAACGAGACTGTCGATGGCTTCTCGCCGGAGCTCGGGATCGCGGACCACGCCACCCTTGCCCACCTTGTCTTGGCCAACCTGAAATTGAGGTTTGACGAGCGCGAGGACCTCGCCGTCTGAATGCAGGAGCTCGCGCGCAGCGGGAAGAAGCTTTTCGAGGCCGATGAACGACGCATCGATGACGACCAGGTCGAGTGCTTCCGGAAGGTCACCTCGTTTCAAATGACGCGCGTTGGTGCGTTCCATCCCTACGACGCGCTCGTCCTGCCGAAGCTTGTTGTGAAGTTGCCCGTAGCCCACGTCGATCGCGAACACCTTCGTCGCGCCACGTTGAAGCAAGCAATCGGTGAAACCGCCGGTCGATGCCCCGAAGTCGGCGACAATCTTGCCGGAGGGGTCGTACTCGAACGCGTCGAGCGCGCCCCCGAGCTTGACGCCGCCCCTTGAAACGTACGGGTGATCGGGCTCCCGCAGGTCGAGCGGGGCTTCCTGGTCGAGCGCTTCACCGCTTTTCTGGACTCGTCTGCCTTCGGTGAAGACCTTGCCCGCGAGAATCAGCGCCTGCGCTCGTGCCCGCGAAGGGGCGAGGCCCCGCTGGGTCAACAATACGTCGGCACGAACCTTCGGCACGCCGGAAGGTTGGACTAACTTTCTTTGAAATGCGAACGGCGGTATCTTGATCGCATGGCGCGCAACGTGCTCTTCCTTCTCGGGGTCGGCTCCATTGGCTGGGGCATGCTCTGTCTCTTCGCAGGCACGATCATGCCGGAGTGGATGGGGCTCTCGGGCCATCCGCGCGGCGCACTGTATATCGAGTCGATTGCGGTCAACGTGGGCCTTTGGTCGGCGCTCGGCGCGTTTGCCCTTTTTGGCGCGGCCTTCCAACGCCTGAGGTTAGCGGCGGCCCTCACCTACGTCGTATGCGGCGCCGGTTTCGCAGGAGGCCGGATCCTCGCGATGGTTCAGGGCGCCAAACCGGACGTGTACACCGGCATAGCCATCGCCTTGGAAGTCGCGATCTTCGTCGCGGCAACTGCAGCTTACATCTCGGAGAAGGCACGCATCTCACGCGAAGCCAAAGAGCAGAAGCGGGCCGAAAAGGCAGCCCTAGAAGCCGCCCTCGCCGCCGAACACGCAGAGAAAGCCGCAGCGCTACCACCCCCCACAATCCAACAGCCGTAACCCCAAAAGGGGTCAGACCCCTTTTCTTCAACGAGGCGGAGATACTGCCGCCGAAGGCGTCCGGCCCCTTCTAGAAAGGAATGTCGTCGTCGCCGAAGTCATCGGCTGGCGGAGCGCTGCCGCCACCGCCACCGCCACCGCCGCCGCCACCGCCGCCGCCGCCGCCGAAGTCACCGCCGCCACCGCCGCCGCCGCCGAAGTCACCGCCGCCACCGCCGGCGCCGAAGTCACCGGGGGCTCCGGAGTCGCGGCCGCGGCCGCTGCCCAGGAGGACGATGTTCGTTGCGACGATTTCGGTCGAGTTGCGCTTGTTGCCGTCTTTGTCTTCCCACTGGCGGTACTGGATACGGCCTTCGACGCAGATGCTGCGACCTTTGGAAAGGATGTTGTTGAGGGCTTCGCCGCGCTTGCCCCAGACGGTGACCGTGTGCCAGTCCGTGCGTTGTTGACGCTCGCCTGCGCGGTTCATGTAGGACTCGGTCGTTGCCAGGCGCAGGCGCAACACGCCTTGCCCGCTCTGAGTGTATTTGAGCTCTGGGTCAGCACCCAAGTTCCCAATGAGCATCACACGATTCAGGCCTTCTGCCATGGCTTCCCTCTTCTCCTAGCCGCGTTCGGCGGCCGCGAACATACGCGGCCTTGCGCCCGTGATCAATGGCCCGTGGCCTCGCTCTGCATGCGAAGCACGATTGCTAGCTCATCGGTCAGTTCCCGCCGACGGTGCTCGTAAAAACTTGGCCCAATCGATTCGGCCTTACGCTGGCTTTCCAACGAAGCGATGTCCTCGAGCAGCTCGGCGCGGCGATCCTCTCGGACCCTGGCCATGATCACCGTCCGGTCCAGGGGGCGAAAGAGAAGCCAGATCCCCAGGAACAGGAAGATCGCGGCGATCGCAGCCGCTAAATAGGGTAGCGGGCCGCCGCCGGGGATGCCCCGGATGTGGATCCGCAGGGGGTCGATAGGGGCGTCGCCCGGACGTCGCATCATGCCGGCGACCAAGAAACGCCGGTCGCCGCCCTCGTGCACCCGGGCCACCTGAAATCCCTCGACTTCCATCGTCATGCCGTCGACGTAATCGCTGATGACCTGGTACTCCATCGTGGCAAAGGGCACCGGCTGCTCGATCAGCATCGACGTGCCGCTGGCTGGAATGTCATATGTCCACATCAGGTCGACCCGTCCGGGTGGGATCGAACCGCTGATCTCGAGGCCATCATCTGTGGCGGCAAGACGCTGGTCCGTCATGACCTCCATCGAGTCGAACGCCTTGAACCCATCCGGCAATCGAATCGAAAACCCTCCCTCGGGCAGCACGTAGGTCGCCTCGCCCAGATTCGCCAGGCGCGCTTCCTGCTGAATGTGGGCGCGGCCGTCCCTAAATTCGATCATCGTGCGGCCGAGAACTTGGAATACGCGCCGGTTGTCGGTCGTCGTCGGCAAGCGGACCACACGAACTCGCTGACCCTTCACGGAATCGAGCCGGAAGGGCGTGCAGCTGTAACGCGCCCCGTTGTACGGGACGTTCACTCGATACGAGTGCTTCGAGTCCGTCAGCAGCGCGTCGAACGAACAGGTGCCCTTCTCGTCGGTGACGCAGGCTTTGCTGTCGCGCCCACCCGACTGCTCCATCACGCCAAGGCGGACGGCCTGTTTGGACACAGGTGCTCCGGCTCCATCAACGACCTCGACGGCGATCGTCCCAGCAGCGAGCTCCGGGTCGACCACGGAGGTAACCAGATCGGGTACATTGCCCGTCACGCGATTGACGACGGCTGCATCCTGCTGTGCCGACACCATCGATGGGACCCACAGCAGCAGGCCGATGAGCGCTAGGATTCGCATTAGGCCTCGTCTGCGAGCCGCTCGGCGATCAGGGCCTCGGCTTCATCTCTAAAGGACTCTACGCCCGCGTCCAGCTCGTGAAGAACCTGACGCGCCTGCGCGCGGAGCTTCTCGTTGAGCTCTTCGAAGTCGGCGTCGGAGATCTTGTCCGCATCGTGCTCGAAAGACACGTCGCGGATCTCCTGAAGCAGCGCTTCCTTTTCGATCATCAACGCGCGGCGCACATCCGAGGTGAGCTGCGCGCGGGTGCCGCCCAGGACTTCGTCGGAAAGCGCCAAGCTCAGGCTGAGCCATAGGCTCCCGAGCCCCGCGATCATGGCTACGGACGCCACGATGATGAACGCCCAGGGGAGGAAATCAGCCATTAGCTTTCCTCCAGTCGCTCGAGCTCTTCGTCGAGGCGTGAGTCGTATTCGAGCGCCCCAGCAGCCGAGGCGGCCACGACCTTCCCTGCCATGACGCCGCGTCGCTGCCAACGGCGTCCCATCATGACGATGAAGCCAACGGCAAAGACCATCCCGGCCACCGGTACGGCCCAGAGCGCGCGGTCCAAGCCCTCGTCGGAGGGGATCGCAAGCGCCTTTGCGCCGTACTGCGCCCGGTACGACTCTTGAATCTTGGTGGGCTCCTCACCCGCGGCGAGCAGCCCCCGAACCTCCACGCGCTTGTCGTCGGCCCAACCGCACGCGCAGGTGTCGAGCGGCAAGCGCGCGCAGTCGCCGCACTGGCATAGCAAGCGGCCGAACAGCTGCCGCTCGACGGGGTCGTTGATGACGACCGAACCGGCGTGAAGCGAGCTGCTGCTGTCGTTTTGCGCCGAGGCGACGCCTGCCCACGCCATCATCGTCGCGACCACAATCGCCAAGGCGACCACCGCAGTGGCCGGCGAGAAGCGAAAGCGCCTGGGTCGCGCCACCTCTTCGCGAAGAAGCTCGCGTCCGGTCGGCCACATGCCGAGAATCGCGCCAAGCAGAAGCACGATGCCGCCGAACCAAATCCATGCGACCAGCGGCCGAATGATCACCCGGAACGTGCCGCGACGCGTCGAAGGATCGACGGTGCTCATGATCACGTAGACGTCTTCGGCGGGACGGCTGCGAATCGCCACTTCGGTCGTCGGCATCTGCGGGTGAGTTCGATAGATGAACTTGGCCGGGGCAACCTGGCCGTCTTCGTTCCCCGACTGGTCCAGCAGCGTCATGTCCGTGAAGATCATCCGCTTGTTCGGGTCGGCCTCCATGCGGGGCTGGTCGTAGCGCACCGTGTGGTTGCCTATCGACATCGTCTCACCGGGACGAAGCGCGCTCTCCTGCTCGATGTCGTAGGCCGCGCCAGTGAAGCCGATGTACATGAACACGATGCCGACATGAACGATGTACCCGCCATAGCGACGGCGTCCCTTGGACGTGAGCCGAAGGAGCGCGGTACCCGCGTTCTCGCCCTTCCGCATGCGAACCCGCATGCCGCGCCAAAACTCCTGGCCGACGCTCGCCAGCACGAACCCGCAGGTGGCAAACGAAAGGAGCGGCGCCACGGCGGACATCCAAGCGAGGACGGTGCCGGTCGTCGTGTCGTAGATCTCGGTGGGTTCGACGAGGGGTGGGTACCCGAAGCGGGCCCCGAAGAGCACGTGCAGCACCGCAATGGACACGCCGACGCCAATAGGGAAGGCCATCGCGCGGAGCAGCTTGGACCCGGTGGCTTTGCGCCATGCGATCAGCGGCCCGAGCCCTGCTAGGAACAGGAGCACGAGGCCAAGCGGCGCCATCCACTTGTTGTAGAAGCCGGGACCGACGGTGACCTCCTCGCCCCGAAGCCACTGGCTGAGCAAGGGAAAGGTCGTCGCGATGAGAACGAACATCATCATCCCCAGCAACACCCAGTTGTTGAGCAGGAAAGCGAACTCGCGGCTCATGAGCGACTCGATTTCGTTTTCGGCCTTGAGCTTGGGAAGCCGCCAAATGATCAAGGCCGCGATGCCGATGATCAGAAAGGCCATGTACCAGACGAAGTACTGCCCAATGTCCGATCGCGCGAAGGAGTGCACGCTCGCGATGAGGCCCGAGCGGGTGAGGAAGGTGCCAAAAATCGTGAGAAAGAACGTCAGCGCCAGGAGAAAGACGTTCCACACCCTCATCATATGCCGCCGCTCCTGAATCAGGACGGAGTGCAGATAGGCGGTGCCCACCAGCCAGGGCAGGAACGATGCGTTTTCGACCGGATCCCACGCCCAATAGCCGCCCCAGCCGAGCTCTTCGTACGACCAGAGACAGCCGAGAAGCAGGCCCAGCGACAAGAACGTCCAGGCGATCATCGACCAAAGGCGCGCCGCGCGAACCCACTCGTTACCCAGACGCCCCGTGATCAGAGCGGCAATCAGGATCGCGAAGGGCACCGACCAACCGACGAAGCCCATGTAGAGGCTCGGCGGATGGATCGCCATCCAGTAGTTCTGAAGCAGTGGGTTGAGGCCTTCGCCGTCGCCGGGCGTCGTCCGAATGTATGTGGCGAACGGGTTGGCCGCGAAGAGCATCAAGACTACGAAAAAGATCAGGATGCTCATCAAGGTGGCGATGATCCACGGCTGGAGTTCCGTGTGCCGGCCGCGAAGCCATCGCGTCGCGAAGAAGGTGTAACCCGACAGCAGGAACGCCCACCAAAGGAGCGAACCGTCCTGCCCGCCCCAAAGGGACGAGATCAAGTACCACCAAGGCATCGACCGATCGCTGTAACGAGCGACGTACCGTATGCGGAAGTCGTGGACCTGAAACGCGTAGGCCAAGACGCAGACCGCGACGAGGACGAGCGCGCAGGTCGCGTACGTGCCCCAGCGCGCCGACGGGAGCAGGTGGGGCCGCCCCTGGCCTGCGCCCATGGCCACCGCCATGGTGTACGACGCGCTGATGAGGATTAGGCACAACACCAGTGTGCCGAAGAAGGGAATATCGAGTGCCGGCATAGGAATGAAGCCCCCGATTCCGGGCAGCTGTCCCCATTACATAGGGGTTGGGGGGATTGGGGCAAGCACAATGAAAAACCCCGCTCGGCGCTAGGCCGGGCGGGGGTGTTCGGGGGGTGTTCGACGGGAGCTAGTCGCCTTCTTCGAACTCGGCATCAATGACGTCGTCGTCGCCTTTACCGGGCTCCTCGGAGCCGGCTCCTTCGGCCGCGGCGCCCGGGGCGCCCTCGGTGGCCGTCGCAGCTGCACTGTACGCAGCTTCGGCGATTTCCTTCATCGCCGCCTCGAGGGCCTCACTGTGAGAGGCCATCGCTGCAGCGTCGTTGGCTTCGATGGCATCGCGGAGCGACTTCACCTTGCCCTCGACATCGGCAACCTTGTCGGCGGGAAGCTTGTCTTTGACCTCTTCCAGGGCCTTTTCGACGCCGTACGCGAGCTGATCAGCTTTGTTGCGGGCCTCGACTTGCTCGCGCCGCTTGCGGTCCTCTTCCTCGTGGGACGCCGCGTCCTCGACCATGTTGTCGATCTCCTCGTCTGACAGACCGCTGTTCGAGGTGATCGTGACCTTCTGATCCTTGCCAGTCGCCTCGTCCTTCGCCGTCACCGACAAAATGCCGTTGGCGTCGATATCGAAGATGACCTTGATCTTGGGGATGCCACGTGGCGCCGGCATGATGCCTTCCAGGTGGAAGCGCCCCAAGGTGCGGTTGCTGCTCGCCTCGGCGCGCTCGCCTTGAAGGACGTGAATCTCGACCTTCGTCTGGCTGTCCTCCGCCGTCGAGAACACCTCTTCCTTGCGTGTCGGAATGGTGGTGTTCCGCGGAATGAGCGCGGTCATGACGCCGCCGAGCGTCTCGACGCCCAAGCTGAGCGGCGTGACGTCGAGCAAGACCATGTCCTGCACGTCGCCCGAGAGCACGCCCGCCTGAACCGCCGCGCCGAGCGCGACGACCTCGTCCGGGTTGACGCCCTTGTGGGGCTCCTTGCCGAAGAACTTGGTGACCATCTCCTGCACGACCGGCATGCGCGTCGAGCCACCGACCAACACGACCTCGGCGATGTCCGCCGCCGTCTTGCCGGCATCGGAGAGCGCCTTCTTGCAGGGCTCGAGGGTGCGCTGCACCAAGTCGTCGATCATCGACTCCAGCTTGGCGCGGGTGAGTCGGATGTTGAGATGCTTCGGGCCAGCGGCGTCGGCCGTGAGGAACGGCAGGTTGACCGTGGTCTCCAGCTTCGTGCTGAGCTCGATCTTGGCCTTTTCTGCGGCGTCCTTGAGACGCTGCAGAACCATCTTGTCCTCGCCCACGTCGATGCCGGTGTCCTTTTTGAACTCGGCCACCAGGTACTCGATGATGCGCTGGTCGACGTCGTCGCCGCCGAGGTGCGTGTCACCGTTGGTGCTCACGACGTCGACGACCTTGTCGCCCACCTCGAGGATCGAGATGTCGAAGGTACCGCCACCGAAGTCGTAAACCGCGATGAGATGGTCCTCGGTCTTGTCGAGGCCATACGCCAGCGCCGCTGCCGTCGGCTCGTTCACGATTCGCTTCACCTCGAGCCCGGCGATCTTGCCGGCGTCCTTGGTGGCCTGACGCTGGGAGTCGTTGAAGTACGCGGGCACGGTGATGACCGCTTCGGTCACGGGCTCGCCGAGGTAGTTCTCCGCGGCCTTCTTCAGCTTGCGGAGCACCTGCGCGGAAACCTCGGGCGGCGAGAGCTTCTTGCCTCGAACCTCGAAACCTGCGTCGCCATTTTCGCGCTCGATGACGTGATAGGGCATACGCGTCGCGTCGTCGCCGAGCTCGTCGTAACGGTGGCCCATGAAACGCTTGGTCGAAGAAACGGTGCCTTCGGGGTTGGTGATGGACTGTCGCTTGGCGATCTGACCGACGAGGACCTCGCCCTGGTCGTCCCATGCCACTACCGACGGTGTAATCCGGTCACCCTCCTCATTAACGATGACCTGCGGGTCTTTGCCCTCCATCACCGCGACGACAGAGTTGGTCGTCCCGAGGTCGATGCCGATAATCTTTCCCATGTTTTCTTGTCTCCTTTTGCCTCCGAGCTGCCGTCGGAGTTGAGTTAACCTAACCACGCGCAGGGGGCCGTCAAGGTCCTCCGAGGCCAGAAATCGCTCGTGAAGTCCTCGTTTGGAACGGAGCGATTTGGGGCTGCTCAGCCTGCGACGGTTTGCCGGAGCGTAGCGATGTCCTCGGAGTCCGCGAGGACGATCAGCGAGTCGCCCGCCTCGAGCAAATGCTCGCTCCCCGGGTTGTACACATAATCCCCGTCGGCCCGGTGGACCGCTACGACCAGCGCCCCTGCCTCTCGGATGTCGGTCTCGGCGAGGCGTTGGCCGACGATCGGACTGTCGACGGGAATGTCGATCGCCTCGAGGCCCACGCTGATGCCGCTCCCGAACTGAACGATCCGGTCGAGGAAAGCCGCGGCCTTGGGGCTCACCATCTCGCTGAAGAGCCGCACGCCGCCAATGTAGTTCGGCGCGACCACCGAATCGGCCCCCGCCCGCCGCAGCTTGGCTTCGGTGGAGGGCTCGATCGACTTTGCCACGATTCGGGCGCTCGGGTTGAGTGCGCGCGCGCTGATGGTGACAAAAAGATTGGCCTTGTCGTCGTTGAGGGCCGATATCACACCACGGGCACGCTCGACGCCAGCCAGCTCCAAAACGTGGTCATCGGTCGCATCCCCCATGACGTAAAGCAGGTCCTCCTGGAACTCCTCGCTGAGCTCTTCAAGCCTCTCGCGGTCGGTGTCGATGACCACGAAGGACACCCCCACGGCGCGGAGCTCGGTTGCGATGTGCCACCCCGTGGTGCCAATGCCGCACACGATGACGTGTTCTTTCAGCTTCTCGATCGCGCGTTGCATACTCCGACGCCTCAGAATCCCCTGCAAATCACCTTCTACAATCAAAGCAGTGAGACTAGAAATGAAATAAAGCAGAGTGCCGCTGCCCAGGATGATCAAGGTGATGGTCACCGCCCGGGCCTCGGACATCTCGTTCATGCCCTCGAGCGTTTCGGCAAAGCCGACCGTCGAGAGCGTGATGATGGTCATGTAGAAGCAGTCGAACCAGGACCACCGGCCGTCGCCGACGGCGAAATACGCCGTGGCTCCCACGAGCACCACCGCTGCCAGGACGCCGGCTGCCGAGAACAAGCGGCCGTAGGCCCCCCGCCTCGACTGGAAGAACATCAGCTTCACTGGGGCGTAGTTGGCGTCATGCACCAATCCAAGTCAACCCTTGACCATAACGACCGGTGGCGGCACAACCGGCCGCGGTGAATTCCTCAGAAGACGCGCGCCGAGCCGGGCGCGGCCTGGTGTCGATTGCCGGCGCGAAGGGCTACTTCATCGTGAGTAGCTACGCGGTGCAATTGCTGCTCCCGCGGATCTTCGGGGAGGCCAAGGAGTTCGGGCTTTATTCGGCGACGATGAGCGGCGTCGCGATTCTCACCAATGTGTTGATCGTCGCGACGATCCAATCGGTCTCGAAGTTCGTGAGTGAGGACGAGGCCCGGGCCGCCGTGACCCTTCGGCAGGGGCTCCGGATTCAGGCGCTGGTAGGGGGCACGCTCGCCTTGGGGCTCTTCCTGTTCGCGCCGGCGATCGCGCGCCTGCTCCTCGACGATCAGCTCACGCGCCTGCTCCGCGTCGCATCCGTCGTGGTCTTTGCATACGCCCTGTACGCTGCTGTCGTCGGAAGCCTCAACGGCAAGCATTTGTTTGCTCAGCAGGCGCGCCTCGACGTCACCTTCTCGACGCTTCGCACGGTCGGCATCCTCGGCGGCGCGGCGCTGGGCCTGGGGGCGATCGGCGCAGTGGCAGGGTTCGCCACGGCGGCGGCCACCATTGTGACGATCAGCTTGATTTGGATCGGCTTTGGTAAGCGTGGAGCGCCTGGGGAAAGGATCCAGCGACGGCGATGGATCGGCTTCATGGCCCCGATCTGGACCTATCAGATTTGCCTCAACGGTATCTTGATGATCGATCTGCAGGTCTTGAAACGGACCGCCACTGAGATCGCATTCGCCAGCACGGCAACCAGCCAGGCGGCTGTGGACCTCGCCAATCAATACGTCGGCTATTACCGCGCCGCGCAGACCTTCGCGTTCGTACCCTATCAATTGATCATCTCGTTGACCTTCGTCGTATTCCCAATGATCAGCAGGGCTACCAGCATCGGGAATCGCGAGGCGGCGCAGTCGACGATTCAGCACGCCATGCGACTGTCCTTGCTGCTCCTCCTGCTGGTCGCTGCTCCCACTTCGGGGGCGGCGCACGGCGTGATGCGACTCGCGTACCCAGCGGAGTACCTGGCGGGGGCGCCCGCCCTCTCGATTCTGGTCTTTGGGGTAGCAGCATTCGCCCTCTTTGCGGTCGCGGCGACGGCGATCAGCGGAGCGGGCAAACCGTCCATCGCTGCAATGATCGCGGGCGTCTCATTGCTCGCGGTGGTCATTGCGAACCGGGTTCTGGTCATGCGCGCCGGGCTCGGGGAGCAAACGCTCGAAGCGGCAGCCACCGGCACGGCGATTGGAATGGCCATCGCCCTGGTGCTTTCCGCTTCGGTGCTCTACCAGCAGTTTGGTGTTTTCATTCCCATCGTAACTTGGATCCGAGCGGCGCTGGCGGCAGGGGCAGGGTACGCGGCGGCGGCCGCGATTCCGCATGGGTCAGCCGTGATGGCGCTCATCGCGCTAGCCGTCGGATTCGCGAGCTCGGCGGTCGCTCTGGTGGTCACCCGCGAGCTGACCAAGGACGACTGGCACGCGCTTCGACGAGTCGTTCGTCGAGACTAACCTCAGCGCCGATATTGGCCGCTACGGCCGCCCTGCTTCTCTAGCAACACGATCTCCTCGATCGCCATGCCGCGATCGATTGCTTTCAGCATGTCGTAGAGAGTGAGCGCGGCGATCGTTGCCGCAGTGAGCGCTTCCATCTCGACGCCGGTGCGATCGGCGCAACGGACCGACGCTTCGACGACGAATCGCTCATCATCATCGGCCGGCTCGAATGCAACTTCACAACCGGTGATCGCGAGTTGATGACAAAGTGGGATGAGCTCGGAGGTTCGCTTCGCCGCCTGGATCCCCGCGATCCGCGCGGTCGCCAAGGCGTCTCCCTTGGGCACTTCACCGGACAAGAGGACGCGGCGCGTCTCGGGCTTCATTCGAAGCGTGGCGCGCGCACGGGCTTGTCGCGTGGTCTTGTCTTTGCCGCCGACGTCGACCATCCGGGCCTGACCGTCGCGATCCAAATGTGTGAGCTCGTCGTCTCGGTCCATCAATCTGGGCGTGGCGCTTCGTAGTTGGAGCGCGGGGGAATAGTAGCTGTCCCGGCCATCCGGGCAATCAGCTCGACCCTCGAGTGCACACCGAGCTTGGAAAAGATTCGTTTGAGGTAGGTGTTGACTGTCGACACCGTCAGCCCGGTCTCCGCGGCGATCTCGCGCGTGCTCGACCCTGCAACCAGGAGCGCAACGACATCCCGCTCGCGCGGGGTGAGTGGGGCGCGGCGCAAAGTCTCTTCGACGGCCTCGCCCGGCCGTCGGCTGCCTTCGTCCGTGAGCCGGTCGGCGTAGTCCAGCCCTCGCCCATAGACGCGCGACGCCCACTTCAAGAGCTCCAACTGGTTGCCGGCGGGAGCGTCGCCGACGATCTCCAAATGCAGGGTCCCGATGAGAGTCCGGCCCTGGCGAAGGGGCAAAGAGATCGTGGGATCGGTCGTCGTCAGAGCAGACTCGCTACTCAGCGCGTCGGCATCGGGGCGATCGAGCCGAAACGAATGGGCTCCGACCAGGCCGGCGATCAAGGTGGCTCCGCGTTGAGGATATGTCCGGACGGGGTCGAGCTCCGTCAGTCGCTCGACGATCTCCATCAGCCTTTCGCTTGATGTCACAGCCCGGTCCTTGTCCTAAATCAGGGGCGAAAATTCAATTAATGTCAACCCCGAAGCCTCGTGGACGGCAAAGCCGGCTCTACGGGGTCGGATTCCAGGTGAACGATGAGCGGGAGATCTCGGTCAGCTCGAAGCTCGGAACCAACTCGTCTGCGCGAATCGGCGCGTCCGTTGGCGTCAACCCGAGTGAGCACGCCAGCTCGCCGATGACCTGCTCCGGCGAACGACCGGACTCTCGAAGCGACTCGATCGAGGTTGCCTGGTGCCGGGTCGCAAGGCGGGTGCCCGCTCGGTCGACCACCAAGGCGACATGCGCGAAGCGCGGTTCCGGGTATCCAAGCGCGCGGTAGAGCGCGATCTGACGCGGCGTCGAGGACAGCAGATCCGCCCCGCGGATGACTTCACTGATCTTCGCCTCGGCATCGTCGACGACGACCGCGAGTTGGTAAGCCCAAATGCCGTCGGCGCGCCGAAGTACGAAATCACCGCCCACCCGGCCCTCAGGGTACGACCCGCACAGGACGTCCTCGAAACCTGGGGATGGCTCTTCGAAAACAAATCGAAGCGCCGGAGGCTTGCCGGGTTTCGTGACACCGTTGCGACAGGTGCCCGGATAGCGGGGACCCTCGTCCCCATGAGGCGCGCTCGCGATCGCGGCGATCTCCTTTCGGGAGCAAGTGCATGGGTAGACCATCCCCGCTGCCTCGAGCCGGCCGAGCGCCCGCTCGTACGCTTCGCCGTGGGAGGACTGGTACACCGGGCCTTCATCCCAGTCGAGGCCGAGCCACTCGTGGTCGCGGCAGATCGCGTCGGCGGAGCCGGGAACCACCCGGGGGCGATCGATGTCCTCGATCCGCATCACGATCTGTCCGCCCTGCTTGCGCGCCTGAAGCCAGGTCACCAGCGCGGTGCGCGCATGCCCGGGATGCATCTTGCCCGTCGGCGAAGGAGCGAAGCGCGTCCGATACGTCGAAGCCACGAGCTATCCTTTATACGACTTGCGCCGGGGCGGCCATGCAGTGCATCTTCCGTCCGTGCGGGGACGAACCGATGTGTGTGGGTGCTTTCCAACCGGGCGCCACTACCCGGGTATTGCAGACCTGATCGCGGATGCGATCCAGAACGTCGAAGGCCTGTGCCACGAATTCGAGCCGGGCTCGTCGTGGGAAGACATCCCGTTCACGGTCATCGACTTCGAGACGACCGGGCGAGACTCCGAAACCGACCGCGTGATCGAGATCGGGCTCGTGACATTCACCAAGGGCACCGTGACCAGCCGGGAGAGCCTGCTGGTCAACCCGGGCATCCCCGTACCCGAAGAGTCGCGGGCGGTGCATGGCATCACCGACGAAGAGCTCGCGGGTGCTCCTGATTTTGCAACGGTCATGCCGCGCGTGCTGGAGCTTTTGCAAGGCACGCTCCCGGTTGCGTACAACGCTGCGTTCGACCGTGGATTCATCCTGGCCGAGATCACCCGGGCCGCTCCGAAAGGAATGACACCGGGGGACATGCCTCCGGCTGCGCGCGACGACGTGGTTTGGGTGGACCCCCTGGTGTGGGCACGGGAAATCCTCAAAGAGCTGAAAAGCCGTCGGCTCGGGGATGTGGCGAAGCACCTCGGAATCCCTCTCGAGCAGGCGCACCGCGCAGCCGGGGACGCCGAAGCCACCGGTCGCGTATTGCTCGCATTGGCGCCGCAGTTGCCGCGTGTCTACGGAGAGCTCGTTCGACTCCAGAAGCGCTACGCGGCCTTCCAGGAAGCCGAGTTCGCTGCGTGGAAACGCTTTCGGTGAGCCCGGAGGTCACTAAGACACGGCTGATCTGGGTTCCGTTCGCCTTGATGGCGGTCGGGAGTTGGACGCCGGTCGTTGGCATGTGGCTCAACGGCATCGAGTGGTCCGGGGCGGCCGGGCGAGCCGTCGCCTTCTGGTACACCGTGCCCGCGTTGGTAGCGATTCTGCTGGTTCAAGGGCCATGGCTGAAGCAGCCAATTCTGAAGCCGCTCGGTATTCAGTTCACGATCAATCGGTGGTGGGGCATCGCCTGGCTCCTGCCGGTTGCAGTGCTTTTCATCGGCATGCTGGTCACGTGGGCCGCCGGTTTCGAGCCGGTGCTGACGGTCGAGCAACTGATCGAAAGCAAGCGCTCCACGGTGCCGACGGACCAACTCCCGCAGTTCAACGAATACCTCGCCGAAAGCCCGCCACCGCATCCGCTGATGTTGATCGTCATGGGGATGCCCGCCGGGCTGACCTTCAATCTCATCCCGGGGCTCTGCGAAGAGGTCGCATTCCGTGGCTACTACTTCCGTGAGATGTCGGGGGGCTTCTGGGCCCGGTCCACGAAAATCGGGCTCTTGTGGTGGCTGTGGCTGGCGCCGTCCGTGGCGATCGGAAACCTCTACGGAGTGCCCGGTCTGTGGGGCGTGGCGCTCGCCCTTCCCTGGTGCATCGTCGCCTCTTGGGTGTTGGTGTACGTACGCGTGCGGAGTGAATCGGTGATCGCCGTCGCGATCGCACGAGGCACCATGCTCGCTCTGACCGCCGCGGCGCAGGACCTCACCTTCGGCGCGCCAACTTGGCTGGGACCGTTCTATGGGATCGGCGGCATCGCAGGGCTCTTGGTGGTTTGGCTCGTCTTCTGGATCCACGACCGCACTCGTGCCAAGGGTCGATTGACCACGAGCTGAGGATCAACGACTTGGGAGATGCAACGAAGCTTGGGCTGCACGCCCGCTACGGAGGCTATGCGCTCGTCACTGGGGCGGCGCGGGGGATCGGGCGAGCGTTTGCCAAATATCTTGCGGCCGACGGGTTTGACCTCTTGCTCGTCGATCGGGAGGCCGCCGAAACGAGGGCGCTCGCGGAAGAGCTCCACGCGAAACATGGCATCGACGCGCGCCCGATCATCTGTGACCTCACCGACCCAGACCTTGCGACAAAGGCACAGGACTGGGCGGAGTCCTACGAGGTCGGACTCCTGGTCAACAACGCCGGCATCGGGCAGCTCGATCCGTTCTTCGACATCCCGCTGGACGCGCACGTGGCGACTTTGGATCTGAACTGCCGCGCAACGCTCATACTGACGCACGTCGTTGGAAAGGCGATGGCGTCTCGCGGCCGCGGCGGGATCATCATCGTCTCGTCGGCGTCCGGGCTGTCGGGTTCTCCTTACTTCTGCCACTACGCCGCAACGAAGGGCTACGGCCTGAACCTCGCCGTTGGCTTGTGGTCGGAGCTCCGGGAAAGCGGCGTCGACGCCCTGGCGCTGTGCCCGGGCATGACGGACACCAAGCCGGTTCAGGATCAGGGTCTTGGTGAGAACCTACCGTTCTTCATCGGGCTGACGGGGCCCGAGCCTGTCGCACTCGGAGCGCTGCGCGCACTCGGAAAACAGCCGGTCCTGGTCCCGACTTTGGCTGACCGGATGTCCTCCGGTTTCCTTTCGAAGCTGCTGCCGAGAGGTTGGACGCTTTCGCTCATGAAACAATCGATCGAAAAGATGCGCCGCTAGGTTACGCAGGCGGCTTTCGAACTTTGAGGCGACCGGCAAGCCAACCGTCGACTCCGCTCTTGTACCACTTCGACATCCGGCGATCCGATGGACCTCCACAGAGGGCGGTGTGCAGGACAGCCGCACTCATGTCGGCAACGAGGCGAAGCGAGGGCGTGAACGAAGTGAGTCGATCGCCAGAACGGTAGATCTGCCCCTGATGCGGTGTGGCCCGCCCGCCGCGAATCGGGATTGGACCCCGATCGAAGCCGAGGAAGCGGGGGAGCTTGCCGCCAAAGAACATGTTGGTGAGGGTGAGCTGGTTTCGCTTGCCCCAGGGTCCCGGTACCTGATCGACGACTCGCGAAAGAGCGGCGCTCCATACGTCTTCGCGCGTGCGCTCGCCGAGCCATGGCGACGACTCGGCGACCAGCACGCGATCGAAGTTCTGGTAGAAGTCGATGAATGCGCCCGTGGCGTCGCGTAGGTGCTCGATGACTTCGGTGCCGCACGCCGGACCGAACATCTCGACGAGCAGCTCAGCGTAGAACATCTCGAAGGCCGTCGCGCCGTTGGACTCGGGTTCATAGCGGCAATCCCAGGCACGGAGCGCGTCCGCGAGGGGACCCGCCCCGAGCAGAGGCGTGAGGAATTCGAGAAATTCGGCGGCTTGGATCGAGTAGGCGTCCATTTGGATCGCGCGGAAGGACTCCACATCGTGGTCGTCTCGCTCCGTCAACAGCTGCGTGATGCGTCGCGCGCGGTAGTCACCCATCGGCGCGTTGATGGGATTCGCGCGGCCGAGATGGTTGAGATCCTGGTTGGCGGTCACCAGGACCCCATCGGCTGGATTGTGGGCGCGCGGCAGTTCCTCCGGATCGACGAAACCCTGCCAGTCGAATCGTTCGTCCCAGCCTGGCCGGGGCGCGAAACCCGACCAGTCGCCGGCGCGTTTCGGCATCAGGCCCGACATCTGGTAGCCGATGTCTCCTGCGCTGTCGGCGAAAATCCAGTTCATCGAGGACTCCACCTTCGCGAAAGCGGTCATCCCTTCTGTCACCGTCCTCGCCGTCCACATCGGGAGCAGCGTGTTCAACGACTCGGCGCCTCCGTCCGATCCGGACCAGCGCGTGGCGAGGGCGTAGCCCTGCCCGGCAGCGCTGCCATCGAGCACGCCGTGCATGTTCTCCCAGAAAGTCTCCCGGATCGGTTCGCCCTTCTTGCGCTTGATCGTCTCCTCTCGTCGTTCGAAGGCGACCCAGGCGTCTCCACGGCGGAACTTCCCGTCGCGATAGTGCTCAACCCAGGAATCGACCGCGTCCATGAAGGTGTAGGTTGCGCCCCAGGACAGATGCTCGTTGCGCCCCACGAGTGGAGCTGGCAGGCCGGGCATGGTCATCAGAATCGCGTGGCCGTCCGGCCAGCGAAAGCTCTGCTCGACCCACACGTTGGGCAGCCGGTTCGTCTCGAGATGAGGGTCGTTTGCGAGCATCGCCGCGCCGGATGCCGTCCGCGAGCCCGAGACGCACCAGTTGTTCGAGGCCATCATCCGCGGCGCAGCAACCGACCACTTCACCGCCTCGGGTAC
>Ga0316191_10001211_pt1 | contig 17909 bp, 14 predicted proteins | sample Eddworburr2cm_MG_FD_204928 | JGI IMG/M metagenome (GOLD analysis project Ga0316191, IMG submission 204928) | Coastal sediment microbial communities from Maine, United States - Eddy worm burrow 2 cm | ecosystem: Environmental > Aquatic > Marine > Coastal > Sediment | place: USA: Maine...
AACCTGCTGTAATCAATGAAGATTCAGATTTATCACATCCTTCCTAAAATATCAAGTATTTTCAATAAGATAGACCCACTCAGAACATAGGGCACGAAATCTCTACTTTGATCAGATTGTGTATTGGCTAGGGGTAACCCACAATTTCCGAGCGTTTTAGATTTGTCCAGGGAACCCGAAATATCAAGGTCCAATTTTTATGTATTTGAAAGCGCAATCCACATACGGCGATAATCAACGCCCTGTTCGAATGTTTACATAATTTTGAAGTTAATAAAATGGTTGAATATGAATTCCAAGCCGGATAAAGAATGATGCAAGAGTGATGATATCGCTTTTCTATCTGAAATAATTGTGAATTTCAGATTTTGGCAAGTTGTGGGTGATTCTGATATTCATTTTATAAGCAAATTCTGATGATTTTTTGAACATTCCCATTACTGTGCTTTGACATAATGTAACAGATTTTCTTATTGTAATATTTTGGGGTCTTGTAGAAAAGATCTATTTTCGTGTGATCAGGGAAAGCGATGAACTATGGAAACACTCTGTAAAGAGACTGCAAGAAACTGTATCCGCAACTTACGGGAAATGCGATTAGCCTTGACCCTCCTCGTTCTTTCTTTCTGGCTGGTATTCAGCACCCCATCTTTTGCATCGGAGAAGAGCGAGAACAAAAGAATCCTCATCCTGTACTCGTTCAGATATGGACTATCCTCAAATGTGCTGATGGATGGGAATAGGATTACCGGCCGAGCTATTCAAACAACAATTGAAAAGGGATCGGTGCATAAGATCGCGTTTCACAGCGAACGTATGGATGTCTCAGCCTTACCGGAGGATCGCTACTTCAAGGAGTTGCGGGACGCCTATCGTAAAAAATATGCTGGTCAACCAATTGATCTCATTATTGCCGTGCAATATCGAGCCTTGAAATTCTTGATCAATCACGGCGAGGAACTTTGGCCAAAGATTCCGATCCTTTCTTGTGGGGTAGAAGAAGGACGACGGGAGCAGTTAAAGAAACTGAGACCAAATATTACCGGCATTTTAGGAAACGCCCGTTTTGGAGATATGCTGGAGACGATACTCAAAATACATCCCGACACTCAACAGATTACAGTGATCGTCGGCGCATCAAAGACTGAGCGCTTCATTGAGTCCAGGGTTCGCAAATCGTATCGCAAGTCCTTCGGTCGAGTAGATTTCACTTATCTAAGTGATTTGGGGTTCGATGCCATCCTGAGCAAAGTTACAGATCTCCCCCCGCATTCCATTGTTTTGTTTCTAACTCTGCTTCGGGATGGAGAAGGCAAACCAGTCCCTGAAAATTCGCTGGCTCTCATTTCACAAATATCAAACGCTCCGGTCTATGGCTTATTTGATGTGTATGTGGGCCACGGAATTGTAGGTGGTAATTTATATAGTATCGAGGATCGTGCAATTAGGATCGCTAATTTGGCGCTACGCATTTTGGCAGGGGAAAAGCCCAAGGATATACCGATCGGATCGGGACAGACGCATTTAAATCTATATGACTGGCGGCAACTCAAACGATGGGGCATTGCTGAACGTGATTTGCCTCCCGGAAGCATCATTCGCTACCGAAATCCAACATTTTACGAGATATACAAATGGTACATCTGGGGAGGCATTTGCTTGGTTATGTTTGAGGCGGTTTTGATTATTCATTTATTAATTAATCGTTCCAGGCGTCTGCGGGCGGAGCAGAAGCTACAAAGAGCACAATATAAACTGGAGGATACGGTTACAGAATTAAAAGAAGCCAACGTTGAATTAAAAAGTGAAATTACTGATCGAATACAGACCGAAAAAGCGCTCAAGGAAAGTGAAAATCGCTTGAAAGAAGTCATGGCCTCCCGTGCTTTACTCCAGGATGAAGTGAAGCATTTGGATCGAGTGGCGACCATGGGCACGCTCACAGCCGCAATCGCACACGAAATTAATCAGCCGCTGGCCGCTATTTTGAGCAATTCCCAGGCTGCCCTACGGTTTTTAAATGCAAAACAACCCAATTTGCGACAAGTGCATGAGGCGCTGGAAGATATCGTATCAGATGACAAACGTGCTGCAGAAGTGATTCAGAGGCTGCGTATGATGCTTAGAAAAGAGGAATTTGAATTCGAGCCATTGGACATCAATCGTGTGATCCAAGAGATTGTTGAGCTGATACAGAGCGAGATCATCATGGTAAATGCCACCGTAGCAATGGATTTTGAAGCAGAACTTCCCCCTGTTTATGGTGACCGGATTCAGATCCAACAGGTTATTCTCAATCTGCTCGTCAACGCGTTGGACGCCCTGAAAGGTCAACCTGAAAAAACCCGGGAAGTTCGCTTATCCACCCGGATTGGAGAGGCTGGGAACATTCTCGTCACTGTGACTGATTCAGGTCCAGGAATTGAGGATCAAAAACTTGAGACCATATTTGAGGCATTCCACACGACTAAAACCAAAGGAATTGGTATGGGGCTTCCGATCAGCAAATCCATTGTTGAACAGCACGACGGTCGTATCTGGGCTTCAAACAACCCCGGGAGCGGTGCTGTGTTTGACTTTACTCTGCCGATATGCAAGGAAGAATCTTGTAAATAAAAAAATTCAGACTCTGAAAGGGAGTGATTAAAGATAATGACAGTTGAAAATGCTATTGTCTTCGTGGTGGATGACGATCCATCCGTTCGCAAGAGCCTGGGTCGGCTCATCAGGTCTGTGGGACTCGCTGTCGAAACCTTTGCAACTGCCCACGAGTTTTTGGAGCAACAATGCCTTAAAGGGCCTTCCTGTCTTATCCTTGATGTAAAAATGCCCGGCATCAGCGGTCTGGAATTGCAAGAAAAACTTCTATCCCAAGAATATGCCATGCCGATCGTCTTCATTACCGGTCATGGTGATATACCCATGAGCGTTAAAGCGATAAAGAAAGGGGCTGTTAATTTCCTGAGCAAGCCATTTGATGAAAAAGACCTTCTTGAAGCGTTATATGAAGCTCTCCAGAAAGATTCCATAGCGCGGGCTGTTCGGGAGGAGCAAGAAGAAATTCACCGACGCCTGGAATCCCTGACCCCCAGAGAATACGAGATCTTAACGCATGTCATCACCGGCAGGCTGAATAAACAGATTGCCTATTCCCTGGACATAAGTGAAAAGACCATAAAAATCCATCGCGGGCGCGTCATGAATAAGATGGGCGTGGATTCCGTGGCCGAACTCGTTCGGCTCACAGAGAAAGTGGACATTAAACCTGCATAGGCGCGCTTCGAAATTAATTCCATATCCCCTGATTCTCATTTCCTTCAGTCCCAAACCCCCTTATAGGACTAAAGTCCTATATCTTATTTGATTTCTTTCACGTATTTATATGGGGACCGCCCTATTGTGGCGACCGAAAGGAATTCTGCGGTGCAAGAAGAAACAAAGCCGATCATTTACATAGTGGATGATGACGAATCCGTGCTCAAGGCAATGCAAAGGCTGATTCGCTCGATGAATATGGAAGTAAAAACTTTTGCACTGGGGCAGGAATTCCTCGACTCGGGCTTTAGGGATAAAAATGCATGCTTGATTGCCGATATCAAAATGCCGGTCATGGGTGGAATGGAGATTCAGAAAAAGCTTCTGGCCCAGGGTTCAAAACTGCCGGTTATTTTCATCACCGCCTTTGACAGCAAGAACCTACGGAGTCAAGCCAAAGAGGCTGGTGCCGCAGGATACTTTCAAAAGCCAGTTGACGGCCAGGCCCTCCTCGACTTGATTCAGTGGGCGTTGAGCAATCAGGAGATATCATGAAATCAAAAATCTGGAACCGGAAATGAAGTAGTTAAAAAATCTCAGATCACATCCAAAAGCTGGCTGGAGCCAGAGGAGCAGTACATTTCGAGGAAACTCGGCTTCCTGGCTGGAGGTGTAAAACCGAGGATACTAAAAGCGATCTCAAAATATAGATAAGGGGCAATTCAATGAATCAGCCAGATAAAAAAGAGAGCGGAAAAGGACTGAACGCAAGTCGTCGTAGATTTCTTAAACTCGGTCTTGCAGGAGCAGGTGTTGCTGCTGTCGCCGCTGGAGGCGTCACCGCCATCAAACGAATGGAAGGTATCCGACATGATGAGTTTCCTTTGCCGGTCCGGGACGACTTTAAGCGCATCGACCAGCGCAATCAGATCAATGTTTTTGCCAACAGTAAGGCTTTAAATGACAAGCATTCCGAGCGCAACCGCAGTTTTAATGCACAATTAAAGAAAGAAAACCCCCAAGGATTCAAAGAATTTCATTTTTACGAAACCAGACACGTTTTTATGCAAGGTCCCTACCGGGATGCTGTCGGCCATAGTCAGCTTGAAAGAGCGCTGGCAGTTGCAGGCTTTTCCAGTGCCAGACAACAACTGGGTGGAGGCAGCATGGAAGCGCCCAATACGGGGGTGTCCAGCTGGAAACAGGAGATGCTGGCCAAGGACAAATATCAATTCAACTCCCCCGGGGAAGCAGCACTGGCGATCAAGAGCGCAGCCAGACTATTTGGTGCCCTGCGTTGCGGGATAACCAAGCGCGATGAGCGCTGGGATTATGAACCCCTTTACGATGCCGCAATCGAACGTGAACTCAGCTGGGAAAAAGACTTTCCCTTCGAGCCCAAAACAGTCATCGTCATCCTGGCAGAAATGGACTACCATGCCATGGCGTCAGCCCCCTCCTGGATGCAGGATGGCACGGTCGGCGATGCTTATGCCCATGCGATTAAGATAGCCGGGCAACTTACCATCTTTTTGAGGCAGCTCGGCTATCAGGCCGTGGCTTCCATGAATGACATGGGGGTCAATGCTCCCTATGCGATTGCCGCCGGTCTGGGCGAAGGGGCCCGCAACGGTAGTATCATAACACCGAAACAAGGTCCGCGTATCCGGATCAGCAAAGTCTACACCGATTTTGAGTTGGTTGAATACGACAAACCACGTACCTTCGGGGTGGCCAGCTTTTGTCTGAATTGCAAGCGCTGTGCCGATTCGTGCCCGTCCAAAGCCATCACATTTGACGCGCAATCATGGGAGCCCACCTATTCGTCCGATCCGGACTATATCTGGCATGCATCCCGCGGGGTACTCAAATTCCACAACGACGCCAAAAAGTGCGCAAAATTCTGGATCGACAATGACGGATCCTGCGGTAACTGTATTGCCTCGTGTCCCTATAACAAACCGGACTTCTGGCACCACCGCCTGGTGGATGCCCAGAACGTGATCGCTCCCGGGCCGGTGCACGCATTTATGCGCGAAATGGACATATTTTTCGGCTACGGCAAGGTGGATGACCCTGCAAGAGTCCGCAAATTCTGGAAAATGGGGGCCAAAATATGATGGATTTTATCTGGTATATTCTGGGGGTTTTAACAGGAGCGGTTGCATATTCCTTGTATTTGATTTCAAAGAAAACCACCTTAAACTGGCTTTTGTGGTCCGGTCTGATTGCCGGAAGTTCTTTAATTCTTTTCAGCATCGCCTGGGTGGTTGGATCTGTGCTCGAAGGGGTGCCGCGGGCCGCCAGTATGGGAATCCTTCTTTTCGGGTTAAGCGGGGTTATCATGCTCACACTGACTGCAAGAATGGTTGCTTCTCAAAAAGATAAAGTCCAATGATGGGTCGAGTGAGAAGGAGGTAACTAAAAATGGGCTTCACCTGGTATTGCCTGGGCCTGTTGACGACCGGATCGGGTATTTTTCTGTGGCACTTTTCCAAACGCTACCAGCTCAATTTGCTGGCCTGGACGGGATTGGGTTTAGGCATTGTCAATATTCTTTTCAGCATCGCCTGGGCAGTCGGATCGGTTTTGGAAGGGGTCCCCCGAGCAGCCAGTATGGGGCTACTTTTGTTCGGTTTTTCAGGTATCATTATCTTAACCCTGGCTTTTCGATACACCTTGACCAAAAGACCGAAGATTCTTGAAACTGCTGCTGAACCTTCTTTGCCCGAAACGGTCGAGACCCATGTCGTCCCCAAAAAGGAAAAACCCGCTAAAACATCCGTCATTGGCCCGTATGTCTCGGTAGTTTTACGCTATGGCGCTTATATTTCCTTAATTATCGCTTTAATCATCGGTCTGGCATCTAAAGGAAAAGATTATGAGAGTATGGTTCTAAACAAATTCAAGGATCAGAAGCTGACCAAGGTCAACGATAATCCGGTAGTTTTTCAACTGGGTGAAAAAGGTGACGGCCCCGGCAATTACGTCCTGATCCAGGAGGGCCAGGGCTACGGCGGACCCTTTGTGCTTGGCATCCGCATCATGGAAGACGCCAAGATTCACGGGATCATACCGCTGGACCATAAAGAAACACCTGCCTTTGCCAAGAAAATTGAGGACGCCAGGTATCGCGATCAATTTATCGGGAAAAATGTCAACAATGACTTTATTGTCGGTGTCGATATCAATGCCGTTTCCGGGGCGACAGTCACCACCATGGCCGCTGCCGAAGCCATCCGCAACGGCGCTCATCTGGCAGCAGTTGAAAAGTTTAAAATGGACCCCAAATGGAGAAATGTGCCCTGGAAATTCGGACTGGATGAAATTTTGATTCTGGCGATATTCGTGTTGGCTTTTTTTCCCAGAATCTACAAAGAAAAGCCATGGAAATACCTCTACCTGGCCGCAACCATTGTAATTGTCGGTTTTTATCTGAATGCCGCCATATCGGTGGGAAATATTGCCGGTTTGGCCCTGGGCTATATCCCCGGTATCAAAGATCACCTCATATGGTGGATTCTGGTGGTGGGAACGGTGCTGGGGGTTATTATTTTAGGTAAAAATGTTTATTGTTACCGGGTTTGCCCCTTTTATGGAATTGAATATCTCTTGCAAAAGATCAGCGGAATGAAGTTAAACCCATCGCGAGCCCTCTTAATACGGACCCGGTTTATCGTCAATTTCCTGTTATGGTTATCGTTGATGGTTATTTTCCTATCAAAACATCCGGCCCTGGGTTCTTTTGAACCCTTTGCCATGATGTTTTCTTTGAACGGTACCGGCATCCAGTGGTTCATTTTACCACTGGCACTTATCGGCTCATTTTTCATGTCCACTTTCTGGTGCCGATTTTTCTGTCCCTGCGGGCAGGCGCTGACGAAGATAGTACAATTCAGAAAAAGCGCCCTAAATATGTTAAAAGCCAAGAAGTAATTACGAAGGAGTCCCCATGGTTTCATCCGATCGCAACTCAACACCGAAGCGACCATCAGACGGTGGCTCAGGTTCGGCCGGAAAATATCTCGCCAACATGCTCTACCTGGCTACGATTCTATTTGTCTGTGGATTTATCTGGCAGTCTATTGCTTCCTTTATTTCGCCTTAATGTTTAGGAAAAAAATGGCCCATCCCGCTGAAACCAAGAAACCGTTACCCAGAGAACCCGTTGACGCTGTAATAGATCCTTTTAAAAGGTTTTTGCACATTGAGTCGGCCAGCGGAATTGTACTTCTAATCGCAGCCATCACCGCCCTTGTTCTGGCTAATTCTCCCCTTGGAGATGGCTTTCTGGCATTCTGGAAGAAGAAGGTCGGATTTACATTTGGTACCTTCCAAGTTTACCACTCACTGCAACACTGGATCAATGACGGACTGATGGCCATTTTTTTCTTTGTCATCGGGCTTGAAGTCAAACGTGAATTGGTCATGGGAGAACTCAGGGATTTAAGGCAGGCCGCTTTGCCAATTGCGGCTGCAACTGGCGGAATGATTGTACCGGCCTGTATCTATCTCACATTGCAGTATGGTGCCCCGGGGCAGAGCGGTTGGGGCATTACGATGGCAACGGACATAGCATTTGTCGTCGGCTGCCTCGCGGTGCTGGGTTCCCGGATACCCAACAGTTTTCGTGTGCTGCTGCTGTCACTGGCCATTGCCGATGACATCGGCGCCATTATAGTAATTGCAATTGGGTATACGGAAAGTCTTAGTTTGACCGCACTGGTGTTAGCAATCATCGGCATCGGGATTATGCTGTTTTTGATGTGGGTCGGCGTTCGTAATATTGCCATTTATCTTATATTGATGGTCCTCGTATGGTTTGGTTTCCATGAATCCGGCATCCACGCCACGATCGCCGGGGTCATATTCGGGCTGCTCACACCCACCAAATCCTGGATAAGCGAGAAACAATTGGGAGACATTTTCCAGAGGACCGGTCATTTCCTCCGGGGTGATGGTTGGGGAGATACCGGGGAACGGTATACCACTTTGCGCCAGACAGGAATTGCTGCACGAAAGTCCCTTTCCCCGCTTGAACGCTTTGAAAACGAACTTCACCCATGGGTTGGATTTGTCATCATGCCGATCTTTGCCCTAGCAAATGCCGGGGTATCGATTCAAGTATCGGATATTACAAATCCCGTCGCGACAGCGGTTGGACTGGGTCTTTTAGCCGGAAAGCCCATTGGAATAGTATTTTTCAGCTGGCTGGCGGTAAAAATTGGCCTGGCAAGGCTCCCAGTGGGAATAAACTGGGGTGCCATCACAGGCGGCGGCTTTTTAGCCGGAATTGGATTTACAATGGCCATTTTTATTGCCAGTCTGGCTTTAGAAGGCGCACTGCTGGATGCCGCCAAGGTGGGCATTTTAGGAGGCTCCGCCCTGGCAGGCCTCTCAGGCGTCATGTTGCTGATACTATTTCTCCCGAAACCTTCTCAGTCTGAGACTGACGCCGGGAAATGATTGCAGGTATCCATGAAAACAGCATGAAAGGGAATAAATAGACCATAGAATGAAAAAAACATTAGCAGAAAAAAGGGATCTGCCTTAAGCAGATCTAAGAATACTATATTTGCCACGAAGGGGTTGTTATCCACATATTACAGACATTCAAAGACGATTAATTAAGGCTTCGTAAAGTCGATATTCCAGTTCTCTCATTATAACTACAAAACAAAATCGAGGGCAGTCATGAAACGGTTAATTAAATGGTTTCCAATTTTGCTACTATTATTTGTTTTACCGGGATGTCAGGAGGAAATGCCGCAAAAAGATATGATCCGGATGGTGCGGGCCGTGCAGGTCAGTGATCCTGCCGAATTCGCCAAGCGTTGGTTCCCCGGGCAGGCCAAGGCCACCCAGGAAGTGGACCTGGCCTTCCGTGTTTCAGGACCCTTGGTTGAGTTTCCGGTGAATATCGGGGATGAAGTCCCAAAAGGTCAGGAGCTGGCCAGGATAGATCCGCGGGATTTTGAGGTAGAACTTCGCAATGATCAGGGGCAGCTGGAACGAGAAAAAGCGGTATTGAAAAGGACCGAGGCAGACTATGAGCGGGTGGTCCGGATCAAGAAACAGGACCCGGGAGCGGTGAGCCAGGCCTTGATTGACCGCAGCCGTCAGCTTGTGGATAGCACCCGGGCCAATATTCGTTCGCTGCAGGCCGCTGTGGCGGCGGCTCAAGACAGGTTGGGTTATACCTATCTGAAAGCGCCGTTTGACGGTATCATCACCGCCACCTATGTCGAAAATTACGAGGATGTGAAAGCCAAACAGCCCATCGCCAGGCTGATTGATCATTCCCGGATTGAGATGATTATCAATATTCCCGAAAACATGATTTACTGGGCCGACTATCTCAAAGCGGCCGGCAAGTCACAACGCGTGCGTTTTGACCCATTTCCGAATCTTGAAATCGAAGCGGAAATCAAAGAAATCGGCAAGGAAGCATCCAAGACAACGCGCACTTACCCGGTTACGCTGATCATGGACCAACCGGAGGACGTCAAGATTCTGCCGGGAATGGCCGGAAAGGCCACCAAGGCGATTGCCTTGCCGGGAATACAGGAGGAGGCCGACATGGTCATCCCGGAAACGGCCGTGTTCTCCCCGGACGATACCGACATAACCTATGTCTGGGTGATTGATGAACAGAAAAAGACGGTCGGCAAGCGTGAAGTCAAAGCCGGCGAGCTTCTGGATACCGGCATTGCGATTACAGACGGGATAAAGCCCGGGGAATGGATTGCCACCGCCGGGGTGCACTACCTGCAAGAAGGCCAACAGGTCCGCATCTTAGCTGCCTCTGCAAAGGAGGTGTCCAAATGAATCTCGCCGCACTTGCTATTGAAAAACGGGCGATTTCGTATTTTGCTATTTTCCTGCTGCTGGTGGCCGGTACCGGTGCCTTTTTTAGTCTCGGTCAGCTGGAAGACCCGGAATTTACGGTTAAGACTGCGGTGGTCACCACCGTATATCCGGGTGCCGGTCCCGAAGAGGTCGAACTTGAGGTCACCGACCGCATTGCGCTTGCCATCCAGGAAATGCCCCAGATAGATTATCTCGAATCGTTTTCACGCGCCGGCATGTCGCTGATCTCGGTCAACATTAAGTCGGAATACTGGTCCGACCGCCTGCCCCAGGTCTGGGATGAGCTGCGCCGCAAAATACGTAACATTGAAGAGATGCTTCCGCCAGGAGCGGGCAGGCCCGATATTTCCGACGATTTCGGTGATGTCTTCGGCTTTCAGCTGGCGGTTGTTGGAGATGGGTATTCGTACGCCGAGCTGGAAGAATATGCCAAAGACATCAAAAAAGAGATCAGTCTGGTCAAGGGCGTGGCCAGGGTGGATCTGTGGGGAGTTCAGGATAAGGTCATCTATGTCAACGTTTCCCAATCCCAGCTAAGTGAACTGGGTTTAACCGATGCCAGCGTCCAGGCCACCCTGAGTCAACAAAACATGGTGGTGGATGCCGGCAGCGTGGATCTGCAACGCAGGCGGTTTCGCATCGCGCCGACGGGTGAGTTTTCATCGCCCGGGGATATTGCCAATCTTAATATCCGTGCATCCTTTGCAGACGAGCTATCCAACCTGACGGGGGCCGCCGATAACTCTGCGGCGCGGGCGCGTACAGCGGAGTTGATCCGAATTCGCGATATTGCCACGGTGGAGCGTGGGTATCTGGAACCGCCGATCACCCTGATGCGTTATAACCGCCAGCCGGCCATCGGGATTTCTATTACCATCGTATCAGGCGTCAACACGGTCGATGTCGGTGAACGTATCGACCAACGCCTCGAAGAGATTGTACCGTTGCTGCCCATTGGCATTGAAGCCCACCGGGTACACTGGCAATCTGACATAGTGCGGGAAGCCGTCAGCGGGTTTTTAATCAATTTCGCTGAAGCCGTCGGTATCGTGTTGCTGGTTCTTACCCTCGCCATGGGGTGGCGCATGGGAGTGATCATCGGCTCATCCCTGATATTAACCATTTTGGGTAGTTTTATCCTGATGGCGATTTTCGGTATCGACCTGCAGCGTATGTCTTTGGGAGCTCTGGTCATTGCCCTGGGTATGATGGTGGATAATTCCATTGTGGTGGCCGACGGAATCGTGGTGCGTATGCAAAATGGCATGGAGCGCAAAAAAGCGGCCATTGAAGCCGCCTCCCAACCATCCATGCCGCTTCTGGGGGCCACCGTCGTGGCCGTCATGGCGTTTTATCCAATCTTTGCCTCGGTGGCCGACGCCGGTGAATACTGCCGTACGCTGTTTACCGTGGTGGCGATCTCGTTGCTGACGAGCTGGCTGATATCCATGACCATCACGCCGTTGCAGTGTATCGATATGCTACCGGAACCCAAAAAAGAAAAATCCGATGTGGACCCGTATGCCAGCGTGTTCTACCGGGTATTTCGCCGCATCTTGGAGAAAGCCATTCGAAACCGGTTTTTCACGGTTGCTACCATGGCCGCACTTTTAGCGGTGTCGCTGATCGGATTCGGCAATGTCAAACAGATGTTTTTTCCGGATTCCTCCATGACCAAATTCATGATCGACTACTGGGCGCCGGAGGGAACCCGGATCCAAACGGTGGCCGCCGATCTCAAACAGGCTGAAAAAAAATTGCTGGCCGATGAGCGCGTGGAAAGCGTGGCGACCTTCATGGGCGCCGGCCCGCCGCGATTTTATTTGCCGGTTGATCCGGAGAGTCCCTATCAATCCTATGCCCAGTTTATCGTCAACGTGCAGGATTATGGAGATATTGATGACTTAATGAATGAGTTGAATATCTGGTATAGGGAAAATTTTCCCCAGGCTCTGGTGCCGATGCGTAAATACGGGGTGGGGCCCAGCAACACCTGGAAATTTGAGCTGCGCATCAGCGGGCCGTCCATAGCGGATCCCGGTGTTCTGCGGTCTCTGGCCGATCAGGTCGTTACCATTTTGGAACGTAGTCCTTTGTCTGATTCTGCCCGTACGGATTGGCGCCAGCGGGTTCAAAAGGTAGTTCCCGAATACAACCAGGAACGTGCCCGCTGGGCGGTGGTGACCCGCGAAGACATTGCCAACTCCACCAAACGGGCCTTTGACGGCCGTCAAATCGGACTCTACCGGGAAAAAGATAGTCTTATTCCCATCGTGCTGCGCCATGTGGGAGAAGAGCGCGAGTCCGTCAGCAACATGAAGGTGTTACAAGTCCAGCCGGCTATGTCCACTTACACTATACCACTTTCCCAGGTGACCGATGACGTCAAACCGGAATGGGAAGATTCACTGATCTGGCGCCGGGATCGACGCCGGACCATCACGGTACAGACCAATCCGGTTTTCGGTGTCACCCTGCCGACGCTGCGCACCAGCGTACTGGCAGACATCGAAGCCATTGAACTTCCACCGGGCTATACCATGGAATGGGGCGGTGAACACGAAGATACTTTGGATTCCCAGGCAGCGTTGATTCCGGGTGTCATACCGACGATAGCTGTCATTTTGTTTATTATTGTGGCTTTGTTCAACGCCTTTCGGCCGCCGTTGATCATCGTCCTCACCATTCCGTTTGCGGCCATCGGGATTACTGCCGGATTGTTGTCGACCGGTACACCCTTCGGATTTCTGGCGTTGCTGGGTGCTATGAGCCTGGCCGGGATGATGATCAAAAATGCCATCGTACTTTTAGACGAGATTAATCTGCAATTGGAATCCGGGAAATCCCGGTATCAAGCGGTGGTGGACTCCGCCCTTTCGCGTCTGCGACCGGTGGTGCTGGCGGCTGCCACGACGGTCCTGGGTGTCATCCCCCTGCTGCAGGATATTTTCTGGATCGGCATGGCGGTGACCATCATGGCGGGACTTACATTTGGCACCATCCTTACGATGGTTTTGGTGCCGACCCTGTATTGCACCCTGTTCCGCGTCAAATCACCGGGGAAAACAGCACAAGAAGTTGCTACTTAAATCCTCGGAACAACTTTTAATCAAATAACAGTGTGGTTAATACGTTGCAGAGAAGCAACCAGAGCAAATACATTAACTTATCTGTACTAATAGTTACAAATTTTTATTTACATAATCAATGTAGGAAATATAAAAAAATATCTTACTTTTCTGTTTCGTCTTTTCACTGTTCATTCCTGCACAGCCTTATGCCATAGAAATTGAAATAGATGGTGGGGCCTGGCATCAATCGCTTATTGGGGATATGTCGTATGATCCATCTACCAAAGATGACGATATAGACCTTGAAGGTGATCTCAACTATGACGACAAATGGCAACCCTCGGGGAGGCTCATTATCGGTATGCCCAGTTTTATTCCGAACATTTTCAGATTTCCTAATTGTTGGAGTGCTTTTGTTCGAATCGCCACAAATCGTATTTTTTACATAAGGGGGCTAATAATGAATATGTTACAAATCAAATTTGATAATGATGTTTTTACGTGTATTCAAAAAGACAAATTTGCAATTCTAACTCTAAAGAAAAATGCTTTAAATATAACCAAATCAGTAAGTGCGAAAGAAGAGCTATTTTCAGCCCTTTCCGCAGTAGAGGAGTCTACAAGTGTTAAGGGTTTGATATTGATCAATTCGATCCAATATCCCGGAGATGTCGAATACAAAAAACTATTCGAAGAACTAATGAGGAGTGAATCCTATGAACGTAATAAGCATAGAGTAGGGAAATTAAAGAATATGCACTCTCAAATATTGAGCATAATACTTAATTTTGAGAAACCCATAGTGGCTGGAATGCACGGAATTATTGAACCATTTTTTTTAGGGGTTTGTTTTGCTGCTGAATTCAGATTCGCAACACCAGATACTAAGTTGGTCCGAATAAATACTAAACTGGGCCTCCCCCCAGATGGTGTTGTGGCCTTTTTCCTAATGCAGAATTTGGGACAAGCAAAAACGATTGACATATTTTTGTCTAAATCTTCTTTGAGTGCTACTGAGGCCTATGATTTGGGGTTGTTAACAGAAATTGTTCCCGAAAATGAGCTTCAAAATAAATGTCTTGAAAAATTGGAAAAGATTTGTGAACTCCCGAGCTATGCTATTTCTGCTACGAGGAGATTGATTCAACCCCAATTTAATATATTAGATGATTTCATTAAAAGGTCATATGATGACTACTGGAATAATTTAATGATAATGAAGCGGACAAGCGAAATAACCTGATTATATAAAAAAGCAGTTATTTATCGCACCAGCACTCATTTTGCTTCTTTTTGGAGGCGGATCGGATGCCGATTAATAATACCACCGGAATCTTCCGGATGGCTCATTAAACGGGAAAGCTTCACCTTCAGTGCAAAAATGGTGTAGCCGGATATCTGCTGGCTACCGGTATTATTTATCTCGGTTATCCAGAAAGCTCCAGTGATAAAAATTCTGAGATCGGATCCAAATCCCACTTGATTTGGTCCCATTTAATCTTAGAAGACTTTACAACCTGCTGTACGATGCGCATGAATTTTTTACCGATGTATTTTGACTTCCGTCGGTTAAACCGGAAAACATATTCATCTAAATAATTTTGCAGATACTTCGGTTCGAAACGCCCTTGAAAGGTTCCTCGAACTAGTCGCTTGACAAGAGAGGCAACCAAGTGAACACCATATAAACTGTCATGGCCCTTACCGACTTTTGATTGGTTTGTCGACACATGATGGTATTGTTCTTTGAGAATTGATGAATAGCTGGGCCAAGAGTCTGTAGCGATATTACTACCTGGTTGGATATTTTCAGTAATGAAGGTTTCCAATGAATACGCAGAATAGTCTAAGATTACTTGTAGGTGAATTCGGCCGATCTGTTTTTTCTCATCGCATCGTTCCACAGCAGCGGCTACAATCATTTTGGCCTCGGCACCGCGGTCGCGCATACCGGCTCTTTGGCCGCCGATGACAAACTCATCGACTTCAAAGTGGCCGGATAATTTTTCACGATCCTTGCGTATCGTGCATCGTCTTAACTTTTGTAGCCAATCCCAGGCAGTGTCGTAGCTGCCGAAGCCTAAAAGTTCTTGAAGATTTACGGCATTAACGCCCGACTTTCTGGTTGTAAACCACCACATGGCTTTGAACCAATATGTAATCGGTTTTTTAGAACTGTCCATAATCGTGCCGGCGGTCAGTGAATGTTGGTGCTCACAGACGGTACAGATATAAAGTTGTCTTTTACTGATCCAATAGTTTTCGTTTTTGCATTTTTTGCAGACAAAGCCACTGGGCCATTTTAAAGTAAACAAATATCGGCGCCATCACGCTGATTACCGAAAAACTCATCGGCCATCCCAAAAGCCTGCTGGCGGCTCAGGCGAAAATTCTGCCACCGGTGGCGATGGGAAGCGCCTTTTTAAACAACACTCCCCTGGTGGCTACCGATGATCTTATTAATGCTCTGGGCATGCCGACAGACTTTACACCTGGAGTGATAAGAAAGGGGTAATGCATATCTCACAAAATCCGCCGCCTCCAGGTGCCATCCTAAAAGATATTGTGGATTATACCTCACATCCTAAAGAACAGACTCAAGCAATTCAGGTACCGGAAAAAAAGCCGAAAAAGATCGAACCCGATAAAATAGAGGTCGAATCCGGTGAAGTCTTGGAACCTGAAATTTATTACGAAGATGATTCGGATACGGGGGGCTCCAGACGCAAGCTCAGAAAAAAGATAAGGATGGAAAATGGTAAAAACGGACAAGAAGACGACAGCCCTGATGAAACACTGTTAATAAAAAAAAATGAACACCGATCAAATAGATCGAGAAGATAGACCCATAGGATCATTTTTGCTGAATAGAACGGATTTCTGAAATGTAACACAGGTCACTTTGAAGGTCCAAAAACTTTGATCAGCATACCACAGGTCGAGGATAAACAAATTCTATTGAGATATCCCTTTTATATCAATAGCACCATATTCAATCTGAATGCCGAGAGCCAAAAAAACTCCTGAACCGCTAACTCAATATTTGGTATATAATCTTTTCTCTAAGTTTTCATCCGTTATTGTATATTAGGTTTGCGCAATCTAAACATCGCCTGAATTGTGCCTTTCGGCTTCCACAATCCTCTTTTTCCATTGCCACCTGTAGATTTTGCTTCCAAATATACAATGAGTGGCTCGAGTGAAAGAAAATCCTGGATTGTTGTAGATTAGCAATCGACATCCATACAACCTCAAATTTTACATTGCTTCTGTCAATATATAATAATATGGAGGGACGAAAAATGTAAATTAGCCATGCTAACCCATATTTTTAAGCTTATCCTGATAGTGTATATGTCGGCTATCATTATACAATGATGATTTAATTCAATCAGTTATAGATTGCACTCACAAATACACAATTGACAGAAGATGAAAATAAAAAGTCAGGCAAAGTGCAGAATGAAAAATCGCTGAATCGATTTGTTGGGTTTCGCTCCTAGTGATCATATGATGTTAAATGCCTGAATATCGTAGGTTGGGTTGAGATGCGAAACCCAATGTAATGGACAGGGATCAACCCAACGAAGATTTTGGTTTGGCTGGGTCTTGTTATACCAAATCGTCACTGTAGTGTTAACAGCGAAATTACTTTACATCACCGACAAGTGGCCGTTCTTTGTCAAGCTTAAAAAATACAAGAAACCTGTCTTCATCATTCCCGTATGCAGCCTTTCTGCGTCGCAGGGATTCCAGGAGTTCGGAGTTCTGCTCCTCCCTTACCTTGGACATAAAAAGCCGTTTCCCGTGGTAGCCGACTCCATCTTCCTTGAACAAATAGGTTGCATAGGGATTGGACTGCAAATTGTGGTGCGTGAGTCGGTCACGCATGATAAACGCCAATGTTCCGTCGTCTACAAAATGGGGTCTGGCATAAATCGCTGCATCAACCCTTCCGTCACTGTCGGCAGTGGACAGGACCCCTACTCCTTTGGTCATCTCGAAGTATTCACTAAGGTTCATGGTATTCTCCTTTAATCTCTCCTGGGTTAAATTCCCCGCAGCTTGCTGCGATAAAAGTGAGTTAAATCCTAAAAACATGATACTCCGCGGCTTGCCGCGGAGAGATTTCATTCATAGTGATTTTTTCCAAACACTAAATGTCTACATCAGATTTCAATGAATTTAGCGGTTCTTCAAAATACACATTATTTTTCCATTTTGAGTTAGTTGCTAAAGTTTTTAAAATTTTATCAGCTCTAAGTTATACATTGATGCCAGGAGGTCAATCTGAGACAATTAAGGGTCTTGTAATAGGTAAAAACTATCATGATGATTGAGCGGGGATACAGCGTCATATCACGCTTGCAGGCGGTCTTTGAGTGGTTATATTGAACTCAGCTTTGAAATACTGGAGGAATCGATATGAGAATTTTAAACTACGATGGATTGGTTGGTTTTATATTGTTAACCGTATTTTCGTTGGTTATTGTAGATTCAGCGACGGCTATTGAAAAAGCGAAATACACGGTTGTGGAAAAGGAAGATGACTTTGAACTCAGACAGTATGAAGCCCAGATAGTCGCCGAAACATACGTTGAGGGCAGCCTGAAAGACAGCGGTAACGATGGTTTTCGTCGTCTGTATGCTTACATAACCGGAGACAACAAAAAAAAACAATCTATCTCCATGACCGCCCCGGTTGGTCAGGAA
>Ga0316191_10001213_pt1 | contig 17894 bp, 15 predicted proteins | sample Eddworburr2cm_MG_FD_204928 | JGI IMG/M metagenome (GOLD analysis project Ga0316191, IMG submission 204928) | Coastal sediment microbial communities from Maine, United States - Eddy worm burrow 2 cm | ecosystem: Environmental > Aquatic > Marine > Coastal > Sediment | place: USA: Maine...
TTGCCCATGCTGGGGCTTAGGGTTTTCAGACGTTGCACGATGTAGCGGACGAAGTCCGGGAACTTATTCACTGGCTCGCGCAGTTGCAAAAGTGCCTTGTTCGAGGATCGCCATGCGTTCATAGAGGCCGTAATGCGGCCGGCGCTGAGGCGCGATCTGCGCTATGCGGGTGTCCTTGATGCGGAGCTCTTCGCGCAGCAGGACACACGCTTCGTGGAGCCGGTCGTTCTCTGCCGCGAGTCGCACCCTCGCATTGAAGCTATCGGCGGCCCAGGCACGTGCGTAGACGATGGAGTAGTGGGCCAGTACGATCGCATGGAGCACCGCCGACTTAACGCAGTCCTGCCAGCCCTTGGGAAGATCAATCCGTGGTGGTTGCGGGTTGGCAAGCATCGTGACCTCCGAAAACGAGTTATTGAGAGTTCCCGGTTGAAGGATACAATAAGGGCTATCGATTCAGAATGTTACTGTCCGGACGGTGAACCGAAAGATTCGGTGGACCAGGACAGGGGGGGGATGGCCAGCAATGGCTGTCTCTACCCGGACGTAGCGACTCACTTGGTCTTGCTGCGACTGCTGGAATGCTATCTGTTCAGCGAGCTCTTCACTCCAGTCCTAGGGGTTGAGTAGATAGCCCTACTCATCAGTTTTAATGAGTTTGTCACCGCCCTTGATGCTCATAAATTCACCTCCTGATCAGTCAATGTAGAATCGGAATCCCGATGTGCTGTTGCTGAACATCCGCCGGGGGAGTGGTGCCTTGTTTGTTGTGATCCGCTAGCTACTTGCGCTTTTCGGTATCTCAATCGACTTTAACTGTTTTGCGCTTTGACTGTTTCAGCTTTGGCAGCTTGAGTTCGAGGATGCCATTCTTGAATGTTGCCTTGACATTTTCCTCGTCGACCTCTGCCGGCAATGCCAGCGTGCGGGCATATTCGCCGCGGGAGATTTCAGAGCGGTAGTAATCACCCTTTTCCTCTTTCTCTTCATGGCTGGTCGAGCCCTTGATGCTAACCGTGTTTTTCGTCACAGAAACATCCAGATCCTTCTTGTCAACACCAGGCAATTCGGCCTTGACGATAATCTCATCGTCACGATCAATAAGGTCTGCACTTGGTGTTTTGCCACCGAAAGCATCCATCTCGCCCCATGCTGGCCATTCCTGCTGAAACGGGCGCAACCAACCGCGCGGGTAAAAGCTACCGAACAGGCGCTCCATTTCCTCAAACGGGTTTAATGGTCGTGCAGGCTGTGCCTGCTGCAGTTCCTGCTTGCTTTCTTTCTTGTTTTCCTTAGCCATTTTGATTCCTCTGCGATTTTATAAGCATCAATAGAACTGCACCTTTGTATACTTCCCCCACTGGCAAGTCAATCCGGGAGAAATCGCGCGGCAAGCCACGTCAGCAGTAGCGCCACTAACAGCAACAACAAGGCGCCCCCCGCACTGTTCAATAACGCCGGCGCCATAACCAGAACCAGTCCAAGCTCCAGCATCATCAACCCTGCCAACAGCTTCAGTAGTCGCCCGCCGCGCTCACTCAATTTGTGAGCGCCGAGGGTAAGGCTGAACGCGCCGACGATGAGCAGCAAGGGGATGATGTAAATCACGTTATAGAGCAGCAGGTAGCCATAGTAGGTGACCGGCGCAAGCTCATTAACGGTCAGTATCCGGGTAAAAACCATTGGAAAACCCGCCGTACATAACAACTCGTAGCTGTTAGCGACCAGTGCAAGTGCTACTGTGCCCAGCAGTACTGCCGGTAAACGCCCGGTGTTCAGGAGGGAGCGCACACGCTGGTACAGGTGCGGTTTGGCATGCTCAGGAATGGACAGGCTGATCCCGCGGTGCAGCCAGAAAAAGTCCTTGATATTGATCAGGGCAATGAACACTGCCACCAGACCCGCCAGGGTCGTTACCCACGCCAGCTCACCGACCACCATGAACAGATTGAGCCAGGCGGCCATGAACAGGAAGTAGATCAGGCCTGAGAAAAACACGAATGTGCCTCCGATGAGCAGCATATGACCACGGCTCCTGGCATGGACCAGCAGGCTAAGCAGAAACAGCAACACGAAAAAGGCGCATGGGTTGAAGGAATCCAGTCCGGCAAGCACCAGCGTAAATACCGGCAGGGAAAGAGCACGCAGATCAAGATTGCCAAACAATGGAAACTGCACGTGTACGTCGTGCTGCTGTCGGGCAAATATTTGCCAGCCCGAGGGGCCGTTTGCCTGTACCAGTCGATGGCAGTTACGCAGTGCGTGTTCGAGTGCTGAGCCTGTGGTCGACGCAGCGTCAAAGCCGGTTGTCATGGTACCGCAGAACATGAATGCCGGCACACTGTTTGCCTCTTGCCCCAGCGTCGCTGCCAGCTCCTGGTAACGACGTACATTTATGCTATCGGCATTGATTTCCAGTGCCTGCAGTTCCAACCAGGGGTGGCGCTGCGCCAATTCGGTCATGAACGGCAGGGCGTGGGTGCAGTGGGGACAATGCGAAGACCAGAAAAAATACAACTGGATACATGCTTTCCCATTCGCATCGACGCTTGTCCATGGATTGCCATTTGTGTCTGCCGGCTGGCCCAGGGTAATGGCTGTAAACAGCAGCAGGGCAAGGCTAAGCAGAGCATGTTGCATATTAAGCATAGGTTGACATAGATAGTCCTGAATCGCGACCGGTGCAGCTGCCGGCGTGATTATGTGTGATACGAGTTTTCAGAAACTACAGCGCAGCAAAGGGAAAGGTTTTCTTCTTGGAGGTAATTTGAGTCTCCCATTATATGGTTGCCCGGTTGCTATCTAACAAATGTGCTCAAAAGTGGCAGCAATCATGTTACACAGGTGTATAACTTACTGAGTAACGTGTGGAATCAATGCCGGGGAGCAGTCCTGGCCGAACCTTTTCCGTGGACGGTGATTCAAGGGGTAATCCTGGTATTAGTCATTGTTAACAGTCAGGTATATGTTGCTGTGTTGGGTATGTCCACTGAAATCACTACGTCAGAACCATGGAGGGTGTGATTACAACTCGCATCGATATTCGCATCGGTCAAGAATGATCAGAAATCGGATGCTGGCTGAATGATATCATTCTGCTGCAAATCAGACTTGACTGGATATTTGATATTGGAAGTTGAGTGTTCATCGACTTCTTCATCTGAAGAGAATAGTAGATGAAAAAGTGTCGCCCTAATCATCGATAGGCCAGGGTAAGGCATGAAATTACTGAGCTTTGATATAAAGATCTCGGATGTGTTCGAGTTGGGCAAGTACGAAGATATGGACAAGTATGCGCCGTTTAATATTTCGGTAGCTGCAACGGCGATTTATAACGGGGAGGAACGGGTTTGGTATTCCGAGATGAGGAAGGTCGTCCGGCGATGGGCTTCACGCAGCAACGGGCGCATGAGTTCCTGGAGTATCTCGATGAGATGCAGCAAAAGGAGTTCATGGTCTGCGCGTGGAATGGCCTGAGCTTCGATTTGAAATGGCTCGGTCATCAGGCCGGTGACATGGCCCTTGCGGCTCGAGTCGCTCTGAAAAGTTACGATCCCATGTTCCAGTTTTTCAACCTGGCCGGCTTCCCTATCGGTCTTGCCAAAGTGGCACAAGCTATGGGTATCCCGCAAGAAAAGCTCATGGACGGAGCGGACGCACCGAAACCCTGAAAAGTTGACTGCCGATTCCTTGCCGATGATGTGAAGGGGTGACGTAGATCCCATGTAAAGACAGCTACTTGCTCCCGGCTGGTGATTCCCTGGTATCCGCCTGTTCCCACGCTGCGATACCAATGATGTTCTGCCTGCTGTCCACCGCCAGCACGATGTCGAGATGCACAAGATCCACACTGTCATAGCGGTAGGCTGGCAGGGACAGGCGTTTGACGCGCTCGGGCAGGTGCCACGTCATTACCGCTGCTTCGATAACCCGTTTGATCGCTTCAAGATCTGCTTGCCCGGCAGGGTGTATGTCAATCTCGGTTGCTCGCATCCCTAATCATTCGCGCCATGGTGAGTGCTGGTTGGCAGGTAATTCGTTCTTGCTATCTGCATTACCCTGTGGTCCTCCTTCAGCCGGCAATGGTAGTTTTTCCAGCGAGTTGAACTTGATGACACCGGCCGGCAACTTGCGCAGTCGGCGTACACCTTCACCGCCTGTCCAGATGTCGACATTGTCCGGAAGCAGTTCGCGCAACTCGAGCAAATGCTGGCGGATATTTCTGTACTGGTATGCGCCACTGAAGGTGATGCCTGCGACATCGGCTTGAAACTGCTGCACTGCGTGGCCGATCTGGTCCATCGGTACCTCGCCGCCGAGGTTGATAACTGATATGCCGCGTGATGACAGCATGGCAGTCAGCATCAGGAGTCCGAGCGTGTGCTCCTCGCCTGGCAGGGTCGCCAACACGACCAGGGGTTTCCCGGCACTTTTTTGCATGGTGGAGATTTCTGTATTCAGAAATCGAATCAGTTGCTCCGACAGGAAATGTTCCTGGAACACCTGCAGTTTGCCGCCGATCCAGAGTTCGCCCACCCTGTGCAGCAGTGGCACGACCGTTCCGATAATGAAAGCCTGCATCCCCTGTTGTTGGTAGTGACTGCGTAACAGGCTTTCTACCTGCCAGGCATCGGCGGATCGTATTGCGTTGAGTATCTCCGTGACTGTTTTATCAAGTCGTTCTGGTGCTGCAGGTTGCAGCCTGGCCTCGAGTCCATCGAGTGCCTCCTCGCTGAGGGGTAGCAGTTTGCCGGGCCGCACACCCCGATCCAGCAAACGGCGTATTCGTTGCAGGCGCCGCAACTGCGCTTCAGGGTAGACGCGCTCACCTTTTGCGTTGCGCACGGGATCGGGAAAGCCGTAGCGTCGTTCCCAGACACGGAGCGTGTCACGTCCGATACCGGTGTCTCTTTCGATGACGCCGATGGAATAAACCTGAATATTTTCAATCATATGTGATTCCTGTGGTTGCATGGACAGATAATAACACAAATTGTCCTAGACAAACTGTACAAGTTGTGCATAATAATCACCATGGTCTTATACAAAGATCATACAAATTCAACCTAAACAGGAGTAATGACATGAGCAACTATGAACTGCAAATCCGCGCAACAGGGCAGTACTACGACGATGCAATCCGTGCCGCCGAGCAGGAGAACATCGAAGTGTTGTCATCTGTGGTACCTGGCAGCCGCTTGCACCAGATCATCCATAACCCGATCGATAGCGGGATCGATGAGGGCTGAGTGCAAACCAGAGCACACCACGGACACTGACAGACAGTCTCGTTGCTATGGATTCACAGGTCATGATTTCAGCAAACCCACAGAGGTCCGAGAGACCTCTGTGGGTTGACCTGTCAATGATCGCCTTTTTAAGGCGGCCACTGAGATACAGCCAATCAGCCTGCCATTTTAAATCATCGAGGCTTATGTCAATGACAGCACTTTTCGAGCGTCCTGCGTATCTGGGTCGATTGAGGTTTTCTCTGGGTGTACTCGGGATCGTAGTGGCGTCGGCCTTTTTTGTCTGGATGCTGGCCGGCTGGTTCGGATGGGTGCCGAGTATGGTGACTGTATTTGGCGTAGAAGGCTTGCGGACACCTGCATCAATCACTGTCGGCGCCTTGTTAATCGCGGCAATCGCATTCTGGGAATATTAACGAACTTTTCTGAACAGAACCTTTGGAGATTATTGATGTGTTTAAGCTATCCGATTTATTCATTCTTCTAGCCGTGACGGTGTCATTTTTCGTATCGGCTTACCTGTGGTTTCAGGGTTTTAGGGAGCTCGGTATTTTTACCGCCATTTGGGTTCCTTCCATTCTCGCGTTTGGTATCTATTTCAAGCTTGCAGTACTTGCAGCCAGGAGGGAAGTGTCATGAGCGAACCAGATATTCTCTATCCAGCAATCTTTGTATTCAGCATGCTGCTGATTGGACTGTTACTGACCATGTGGGAGTTCTCACGTCTGTACAAGCGGCAGCAGCAAAAGGAAGAAAACGACAAGCGTTTCACCGGTCTGGACTCCCGGGTTTACAGGGAGAACGTACGGAATGTTTCACATTTCTGACGGGTGGAGAATGAGAAACAGGTGATTGTGTTGCTGTTACAGGGCGGTAATCCTCCTCACAATCAGCATGTTCTGTGAGGAGGAAAGACAATGAAACATTCATCCGGAAGTTCAGTCGTTATTAGCGAAACGAAATTGCACGCCGCAAGCTGCGGAACCTCCATGAACAAAAAGTCCTGCAAACCTGGGTGGCACAGGAATGGGATACGTCTCGACCGCGCCGATAAGCCTCGCCAGTTCCCACACCGCTGTGGAACACACTGGCTACAATGGGTCCATAGACGGGTATCGTCTGCAAGCGCTGGCAGGCATCGCTCTGCTGACTCTCTTGCACCATCTCACGGGTGTAAAAGTCGATATGCAGATCCAGTTCTTGCAGCTCCCGGTAGCTCTGGGCCAACAGAAGGCGAAAACGATCGCTCAGTCCGTTCTTAGCATCCTCCAGCAGTTCCGGCAGGCGCTTTCTTACAACACCGACACCTTTCGAAAGCACCAGGCCATACTCTGCCAGTAACCCACGGAGCTGATTACATAGCGCCGTGCGATCTGCAATACGCCGTTCCCGCAAACGACACAACGCCTGGGTATCTTGTCGTTCCGTTGTTTTCACCGGAACAAAACGCATCTCTGGATTAACCACGGCCTCCGAAATAGCCAGCGCATCGTTGTAGTCGTTCTTGTTGCCGCGAACATAGGGTTTGACGTGTGCATGGCGAATTACCGCACATGCAGACAACAGTGTCTTGAAAAGTCCAGGAGCGCTTGGGCGAGAAGTGGTTTCTCCTTATATGGTGTGAAATGGCGTGCGGGAATTTTGCGGGTTTCAGTTATGCATCGTCCTGCATTGTTGGGCAAAATGGGCAACGAGCGTTCCGGTAATCGGGTTTTATAAACAATAAGTTAGCGATTAACCGGCTAATTACGAACCAGGCGGTCGCAGGTTCGACTCCTTCCGGGCTCGCCATATGTACGCAAATGAAAACGAAAGGGGTATTCGGAGACGGATGGCCCTTTTATTTTTGTAGTGTCCGGGATAACCGGGATTGTCCGATATTATTTCACCGGACGTACTCATTCCGGCCCTCTGCGATAGATTCTTTTCGTGGTCTGGCTGTCTGCATGAGCGGGTAGTTCGCGAGTACGTGTATAGAATAAATGCGGCGCGATATCTTTCGGCCGCGCGGCGAGGGCGGCATCTTTCGCCTTCACGAGTGCCGGCGTCCCTTCGTAAATGATGGCGCGATCAGTCTTCCGCGTGTGGACGTGAATCCCGTCTTCCTTGAGATCTGCTACCCGTATCCGGAGCAAATCGCCTCGCTTTAACCCGGAGAGCAATTTCACGCCGATATTTGCGCGACTGGTTGATTTGCGCCAAACAATGAACCACTTATGTACTGAAATATGACCCGCTCATTATTTCTATTTGCCTGACTATAAAAAGTAACCCTGAACTTGATGAGGTTTGCGTAAAAATGCAAAGCCGAATCAGGCAAGCGCGCAAATCAACAACCCAGCACAACAACCCAGCACAACAATCTTTGGCATGCCTGGCGTAACTCATCTCCGTTTGCGCAATGATGAGATGAGATTGATGGCTGGAGCCGAAATGGTAAGGCCTTGCCAGGCTGAAGTCTGCAGGAATTGGACTGGGAACCATTGAACTGCATTGAACTGGAAGATGGCGCCTAAATGATTGATGAGGAATATTATTTTAACTTTTAACTGCGTTCGGTAGTACGAATCCAAGAATGAAGCTATTGGCGAACAGAGATTATTTGTTTATAGTTACTCTCAATAAGACTACGAATCCCTAGTATTTACGTTTCCCCTCTCCCGTTCTCGCAAGAGTCCCTGTTAGGTGACTGCCCTGTAGCACGATTATCAATCAGCCACGTATCACAGGCTCATTGGAATAATAATAGAGAGAGAACTATGCACATCAAATCAGGTAATTATTTCCCCGGTTCCGGTCACCAAGCGCGCCACCCTGTTGCTGCTAACACCAACGTTAATATCGATGGAGAAGAGTGCATAGATAGTCTATCGAGGAGCGGCTACCCGAGCCGCGGTTACTGCGACAATGCCTCTCTGCCTGCACCGCCCAGCTCAATGGGTCTAATCGGCAGGCAGTTGGCGCGCCGAGCCCTGCGCAGCCTGTTGGGCCTGGCTATACTCCTGCCCTTGGCCGCTCATGCCTTTGAGCCGGCGATCCCGTTCACCATCAAAAATAGCAGCGACAGGACTGTCGTCGTTGGGGTGAAACGTGGTGAATGCTTCAAGGTCTACCCGCCGGATGGCAGCTATTTGGGTCCCATACCTCCGGGCGGGGAAGTGTCGACTACGCTGTTTCGCGCGGACAATTTAGTTGATATTGATGGCTGTGACGGGCAAAACGCCTATTTCAGCCTGTCACTGAGGGACACCGAAACCAATGTCCGTTCAGGTCAATATCCCTTCGCGATGACTAACGACGGAGCACTGTGGGGTCGGCCCAAGGACCCGCTGAAGGCCGCGGTACCGGTTTATAATGCCGCGGATGCTTCGCTTGAATCCACCCCGTTTTACGGAAATCACTTAGGGACGACCGCCTGGTTTAATAAGTGGACCTGGACAATAAATAATGAGGATATTGCAAAGGCGGATCAACGCCTGACCTATCCCCGCAATAACGTTGCCTCGGACTCCGGCCAGTGGGGTGGCGCCGAGGGGTATCTCACCAACGTTCCCACCAGTTCGGTGTACGATACCTTGCTGTTTTCCAACCAGGCCCCTTTCTGGGGGAATTTTTACGATTCCTGTTCCGGCGTTGAGTTGTTCCACCCTCAGCATGTACAGCGACTGCCGAACAAAAACGGCCGAGCCTACTTTGCCGTAGCGCAATCCAGGGCGTATAACGGTTATATCTACGTGATCGAAACCAACGAGGCGATCAGGGATGGCAGTGGTAAAGTGATTTCTGGTCTCGACCCGGAGACCGATTTGATCGTGTCGAACGGCACCTCGTCCATTGGCAAAATTATCTGGCAGGATGTCTATACAGGCCCCTATAACGGTGCACCCAATCCCGTCGGAAACTGGAATCACCCCGCCAAAATGGCGCTGCTGGGTGGCGTACTGGTGGTTACTGCGCAGAATTGGTCTGAGGGTAAACTGGGTTCGGATACCTGTGGTCCCGGTGATAATGCGTTTTCTCTTGGCATCAGTAAAGACGCATTGCTCTTTTACGATGTGCGAGACCCGGCATTACCAAAATACACAGGCAAGATGATTGCAGACGACATGGGCATAGGGCCGACACAGCACGAAAACGGCTTTCTTAATACGTATTATAAACGGGAAATCAACCAGGTCAGTCTGACGCGAAACCCTGATAATGGCCACTACACCCTGACTGCGGGTGGTGCTGCATACCTCTCTGGGGCCAGGGCAAACGTTACCCTGGTTGCTGATTCCGTGTCACCGCATTTGTCGGATTGGGATTTTCTAAATACGTCAATCGCACCGGAGTTGGAAGGACAGCATGGTGAACAGTTCGAGAGTTACGAGTGGGACAGTAGCCAGGGTGCCATTCCCCCGAGTGGTGATTTGAGAATCATGAAATATGATGCGACCGATAATGCCCCAGGGGGCAGCACTCGGGACGGTTTTACCTTTACCTCGGCTGGCAATGGAGCAGAGGAACTTACCACGGGGGATCTACCGGGCGCTGATCGAGATTGGGACGCGGACTCGCTTTACGTCACCCGATATGGCGAACCTGTTATCTATACCATCAAGTCGGAATATGGTGTGAATCCAAGGTTATACCAGTTCACCGATACCCGTAACTCAGCCCTAAGGCAGCAAGATACAGTAAAAGCGGAATACACAACGGTGGTAAGTAACCGTGACAGGGGCGGCCCCGGTACATTGCGTGATGCCATCGGCTTTGGCGGGCACATCACATTTAACCCGAGTACACCGGACAAGCTCACCGATATCATCAGACTGATCAATGGGCCGCTAATTGTGTCGCTGCATGACGTTACGCTCGATGCGTCTTCGGAGCCAACGCCTATGCGGATTTTCGGAGATCGGTTTGAAGCCGTGCCGTTGATTCAGGTTACCGCTGGCAATACGCTGAAGATGAATAATATTCAAACCTTTAGGGACCCCCTCCAGTCGGGAACGAACTTGTACCTTCCATGGGCCACTAGCGAGAATGGCAGCTGGTTGGCATCACCGTCTGGGTTGAGTGTGCAAAGTGGTGTCGTTCAAGCAAACGAAAGCACGTATCTGCAGACCGCGGTTACGGGTCCAGGTACATTGACCTTCTGGTGGAAGGCTGAGTCTGCCTTTGACGATAAACTGTCCTTTACCATTATGGCAGATGACGCCCCGAGCGGCACACCACCTGTCGAGCCAGTAAGTGCTATTTCTGAAGCGTCCAGCTGGCGTCAGGAGACGGTGGCTATTCCAGCGGGCAATCATCAACTGCGCTGGACTATGAGCCAGGTGTCACAGCTCAGCGAAGGAACGGTCAGTAACGGTTTCGTGCGCGACGTGGTGTTCACACCGCCACCATTAGCGATCACCAGCCCGTCCAATGCCACTGGTACACAAGGCCAGGCTTTTTCTTATTTCATCACAGCCGCTCGTCCGAATTTCACCTCAAAACTCGAAGCTGAATATTTCTACGACGCAACCGGGCTACCAGCCGGTTTGTATGTGGATAGTAGTACGGGTGAGATCAAAGGCAATCCATTTGAATTTTCTAACCCTAACGATTTTACTGTTACCATCGAGGCAACCGAGTATACCCGGAATGCATATCCCGTCAGTGTTGCCCAGGCCACGTTGATAATCCATATTAATGAGTCGACAATCAGTGCTACCAGTGCGCTCGATCTACCTGAACAACCTATCCCCGTTACGACGACATTTTTTGGCGTAAGTGGCAGCGCCGGGACGTCTACCCATGACGGTACAGATGCACTTCAAAGTCAGGCTATCGGCAACTATGAATCTTCCTCAATAGAAACCACTGTATTCGGACCAGGTACTTTAACTTTCTGGTGGAAGATCGATGCCGCATCAAATGCTTCACTTTTATTCTATCTGGATGATCCTGATTATTCCCAGCCGTCACTGGAAATTATCAGTGGCATGATGGACTGGGAGCAGGTCAGTGTTGCGATTCCACCCGGCGAACACAGCATTAAATGGCGATACCAGAAATATTCATTAACAGCAGGCTCTGATGCCGGCTGGATTGATGAAGTTGTATTTACACCGACACTGGCCAATGCAGTCGATGCCCAACCGATTAGCTGGACAACATCCGGCGATGCTGATTGGGTAGGTCAAACACAGGTAACTCACGATGTGCCTGACAGTAATAGTGCCGTTGGGCAGCGTGATGCTGCGCAAAGCGGAACCATCACTGACAATCAATCTTCTAGCCTGGAAACAACGGTTACCGTTATAAATCCTGCCACGCTGAATTTCTGGTGGAAGGTTTCTTCTGAACAGGATTCCGACTACCTGAGATTTTATATTGATGGCGTTGAACAAACCGGCACTGCTGGAAAAATTTCCGGAGTGGCGGATGTCTGGCAGCCTGTATCGGTTAGTCTTTCTGTACCTGGCACTTACAACCTGAAATGGGAGTACTCCAAGAATGCCGCCAATTCGGCTGGCAGTGATGCGGCTTGGGTCGACCAGGTTACCCTCACTCCACCACATCCCATTACCAGTCCGGGTTCCGGTGGACAGGTATCGAACCTGTTCAATTATCAGATAACCGCAGCCAACCAGCCGACCACCCTTGATGTCATCGGGGAGCTGCCACCGGGCTTAAGGTTAAGTACCTCGACGCCAGGCTTGATCACCGGGATTCCGACCATGATTGGTCCGAATCCGGACATTACTTTAAGGGCGAGCAGCGAGTGGGGTACGAGCACTAAAACGCTGAGGCTGAGTTTCTCAGATGCTTCAACACAGAGTAAAAACCAGGCCTTGGATAACTTTCTTACCTGGACAACCCCTCTATGGTGGAACACGCCAGACTATCAAGGATCCTGGTATGGATTACTTACTGACACAGCCCACGATGGTATCGATGCGGTGCGCAGTACAACCATTGAAAATGATCAGCAAAGTGATCTGGAAACCATGGTCACGGGACCGGGTGTGCTCACCTTTATCTGGAAAGTGAGTTCGCAGGAAGATTCAGACTTCCTTCAATTTACGGTGGATAACGAACCGCAAGCTGGCGTGGCTGATATTTCTGGCGTAGGTGCAGGCTGGCAGTCACAGACTGTGCAGATTGCCGAAGGTGAACATATCCTGCGCTGGCGCTATATCAAAGATGCTGCCGGCTCTGACGGTGAAGATACCGGCTGGCTGGACGAAGTAGCGTTTATATCGACGCTCGTCAACACAACGGCAGATGATAACCGCGCAGGCTCACTCCGCAGGGTTATTAGCAATGCACCTTCAGGTGCACTCATTACCTTCGATCAAAGCCTTTCAGGGTCAGAAATACTTCTCTCTTCCGAGATGATAACCATTGACAAGGCGCTGACACTTGATGCTTCAGCATTGGAAAACGGATTGACGATAAGGCAGACCAACTGGCGCATATTCAATATTAATATTGATCCTGCCGACTGTGGGCAGAGCGTTGAAATGATTGGCCTTAAACTGACTGGAGGTAAGGGATCATCGCCTGTAGCAGGTGAAAATTATTACGGCGGCGCTATTAAGAATTTTTGTGCCAATCTCAGCCTCACCGATTCGACGCTGTTCAATAACTCTGCCCTTAAAGGTGCTGCGATTTATAACGATACCGGCACGCTGACCTTGAATAACACTATCGTGCGGAACAATATCGCCGAAGGCGGTTCATCCGGGAATATGGGCGAAGGGGGCGGTATTTATACGACCAATACATTGTCTAATAGACCCGATTCGGGTTTGGTCTTTATCAATAACAGCTCGGTAATAGACAACATAGCCAGGAGCGACAGCGCAGGCAGCGGTGGTGGTGGTATTTACAACAGTGCCTATACCACAGTCCGCATCACTGGTTCTACTGTTGCTGGCAATACGGCAAACCTCGGCGCTGGAATCCTTGATGATAATAATGTGGATACAATTATTGAGAACTCGACCCTGTCGGGTAATATTGGTGATGGGATTTACAGTGGAGATGATAGCACTCTTTCGCTGATCAATAGCACTGTGTCAAACAATGCGCGCGGTATCGCCTTGCAAACAAGTACGGCGAATATTAGTCAAACGACTATTTCGGCTAACACAGATACTGGCTTGAGTATCACAGTAGGCTCTAATGTCAAGATCAATAACACCATCATTGCCGGTAACAGCGGTTCCCCCGCAGCCGATATCGACTTTTCCAGCGGAACTGTCACGGCAACAGGTGCCAATCTCATTGGCGACAATAGCTCGGTCGAGGCTTTCTTTACCGCTGATAACCTGCTTATTGGCACCCTGGCTAACCCTGTAGGTCCATTGCTCAACGTGCTTGGCAATTACGGCGGTAACACCCAAACCCTGTTGCCTATGTTGGACTCACCTGCCATTAATGCTGCGATCACCCCAGTCAACAGTGAGCCTACCCGCGATCAACGAGGTTTGTTACGCCCGCAAGGGATCGCCGATGACCTCGGTGCTGTTGAGGTGACTGTGCTGGTCGACAATGATAATGACAGCGGTCCGGGATCGTTGCGTCAGGTGATCGCTGATTTGCCTGCCGGTGCCACCGTCAACTTTGATCAAAGCCTTTCCGGTGCAGTGATAATCCTGCAGGGAGCGCAGCTGGTTCTGGATAAAAATATCTCTATCAATGCATCTTCCCTTGATGCTGGCCTGACGATTAATGCCAACGATGGCTCACGTGTTTTCTTTGTTACTCCAGGCGTTCAGGCAACATTGAGAGGTTTTACTATCACGGGTGGTAATACCAGCAGTCATGGTGCCGCTATCTACAATAATGGTGGTTCCGTGCAGCTCGTAGATATGACATTGACTGAGAATGAAACCGCGGGTGTAGGTGGTGCCATTATGAATTATGCAGGCACGGCTGCCAGTCCCCAGGCCGCAACGATCACCATTAGCAATAGCACTTTGGACAATAACCTGGCCGGTCAAGGCGCGGGGGCAATCTTCAATGGCCAGAGTAGCCTGGCGCAACTAACCATTGTTAACTCAACCATTTCAGGAAACACCAGTAATGGCGCTGCAGGCGCAATTGGCAATGTTCAAGGCAGCATCAGCCTGATATATACAACTATCGCAAACAATACGTCGAACGATATTGACTCCGGCAGTTTTTATAACGATGGTGGGACCATTGCTGTTGAAAACACAATTATTGCATCAAATAATTATATGGCAGGTGCCGCTGATATTTATTCATTCAACGGCGGCGGTGTTAATTATTCGGCTCTTAATATACTAAGCCCGCAAGACCCTGATTTGCATGTATTGGGAAATTACGGCGGCCCAACGCGGACGATGCCGCCGCGCGCGTTATCTCCCGCTGTCAATTCGGCACTGTTCTCGCCCAACAATGTGTTGTTGTCGGATCAGCGCGGTGTGTCTCGTCTGCAACCGCCCGGCTCTGATATTGGCGCTGTGGAACTGACCGATTCCGATGGCGACGGCGTCTATGACTCGACAGAAATCGCCAACGGTACCAACCCCTACAGTGTTGACAGTGACTCAGACGGGCTGGCTGACGGGTCGGGCGGGTTGATATTTATCGGTAACTATCCTGGCGGTATCGACAGCAATAGCGACAATTATATTGATGGAGAGCTGGATTTCGGCCTGGACCCAACGACGTCCAACCTGGGGGATATAGCACCAAGGGACAATCCGGATAATATGATTAATGTGGCTGATCTACTTATCCTGACGCGCCTGGTAACCGGGGAGATCCAGCCAAGCGCACTTGAGTGGATACTGGGTGACATCAACAGCGATAGCTACCTTAATGCTGCAGATATACTGCTTTTGCAGCGGGCTATAATGAGTGGTACTGCGCCCTGATTCGGCTATGCATTTAAGGGGACAGAGTGAATAAGGGGTCAGTACCCTTATTAGGCGTGATCTTACAATGCACGGCCGACATATTGGCGCATAACTCAGGGAATAAACCGACAGACACCCATAGAATGCAGGGACATGCTGTACGCATTCCATGATGGGGCTATGTCGTTGCCAGGAAAACCCAGATACTATTTGCCCGGTATACCGGCGCATGTTGTGCAGCGCGGAAACTGCCGTCAGGCAGTATTCTATGCGGATGAGGATTATAAGCGTTACCTTGACTGGCTAATTGAAGGTGCCAGCAGACATGGTTGCCAGATTCATGCTTATGTATTGATGACGCCAGACTCTTCAGACTCAATTAGCAGGGTTATTCAATTTGTCGGCCGCCATTACGTGACCTATGTCAATCGCACTTACCACAAGAGTGGGGCCCTGTGGGAAGGTCGGCATAAGGGGTGGCCGATGACGATTACTTTCTTGCCTGTATGCGTTACATTGAGCTCAATCCGGTGCGAGGCGGGATGGTTGAGCATCCATCAGCCTATCACTGGTCCAGCTATCGCAGTAATGCGTCAGGTGCACCGATAGCGCCATTAACACCGCACATGCTGTATCAGGTGCTCGGTCAGGATAAGGGTGGCAGAGCGTTGTCCTATCGTGAACTCTTCAATCAATGCATCGCTTCAGACTGCCTGGTGGATATTCGTGCCACTGTTCAGACAGGAACTCCGTTGGGTGGTGAGCGTTTTCGAGAGCAGGTTGAAAAGATGTTGCAATGCAAGGTTGGGCAATCAAGAAGAGGAAGGCCTAATGACTCAAAAGGGTACTGACCTGTCCCTGGCGAATTACTAATCAAGCCGCTTCGGGAAGCTGATAGAGGCCGCGGCAGTGAGTCTGCCAACGGAATTTGTTCAACTTGATTGGCAATTTGGTAACGACGCCAGCTACTTCAGCCGGCGTATCACCGCCGACTGAGTTATGCGTGCGATGATGGTTATAGTACGTTTGAAAATCAGCAAGCTTTCTTTCCAAGTCAATATTGTTCCAGAATAATGTATGGTCTATGAAGTCGCGGCGAATGGTGCCGATGAGTCGTTCAATAAAGGGATGCGATAGCGGTGTATAGGGAACGGTCTTAATCTCATCGACACTCAAAATCCTCAGGTTCGCTTGCCATTGGTGATACAAGAAAAGCGGATCGTTGACAGAGCTGAGATACTTCGGAACACCCTTGGTTGAAATAGCTGTGTTGAACATTCGACACAACGTCACACTATCGACATCCCCGGCGTGCACCTGTGTATGGCAAATTGTTATTCAAGCGGCAGCAGACAGATGAAATAGTTCGCGGCAATGAGATTGCCACTGGAAATTGTTGAGATCAGCATGGCGAATGACGGTTTCGCTGGTGATTTCTGAGGGTGTATCGCCATCAAGTGAAGAGTGTGCACGATGAGTGTTGTAATACTGCCGGAATGTTTACAGCTTTCTTTCCAGGTCGGTAGCGTTCCAGTATAGAGTGTGGTCTAGGAATTCTCGACGAATGGTCCCGATCAGCCGTTCCACGAAGGGATGCGATAGCGGTGTATACGGGACAGTTTTTATCTCATCAGCACCCACAATTCTCAGGTTTGCCTGCCATTGGTGATACAGGAAGAGTGGATCGTTATCAGAGCTGAGGTATTTAGGGGAACCTCTGGATGATATGGCAGTGTTGAACATGCGACAAAGGGCGACACCGTCGACACCGCCAGCATGGACACCAAATCCGATGATGCGCCGAGTGAACTGGTCCATGACCACGAGTACCCAGTGGCTATTCAAAAGAATGGATTCACACCGAAACAGATCAATGCTCCACAGGCTGTCTTTGGTATGCCCAAGGAAAGTCAGCCACGACGGTCCAACATTACCAGGGCTTGGCCGGTAATGCATGGCGAGGACGCGCCGCACCACGTCTTTATCGATATTTGTTCCAAACGCTTTATTTATATGCTGTGCGATCCGTGGGCAGCCAAACCGCGGATTGCATTGTTTCACTTCGATGATCGCCTGGATGAGTTCGGGAGATGGGCCTTTGGGGCCGGGTTTTCGTATGCTGCCAGCTGATGAATACAGTAGTCGGTACTTACGCTTCTTGAGTAGGTTATGGAGTGTCAATAGCGTCGATGGCCGGATAATGACGGCAGCCCGCAGAATGCGATGTGGATTAAGGAACAGTGAACAGAAACCTAACAGGAATCGGTCGAGTGCCGAAAGATTTGGGGCGCGTCGTCGGGAGCGATTGACGATCAGGAGCTGCTGCTTCATGAGAAGACTGTCAGCGACGATGGCCCTCGCTCCACCTGGCCCCAGCAATTTGGCAATCGTGGTCAATAAATGTGCGAGGAGTACCAGCAGATCCTTCATGGGAGGGAAGTGTGGGGAAAGATGGGCGCAGGAACAAGACTGTTTAAGTTTTTGTTTTCAGGCGATAATTACGAATTCTCCACCCAGCCGAAGGATGACTGCACAATCGATGGTATGCTATAACTAGCATATGCCGCAATATGAGAGACCTCTGATCTGGATTGGATCATCGAAGAAGGATCTGATGGACTTCTCTGAAGACGTCAAGGATGTCTTTGGCTGTGCGCTTCACCTGGCTCAGCATGGAGAGAAACATCTCGATGCCAAGCCTTTGAAAGGGTTTAGTGGTACCAAGACCCTGGAGGTCGTCGAAGATCACAGGGGTGATACTTACCGAGCAGTCTACACT
>Ga0316191_10001214_pt1 | contig 17892 bp, 17 predicted proteins | sample Eddworburr2cm_MG_FD_204928 | JGI IMG/M metagenome (GOLD analysis project Ga0316191, IMG submission 204928) | Coastal sediment microbial communities from Maine, United States - Eddy worm burrow 2 cm | ecosystem: Environmental > Aquatic > Marine > Coastal > Sediment | place: USA: Maine...
AGCTGCAGCAAGTAAACGAAAGCACCGGGCTCGCCGCAGCATTACGCGATATCGAATTGCTCGAATGGCTGGTGGCGAACGTTCCGTCGCTGCCGCTGACCGAGCACTTCGCCTGGATCACCGGGTGGACCAGCGACCCGGATGCGGGCACGCTCCAGGCCAGGCTCGACGACGCCGCGATACCTCACCTGCTGCGTCTGCCCGACGACGTCCCCGACGTTGCCGTGCCTACGGTACTGCGCAACCCGTTATGGATTCGTCCGTTCGAGCTGTTTGCACGAATGCTCGGCACACCGTCGGCGGCCGAAGTCGATCCGAGCCGCATCGTCGCATTCGCTGCACCGCTGATGTTCGGATACATGTTCGGCGACGTCGGCCAGGGTTTGGTCCTGCTACTGGCCGGTCTGGCGTTGCGCAAGCGCGTCCCAACCCTTGGCCTGCTGGTGCCGGGTGGCGCGATGTCGATGGTCTTCGGTTTCGTTTTTGGCAGCATCTTCAGCCGCGAGGACATCATCCCGGCGCTGTGGCTGCATCCGCTCGATCACCCCGTGCCGGTGCTGTTGGTCACGCTGGTCTTCGGCGCGGCGCTGCTGACACTCGGCCTGCTGTTCGACGCGCTGCAATACTGGTGGCGGGGGATGGCGCCGACGTGGTTCGGCAGCCGGGCAGGCCTGCTCGTGTGCTATCTCAGCCTGGTTGCTGCGCCGTTCGCGCCTGCCGCGCTGTGGGCGACGCTGGCCGGTGCCGCATGGTTTATCGCCGGCGGCGCGCTCACCGCGCAACGGCATCGCCTGGCGGCACTCGGCACCCACGCGGCCGAGCTGCTCGAAAGCCTGATGCAGTTGCTGGTCAACACGATCTCGTTCGTCCGCGTGGGTGCGTTCGCGCTGGCCCATGCCGGTCTCGCCGCGGCCGTGGTCGGCGTCTCCGAAGCCGCCAGCGGTATCGGCTACCTGGTGCTGATGGTCATCGGCAACGCCATTGTCATCGCGCTGGAAGGACTGGTTGTCGGGATCCAGACGACCCGGCTTGTACTGTTCGAATTCTTCGTCCGATTTCTCAAGGGAGAGGGCCGGTTATTCCGCCCGCTGCCGCCTCCCCCGACTCAATCCGATTCTGCTGTTTCGAGGAAAATCCCATGAAAGCCAGAGCCAAAATCATGGCCCTTGTCGTGACGATTGCCGCGGTGCTGGTCGCAGCCGCAACTCTCGTTCTGATTTCAGTGCCTGCCACCGCATCCGAGGCCGTAGCTGCCACCGTGGCCATCGATCCCGCGATCGTCCGCTGGGGATTTATCGCCGCAGCGCTGGCGGCAGGACTGTCCGCGCTCGCGGCCGGATATGCGGTCGCCCAGGTCGGCACGGCCGCGGTCGGCGCTCTCGCCGAAAAACCCGAGTTGCTTGGACGCGTCCTGATCCTGGTCGGACTGGCAGAGGGCATCGCGATCTACGGACTGATTGTCGCAATCCTGATATTCAACCGGATCGGCTGATATGCGCGTGGCTTTCGTGGGTGACCGTTACAGCGCGCTGGGATTCCGGCTCGCCGGGGCTGATGCGTATGCACCCAAACCGCATGAGGCGCAGCGTTTGCTGGAGCGCCTGCACGAAACGGTTGAAATGATGCTGCTGACCCCCGCGGTCGCGGAACATGCCCGGCCCGACTGGCTCGCCGCGGCGCTGGCACAACCGTATCCGTTGACACTGATCGTTGCCGAAGCCAGCGGCCAGCAACGGCCCCCGGACTTCGCCGCGCGCATCCGCCGGATCCTCGGCGTGGAGTCAAACTGATGAGAACCGCAAGCGGTATCGCCGAAGCACAAACCCGGAGCATGCTCGACCGCCTGGAGCGAGAGCGCGAGAAGCTCCGTCGCGAGATCGAGGAGCAAACTGCCCAGCAATGCGGCAGTCTGGCCGCCAGCGCCCGGCGCAAGGCACGCGAGCGCGTCGCCCAGGCCGTCGCGGAAACCCGCGAACACATGGACGCGCGCATCGGCCTGATTCGAGCCGCGTTGCAGACGCGGGCGCGGCAGCGCCAACACAAGCGTCAGTTGCGGTTGCTGGAAACGGGGCGCGAAGCGCTGGCAAGCGGCCTCGAGCAGCGCTGGCAACAGCCCGAGGATCGCGCTGCTTGGTGCCTGACCCTCGTCCGCAGAGCCGGCGTACTGCTGCAGCAGAAAGACTGGCTCGTGGCGCATGCCGAAGGCCTCGAAGAGAACGAACGCAGCCGGCTCGCCGCGGCTGCGGCGGAGTTCGGTGCGGCACTTGCTTTTGAGTGCGACGAGAGCATGTCCGGCGGTGCGCGACTGACGGCTGGCACCGCCTGTATCGACGCCAGCGCGGCGAATCTTTGCCGCCCGCATCCGGAACTGGATGCCGCCCTGCTCGCGGCTCTGGTGGAGACTGAGGAGGCGCAATGACCACGAATACCGCGACGATACGCTGGATCGGTGGCCCGGTGCTGCGCGCGCGCACCGACAGCAACTTTCGCATGCACGAGGCACTGGAAGTCGGACCCGACGGGCTGTTGGGAGAGGTGATTCAGCTGCGCGATGATGAACTGACGGCGCAGGTCTACGAAGACACGACCGGGTTGAAACCGGGTGACCCGGTCCGCGGCAGCGGCAAGCCACTCTCGGTGCGGCTCGGACCGGCATTGCTCGGCAACATATTCGACGGTCTGTTACGTCCGCTCGGGGCAGCCGAAGAGCGGTTCATCAAACCGGGCGCCGAGCATCGCAGCAGCGAACGCTTCGCATTCAGGCCAACCGTGGCGGTGGGAGATTCGGTCGCGCCCGGGCAGGCCTACGGAGTGGCGACAAGCGCGTTGCGCGATCACGCTTGCCTGGTGCCGCCACTGTGCAGTGGCCGCATCGAATGGATCGCGGCGGAAGCGGAGGTCGACGACCGTGCGACGGTCGCGAGAATCGACACCGGAAACGGTATCGTCGAGATTGCGCTGAGCGAGATCTGGCCGGTGCGGACGGCGCGACCGGTAAAACGCCGACTGCAGGCAGCGGCACCGCTGATAACCGGGCAACGCATTCTCGATACCCTGTTCCCGGTCGCGCGCGGCAGCCGCGCCGCTTTGCCCGGCGGTTTCGGCACCGGCAAGACCGTGCTGCAGGAGGCGCTCGCCAAGTGGTGCGATGCCGACATCATCGTCTACGTGGGCTGCGGCGAGCGTGGCAACGAAATGGCGGAAGTACTCGACGAACTGCCGCAGCTCGAGGACCCGCGTACCGGCCGCCCGCTGATGGAACGCACGGTCATTATTGCCAATACGTCGAACATGCCCGTTGCCGCGCGCGAGGCGAGCATCTACACGGCCATCACCGTGGCCGAGTATTTCCGCGATCGCGGGCTCCATGTCGCGCTGATGGCGGATTCGACGAGTCGCTGGGCCGAGGCGTTGCGCGAGGTTTCCGGCCGTCTCGGCGAACTGCCGGGCGAGGCCGGTTACCCGGCCTACCTGAGCTCACGACTGGCCGATTTCTACGAACGCGCCGCCCGCGTCAGGACGCTGTCGGGTGATGAGGGGTCGGTTACCATTATTGGCGCGGTCAGCCCGCCGGCCGGCGACTTCTCCGAACCGGTGACATTGCATACCAAGCGCTACGTGCGGTGTTTCTGGGGCCTCGACCGGACCCGGGCGCAGGCCCGTTTTTACCCGGCAATTCATCCGCTGCAGTCCTATTCGAGTGACGCGACCGTGCTCGGCCAGTGGTGGAACACCCAGGGCAACCCGGACTGGTCGGCACAGCGCCAGCGCCTGCTGAAACTGCTCGAGGAGCAAGCTCACCTCGAGCGCATGGCTCGCATCGTCGGCAAGGACGCGTTGCCGCCGGCCCAGCAACTGACGCTGCTGTGCGCCGAACTGGCCAACGAGGCTTTGCTGCGACAGTCCTCGTTCTCGCCGGTAGACCGGTACTGCTCACCGGAGCGCCAGGCCGCGATGCTGCGGGCGGTCATGCACTTTCTGGAACTCTCGGAACATGCGCTCGAACACGGCGTCGCGCTCGCTCAGATCGGCGCGCTGCCGGTACTGGCCCACATGATGCGGCTTGGCGAGGAGTTCGGTGAGGATGCCATCGATCGGCTGCGGCTGCTGCCACGCCGGCTGGATCACGATTTCGCAACACTCGAAGCGGAGGTCGCCAATGCAGCTTGACGTCACACTCGACCGCTGTGCGACCCGGATAGAGGGACCGTTGTTGTTCCTGCGCCGCGCGGTCAATGTCGGTCTGAACACGGCCGTCGAGGTCGTCGGCGAAGACGGCCGCACGCGGATCGGCCGCGTCGCGATGCTGAGCGACGAACAAATGGTCGTACAGGTACTGGAATCGACCTCGGGGCTCGGTCTCGAGGATGCCCGGGTGCGACTGCGCGACGAGCCACTATTGTTCGGCGTCGGTCCCGGCATGCTCGGCCGCGTGTTCGACAGCATCGGTCGGCCCCTCGATGGGGGTGCGCCGGTGCCGGCCGTGACCCGGATGCGGATTGACGGGCTCGCGATCAATCCGGCCGCGCGCGCGCTGCCGCGCGACTTCATCGAAACCGGAGTGACGACGATCGATCTTATGAACAGCCTGGTCAGGGGCCAGAAACTGCCGCTGTTCTCGGCGGGCGGTTTGCCGCACGACCGCCTCGCTACCGAAATCGCGCGCCGGGCGCGGCTGCGCAGCGAAGAATCCGGCGCCTTTGCGACCGTATTTGTCGGCATCGGCGTCTCCCACGACAGCGCCGAGGCGTTTCGCGAAGCCATGGAGGGCTCTGGCGCGCTGGCCCACACGGTGATGTTCCTGAATCGCGCCGACGAACCCAGCACGCAGCGCCTGTTGACCCCGCGCTATGCGCTGACCGCGGCCGAGTACCTCGCCTTCAACGAAGGACGCCATGTACTGGTGATCCTCACCGACATGACCAATTACTGTGAGGCGCTGCGCGAGGTCTCGGCGAGCCATGGCGAAATTCCCAGCCGCAAGGGCTACCCGGGATACATGTACTCCGATCTCGCCGGCATTTACGAACGCGCCGGCTGCATTCACGGGGTCGAGGGCACGATTACGCAATTGCCGATACTGACAATGCCCGGCGACGATATCGGCCATCCCATCCCCGACCTTACCGGCTACATCACCGAGGGGCAGATCGTGCTCGACCGCGAACTCGATCGCAAAGGCATCTACCCGCCGGTACGGGTACTACCCAGCCTGTCGCGGTTAATGGATGCGGGTACCGGTGAGGGTTTTACCCACGCCGATCATCCGGCACTGGCGCACCAGCTATTCGCCGCCTATGCGCGTGCCGAAAGGGTCAGGCTGCTGGCGAGCGTCATGGGCGAGGAAGGCCTGCCCGAGAACGACCGTCAATTTCTCGCCTTTGGCGACCGCTTCGAGCAAAAGCTGGTCAACCAGGGCAAGGGACGCAGTCTCGAGGAAAGCATGCTGGTCGGCTGGGAAATCCTGAAGGGCCTGCCGAGCGTCGAACTGACCCGTCTGTCTAACGAGCAGATCGCGAAATACCTGGAGACCTGACAACCATGCCCGATGCGCGCGACCTGACTCCAACCCGCAGTGTCCATCTCGAATTGCGCGACGAGCGGCGCATGGTCCGCGAGGGATATGGATTCCTCGACGAGAAGCGGATCATGCTGGCCAGCGAAATACTCGTCCAGCTGAGGCAGTATGACGCGGGGTTTCGCCGCTATTCGGACTGCCAGGCCGAGGCCGCCGCGGCGCTTGCTGCGGCCGCCGCAAGACACGGACTCGACGGGCTTTCCGTGTACCCGATGCGCGATTTGGCCGAAGCCACGCTTGAAATTAAAAACCGACGCTTTCTCGGAGTCGCGCAAATCACCGCAAAATGGAACGACACGGCTGCAGCCGCCACCTATTCGCCGCTCAATCCAAGCCGCGAGGCCCGTCATTGCGCTGACCTGTTCGCGCGGTTACTGGGTCATGCCGCCGAGCTCGCGGCGATCGCCGGAAATCTGCGCCGCCTGGCCGCGGAGTACGGCCGTACCGAGCGCCGCGCGCGGGCGCTGGAGAATGTCGTGCTGCCGGAGATCGACGAAAGTGTCCGTTTTATCGGGGAACAACTCGACGCATTCGAGCAGGAGGAAGCGATAAGAGTGCGCTATGCCGGTGTCGACAACGATTTCTAACGGGTGGAATCGATAGCGTCCTGATACAATCCAACGCTGGCAAACCGGACGCGCGCGCTTTTAAAGCGACGTTCGGCTGCAACGCAAACCAGGGTTTAAACAAGGGTACTATCGGCGGATCGTCGCCGTTAATCAGGAAACAGCGGAACACCGCGCGCGCCGCCACCGGATCAGGCCCGGCGCCGGGCGTTCAGGCTTCCATTGCAGATGCTGATAAAAATCAAAAAAGGGCTCGACCTCCCGGTCGCCGGGCGACCGGAACCGGTCATCGATGAGGGTGCCAAAGTCGCGACCGTGGCGCTGATGGGTGACGACTACATCGGACTACGGCCGACCATGCATGTGGCACAGGGCGAGCGGGTCAAGCTCGGCGATCAGGTCTTCAGCGACAAAAGAAACCCGGGCGTGGCGTTTACCGCGCCGGGAGCCGGGATCGTGGAAGCAATCAACCGCGGCGCGCGCCGGGTGCTGCAGTCGGTCGTGATACGGCTGGACGGCAACGCCGAGGTGACTTTTGCCCGGCATGAACGCGCCGCGCTTGCGACGCTGGACGCAGCCACGGTGCGAAAACAACTCATAGACGCCGGTCTGTGGACGGCGTTCCGCACCCGCCCTTTCAGCAAGATTCCGGCGCCGGACTCGCAACCGGCATCGATATTTGTCACTGCGATGGACAGCAACGCGCTGGCGGCACCGCCGGCGATGGTGATCACCGAATACCGCGATGACTACATCGACGGGCTCAACGTCATCGCCAGGCTGACCGCCGGGCCGGTTTACGTATGCACGGCGCCGGGCAGCGGGATACCGACTGCCGAGGGCGAGCAGTTCCGCAATGCAGAGTTTTCCGGTCCGCATCCGTCAGGACTGGTTGGCACCCATATCCACTTTCTCGACCCGGTCGATGCGGGACATGTGGTTTGGCATATCGGCTACCAGGACGTCATCGCGGTGGGCCGCCTTTTCACCCGTGGCAAGATTTGGACAGAGCGCATCATCGCGATGGCCGGTCCCAAAATGGAGCGCCCGCGACTGGTGCGCACCCGGCTGGGCGCCAACACCGAAGACCTGATACGCGGGCAACTGAAGCCGGGACGTGTGCGAGTCATCTCGGGACCGATACTGTCCGGCCGGCGCGCCGCCGGATGGGCAACCTTTCTGCGCCGTTACGATCTGCAGATCAGCGCGCTCCAGGAAGGGCACGAACGCGAGTTCCTGGCCTGGCTGAAACCGGGGTTCGGCAAGTACTCCGCAATCCGCGCCTTTGCCGGCAGCATTGCGCGATCGCGGCCGCGCGACTTCGACACGTCGCAAAACGGCAGTCCCCGGGCAATGGTGCCGATCGGCAATTTCGAGCCGGTGATGCCGCTGGATATCCTGCCTGCACCGCTGCTGCGGGCGCTGATCGTACGTGACACCGACACCGCGCAGGCGCTCGGGTGCCTCGAACTCGATGAAGAAGATCTCGCGCTATGCTCTTTCGTCTGCGCGAGCAAATACGAGTATGGCGTCGCGCTACGCGAGAATCTCGCCCAGATCGAGAAGGAAGGCTGATGAAACCGCTGCGCAAGCTTCTCGACCGGATCGAACCCCATGTCACCAAGGGCGGTAACTTCGAGGGTCTGTCCGCTCTGTACGAAATGGTGGACACGCTTTTCTTTTCGCCGCCGGATCGTACCCGCCACGCGCCGCATGTCCGCGACGCGCTCGACCTGAAACGGGTAATGATCCTGGTGGTCGTGGGAACATTCCCGGCAATCCTGATGGCGCTGTGGAACACCGGCTACCAGGCCAACACTGCAATGGCGGCAATGGGCATCGAATCCGCGGCCGGCTGGCGCGGTGGCCTGCTCGATGCGCTGGGGGTCGGCTATGACCCGTCGAGCATCGCCGCGTGCATGCTCCACGGGTTGATGTATTTCCTGCCGATCTACGTGGTAACGATGATCGCCGGTGGGTTCTGGGAGGTGTTGTTTGCCACCGTTCGCAACCACGAGGTCAACGAAGGTTTTTTCGTCACCTCGATGTTGTACACGCTGATTTTACCGCCGGCAACGCCGCTTTGGCAGGTCGCGTTTGGCATCAGTTTTGGCGTGGTGATAGCCAAGGAAGTGTTTGGCGGCACCGGCAAGAACGTGTTCAACCCGGCGCTTGCCGGACGCGCCTTTCTGTATTTCGCCTACCCGGTGCAGCTGTCCGGCGATGCCGTGTGGACGGCGGTGGACGGATTTAGCGGCGCGACGGCGCTCGGGCTCTCCGCCTACGGCGGGGTGGAGGCGATTCTCGCCGACGGCCTGACCTGGATGGACGCCTTTCTCGGTGTGATGCAGGGTTCGCTCGGCGAAACGTCCGCGCTGGCCTGCCTGCTCGGCGGGCTGTTCCTGATCTATACACGTATCGCGTCGTGGCGGATCATCCTCAGCGTTTTCCTCGGCATGGTCGCGACCACACTGGTCTTCAACCTGATCGGCAGCGATACCAACCCGATGTTCTCGATGCCGTGGTACTGGCATCTCGTACTCGGCGGATTCGCGTTCGGCATGGTGTTTATGGCGACCGATCCGGTCACTGCCTCCCACACCGATACCGGGCGCTGGATTTTCGGATTCCTGATCGGCGCGCTGACGGTGGTCATTCGCGTCGCCAACCCGGCCTTCCCCGAGGGCATTATGCTGGCGATTCTGTTCGCCAATATTTTTGCCCCGCTGATCGATTACTTCGTGATCCAGGCCAATATCCGACGGAGGCGCAAGCGTCGTGTCCGCGTCAGTTGAAACTCCGACAAAAACGCTGCTGGTGGCGCTGGGCGTCAGCCTGGTGTGTTCGGTACTGGTCGCCGCCGCGGCGGTCGGGCTGCGGCCGCGCCAGGCGGAAAACGAACTGCGCTTCCAGCAGAGCAACATTCTCGCCGCAGCCGGGCTGTACGATCCGGCCCGCGACGTCAGCGAACAGTTCGGCCAGATCGAGGTTCGCATCGTAGATCTGTCCAGTGGTGAGTATGTCGAGGATCTCGACCCGAGCGGCTACGACACGCAGGCAGCACTGCGCAACCCGGCACAGAGCGACGCGCTCGACAAATCCGAGGACATCGCCAACATCAAGCGCCGCGAGCGTTATGCCAAGGTCTACCTGCTGCGAGACGGCGATGAGATCGACACGATCATTCTGCCGATCCGCGGCTACGGCCTCTGGTCCACGATGTACGGCTTTATTGCTCTGGAGGCGGACGGCAATACGGTTTCCGGGCTGTCCTTTTACGAACATGGCGAGACACCGGGCCTGGGCGACAAGATCGAAGATCCCCGCTGGCTGGGCCTGTGGCCCGGCAAGAAAGTCTATGACGCCGATGGCGAACCTCAGCTAGAGGTGATCCGCGGGCGAGCGGCGGCCGACGATCCGCACTCAATCGATGGCATGGCCGGGGCGACGCTTACCGGCCGGGGGGTCACCAACATGCTTACATTCTGGCTCGGCGGGCAAGGCTATGGCCCCTACCTGCGGCGGCTCGAACAATCCGGGAGCGATTCATGAACGGCGAGGCGAAACAGGTCCTGCTGCGGCCGCTGATCGACGAAAACCCGATCATCCTGCAGATCCTCGGCATTTGCTCGGCGCTCGCGGTAACGACCTCGCTGCTGCCGTCGTTAACGATGTGCCTGGCATTGACTGCGGTACTGGTCTTGTCGAATGCCTCGATCAGCGCGATCCGCAACTTCCTGCCGACCAACATCCGCATCATCGTGCAAATGACGATTATCGCCTCGCTCGTCATCGTCACCGACCAGGTCCTGAAAGCCTACGCCTACGAAACCTCGAAGCAACTGTCGGTGTTCGTCGGCCTGATCATCACCAATTGCATCGTACTCGGCCGGGCCGAGGCCTATGCGATGAAAAACCCTGTCGGCCTGTCGATCCTCGATGGCCTGGGTAATGCGCTGGGCTACAGCCTGATTCTGATTGTCGTCGCGACCTGCCGCGAGCTGTTTGGCGCCGGGACACTGATGGGCGTCAGGATCCTGCCGATTGCCAGCGATGGCGGCTGGTATGTCCCGAACGGTCTGATGCTGTTGCCGCCCAGTGCGTTCTTCATCATCGGGCTGATGATCTGGGCGGTCAGAAGCTGGAAGCGCGAGCAGGTGGAAAAAGCCGAATTCCGGATTCACGAAGTCCACCGAACGGAGGCATTGTGATGGACGGCCTCCTCACATTATTCGTCCGCGCGGTTTTCGTCGAGAACCTCGCGCTATCCTTCTTTCTTGGCATGTGCACGTTTCTGGCGGTGTCCAAGCGCGTGGATACCGCCATCGGCCTGGGACTCGCCGTTATCGTTGTCCAGGCGATCACCGTGCCGCTCAACAACCTGATCTATCAGTACCTGCTGAAAGCCGGCGCACTGACCTGGGCGGGCTTGCCCGATGTCGATCTGAGCTTTCTCGGCCTGGTCAGCTACATCGGCGTGATTGCCGCGATGGTGCAGCTGCTGGAGATGGCGCTGGACCGCTTCTTCCCGGCGCTATACCACGCGCTGGGTATCTTCCTTCCGCTGATAACGGTCAACTGCGCGATCCTCGGCGGCAGCCTGTTCATGATCGAGCGCAGCTACGGCTTTGCAGAGAGCGTGGTCTACGGCGTCGGCAGCGGCGCCGGTTTCGCGCTGGCGGTCATCGCGCTGGCCGGGCTGCGCGAAAAGATGAAGTACAGCGACGTACCCGAGGGCCTGCAGGGCCTCGGGATCACTTTTATCACCGTCGGCCTGATGTCGCTCGGTTTCATGGCGTTCTCCGGAATCTGAAGCGGCATTCGATGAGTCCAGGCAACAGACATGCTTGAAGTCACACTAGGCGTCACCTTTTTTACCCTGATCGTACTGAGCCTGTGCGTAGTGATTTTGCTGGCCCGGAAACGGCTGGTTGCGAGCGGCGAGATCGACATCGTCGTAAACGAGGAGCGCACGCTGCACGCCGCGGCGGGGGGCAAGCTGCTCAACGCGCTTGGCGATGCCGGGCTTTTCATATCTTCAGCTTGCGGCGGGCAGGGTACCTGTGGGCAGTGCCGGGTTCAGATCAGCGAAGGCGGCGGCACGCTGTTGCCGACCGAAGCGTCGCTGATAAACAAGCGAGAGGCGCGCGAACATGTGCGGCTCGCCTGCCAGGTGGCGTGTAAACAGAACATGAAGATCCAGATCCCGGACGAGGTGTTCGGGGTCAGGAAATGGCACTGTTCAGTCCGTTCCAACCGCAACGTCGCAACCTTTATCAAGGAACTGGTGCTGGAGCTTCCGCCAGGCGAGACGCTGGATTTTCGTGCCGGCGGCTATATCCAGATCGAATGCCCACCGCACGACGTCAATTTCCGCGATTTCGATATTGACGAGGAATATCGCGACGAGTGGGACCGCTACGACCTGTGGCGATATCGTTCGACCTGCACCGAGACGGTGATGCGCGCGTATTCGATGGCCAGCTACCCGAAAGAAAACGATATCGTGATGCTGAACGTACGCATTGCGACCCCGCCACCGGGCGGTAACGACGATATCCCGCCCGGCGTGATGTCGTCATACATCTTCAGCCTGAAACCCGGCGACGAGGTCACGATATCGGGGCCCTACGGGGAGTTTTTCGCCAAGGATACCGACGCGGAGATGATATTCGTCGGCGGTGGCGCCGGCATGGCGCCAATGCGATCGCATATTTTCGATCAGTTAAAACGCCTCCATAGCAAGCGTAAAATCTCGTTCTGGTACGGTGCGCGGAGCCTGCGCGAGATGTTCTATGTCAATGACTTCGACACCCTCGCCGCCGAAAACGGCAACTTCGAGTGGCATGTTGCGTTATCCGAACCGCTGCCTGAAGACAACTGGACCGGCTACACCGGATTTATCCACCAGGTGCTGTTCGAGCATTACCTGCGAAACCACCCGGCACCGGAGGATTGCGAATACTACCTGTGCGGACCGCCAGTCATGAACAGTGCCGTCATCCATATGCTCGAGGACCAGGGTGTCGAGCCCGAAAACATCATGCTCGATGACTTCGGCGGCTGAGCGGCCGCGATAGCGGCAACGCCAGAACATCATGCCAATCCCAGCAATCAGCCCCGGTTACTTGTCGCGCATTGCGGTGCCTGTCATCGCGATGCTGGTCGCGCTCGCGGGCTGCTCGCGCGACGACTGGCACCTGACCGGCAACACCATGGGGACGACCTACTCGGTCCGGATCGTCGCACCCGAGACCAATACCGGCGCCAAGGATCTGCAGGGCGAGATCGAGACCGAACTTTCCCGCATTACCGCTCTGATGTCGACCTACATCGACGATTCGCAGCTGTCGCGCTTCAACAGCAGCGATTCCGTTGACTGGGTCAGCGTCGATCCCAGCGTCGTCGACGTCGTGGATGCGGCGCTCCGGGCCAGCGCCATCAGTGACGGCGCTTTCGATCCTACGGTCGCCCCGCTGGTCGAACTGTGGGGTTTTGGCGGCAGCGGACCGCACGACACGCCACCGCCGCAAAGCGAAATCGATGCCGCGATCGAAACGGTCGGCTTCGGCCTAGTGAGCACCCGCGAGGAGCCGCCGGCACTGCGCAAGCTCGCGCCCGCGGTTGCGCTGGACTTGTCCGCGCTCGCCAAGGGTTACGCGGTAGACCGGATCGACTGGCTGCTCGACAGCCGCGGCCTGGACGATTACATGATCGAGGTCGGCGGCGAAGTCAAAACCCGCGGCCACAATCAGGATAAAGAACCATGGCGAATCGCCGTCGAACGGCCGATCGCAACAGAACGGTCCGTGTACACCGTGCTGAGGCTGTCGGGAGAGGCGGTCGCAACGTCGGGTGATTACCGCAATTTTTTCGAGATCGACGGCCGCAGGTATTCCCATGCGATAGACCCGCGTAACGGGCGACCAGCCGGGAACGATCTGGCCTCGGTGACGATAGTCGCCTCTTCGGCCATGGAGGCCGACGCGATGGCTACGGCACTATTGGTAATGGGCCCGGACAAGGGCATGCGGTTTGCCAACGAGCAGCGTATCGCAGCCCTGTTTCTGCGTCGCGATGGCGACAAAATCGTGGCGCGGCACAGCCAGGCATTTGCGCCCTACCTGGCGCACGGTGACGCAAAATGACGACATTTTTTATTAGCCTGCTGTTTATTTCGTTGTTCATGCTCGCGCTGGGGCTCGGTGTAATGCTCGGGCGCGAACCGATCCGCGGCAGTTGCGGCGGAGCAAACAACCCCGAAGGCTGCGAGGTCTGCGCCGGTTCCTGCCCGAAACGCGAACGGGCAAGGCGGCAGGCGCGGTCCGATGCGCAGCGGGAGTCCTGACGATGCCCGAGAAAATCCAGGCCCGGCAATATATGTCGAAGTCGCTTGTTACATTGCGTCCGAATATGGATGTGCTCCAGGCTGTGCACCTGCTGGTCGAGCACAAGATATCGGGGGCACCGGTGCTCGACGATCACGGCAATATCGTGGGCATGTTGACCGAACGCGACTGCATGGAAGTGGTTCTGAAAGCGAGTTACCACGGTGAACTCGGCGGCCAGGTCGAGCAGTACATGAGCCGGGTCGTACGTACGGTCGATGTCGACAGCAGCCTGCTGGACCTGGCGCAGATGTTCGTAAACTCGCCGTACCGGCGCTACCCGGTGATGGACGGCAATCGCCTGGTCGGAATCATCAGCCGGCGCGACATGTTGCGCGCGGTTCAGGATCTCGCCCACCAGGGCATCTGAGCGGTTATTCCGGCGGCCAGTTGGCGTCGCGCTGGATCGTCTCCCAGCGGTAAGTGAACGACAGCATGAACACGTTGACATCGTAGTCGTAAGCGTCCTGACCCAGCGTCAGCAGGTTGGGCATGGTGTCCGGTTCGATCCCGTCGATTGCCCAGTCGTCGGAGGAATAGTCCTCGTACAACCAGCCCGCCTTGAATGACAGCGTATTGCTGAAGGCATAACTCGCGGAAACGCTGAGCGTCTTGCGATCGGTCTTCAGTTCCGGGTAAGCCGACTGCAGTCCCGCCGTCGAGACGCGATTCTTGCCCTCGGACTCGGCCAGGGTGTAATCGACGTCGAGATCGACCCGTTGGAAAATCTGCGGCAGACGGACACCAAAGATCAGCGTATCGAACTCGTCGCGCGAGCGCGCGCTCCAGTCCGGATCGGCGAATGCGCTGCTTCCCTGTTGCCGTGAGTTGTATTTCTCATAGCTGTAAATCGCATACAGGTTAGCGCGATCGTTCCAGTTGTAATCGCTGTCCAGCGTGTAGTTCAGATACTCCGCTTTACGCAGGCCGAGGTTGGAGGGATTGGAGTAATCCTCGTCGGCCCAGGTCGCGGCAAAACCCACACCCAGATCGTCGGCCGGCGCGACATCGATACGCGCCTCAAAATCGGTGCGGTCGCGCGATGCCATGTTGTACTTGCGCATCAGCGGGTTCTGCGGCGCAAAGTCGTCATTCACCAGCACCTTGTAGTTCGAACCACCGCGGCTCTCGCTTCCTACCGTGGCCCTGAAATCCACTATCCCGCCAGTGTCGAAGCGAAACCGCGCCCAGTACCGGTCGGTGTCGGTCTCGTCGCGTTCCTGGTCGTCGCGATCCCAGCCATCGTAACGGTAGCCGACGTAAAAGCGGCTGTTCTTATCGAGCCGGGCGCTCGCCTCCAGATCAACGGTATCGCGGGTGTAACTGTAAATCCGGTTTTCCGTCGAGTCTCCCGGTGCGCTGTCCACCCGCACCCAGTTGTAGATATCCACCGGTGAATCGTTGTCGCGATCATCGTAACGGTACTCGCCCTTGAGCCGCACCCGGCGCCACGGGTTCGTCGTGACCCGCAACAACGCGTTGGTGGTATTGAGTTCGGCATCGAGGTTGGAGCGCGGCAGCGGGTCGGTCGCAATCGCCGGATTGATCGTGTACGGCAGGAAATCGTCGTCCTGCTCGCCCTTGCCGATTGCGACATTACCGCTCACCACGGTACGCCATGTCGCAAAATTATAGGAACCGCTCAGGTTGTACTGAAAAAACTGGTTATCCGGGGAGGACCCGGCGCGGCCGACATCGGTGCCGGTAAACGGGTTCTCCCAGGTCTGGCCCCAGGTCTTGTTGTTGAAGTAAGACAGCAACGAGCCCAGACGGATCTGCCAACGGTCGCCGGTGTAGCCGATACTGGCCTCGAACTGGTCGGTGTTGTAGTCGAGTGCCGCGGGCAATACGGAGCCGTTGCCATAAAAAGTGCCGGTGAAAAGCTTGGTTCCGTCGCGCTCCTCGTGGCTGTAATCGGCGCTGAAATCGAAACGCTCGCCGAGCAGGAACCCGAGGCCGGCACCGATGGTTTCGCGGTCCCAGTCGATGTCGACGCCCTGCAGGCTGGCGCCGAGTTGCGGCATCTGCCCGGTGCTTGGACCACGCACCCAGCCGTCGCGCAGCGTCAGGTCCGACGAGCCTGCGCCGGCGAAAATCGTCCGGGTATCGTCGAAACGGCGGCGCGGAATTTCATCGTAAAACAGGCTCGCCTCCCACAGGCCCTGTTTCGAGGCCCCGAGCCTGGCCGAACGCGAATCGAGGCCGAGATTCTCGCCTTCCGCCTCGAGCTTGTATCCATTATCGCCCCAGTAGCGAACCGTGCCATCCAGCAGCAGCTCTTCGCCTTCCTTGTCGAGACCGGTGTAGTCGCCGAATTTTGCGGAGTCGTCCGATACGCTTATCGCGCCGGCTTCGGCCTCGACCGCCCAGCCTTCGGCAAACGGACACATCGAGCAGGACCAGGTCGAGGTATCCGGCGGCTCCTGCGCCTGCACCGCGGGTCCCAGCAGCATTGCGGCAATCGCCCCCGAAGCGGCAAGACCGGACGAAAAAGCGCTGCGGATTTTGTTATTGCTTGGTTTCATCACCGCTACCTCGACAACTTCGGACCGGACGGATGGTTGGAACCATGCACCTGGGAATGACAGTTCAGGCAACTACCGGCGACCACATTGATGTTGGCATTTTCGATTGAGGCATCGGTATAAAGAATACTCGGGTGCCCGCCCTGGGAATGGCAGCTCTGGCACAGCAACGGCGGCCGTTTGACCAGCAGCGCCGGATGGTTCGAGCCATGCGGGTCATGACACAGCGAGCAGTCTTCGGATACCGGTGCGTGCTCCCACACGAACGGACCACGGAATTCGGCGTGGCATTCATAACATTGCTGATTCAGCGTCAACCGGTTGAGCGATCCCTCCGCGGCCGCGGAATCATGCGGATTGTGACAACTGCTACAGGTCATCGAACCAAACCGCACGGGGTGCGCATAGGCCTTCTGGAACTGCGCCTCCTGTTCCTGGTGACAGGCGTAGCAAACCTCAGCCTGGTCGTTGCGGCTCAGCACCGGGTCCTGCTCGGCATGCACGTTGTGACACTCCACGCAGGCCCGGCCCTCGGTCTCATGGACGCTGCCGTACCAGCCATGCCCGAGCTGCTGAGTGTGGCACCCGGCACAGACGGCGTTCTGCTCCTCGACGCTCGCCGTGGAACCCTTCGCGAACAACGGCATCGGCACCCGGCTCTCACCGCGATCGCGGCGCCCGGTATGCTCACCCCCAGGTCCGTGGCAGGCCTCGCACTGCAATTGCCCGGGCGCGAACGGCGTGCGCGCATCATGCGGGTTGCCGTGCGGGGTCAGAAAGATCGCATTGATATGGCGATCGTCGTGACAGGCAAGACAGGTGTCGGCACCGCGCCGGCTGTAGCCGGGTTCATCACTTGCCGAATTGACAGCCGGGGTCTGCGCATTGACAACCGGCGCAAGCAGCAATGTGAAAACCAAGCTAATCCCGATCCACGCCGCTTTGATCTTTACGTTCTTCTTATTCATCTCAAGTACGAAGCCCCACCCGTTCATTGTCGGCTGTCACATCAGCGACCGCTAAATCCTACCTGAAACGTCACGCCGAGGCATAGAAAAAGGGCCGGGGGAAAACCCCGGCCCTCGTTCGCTCATCAACAGTCACCACAAGGATGACCGGCATTTGCCGCGGAGATCAGTCCCCGTGGTACAGCGTAGTGTCGAACGTGCTTCCTGCACCATGACAGACCGCGCACGCTTCCTGACCGACCGGCGGATTGCCGAGCAGGCCCGGATCCTTCGTGACATCCACGAAACCACCGTTGCTGGTGAAGTGCCCCTGCGCCGAATTACTGGTATGGCAGGTCCCACACTGAGCCGACGATGCGGTCGTCGCCGTGTCGTCAGTCCAGATCGCCAGATCGGCGCCCGGGTTGGTGCTGATCGCACGTGCCGTCGCTCGCGCCGCATTGTAAGTGCCTTCTTCGTGGCATGCGCCGCAATTCGCGATGCTCTGCGGATACGTGACCTCGGCAAACATACCGCCCGCATAGGTGTCGCTGGCGACATGGATGCTGTGGATCATGTAGCCAAAGGCGAAACCTTCGACGAAGTCACCTTCGTCAACCGCCAAATCCGCGTTATGACAGACCAGGCAGATCTGGGTATCGCCATTGCGGTTGCCGCCATGGAACGCCAGGTAGCCATGGCAGTTCTGGCAGTTCTCGGCCGCGACGATTTCCGCGCGCGGCGTACCCGGGTAGAACACCGTGCTCTTCGCATACGCACGCTCCCAGTCGGGCGCAGCGTCGGTGCCCGCGTTACCGGCTGGGTGGCCACCGAGGGCGATCATTACGTCACCGGTGTAATCGACGGGCAATGTTGCGAAATACGGCA
>Ga0316191_10001216_pt1 | contig 17882 bp, 12 predicted proteins | sample Eddworburr2cm_MG_FD_204928 | JGI IMG/M metagenome (GOLD analysis project Ga0316191, IMG submission 204928) | Coastal sediment microbial communities from Maine, United States - Eddy worm burrow 2 cm | ecosystem: Environmental > Aquatic > Marine > Coastal > Sediment | place: USA: Maine...
CTATAAAACTTATGACGATTCCAGGTTCTATATCCGGGGTGAGGATACTATCTCCAGACCCTTGCTTATTCATTTCTGGTACCCTGCTCAGGGAAAAAGTATTGGCCACACCCTTGATTTTAAGCATTACATTGATTTAATCGCATTGAGAGAAGACTTTGGTAAATCGACTTCAGACATAGATAATAATAGCTTCTATTATGTAAAGGCTTATTCTGATTTTGCGAAGAGCAACTTTGGTTTGGATACCAGCACAAGCGCCCAAATGATATTAGATAGTCCTGTTTACGCCAAAAACGGGATACCACCACTTCAAACTGAATCTGAATTGCCCCTTCTTATTTACGCTCCTTCAAACAGCAAAGCCTCAGTTCAGAACCACATGCTCTGTGAATATCTGGCAAGTCATGGCTTTATGATATTGTCGGTAGCATCAGCCGGTCCAAATTCCATACAAAGGGAAAAAATCGAGGAAAGCACCATGGCACAGGTGACAGATATGGAGTATATTCTATCTTACTGTGAGGACAGTCTAGGTATTAATTACGCCAGCCTGGGACTATTCGGATATAGTAGCGGAGGAAATGCAATTACCATATTCCAGATGAGAAACGAACAGGTTGGAGCCGTCCTTAGTCTGGATGGAGGGCAGGAATATGGAGCATATATGGGACTCTATAATATACCTGATTTTAATCTGAATAAGGCGAATGTACCCTATTGCTCGATCGTAAATAATTATGAGAATTTTTCAATCTATCCCTTATATAATTCAATACTAAGCACTGAGAAATATATATACCGAATGCCCCACTTAGATCACAACGGGTTTATTTCCTACTGGCTTTATTTTGACTCCTGTTCACCCGACTCAATGAAAAGCAGCTTCAGTCTAAGTACAGAATACCTGAGTGAATGTGCTCTGGGCTTCTTTAGCAAGTATCTGAAATCTGAGTCTTTATTAGATGAAAGCAAGTATACCCGGACCCCGGACAGTACTTATATCCAGAGAGTTGAACTCAACCAGGGAAGTATCGCAGCAATATGCAATGCGCTACTTAACAACGATCTAAGTGTAGCATCCAGACTAGTAGACGATCAAAATAATGAGTTGTTTGAAGGAGCAAACCAGTTAAATATCCTGGCCAGGATGCTTAATAATAAAGATTTGGTTATCTGGTTATATCAAAAGAGTGTAGAGTATCATCCTGAATCATGGGAGAACCATTATAACCTGGGCTATATTTATAAGGAAAAAGGAGAAACCCTTCTGGCGAAAAACGCCTTGCTCACGGCATTGGAATTAAATCCTGACAATACCGACATTACTGATCTTTTGAACGAGGTAAACAAAATGGAATAAAGTTGTTGCCTGCAATAATATCACCTGGCGGAGAGGAATCCTGCTACTTTATTCCCAAATTTGACCATGATCAGATTGCATTCCTCCCCTCTTCAGGGATTTACTGATTTTCGATTTCGTAATGCTTTTCAGAAGTATTTTGGAGGAATCGACCTATATATCGCTCCCTATATTCGATTGAAAGGAAACTTGGAGATTAAGCCTGCCAATGAACGAGATATATTACCAGCCAATAATAGCTCCCTTGACCTTATCCCTCAGATAATTACCAAAGATGCCAATGAGTTTCTGCATGTAGCAAAGTACGTCCAAAAACTGGGATATAATGAGCTGAACTGGAATCTGGGTTGTCCATATCCCATGGTGGCGAAAAGGGGAATGGGCTCAGGCTTGCTGAACATGCCTGAGAAAATTGACGAATTCTTAGGCAAGGTAAGTGCGGAATCAGATATTCGGGTGTCAGTGAAAATGCGTTTGGGATACGAAAGTCCGAAAGAGATACTTCGTGTCTTGCCCGTACTGGAGAAATATCCTCTTACACATATCGCCATTCACCCTCGAATCGGGAAGCAGCTTTACAAAGGAGAAGTGGATCTGGATACCTTTGAAGTATGCCTAGGGCTAAACTCTCATACAATATTCTATAATGGCGATATTACTTCCGTCCAGCGCTTTCGGGAAATGCAAGATCGTTTTCCAACCGTCACTCACTGGATGATTGGCAGGGGGCTGATTGCTGATCCTTTTCTACCCTCTATGATAAAAGCTAATAATGCTGTTTATCCCGAAAATAGATACGAAGTATTCCTCTCCTTTCACGATACTCTCTTTTCTTCCTACGAAGAAGCCTTATCGGGCCCCAAACATATTCTGATGAAGATGTATTCCTTCTGGGAATACTTTATTCAGTCCTTTCCTTCTTCTCCGAAAGGCCATAAAAAGATCAAAAAGGCTCAAAGCATCAGCGCATACAGGGAAGTGCTTAAGCTGATAATCAATGAGGAATTGCGTAGATTTACATAATAAGTTAATTATCACAGGTCTATATGAGTAATCTATCACGCATAAAAACATACAGGATCTGTCATCGATGAAAAAGGAAACCAAGCGCTTGCTTGCAGCCATCATGTTTACTGATATGGTGGGTTATACTGCACTGATGCAGGAGGATGAGACAAAGGCAAAGACCAGCAGGGACCGGCACAGAAAAATACTTGGGAAGGCAATTTCTCACCATAATGGAGAAATCCTTCAATATTACGGGGATGGAACCTTATGTATATTCAAGTCTTCCATAGAAGCCCTTGCCTGTGCCATTCAAATTCAAATAGAATTACAAAAAGAGCCCAAAATACCCCTGAGAATAGGGATTCATACCGGGGATATTGTCTACGATGAGGAAGGCGTGTACGGCGATAGCGTAAACGTTGCTTCACGCATCGAAAACCTTGCTGTTTCAGGCAGCGTATTGATCTCTGCAAAGGTTTTCGATGATATTAAAAATCACAAAGAAATTTCCGCTGAAAGCATAGGAACTTTCGATCTCAAAAATGTAAAAAAACTTGTTGAGGTATATGCCATTAATAATGAAGGTTTGGTCGTGCCTTCTGCGAAAGATGTAAAATCCAGGCCAAAAGATGAGCTCAAAAGCATTGCTATACTACCGTTTGTCAACATGAGTTCAGATCCCGAAAATGAATATTTCAGTGATGGCATTACTGAGGAGATAATTAACGCTTTAGCAAAAATCGGTCATTTAAAAGTCACCTCCCGTACATCTTCTTTCTTCTTTAAAGGCAAAAACATACCCATCCCAAAAATTGGGGAGGAACTCAAGGTATCAACCATCCTGGAGGGAAGTATTCGCCTGGCAAAGGACCAGATGAGGATCACAGCACAGCTGATTGATGTGGCTGATGATTTTCATTTTTGGTCAGAAACCTGGGACAGGAAGCGGGAAAACATTTTTGAAATACAAGATGAGATAAGCCTGATCATAGCCGATAAACTAAGAGAGCATTTTGGTCACTTCGAAATTAAGGAACATCTGGTAGAAAAACAGACAGAAAACATTGATGCCTATGAATATTCATTAAAGGCTAAATTTCTCAGGAACAAATGGAATCCTGAAGATGTGAAGACTGCCATCACCTTGTATCAAAAAGCGCTGGCACTGGATCCAAAGCACTTTAAATCACACCTGGGTCTTGCCGATTGTTACAGCTTTATGGGGACTACCGGATTTATGCCCTTTGAAGAAGCGTGGGGGAAAACCATTCAATATACCAATCAGGCTCTGGAGCTAAATACCCAATCCTCGGACGTTTATTATCAGTTGTCCAATCAAGCTTTTTTTATAGAATGTGATTATGGCAAATCGCTTCGAGTAATGACAAAGGCGATCGAGTTAAATCCAAACAATGCGGAAGCTCAGCAATTCCTTTCCTTCTTATATATTATTGCAGGCGAAAGGGAAAAGTCCTTTGAGCATCTTGAAATTGCGCATTTCTTAAATCCCCTTTCGGATGAGACTCACTTCTTCAGAGCGTATTACCACTATATGATCGAAGACTATCCCAGATCGCTGGAATTGCTCGACATATGCTTGTCCTCCAATAATAAAAACATTCCCGCTCACTCCATTAAACCTTTGTGTCTTCTTAAATTGGGCAGATACGCTGAAGTAATCTCTTATTATGACAATATCCCGGCTGATGTGGTCATTGAGCAGGAAAAAACCGGAGCTATTGCATTGGCATATTCTTTAATGAAGGATGAAGTGAATGCTTCGAGCTATAAGGAGAAACTTAGCACACAGGCAAAAGATGCTATGGGTTTCACTGCAGATTCCTTTCTTTTTATGATGCATGCTGTAAGTGGGGATAGAGACAAAGCTTTTGAATGGGTAGAAAAGGCCATTGAAAAGAAATCTTCCTTATTGCTTCTGAGATACCCCGATCCAGTGGTAGCTTCCCTGAGAAACGACCCCCGCTATGAAGCCCTGAAGCTTAGCATTTATCGAAGAGATGCAATTGAAGAGCCTGTCAGTCATAAATCCGCCTTGCTTGACGAGAATACAGCGAATGAATATTCAAGCCGGCTGACGGCACATATTTCAGAGAATAAACCTTACCTGGATCCTGATCTTTCCCTGCGCGATCTGGCGAATCAAATTGACATTCACCCCAACCATCTCTCCTGGATTCTCAATCAAAGCATCGGGCTTAACTTTAACGAATTCATCAATCAATACAGGATTGAAGCGTTTAAGATCCTTGCCTTAGCTCCGGAAAACGAGAAGCTCACTATTGAAGGTCTGGCCTTTGAAAGCGGCTTTAACTCCAAAACTGTCTTTAACACCTATTTTAAAAGAGCAACAGGCTTAACTCCAAAGCAGTACATGAAACAGCATGAATAAAAATCTCTTATCCCATCCCCCTATTCCTTTCCACTTTGTTCGGAATTATAATTCCGCACTTCCTACTTAGAATTCAGAACGTGTTCTCCGTCCTGATGCCCCACCTTTGTCTTAGAAATCAAACACTAAAAAACCAGAAAGCATGAAAGCAGTTGAATTAACTAAGTACGGAGCACCTGAATTTCTACAAATGAAAGAAGTTGAAAAGCCTTCACCCAAGGAGAACGAAATACTGATTAAAATTCACGCCTCTTCCGTAAGCTCCGGGGATGCCAGGATGAGAAGAGCCGATCCTTTTATTATTCGATTAATATTTGGATTTAAAAGGCCGAGAAAGCCTATTTTAGGAGTGGTTGTCGCTGGCGAAATTGAGGCCATTGGAAAAAAAGTATCAAACTACAAGGTAGGAGATCAGGTTTTCGGTTCGAGCGGAATGTCCTTTGGTGCTCACGCCGAATATGTATCGGTACCGGAAAATGCTGTACTGGCTATGAAACCCAGCAACATGAGCTATGAAGAAGCTGCTTCCATTCCATTTGGTGCTACCGCATCCATGCATTTTCTCAGAATAGCCAACATTCAGCCTGGCCAGAAAGTACTTATTTATGGAGCATCTGGTGCCCTGGGCACGATGGCCGTCCAATTGGCCAAGAACTCTGGTGCCGAGCTTAGCGCTGTTTGCAGCACAGGGAATGTGGATTTGATGAAGTCCTTGGGAGCTGATCACGTCATTGATTATACCCAGGAAGATTTCACTCAAAATGGAGAGAAATACGATGTCGTATTTGATACCGTAGGCAAGAGCCCTCTCAGGAAAGCACTTAAGTCATTGAATGAGAGTGGATATCTCCTGTTGGCCAGTGCCGGGATTGGCACCATGATAGGTACATCTGTGAAATCCCTGTTTATCAAAAAGAAAATTGTCTCAGGAGTAATCAAGGAAACGGTTAAAGACATGAATTTCTTTAAGCAGCTAATAGAAAAAGGCTCGTTGAAAGCAGTAATAGACAGAACCTATCCATTAGATCAAATTGCTGAAGCCCATGCTTATGTGGATAAGGGGCATAAAAAAGGAAATGTGATCATCTCAATGAATTAATGATTAGCTGTTCACCTTCATCAGAAAGTCTTCAGAACGAGAGTTCCGGGGACCTTTTGATTACAGTGCAATCCCGTAAGTCAGCTTAACAATCAGCTGGTTCTGATCCTGTTGCCATCTGTCTGCCAGGTCTGGTTGAATGTTATGCTTGTAGACAATGAAAAGATCCCCCAGTGGAGCAAAAGTCCACCTGAGCCTGGAATATGATCCCACGGTATTTGATTCATTATCGTACTGAACGAATACGCTCACATTGAGGTCAGAACTGATATTCAATGCAGCTCTCACCGCCATCAGTTCCTTCTTAAAGTTTCCGGCCGGGATCTTTCCGATGTTATTTTCATACATAAATTCAAGAACCAGGATGGACATGACCCTCCAGTTTAGTCTCAGATCAATCTGATCCAGCCGCCCGCCATAGAATCCACCAAACATGTATGAAGCCATGCCATTAACAGCTCTTTTGCTGGCCGTAGTTGCTTCTAATTGATTCCTCATAAAATGGTATCCCCCTGGTTCAATAATTACTCCGTCGGAGATCTCGAAGGGCATCTTAAGAAATTCACCCTGGGGCTCCATGCCGAACTCAAAACCGTCCCCGCTCTCCAGGCCCACATTCAAGGGGGTGAGAGACACTCGGTAACTCTCCCAGTGATGATTCATGTCTGTATAGAGTGAGGGCATGATCTGGAACCTGTACTGTCGAACCAGCTTGCTATCGGGACGAGGCATAAAATCCGCCTTCCCCTCATAGCTGTAAATGCCATTTCGGGTTACAAACCCCATGGAGGGATCAAAAGCATCACCCACACGCCTGAACTGCACAAACCAATCCCACAGGTCGTTGGGATAATCAATTTTGATGCCCACAGCCGACTTGTCTCCTTCGAGTCCTTCCCTGTTGTTAATCATTCCCCATGTTCCTATCAAAAAATTCTTGTTGGAAGCAAAGGAGGAGGTCTGGTAGGTAAAATCCACTCCCGCGGTCCAGGCCTGACTACGCGCTCCTGGATCTCCCATGGTAGCAATCAATCCGACTGAGGACTCCTTCAGGATATTTTGCTTGATTCTTACCACACCCATTTTTGATCCTGAAACCAATGAGTCCACAGCACCCGTCTGGGTGATAAGGCTGCCAAAATAGGTGTTTTTCACCTTCCCGTTCACCTTTCCGCCCCATTGGATGGGCACCTCATTTCCCTGGTAAAGGCCAATTCTCCGGCTATAGAAAGGCATCAACGAGCGGCCCAGGCTTAATCCGAAATCAAAAATATCAGCACCCTCCAGAAAAAATTGTCGTTTTTCAGGATAGAGGACTGGAAAGCGGGTCAGGTTGGTTTGCCTGGAATCCACTTCAGTTTCTGCGAAGTCGGTATTTACTGTCAGAACTGCTGAAATATCCGTGGTTATCCTCTGCGTAATATCCAGGCTGGGTTTCCAGTCATAAGTAGCCTTGTTCTCACCATCCTGGGTAGCCTTGGTAACGAGCGCTACTCTTGGAGTTAATCCAATTCCTGTTTTGAATCCAGGCAAATCTGTGATCAGGCCTGCATGACGAGTCTGACCGATCGTATAGTCCATGCTTATCCCCGACCATCGGTTGACTTCCAGCTTACGCTGAATCCGACGCTCCACATTGAATCCCCATGAATCCAGACTCTTGTTATAGCTTAATGTACTTACCGGGATCCTGATCTCCGCACTCCAGAAATCACCGTTAATCTGGGTTTGGGCATCCCAGGCACCATCCCAGTTCGGATTCTCGGACTCCCCATTGTTGGATACCAGTGCATCATATCTTGCGGCAAATGGATTGATGGCAAAAATGTACCCGCTTCTTCCGTCCTGGTAAGTATCCAAAATCACCTTGAGATAGTCTTCATCTTCCAGTTCAGAATCCCTGGCCTTGGAAAAGGCAACAATGCCCTCTGGCTGGTCATCATAGCAAATGATGCCCAGGTAAATGTTCTTCGGAGTAAGCAGGATCTTAACGATGGTTTGGAAGGAGGGAGTTCCGTTCACAACCGGTTCCACCATGTATAGTGTGGTGATAGAATCGGCCCTTGACCAATCCGCCTCGTTCAACCAGCCATCCACCTTTACAGCCTGTTCAGTGCTTGTGCTTGCAATGACTGGTTTAATAGTTTCCTGCCCGAGAGCAGAGAAACTTAGGCATGCTAAAACGAGACCGGAAAGCCAATTCTTCATAAGGAACAAAAAAAGTGAAAATAATCGAATAGCACTCTTATTCTTGAGAATATCCTTCATCCGAATCCGGCTCTGAGGAATGCAATTCCTTCCTTATTGCGTCATTGATGTATTGATTCAATGATATGCCCTTAAGTGTAGAGTATCTGTAACTACGAAAAGCTTCTCAACCAGTATTCGAAGATTGGATCATTGAAGGTGATTGAGTGTCCATGTATTTCAACAATTTCCTTCTGTATCAGCGTTTGCTTATTCTTTGAAACATTTCTTGGAGTGCCCAATTTGAATTGCTGCATGGTCTTTGCCGCTGTCAGCTTAGTTTTGCCGGCTAAAATGGCATAAAGCAGATTGAGCTGTGTATTGCTGAGAGCATCACAAATATCCTGGTAATGAAGCGCATTGGATCTAACTACAAGGTTCATAGATTCTTCAACAATCTTAGTGCTGGCTTCATCATCTGTCCGGTTCCATACATTGTGACACAGCTGCTGCAAATAATCAGGATGATTATTGGTCATTTCAATCATCTTCTTTACCATTTCTTTCGATATACTCTTACCCGATTTCTCAAAACTACCCATGATAAAGCCTATCCAATGCTTCTCAGGGATCTTCTCCATCATAAAAAGATCACCAAACCTGTAGAAGGCTCTGGATTCCTGCTTAAATAGTTCCAGCATCATATGCTTACGACTCCCATAAAGACAATAGGATGTGTTCTCATGGTATTGCCAGTAGGATCTAAGCTCCTGCTCTAAGGAGATGTTGTTCTCCAGCCGGGCAATGTTCTGAAATTCATCGATGCAAACAACTATTTTGATACCTTTTTTCCTGGCTATGGTTTCTGGTAGATTTATAATCTCCTCTTTCGTTTTATACGCTTCATTCCAACTAAAACTTACAGAAAAATCATTTATCGGATCGCTTCCAAAAGTGAATGAGGGTATGATTTTCTGAAAGAATTCCTTCCCCGAATTCAATAATTCTTCCTTTTTAGTTATGCTGCACCTAATAATCTCCCTGGAATACTTCTCAAGAAATTCTTCCTCAGTTCTGATATTGAAAAAATCGATGAATGCGAATCTTACCTTGTTGTCCTTACTCAGGAATTCAAGCTGTTTCATCAAGGATGATTTCCCCCACCGTCTTGGAGATATTAGGATGGTATTGATGCCCGCTGAAATGTTATTTTGGATTCTTTTAATATCTTCTTTCCTGTTGATAAACTGCTTTCCAAAAACAACTTTCCCGTATTTGAATGGTGATTTCATGTCACTTTATACTATTTGGTATTATGCATTTCGGTATTATACTTCTTAGTATTATACTCAAAGGTATAATATACCAATCTAATTACCAAATTCTCAAGGAAAGTCCCTTACAAGAAGTTCGTGCATTTGTACGAAATGAAGAAACAGCGAATAATAATCAGTAAATGGTACAACTCCTAGTCATGCACAACAATATTGCCTCCAATTATTGTTTTTTTACATAGATGAGGCCACATTGAAATTTTGTCTATTGAAGGCGCGTTCACTGCCTCAGGACTAAACCATTTCCAGGTAATTCCATCACCATTTGTTCCGGGTGTGCCCACATCATGCACTTTAAGAGCTATGATTTGGCCTAACCTGCAATTCTTACCACTCATGGGATTGCCTTTATCAGCTCCTCCCGGGCTTCCTCCCATTCCCCCTTCATGGTCGTCCTCTCCGGAACATCCTCCGCCCTCATCGCCCCCTGTATCGTCGTGGGAGCATCCTGCATCATGAGTGACATCATCTCCACCAGTATCGTCATGGGAACAGCCTCCTTCATCATGCGTGCCATCATCTCCACCTGTATCATCTTGGGAACAGCCTCCTTCATCATGAGTGCCATCATCTCCACCCGAATCGTCGTGAGAGCAACCACCTTCGGAATCGTCATGTCCACCGGAAGAACAATTGGAATCGTGCCCTCCATGATCGTCTCCACTGCATCCCTTGCTGTCTGAAAACACCGTCGCAAGGATCCATGCTCTTTTATCCGATATATTTACAAATACATCGAATACCTCTGCTTCGATTTGTCTGTGCAGAGAAGCATCTGCTTCCAAAACTCGGTAGACTAATTTGCCCTTCGGAGCTTTCACTCCGTTTCCTTCAAGAGCATTAAAATCAAAATAGACTTGCAGATCTTCAGGTTTATTTCCTTTATCACTACCCTTGTCTGCGCCTTTCCAGATAAGTTCTACAGATCCGGTTGCTTTATGGCCCTGATTATTCTTGGCCGCAGCTCCTTTCAGAACTGCACTTTGGTCAGCCATAAGGGTTTCAGGCAATATTTGTTCCTTTTCACAGGCGGTAGTTCCAATTATCAGAAGAATAATTGCCGATAGTATTCTCATTGGTTTCATAAGCAAGAAATTTTTTAGGAAGTCTCAGATTTTCATAAATTCTAATCCACTTTCGTGTAAAAAAAACCTGCCGGGGGGTACCTCCGGCAGGTTCTACATTCAATTAAATGTCAGGGCTTTAGGGAGGATGTAAAAATTAATCATTATCACGATGCAAGTCAATAATCCCTTGATGGGTCCAGGCTCTCATAATAGTTTACTCCCCTAAACTATATGGGTAGATATCTAATGGAACTTGAATCAGTGAACCACCTTACAGGTGGGCTCAGTAAAACTTGTCATTGGGATAATAGCACCCACGGTACTTTCTTGAACTAGTTCAACATTTATTATTTAGAATCGTTCTATGTTTGTACTCTGAGAAGATGACGATTAAGCAGAAAGGAAAAAAATGAAAGCAAGTATATTAGCTATTGGAGGAAGCAATAGTAGAAATTCGATCAATAAAATCCTGGCTTCATACGCTGCCAACCTGATTGAGAAGGCGGATTTAAGACTAGCGGATCTGAATGACTTTGAATTGCCCCTGTACAGCAGCGATATAGAAAAGGCATCTGGGATACCCGAAAATGCTGTAAAATTTTTGGAGCTAATCAAAGCTGCCGATGGAATTGTACTATCGCTGGCTGAGCACAATGGGGCCTTCTCGGTTGCCTTCAAAAATATTTTTGACTGGATGTCCAGAATTGATAAAAATGTATGGCAGAACAAACCCATGTTGCTCATGGCTACTTCTCCAGGCTCAAGAGGAGGAGCAAATGTGCTCAGAACAACTAAAGAGCTGCTGCCCTATTTCGGAGCAAATATTGTGGCCGATTTTTCTCTGCCTTCATTCTATGAGAATTTTTCACAAGATGGATTGAAGAACAAAGTGCTGAATGATTCCCTGAATCAAAAGATTACTTTGTTGCAGGAGGCCATAGCAGCCAAACATGAAATATTAACTTGATTAGGAGATGATGAATATAGCATTATGGATTTTTCAGGGGATTATCGCATTGATGTTTGCGATGACAGCTTTTATGAAACTGAGCAAATCCAGGCAAGACTTAAAAAAACAAGGGGGAGGCCGAATGGACTGGGTCGATGATGTATCCGGCAGCAATCTGAAATTGATTGGCTCATTGGAATTATTAGCTTCCATTGGAATAATTATCCCTCACCTGACAGGAATACTTCCCTGGCTAACTCCAGTAGCCGCTATTGGCATTATTTGCATTATGATAGGTGCCATGACCCTGCATATTAGAAAAGGGGATGGAAAACAGGCAGTTTTACCCACTGTCTTCCTCTTTCTTATGGCTGCCTTTGTTGCCTATGGCAGATTTGTTCTCATTCCTGCATAATAGAGAATACAACAAAACACAAAAATCGAAAGCATGAAAACTAGTGACAAACTTCCAGTACTTCCCTTTGAGGAATGGGCTGAGACCAGGCTTACAGTGCATTTAATACTTCAGATTATTGGGAAAACCAGACTGAAACTTACTCGAAGGAAAAATCATTGGTGGTATATCACCATTTATGTCACATCCAGGGGATTTGGGACCCATTCCATTCCGATTAATGATGGACTGGATAGTTTTGAAATTGAATTCAATGTAAGGAAAAGAGCTGTGGTGCTATCTAAAAGCACAGGGGATGAGATTGAGATTTCTCTTACAACAAATCCTACCATTGCCACTTTCTACAAGCAATTTATGGAGGCACTGGAACAATGGGGATGCAAGCCAGATTTCGTACCTAAACCATTTGACTTGGGCATAGAAAAACCTTTTGCTGAAATCACAGAGTATCATCATTACGATTGGGAGTACATTGAAAAATTTACGCAGATGATGCGTTGGAACAACGATGTATTTCAAGAGTTCAGTGGTCGCTTTTATGGCAAAACCTGTCCTGTACATATATACTGGCACCATCTGGACCTGACCGTCACCCGTTTCTCTGGGAAAAGACTGCCTCCCATGGACAAAGGTGCACGTATTCTGGAGAAGGAATCATATTCCCATGAACAGATTAGTTTTGGATTCTGGGCTGGTGACGACAACATGCCTGAGCCCATGTATTATGCCTATACCTTTCCATCACCTGATGGACTCGACAAGGAAAGAATTCAACCCGATCAGGCAAAATGGGTGGACAGCAATGGAAGTCCTATGGCGCTTTTGAGATATAATGATGTAATTCAATCGGAGAACCCACGTGAACTTGTATTGGAGTTTCTGGAAAGCACCTATCAGGCAGGGGCAAGCATGGCTGGCTGGGATATTGAAAAACTAACTGTTCCTCCATTAAATGAGATTTGAGAATCATGGAAATTGGCATAGATAGTTTTGCGGCTGCGCCTTTAAGTAACGACGGGGACAGGAACCTGGACAATTCAATAGCTTTGGCTGAATTGCTGGAAAGAATGGAGTTTGCCGATAAATCAGGTCTGGATGTATTTGGCATTGGAGAGCACTATCGCAAAGAATTTCTGGATTCTGCTTCACCCATTATACTTGCTGCGGCAGCTGCACGCACAAAACGAATACGCTTAACAAGCGCCGTAACCGTCTTAAGTGCAACAGATCCGGTCAGGGCCTTTCAAAATTTCGCCACCCTGGATTTGATTTCCAAGGGTCGCGCTGAAATGGTGGTGGGACGAGGTTCTTTTACCGAATCATTTCCCCTCTTTGGACTGGACCTCCAGGACTATGACGAGCTTTTTTCTGAAAAGCTGGACTTACTGTTAGCCATACGTGAAAATGAGGTGGTCAACTGGTCCGGTAAGTTTCGCCCGGCGCTTAGCCAACAGGCCATATACCCAAGGCCGTTGCAAAAATCTCTTCCTATCTGGTTAGGGGTGGGAGGAACTCATAGCTCTTTCATAAGAGCTGGAAAACTGGGCCTGCCCCTTATGGTAGCCGTCATTGGAGGTGAGACGCATCGCTTCAGGCGCCTGGTAAATTTGTACCGGCAGGCTGGTGAAGAGGCGGGTCATGCACCGGAATCGCTCAAGGTAGGGCTGCACTCCCTTGGGTATGTGGCAAGCGATTCGGAAGAGGCCCGGGAGAACTATTATCCGGGATACTCCGAGACTTTTACCCGGATTGGCAAAGAACGTGGATGGCCACCGGTTACCCGTGCACATTTTGATGCTCAAACTGGTCCCTTTGGGGCCCTGGTAGTAGGCAGTCCGGAAGAGGTTGCCCGGAAAATCCTTCAGCACAGTGATTCCCTGGGGGGTATATCCAGGTTTACTTTTCAGATGGACAACGCTGGTTTGTCCCACGCTCAGCTCATGCAATCCATTGAACTCATCGGCAAAGAAGTATTGCCAAGAGTGAATGGGTAAGGACCTTCAAATCAACCCCTCAACAAAAGAAGCCCTCCAAACTCATTCGGAAGGCTTCCAGAATGGTATAAAAGGAATCTCTCAGACAATCATTCAGCAGGATTTAAAAGATATCGCAATAGGGTATTTCCCTGGCAATGCATCTTATTATCGTAGGAATGCTTCTTCGAAATTGATCTTATGTCATGCATCCCGTGAAATACACAAGATTAATTCTCTTATTGCGACTCTGTTTTGCCGGGTTAGTCTTCTTATGTCCGGCTTCTGCTGAAACAGGCGAAAATCCAGATGAAATTATTGATGTGGAGACTGATGCAAAGGGTGTAATTGCCTTCACCTCTGTCAGAGACGGAAACATAACTCGATTAACTATAAGTGCAGGATGGGATTCAACACCCTCCTGGAAATAGTCCTTTCTACCAGGAATATAAAATTTGAATCATGGAATGCGTGAAAAAACATCTAATACTCCTTGTATCCATTCTATTATCTGTCAGTTGCAATAAGGATGGGGATTCGTTGTACCTGTATGAAGTTCCTGACAAGACAAATGATGGATGGGAGGTCTCTACAGCTGATGATACAGGATTGGGCTCAACTAATCTTACTGAAATGATAAACTACATAGAAGAGACTCCCGGTCACAACATTCATGGTATTGTAATCATAAAAAACAGCCAGCTCGTTTTTGAGAAATATTTTGAGGGTTATTTATACTCCAATAATCCACCCGGATCAAATGGTGATTATATACAGTATGATCGGGAAAGAGATCACTATCTGGCATCTGTGAGCAAATCTGTCACTTCAGTCATCTTTGGAGCTGCGGTTAAAGAAGGCTATATCGAAAGCGTGGATGAATTACTTATTGATATATTACCACAGTACAGCGACATTTTAGTTGGCGATAAGGCTACGATAACTCTGGAACATCTTTTGACCATGTCATCCGGACTGCACTGGGACGAATGGTCTGTATCTTATGAAGATCCGACAAACGATGTGGTTGCCCTATTTCATGAAGAGGACCCCATTGAATATATCTTGTCAAAACATATGATCAACTCCCCTGGGGTGGAATTTCTATATAACAGTGGCGGTACCAATGTGCTGGGTGCGGTAATTGAGGGAAAAACTGGAATGAGTTTGCTGGATTTTGGAAATCAGTACCTCTCTGATCCCTTGAACGTACAGGGAGGACTGTGGGAACGTATGGCAGGGGGATATTTCTTTGCCTCAGGTGGCATATATTTAAGACCCAGGGAACTGGCGAAAATAGGATTTCTCTTTCTAAACCATGGATACTGGAACGACACACAGATCATCACGGAGGAATGGATCAGCAAATCAACATCAGAATATATAGAACCCAACATGCTGATCTCCCAAGCTCATTCCTATGGTTATCAGTGGTGGATCATGGACTTTCATGCCAACAATCAATCCTATGAATGCTTCTTTGCTGCTGGTTGGGGAGATCAATTCATGTTCATTTTTCCTGATCAGGAGATGATCGTCGCCATTAATTGTGGCAACTTCACAAGTTCAGGGAGTATCTCAGCATTTGCCCTGGTTGAGAACTATATACTTCAAGGTCTGGCAGAATAATATACATTACAAGTTGTAATCATTTTCGTAATCCTTGATATAGGCAACCACAAGATCATTTACTCCACTCAAGCTTTCCCTGGTTTCGTTCACTAAAGTGATGAGGGCCTTCCATTCTTCTTGTTCATTATTGCTAATGGGGAAGCAGGAATTCAGAGTCCTGCTAATGGACCTGTCCGAGACAAAATCCGTGTACTGGTATGAAATATTTATTATCTGGCTTTTCATTTTTCCCTCCCTGATGGTGAACACCATGGTAAAAAAACAAATACTTGAATTCAGCTGTTCTGTTTCAACATATCCCCGCCAGGAATTCTTCCATACCATGAACATATCCGGGAACAAAATCTCTACAGACCCGTTCATAATGATTCTGCTGGTATTGTCCTGACTGGTCAACAAAGCGTCTGTGCTGCCAAAGGTGACGGCTGCCCATTCTAAAGACCTGTTTACTATGGTTTCGCGCGGTATTTCATCCAGAGCATTCTCATAAATATATTCCACCTTCTTGCTAACTGAATCGTAGGGTACCTCAGGGTAGCCTATTGAATCGGTCAGATCCCGCCAGGCAAAGCTTAGATCTTTAAATTCCAGTTGAGTAAATTCCTTGGCCAGGTATCTGTTCATCATGGTATCATACTCAAGCGACTGAGTTTGAGAGAATGCTGGCAATCCAATGGAAAGTATGATGAGGAAGGCAATGCTATGGAGAATTTTCATGTGTGTAGGTTTTTGGCAACTATTGAGACGATCTGGAAAGTACAAGAAGCGTTCCAAAATTTCCATCACTTGAAAGTGATAAAATGTGGGTGTATCATAAGTCATCTCCAGACAGGTCTTAAGTAATTGTCTGCACATTTTTTTAGGAATCCGGCATTACAAAGGGGGGCCTGTTCAGCAAATTCACGAGGTCACAACAAGGTAACTTGCTCCCCATATTGTGATTCTATCACTCACCCGAAAATCTTAAGGCTAACTTTTAACAAGCTGTATATCTGTATTATAAAGCGATGAATAAGATGACTCATCGGGATCTGAAAGTCACGTCTTTAAGAAAAGTCACGCCTCTGTGATTCGTAAAAAATCTAAAAAGAGGATATAGCAATTGTCAGATCAGACTGAATGGATTGAATATAAAAGTAAGAGGCCGTACCATTTGATACAGCCCCATACCTTTCACATGGAATTTCTTACTCAGGAAGTCCGAAGGCAAAATAGAGCTCGCCGGGATAGTTCTCATAGATTCCCTGAATAAGCACTCCCCCTTTCTCTTGCTTCAGAACTTTTCGGATATCGTCCTCCGTACTTACGGCTTTATGGTTGATGCCGGTGATGATAAATCCTTCAGAAATCGAAGTCTGGTTTTTCAACAAACCATTGCCCATCTCCTTCACGCGCACACCGCCTTCGATTCCCAGTTTTTCAGCAGCCTCTTCATCCAGTTCTTCAAAGGAGGCTCCCAGAATATCCAGTATGTCCATCTGCTCCCTGGAAGCCAGCTTTCGTTCCCCTTTCTGATCAGCAAGGGTTACCTCAAAGGTCATCTCTCTGCCATGCCGGTCCACGGTAATGGCCACCTCATCACCGGGTCTGTGCCTTCCTACCTGTTCCAGAAGGTCAGAAGATTTCAGGATAGGAGAATTATTGATCCCCGTAATCACATCGCCGGCCAGAATACCTGCTTCAGCTGCTGCACTCTTTGCCACCAGGCTATCCACATAGCTACCCTCACTCCTTTTCAGCTTCTCCTCATTCATCAGATTACTATTGATATCCCTGATCATAATGCCCAGATAGGCCCGTTGAACCATCCCGTACTTCATTAAATCCTCCACCACCTTGTTAACGATGTTGGCAGGGATGGCAAAACCGTATCCTGCATAGGCTCCGGTTGGACTGGCAATGGCAGTGTTTATACCAATCAGTTCCCCGTTCAGGTTTACCAGGGCGCCACCACTGTTTCCGGGATTGATGGCGGCATCGGTTTGTATAAAGGCCTCAATGGCACTCTGGTCATCAATAATGTTAATATTCCTTCCTTTGGCACTGATTATTCCGGCGGTCACCGTTGAATTCAGGTTGAAGGGATTTCCAATGGCCATGACCCATTCTCCCACTTCTGCCAGGTCCGAATTTCCAAAGGACAAATCCTGCAAGTGATCTTCCCGGATCTGCAAAAGAGCTATATCTGTGGAAGGATCGGTCCCGATCACTTTGGCTTTGTAAGTCTCATTGTTGTGCAAAGTGACTTCGATCTCATCGGCCCTTTCAATCACATGATTGTTGGTGACAATGTATCCATTGTTGCTGATGATGACCCCAGAACCGGATCCCATCTGGACCCTGGGATCGGACTGTCCACGCTGTTGACCCTGAGGAGGACTCTCCTGGAAAAATCTGAAGAAATCATCCCCAAACAAATCTCCAAAAGGATTGCCTTGCCTGTAC
>Ga0316191_10001217_pt1 | contig 17870 bp, 21 predicted proteins | sample Eddworburr2cm_MG_FD_204928 | JGI IMG/M metagenome (GOLD analysis project Ga0316191, IMG submission 204928) | Coastal sediment microbial communities from Maine, United States - Eddy worm burrow 2 cm | ecosystem: Environmental > Aquatic > Marine > Coastal > Sediment | place: USA: Maine...
AAATGAACAGGGACGGAGCGTGCGGAGCAATCATCGCGCATCGAAATAGTGAAAATACTAGTTAGCAATGACGACGGGTATCTTGCCAAAGGCATCATCGCCCTGGCCACGGCGTTATCCAAGATTGCCGATGTCGTCGTCGTAGCACCAGACCGGAATCACTCCGGCGCCAGTAATTCGCTCACCCTGCATTCTCCTTTGCGGATTCATCAGATTGAGACAAACCGGTATTTCGTTAATGGCACGCCGTCGGATTGCGTACATCTGGCGCTGTCCGGATTCCTCGACATTGACCCGGATATCGTTGTATCCGGCGTCAATCATGGCGCCAATCTCGGGGATGACGTGATTTACTCCGGGACCGTTGCGGCGGCCATGGAAGGGCGTTTTCTCGGTTTTCCGGCCGTCGCCGTATCGCTTGCAGGCCAGCACGGCAATCACTTTGACACAGCAGCGCAAGTCGCTGTTGACCTCGTTTCTCGCCTGCAATCGAATCCGCTGCCACCGGATACGATTCTCAATGTGAACGTGCCCGACCGCCCGTACGAAGACCTGCAGGGAATTCGATCGACCCGGCTGGGCTTTCGACATCGATCGGAACCGTTGATACGTGAAAAAGATCCGCGCGATCGAACCATTTACTGGATCGGGCCCGCAGGCGAAGGTCAGGATGCCGGGCCAGGCACCGATTTTCTGGCAATTGACGAGGGCGCCGTGGCGGTAACGCCGTTGAAGGTCGACCTTACGCAGCACGAAGCGATCCCCGAACTTGGGACGTGGCTGGACGGCCTGTGAACGTAACCCAGAGCAATCGCGATATCCAGGGAATTGGCATGACCAGCGCGCGCACGCGCGACCGGCTGGTGCGTCGACTGATGGAGCAGGGCATTCGATCTAAAGAGGTCCTGGAGCAAATTCGCAATGTACCTCGACATCTTTTTGTTGATGAAGCGCTGGCGAGCCGGGCATACGAGGACACCGCGTTGCCGATAGGCCTCGGCCAGACGATTAGCCAGCCTTATATCGTGGCGCGCATGACCGAAGCGTTACTGGATAATTTCACAGGCGAAACAGTATTGGAGATAGGTACAGGCTGCGGCTACCAGACGGCCATTTTATCTCCTTTGGTCAAGAAAATTTACACGGTAGAGCGTATTCCGGAGCTGCTACGCAAAACCAAAAAGCGCTTGCGGCAACTCGATATTTACAACGTACAATATCGGTTGGGCGATGGCTGGGAAGGCTGGCGAAAGTATGGTCCCTATGACGGAATTATTGTTGCTGCAGCGGCTGAAGATTTACCGCAGAAACTGCTGGAGCAACTCGCGCCTGCGGGTCGGTTGGTCATTCCTGTCGGACCGGCGGGTCGGCAGGAGCTGATCATGGTCACGCGCCAGAACGATCATTTTGAACGGGTGTCGCTCGGCCTGGTCAGCTTTGTACCGCTGGTCAAGGGCAAAGTGTAACCGCCGGGTCAGGCACGACAGGCAAGCTGGGACAATGCGAATATTCAAACCAATCTACGACCGCATGCTCGAATGGGCAAAACACCGCCATGCGGTTCGGATTCTCGGCGCACTCAGTTTTGCGGAGTCGTCATTTTTTCCCGTTCCCCCGGACGTTATGCTGGCACCAATGTGCCTGGCGGACAGGAGCAAAGCCTGGCATTTCGCCTTCATAACTACCGTAACGTCATTAGTGGGTGGCATCGCGGGCTATTTCATCGGTTATTTTCTTTTTTCGAGCATCGAACCCTGGCTGCAAACCACGCATTATTGGGATGCTTATTTGCGTGGCCGCGAATGGTTTGCCGACTACGGAGTCTGGGCTGTGTTTATCGCCGGCTTCTCGCCAGTGCCGTACAAGATATTCACGATTACTGCCGGTGTGGCGGCATTGAATCTTCCCGGGTTCATTTTTGCCTCTCTCATCGGACGAGGTGCCCGTTTTTACCTGGTGGCGAGCATGGTCGTTGCCGGTGGTGAAACCATGGAAACCATGTTGCCGCGCTACGTCGAAAGAATCGGTTGGACGGTCGTCGGGATTGCCGTCGTGATCGGTGGTTACTTGTACTTGAGGCAATAATGCCGCTGGCGCGAGCGATACCCATACTGCTTCTGGCGCTGATAGTCGCCGCTTGTGGGCCGAAGACCCGCTGGGACCACACCCCGCGCGAGGAACATGTCGTCAGAAGCGGGGAAACGCTGTTTGCGATCGCGTGGCGATATGGTGCGGACCCGAACGATCTTGCGCGTTGGAACAAGCTGAGCGACAAGTCTTTGATTTACCCGGGTCAGGTATTGCGTCTGACGCCACCTCCAGGAATGTCGTCGTCTGCCAGTTCCTCCACTCGTTCATCGAAAAGTAGCGTCCCGACCGCCAGCAGCCTGCCGCCAATCCCGACGGATCCTCCGCCCCCATGGCGCTGGCCGACCGATGGCAAAGTGGTAGTGGAGTTTGGCAAGCGTCCGGGCAGTGGCACCGGGATACTGATTGCAGGCAAGGACGGACAAGGCATCAAGGCGGCCGCCAACGGTCGTGTGGTGTACTCCGGTGGTGGACTCGTAGGCTATGGAGAGCTTATTATTCTAAAGCACAACGACACTTACCTGAGTGCCTACGGGCACAATAAGTCGTTGCTGGTCATTGAAGGCGAGACCGTCAGGAAGGGCCAGCGAATTGCGACGATGGGTGAGGGGCCGGGACGTGAGCCGAGACTGCATTTTGAGATCAGGAAAAACGGCGAGCCAGTTAACCCGCGACAATTTTTGCCTGCGAGATAATACGACTTGGTCGCCCAGGTCTTCGTTCACTCCTAATCAGTGAGGGGTGGAAACGTGGGCGCGTCGATACGGTCAAATTCTAATGATGCGACTCGCATCTATTTAAACGAAATCGGCGCATCCAGGCTGCTGACAGCGGACGAAGAAAAAAATTATGCGCGTCGCATCCAGAAAGGCGATGAACATGCGCGCCATTGCATGATCGAGTCAAATCTGCGACTGGTCGTCAAGATCGCACGCCGCTATTACAATCGCGGTTTGCCGCTGCTTGATCTGATTGAAGAAGGCAATCTCGGGCTGATCCACGCGGTGAAAAAATTTGATCCGGATCGCGGCTTTCGATTTTCGACCTATGCCACCTGGTGGATTCGGCAGAACATTGAACGAGCGATCATGAATCAATCCCGAACGGTGCGATTGCCGGTTCATGTCATCAAAGACATAAATCGTTGCGTGCGTGCCGGTCGCAAGCTGCACCAGGAAAGTGGATCACCGCCAACCGCCGCAGAAATATCGGAAGAAACAGGCCACTCGATTGACGACGTTGAAAGATTGCTGGCGCTGCATGATCGGGTCAGTGTCGGCAACAGCACATCTGTTTCCGGCGAAGAGCGCGGGCCACTGGAGTTGCTACCTGCGAGTTCCAATGCGGACCCCCCGCAATGCGCACAAAAGGAAGAGGTAACTGCAATCGTTGACGGCTGGGTTCTGCAATTGACTGACAAACAACGCGAAGTCGTCGAGCGGCGTTTCGGCCTGCATGGATTTCATCGATCGACGCTGGAGGAGGTCGGACAGGAGATTGGCGTCACGCGAGAGCGGGTAAGACAGATTCAGCTGGCCGCGTTGTCATCTCTTCGATCAATGATGGAAAGCCAGGGAGTCTCGAGCGATACCATGCTGGATTAACAAATTAAATCGTAAATCGGCGTAAATCGGGGTCAGACTTCAATTTTTCACGGTCAAGGTTGGCGCATACGGCGCCTGACAAAAAATTGAAGTCTGACCCCGATTTAATTTAGATCCGACCCCTTATTTTGTTACAAGTACAATATCGCAGCCGGCAAGCGGCCTTCGCCGACAAGAATATTAAACGTTCGACATGCGGCGGGCGTGTCCATAACTTCGAGACCGATGCCCCGTCTGGCCAGAGCAAACGTCAGTTCTCTCGGCGCAAACGTATGTTGCCAACCACTGCCAAGTATCACTAACTCTGGCGAATGCTGCAAAAGGGGCTCGAGATAATCGACATCGAGTTCCGGGACCGGTCGGTCTGGCCATGCATAGAGGACCGAATGGGCCAGTAAGCCGATATTGCCGGTATAAAGCTCATCGCCAACCTGCAGGGAGCCCCGTTCAACATTCCGCACAGTGTTAGCGGCAATGGGATCTCGAGTAAATTTCAAAATGCTACTGTGATCGGATATCGTCGCGGGTAACATGGTACCCCCCAAGCGCTCTGAACGGTGAGCAAAATTTGAATAGCAAAAAAAGTACGGCGCTGCATGCCATCGTTGTGTTGCCGCCCGGTCTTGCAGGTCGGATCAAGGACAAGCGACTGCGTCGCTGGTTGTCGAAAGGGACTTTGGAAGTTTCTGCGCCGGCAGGTCAGATGTTGTTTTCCGTAGTGGATTTGCTGGGCCAGGATGCCAGCGACGATGGTTTGGCGGCGTTGCACTTCTGGGGGCAAACCGGCGAGCGATCTGGCGCGTGGATGGCGGCTGCTGACCCGGTCCATCTTGAGGTACGTCTGGATCATCTGTATTTGCACGATTTGCGCGGAAAAAACATGCCGATGTCAGACCTGCGTTCGATTTTCGATTTTCTACAGACGACTTTTGGGTCGGGCAACATAGCGTTCGCGAGAATAGCTCATCAAGGTTACTTGCGTGGCGAGAGGAGGATGGCCACTGCGGCGGTGCCGGCACGAACCGTGGACGGTCAGCGGCCCGACGACTGGATGCCAGCGCAAGATGAAGACGGGGATACCGCTGATCACTATCGCCTTTTGAGTGAAGTTCAAATGGCTTTGCACGAGCACGAGGTCAATTTAAGACGCACAGAGGCAGGCCAAAGGGAGGTCAACTCACTCTGGATATGGGGCGGTGGAATGGCGCCTGAAACGTCAACTCAGCCGATGTACCCACTTTTCGCGAACGACTCATTATTCAAGGGCTTCTGGCTCAGTCGCACCGCGGTCGCTGAACGCTGGTCAGGCGATTTCAATGACTGCGTGGCACTGGCGCAGAGCGGCTTTGTCGCGGTCGTCCCCGAACCGACGGCAAACGATGACGCAGAATCACCCGACCGCTATCTGCAGCAACTCAAAGCGTTGCAGTCAGCCGGGAAGATCGGCCGCGTGACCCTGTTGTTCAGAGATGGCTTGCGCGCGGACGTTAATGCGAAAGACGCGCATCGCTTCTGGCGACGCGAATCGCTACTGGTGAAACCACAATGAGTTCGCCAACAGCACGACCACTTCGCAAACGCAGCCGCAGCAACTCTGCTATCGCCTCGCTGGCTGGACTCGACCCGGTCATTGCTCGTATCTATGCCAGTCGCGGCGTAAGCGATATGACTGACCTCGACTATGGCTTGAATCAATTGCTGCCAGTGCGTTCGCTTGAGGGGATAGACCAGGCTGTTGATCTCCTGGTACGACACCAGTCAGGGCGAATTGTGATCGTTGGGGATTTCGATGCGGACGGCGCCACCAGTACGGCACTGGTTATGCGTTGCCTGGCAAAGATGGGCTTTTCGGATGTGAGCTACCTCGTACCCAATCGCTTCGAATTTGGATATGGACTGACACCCGAAATAGTGGAAGTAGCCGCCGAGCGCGATCCCGGACTATTGCTGACGGTCGACAACGGCGTCTCCAGCATTGACGGTGTTGCTGAAGCCAGTCGTCGTGGCATCGAAGTACTGGTCACCGATCATCACCTGCCTGGCGACACACTGCCGGATGCCGCTTCGATATTGAATCCTAATCTCCACGGTAACGAATTCGGCAGCCCGAACCTGGCGGGTGTCGGAGTTGCTTTTTACCTGATGGCAGCCCTTGCACGGCATTTGCAGGATGCCGGACAGGAAGGTGCTGCAAAAATACCGGCAAGATACCTGGACCTGGTTGCACTGGGCACCGTTGCCGATGTGGTGCCACTCGATCACAACAATCGCATTCTGGTCAGCCAGGGGTTGCAGCGCATTCGCGCCGGTCGCTCGGTCGCCGGCATTCAGGCATTGTTGCGCCATGCGAAACGTGAACCACAGCGTACCGTCAGTACCGATCTCGGATTCGTCGTCGGGCCGCGATTAAACGCAGCGGGCAGACTCGACGACATGTCGATCGGTATTGAATGCTTGTTGACCGATGATCCGGCAATTGCAGCAGAATATGCAGCGCAACTGGACCAGATAAACCGGGATCGAAGGACCATCGAAGCGGATATGCGCGACCAGGCATTCGCTTTCGTCGACCAGCTCGATGACCGCACCTTGCCTCCCTGTGTCTGCGTTTATGACAAGTCCTGGCACCAGGGCATCGTCGGACTGGTTGCGTCGCGTGTCAAAGATCGCTGTCACCGGCCGGTTATTGCATTTGCAAACGACAAAGATGGAATGCTGAAAGGCTCGGCACGATCGGTAGCGGGTGTTCATATTCGCGACCTGCTGGAGGCCGTGTCGACGTCGGCGCCGGGCCTGATCCCAAAATTCGGTGGACACGCAATGGCGGCAGGCCTGAGTCTCGCGGAAGCCGACCTTGAAGAATTCAGGAAACGTGTGTCTGCCCGACTGTTGAAGATGTATCCGGATGCCGACTTTAGCGGCGCCATCATTACCGATGGTTCACTCCCCGGTGAATCGATGAACCTGCGATTCGCAAAGCACCTGCGAGAAGCAGGCCCGTGGGGGTCCGGTTTTCCAGAGCCGCTTTTTTGCGATAACTTCTCCGTCGTGGAGCAACGAACAGTCGGAGAAAACCACCTGCGGCTGAGCGTGACGCCCGCTGGCGGCGGCGCAACGATTAACGCGATCGCATTCAACCAGGCAGGCCCGGTTTATCGCGGTAATGTGCAGCTGACCTATCGCCTGGACGTCAATGAGTACCGAGGCTTCGAATCGCCGCAATTCATTGTGGAACAGATCGTTAACCTGTCGTGACTGGCGCGTTCCCGTGCTAAGATGCCGCGTTTTTCGCGCGCGGTAATGTTATGGAAATCAGTCAGATAAAACAGCGAATCGCTGACCTTGTCGAACGCAGCAATGCGTTGAGGGGGTATCTTTGACTTTGAAGGCAAGTCGGAGCGACTGACCGAGGTTCAGCGCGAACTGGAAGTCCCCGACGTATGGAACGACCCCGGCAGGGCGCAGGCACTCGGCCAGGAACGCGCCGAACTCGAAAAAGTCGTTGTCGGTCTTGACCAGCTGACGAACGGCTTGAGCGATGCAGGTGAGCTGCTCGAGATGGCGCAGGAAGAGAACGACGAAAGTGCGGTCAATGAGATCATCACCGATCTCGATGGGTTCGAAGAGCGCGTCGCAGGTTTGGAATTTCGCCGCATGTTTAGCGGCGAGATGGACGCAAGCAATGCATTTATAGACATCCAGTCTGGCGCCGGCGGTACGGAAGCGCAGGACTGGGCCGAGATGTTGCTTCGCATGTATTTGCGTTGGGCAGAGGCTCACGATTTCAAGGCCGAGTTGATTGAAGCGTCAGCAGGCGAGGTTGCAGGCATCAAAAGTGCGACCATCAAGATCGATGGCGAATATGTTTACGGCTGGCTGCGCACGGAAACCGGTGTTCACCGGCTGGTTCGAAAATCTCCCTTCGATTCCGGCAATCGGCGGCACACGTCTTTTGCATCCGTGTTCGTATCGCCGGAGGTTGATGACGACATTGATATCGACGTAAATCCGGCCGATCTTCGCATTGATGTTTATCGGGCCAGCGGCGCCGGCGGGCAGCACGTAAACAGAACGGAATCTGCCGTTCGCATTACGCATCTGCCGACGAATACGGTGGTGCAATGCCAGAACGATCGCTCTCAGCACAAGAACAAAGCGACGGCGATGAAGCAGCTAAAGGCGAAACTCTTCGAGCTTGAGATGCAGGAGCGTCGAGCGAAGGCATCTGAAGTAGAGGACAGCAAGGCCGATGTCGGGTGGGGCAGCCAGATTCGTTCTTACGTACTCGATCAGAGCCGAATAAAAGATTTGCGTACCAACGTCGAAACCGGTAACACTCAGGCTGTTCTCGACGGCGGGATTGACCTATTTATTGAAGCCGGACTAAAGCAGGGATTGTAAGTGACAGATCAGAACAAGCAGGACGAAAACTCCTTAATCGCAGAGCGCCGCAGCAAGCTCGGGCTCTTGCGTGAAGCAGGGAATGCGTATCCCAATGACTTCCGGCGCAACTCACTGGCTGAAGAATTACACCAAAGCTATGGCCAGCACGAAGGCGAGCACCTGGTAGAGGAAGACGTCCACGTCAGCGTGTCAGGAAGGATGATGGCGAAACGCGTCATGGGCAAATCCAGTTTCGTCAAGTTGCAGGACCGAACCGGTCAGATCCAGCTTCGGCTCGAGCGCGATCGCTTGCCGGAAGGTGTGTATCAGAATTTCAAGAAGTGGGACGTCGGTGACATTGTGGGTGCCGCCGGTCCGTTGTTCAAAACGCAAACCGGCGAACTAACCGTCAGGGCGGACGACGTTCGGCTGCTGGTTAAATCGCTGCGGCCGCTGCCCGAAAAATTTCACGGACTGGCCGACCAGGAAACGCGCTACCGGCGTCGTTATGTCGATCTCATCGTCAATGAAGAAAGTCGTGAAGTGTTTCGAACGCGCTCACGTATCATTACTTATATTCGTGCATTCCTGGAATCTCAGGATTTTCTCGAAGTGGAAACCCCGATGATGCAGACATCGCAAGGTGGTGCGATCGCACGTCCGTTTACCACGCACCATAACGCGCTGGATATGAAGCTGTATCTTCGCATCGCTCCGGAGCTGTTTTTGAAGCGATTAACGGTGGGTGGTTTTGAGCGCGTCTATGAGATTAATCGGAGCTTTCGAAACGAAGGTGTGTCGACACAGCACAACCCGGAATTCACCATGCTTGAATTGTATCGGGCATACGCGGATTACGAGGACCTGATGACCATGATCGAAGCGATGCTGCACGGCATGGCAGATTCGATTCTTGGCACCACCGAGGTACATTACCAGGGCGAAACCTACGACTTCGCCAAGCCGATCGAGCGCATGACCGTTGAAGAGGCAATCTTCAAGTACAACCCGGACTTTGATCAGGACAGAGTTCGTGATCGTGACTACCTGGAGTCCTTTGCTGATAATCTCGGTATCAATATCAAGGACAACTACGGTGCCGGTAAATTGCAGATCGAGATATTCGAAAAAACCTGTGAGTCCGATCTTCGTCAACCGACCTTTATTACCGCCTATCCGACCGAAGTGTCACCGTTGTCCAGGCGAAACGATGCGGATCCCTTCATTACCGACCGATTCGAGTTTTTCGTTTCTGGCCGCGAAATCGCAAACGGCTTTTCGGAGTTAAACGACCCCGAGGACCAGGCCGAACGTTTCCAGGCGCAGGTCGCGAATAAAGATGCAGGTGATGATGAAGCCATGGCGTTCGATACAGATTACTTACGCGCGCTGGAATACGGCTTGCCGCCGACAGCGGGGCTGGGTGTTGGTATCGATCGGCTAGTGATGCTGTTGACGGATTCGCCTTCGATTCGGGATGTGTTGTTGTTTCCGCATATGCGGCCGGAAGTTACTGATAAATAAGTAGAAAAAGTACCGTAAGATTGCAGTTTTTCACGGGCGAGTTAATTAGGGTCGGACTTCGATTTGTCGCAGGCGGGCGTGGCACATGGGATGTCCTTTTACGGGATGGCTCCTTACAGTCCGCTTTATTCCCGCAAAAGGACATCCCATGCACCACACCCTTTCGTCATTGATGGTGGCGTTGGGGTTGATCGCGATTTAGTTGGGGCTATTTTTGCCAGGGTAGTGGGGCCGGGCGAGCATCTGCTTTGTTGAGAGTTAGCACTTTGTTGTGGACGTCGCTGGGGGCTACGGCCAGTACGTCGTTGGCGGATGTGTTTACGACCAGTCCGACGGATTTGTCCCCGTCGTATAGTTCGTCACCGACTGCGATGGTGGTTGAATCGCATTCGTAGCGTGCCAGGCGGCGACGGCTTTTTCCGCGGTGTTCTGTTCTCGCTACGATTTCCTGTCCGGTGTAGCAGCCCTTGTCGAAACTTACGGCGCCGGCCAGGTCGAGGCTGATCATATGTGGTGTGAATTTTTCGCTGTTGTCTGTTGAGATTTGTACGCTGCCGGAACGAATCAGCGTCGATCGCCACTCGGGTTCTTGCAATGGGTCTTTAAGTCCGAGTTCCTGAAGGTCATCAGCCGGGGATAGTACCTCTATCACAATTGGGTCAGTTGCGATGCAAATAGCGATCTTTCTGTTGTCTGAACGGCAGCTGCCCGGCACTCCATCCGGCAGTAAATTCGCGTTCTCCAGTTGTTTCAGGTCCGCCGCGGATTGCACTGCTGCGCCGGTCGAATCCGCCTGTAATTCGAGGTTTACGTCGGATCGCAGTTTGTAGATTGAGATCCGCTGCAGGAACGCAGCTGCTATTCCGGACGGCAGCAGCAGGCTGATGCCATCAACCGTTCGAATCAGCCTCATCGTCGCGACGACCCTGCCTTTAGGCGTACACCACGCGGCCGGCAACGTTTTACCGCTCTGCAGATGATCAATATCCTGCGTCAATTGACCCTGCAGGAAGAGATCGGCGTCATTGCCGGATACGTTTAACAACTGGTACATGAATTGGTCCTCATCCAAAAATTGCTTTGTCTCCCATATCGCATAGTACTCTGGCATAATCCGCCGATGTCTATTGATACGCTCAACGCACCGAATAACAACGATTCAGGCGATCTCCCGGAAGCCGGAAAAGCGCCGGAAAATGAGCATAATGGCCATAAGAAAAAAAAGGAAATCGGTGGTCGTGATGGGCCGGATCCGACCCGTTTTGGCGATTGGGAGAAAAACGGTCGCTGCATCGATTTCTAGCCATTGATCACATTATCTGAGAAACAAACGAATGAATGACTCAGGCAGACCGCTGTCACCGCATCTGTCCGTGTATCGCTGGCCGATCACGATGACATTATCCATCCTGCACCGGGTGACCGGGGCCGGATTGTCGGTCGGCTTTGTTGCGCTCGCCATCTGGCTGATGAGCGCTGCCGGCGGAGCTGAAACCTACGCTTCGGTGAACGGCTGCCTGCATTCCACCCTCGGTCGCTTATTGCTGATCGGCTGGAGCTTCGCGTTTTTCTTTCATTTGTCCAACGGCGTCCGTCACCTGTTCTGGGATGTCGGCATGGGTTTTGAGAAACACCAGGCGAACGCATCCGCCTGGTTCGTTATTGTTCTGGCGATCGTGCTGACGCTTGCGCTCTGGGCGAATATTATGGGAGCGGTGCAGTGAACTTACGCTCACCGTTAAGCCACGTGCTGGGTTCCGGGTCGGCCAAAGAAGGTACCGATCATTTTTGGGGGCAACGCGTGTCCGCTGTTGCACTCGCAATTCTGGGCATCTGGTTCCTGTTTTCATTGGTCACGATGGCCAGTGCACCTCTTGACTATGCCGCGTTGGCAGACTGGGTGGGACGCACGTCAAACAGCGTACTGCTGATCCTGCTGCTTCTTGCGTTGGCCTATCATTCCAGTCTCGGTATTGAAGTCATCATCGAAGACTATGTACACGGTCCCTTTTTGAAGGTTGTTTCTTTGATATTTAGCAAGTTTGCACACATCGCCTTCGCCTCCGGTGCTATTTTTGCCGTCTTAAAACTGGCATTCGGAGCGAACGGATGAGTAACAGCGACTTTATAGATCACACTTACGATGTCGTTGTGCTGGGTGCCGGCGGTGCTGGCCTACGCGCGACCTTCGGTCTTGCCGAAGCTGGTTTCAAGACCGCCTGCATAACAAAAGTTTTCCCTACCCGTAGCCACACGGTGGCAGCGCAGGGCGGCATTAGCGCATCGCTCGGCAACATGGGCGAGGACGACTGGCGATGGCATATGTACGACACCATTAAAGGCTCGGACTGGCTCGGCGACCAGGATGCGATCGAGTACATGTGCAAGGAAGCGCCGGATGCGGTGATCGAACTGGAACATTACGGCGTACCGTTCTCGCGCACCGAAGAGGGCCTCATTTACCAGCGTCCGTTTGGCGGCATGACCACGCATTTCGGAGAAGGCACTGCACACAGAACCTGCGCCGCTGCCGATAGAACCGGTCACGCAATGTTGCACACGCTATACCAGCAGTCGCTCAAGCACGACGCCGAATTTTATATCGAATATTTTGCGGTCGACCTGATTATGGATGACGGCGAATGTCGCGGTGTGGTGGCCATCGACCTGGCCACGGGCAAATTACATCGATTCCGATCACACCAGGTGATCCTGGCTACCGGCGGTTATGGTCGTGCGTACTTCTCATGCACGTCCGCACATACCTGCACCGGCGACGGCAGTGCGATGATAATGCGTGCTGGATTGCCTGTGCAGGATATGGAGTTTGTTCAATTTCACCCGACCGGTATCTACGGCGCCGGCATGTTGATCACTGAAGGTGTACGTGGGGAGGGCGGCTACCTGACGAACTCTGACGGCGAACGCTTTATGGAACGCTATGCGCCGAACGCAAAAGACCTGGCATCACGCGATGTGGTCAGCCGATCAATGACGATCGAGATCAATGAGGGCAGGGGTGTCGGTGCCGAGAAAGATCACATATTCCTGCACCTTGAACACCTCGGACCCGAAGTCATCGACGAACGCCTGCCCGGAATCGCCGAATCGGCGCGAATTTTTGCTGCCGTTGATGTCAGCAAGGCGCCCATCCCTGTTTTGCCGACAGTCCATTACAACATGGGCGGTATCCCGGCTAATTTTAAGGGCGAAGTCGTCACACTGAAAGACGGCGATCCGGAGTCGGTCGTGCCCGGCTTGATGGCTGCGGGCGAAGCGGCCTGTGTTTCGGTGCACGGCGCAAATCGCCTTGGTTCGAACTCCTTGCTTGACCTGGTGGTATTCGGCCGAGCGGCCGCCGCACATTGTTCCGCAACGATGAAGCCGGGCGCTCGTCACCAGTCATTTCCGGATGATGCAGGCAAGAACAGTGTTGATCGAATCGAAAAACTTCGTAACGCGGATGGGTCGCGACCTACGGCGGAGATCAGGCTTGAGATGCAGAAGGTGATGCAGAATCATGCGGCCGTCTTCCGAACCGGAGAAACGCTGGACGAGGGAGTCGAGTTACTCGGCAAGACGTTTGATTCATTCGCGGACGTGGGAACAACGGATAGATCCATGATTTGGAATACGGATCTCGTCGAAACCATGGAGTTGGAGAATCTGCTTTTGAATGCAACGGCTTCAATTCAATCCGCGGCCAATCGTCTCGAAAGTCGTGGAGCACATGCGCGTGAAGATTATCCTGATCGCGATGACCAGACTTGGATGAAACACACATTGTCGTGGGTAGACTCAGCGGGCGATGTCACCCTCGATTATCGGCCGGTGCATCAAAATACCCTGACCGACGAAGTTGAACCGGTGCCGCCGAAAGCGCGTGTCTATTAATGTTATCTGGAGTGTTTAGTGGCTGATTTCAGGCTTCCGCCCAATTCGCGAATCAAGAAAGGCAGGCATTTCGCTGCCGCTGATGGTGCTACCAACACCCGCTGTTTCGCGATCTATCGATACGACCCGGACAGTGGAGAAAACCCGCGCGTAGATACATACGACGTCGACATGGATTCCTGCGGGCCGATGGTTCTTGATGCGCTCATCAAGATCAAAAACGAAATTGACTCAACCCTGACATTTCGGCGTTCTTGCCGCGAAGGCATCTGTGGTTCGTGTGCGATGAATATTGACGGTGGCAACACACTTGCATGCACCGTGACCAGTGACAGTATCAAAGGCAAAGTTAAGATCTACCCGTTGCCGCACATGCCGGTTGTCAAAGACCTGGTACCGGACCTCACCAATTTCTACGCGCAGTATGCGTCGATCAAGCCATGGTTGCAGACGCGTACGCCTGCGCCGCCCGATCAGGAGCGGTTACAAAGCAAAAGTGACCAGGAAAAAATCGACGAGCCGGCTGCCTGCATTCTCTGCGCCTGTTGCTCAACCAGCTGTCCAAGTTACTGGTGGAACAGTGATCGCTATCTTGGACCCGCAGCGTTGCTGGCTTCCTACCGGTGGCTGGTCGACAGTCGCGACGAAGCCACGGGCGAGCGCCTTGACGACCTGGAAGACCCATTTCGCTTGTATCGTTGCCACACAATCATGAACTGCACCCAGACCTGTCCAAAGGGGCTGAATCCTGCCCGCGCAATCGCCGAAACCAAAAAGATGCTGGTCGAGCGCCGGCACTAGAAGGTGCCGGGGATATCCAGGCTGCGATGGCAGTGCAGGCGCGGAATGCGAGAGTTGGACATCCTGCTCGAGCGCTACCTGACAAACCGTTACGAGAGTGCCGACAAGCTCGAAAAATCGGCATTTGAGCAACTTTTGACGCTGTCAGATCCCGATCTCGCCGGCTATCTTTTGCGGGATGTCCCCCACGAGGATAAATTGACATCCAATGTCATCGCACGAATTCTCGGCCGAACTCATTCCTGATCAAACGCTGAGAAATGTCGTTGTATTGTCTGGCGCGATCGCTACTCTGGTGGGGGTAGTGCTGATACTGCAAATGCCGGTCAACCTGATCATTCGCCTGGCCCTGACGATGGGGTGGCTCGCTTATAACCAATACGAATTATGTGAAGTCGCCAGACGCTCAGCGAGTGTTGCCCGAATTGAAATAAACCAGCACGGGAAGCTCTGGGTGACGGATCCTGCCGGTCAACGACGAACGGCGGAGCTGCTACGGGGCAGCGTGGTGCTCGCTCGTTATGCCTGGATCAGAATTCGCTTCGAAGACGGGCGCAAATGCGCCGAATTATTGAGCGGAAACGCGGTCGAAAACAAGCAATGGCATCGGTTCCAGCTAATCTGGAAACAAGCGCGGCAAATCATTGGTCGCGCCGAGTGAAGCTGATATCATGCGAGGACTTCTACAAAAATCAATATGTTAGCGGGGAGTGGGGTATTCCGGAACAGGTCATCAATGGGCTCTTGCAGCACACCTGGCTGCAAAGCGGATTCATATCACAAAAACGTATAACGACACCTATGAATCAGGCGGTATACAGAGAACTTTCAGCAACGACACCGGTCTACCCCGGTGTTGGTTGGCCGCTCTTGGTAGTAAAAAGGGCCGACCGGCATGGCAGCTGAAACAACGGATGCCCAACTGGTCCGCAGGGTCCAGAAGGGCGACAAAGGCGCATTTGATCTGCTGGTACTGAAATACCAGCACAAGATCGTGAATCTGGTGATGCGATATGTGCGGGACCCGGACCAGGCATTGGATATTACGCAGGAGGCATTCCTCAAGGCGTACCGAGCATTGCCGAGGTTCAGGGGCGACGCAGCGTTTTACACCTGGATGTACAGGATTGCGGTGAATACAGCGAAAAATTATCTTGCTGCGCAACGAAGGCGGCCGATGGATGTTGAACTGGATATGCAGGACCCGGATCAATTCGATTTGCACGCGAAGTTGAAAGATACCGATACGCCAGAAGCGGTCACCTTGAGCCATGAGCTGCAGTCGACGGTAGAGCGCGCAATTGCCGCGTTGCCGGACGATTTACGCACTGCCATTGTGCTTCGCGAGCTTGATGGCATGAGTTATGAAGAAATAGCAGAAACGATGGAGTGCCCGGTTGGCACGGTTCGTTCAAGAATTTTTAGAGCCAGGGACGCGATCAACAAGAAGATTGGCGCCCTGATTGATTGACGTAATTTAGACATCGGCCAGACAGGCCATACGAACTTTGATGGTGAGACATGAATGACACAATAAGAATGCAAATTTCGGCATTTATCGACGGCGAACTGCCGGACAACGAATCTGAATTGCTGCTCCGCCGGCTCAGCCAGGACGCGGAACTTCGACGAGTCGTCGCGCGTTATATGGAAATTGGCCGAAATATGCGACAAGAGGCCGAGTTGCCGAGAATGGCACAATTGCGCCATCGCATCGCCGAAGAGCTGGGTGCCGAGCCACGCACCGAAGAAATTGTGTCAACGCGGCTTGGCAACCGGTATTTCAAACCGCTTGCAGGTATTGCTGTTGCGGCGTCAGTAGCCATCCTCGCGATAGTCGGCCTGCAGCAGACCAATGCACCGACAGCGGAGGCGGAGGCGGTAGCGGATAGCAGCACTTACACGCAGCCACCGGCCGATAGCCGACTGGATGAGATGTTCCGGCTGCATGACGCATCCGGTAGTGTCGGCAACAATTCGATGTTGACGGAATTCGTCACGTTGGAGATTAATGAAGAAGACCTCGTCAAAGTTGAACCGCAGGCGGAGTTTGTAGTATCGAGCGAGTCAGACGAAGAAGAAGACGATGAAGAGACAGCCACTGAAACTGATGAAGCGGATTTGCAGGCGAACTAAACGAGCGAGTTGAAAACGATGGCGGGGAAAAGCACAGAAAAACTGGCACTGGTCATCGTCATCGTCGCCGCGCTGATGACGGTAGCGTCGATAGGTGCAGCCCGTGACAAAATCAGCCCGGAAGAGTGGCTGGACAAGATGTCTGTTGCTGTTAAGACTGTTAATTTCGAAGGCACCGTGATTCGCAGCCAGGACGGCGATGTACAACCGCTGCGGGTCGTTCACAAAAAGATTGACGGCGTCGTCAACGAGCGAATCGTGGTTCAGGAAGGCAACGGACTTGAGGTGATTCGGATCGGTGACGAGGTACATTGCATCCTGCCGGACCAGAAGTCCGTTCTGGTTGAGCAATGGGAAAATGCCAGCACGCTGTTTGCAACCTTGCCGGACGGCACGATTGAACCGGGCGCGCAATACGATGTACTAATCCTGGACCGTGATCAGCGCGTTGCCGGACGCAGTGTGGTCAAGCTGGCAATCCGGCCGAATGACGGCTATCGATTCGAACACCGTTTCTGGCTGGACCAGCAGACGGGCTTTCCGCTACGAACTGAGTTGATTGACCAGAACGGCGATATTGTTGATCAGCTGAAATTTGCCGACATTCGCATAGACGCAGAAATTGCCGCCCGATCGCTAGAGCCGTCAATGAGTCTCGTCGACTTCACCTGGTACAAGAGTCCGGGCAAACGCGAACGTGAAGAAATCCAGACGGATTGGGTCAGCGACACCCTGCCAGCGGGATTCAAGGCCGTTTCCACCCGCAAGCAACTGCTGGAAGGCTCGGAGTCAGCCGTTACCCATATCGTTTTCGGTGATGGCATGGCCTCTGTATCAGTATTCATCTCGGAGATAGAGGAAACCGGGATGAGCAAAAGTACCCGGCGTGGCTCGTCCAATTCCTTCAGCACGAATGTCGACGGATATCGGGTAACTGCCGTCGGCGAAGTGCCCGCTGTTACGGTAGAACTGATCGCATCATCAATGCGGCTGCGCTAAAGGCCGGTCCGAAACCGTCAGCCGCCATCTCGGCGGGTTTCTGCGTCTCCAGGTAGCAGTTACAATACGCCTCGTATGGATTCCCCGGTCGCCACTATCATTAGTATTTCGAACGGAAAGGCAATCGTCGCCGTTTCGCGCACTGTCGCGTGCGCTCGTTGTGCCGCTGGCAAAGGTTGTGGCGCAGGGCTCTTAAGTGGGAAATCGAAGCCAGTCAATCTGGCAGTACCGGTACCAGAGACACTGGATCTCCAGGTCGGTGATAAGGTGATTCTTGAGTTGTCTCCAGACAGTCTGCTCAGAGCGTCGTTCCTGGTGTATGGCCTGCCGCTGATAGGGCTCATAAGCGCGCTGATCCTGGGCTGGCTCTTTGCCGGACCGCTGAGCGATGGTTATGCCGTCGGCCTCGCAATTGTGGGCCTCGTTACGGGTCTGTTAGTG